>Ga0307515_10018799_pt1 | contig 12477 bp, 12 predicted proteins | sample 17_EM_MG_FD_194513 | JGI IMG/M metagenome (GOLD analysis project Ga0307515, IMG submission 194513) | Populus trichocarpa ectomycorrhiza microbial communities from riparian zone in the Pacific Northwest, United States - 17_EM | ecosystem: Host-associated > Plants > Roots > Unclassified | place... | reverse complement strand
GATTTGTTTTTTTTTTTTTAAAAAAATCGGTGATATGCATTTTAATTTTTGAATTGTCGGTTGCTGATTGAAACATAGGCGGCTGCTGCTGCTGCTGCATCTGAGGTATCATCGTCGACCAGCGATGTACCGACACCGGTACTGCCGATAGAAAATACAAGTCAGGAAAAGGATTCCGGGTCTGAATTAGATTTGCAGGCTACTAAGTCTGGAGAGGAGACTCAAGCCGAGGAATTGGTGTCTTTAGGTGCGATCTTGTTTCTATTCTGTTTTTCTTTGAAAACAGATTGGTGTTATTTTGTTTATGTTCAATAGTTGTTTTGATTTTAGATGAAGTCACTGCCAATGGAGAGAAATCCAAGGGTGCAGTAGTGCTGAACAAGTCAAAGAAGCGAGTACCAAAATCAGTAAAATCTAATGCCAAGGCTGCATGGGGCCAATTGCTGTCCCAATGTTCACAGGTGATTTTGTGGTGATTCATGTTAGTGATCTGTTTATTTATGATTGTGTGGTGTTTCATTTTAGTGATCTGTTTATTTTTACCAAAAGATGATAAATTTAAAGCTTTTAATTTAGTTGGATGTTGTACTACTGGATTTCATGTTTGTCACTCGGAGTTTTGTTTTTATAATTCTAGGCTATTAGCTTCCCACTGGGTCTGCATGTTGTGAAAATCTCACCTGCCTTGGTTTTATAGACAGTCAAGTTGTTCTACAATGTTTAGGGAGCTTATTATGAGGAAGTTTGTTATAGTATGTGATGGCATCACTCTACGGGTTTCTTAATACATTGTTGACACTAATTTGAACTTGTTGCTTGGAAATTATTTTGTTGGTGAAATATTTTTATCTTTATTCCCAGGCAACTCCCTAATAAATAAACCTTTGCTTTGGCAGCACTTATCATGTTTCGAGTCTTTGGATTTCTTAGGGTAGTATTTTGTGAATCTAGTTGAGATGATTCAGACTTATCTACATCATTGTGAATTCAAGAGCAATTTTTTTTTTGTGAGTTGGTGGCTTCTTTCGTGGTTGCGGGCATTTTGTGCAGGTTGTGAGTGTGCGTTTGATTAAGGCATTTTATTGATGTTAATGTCAAACTTTAAGGTACTTGGGACCGTGTCTCACAGGGTATTTAAGTGCTCTACAAAAGGTTTTGTTCATTTCTGTATGTGTTGCTGTCTGGAAAAATATATGGGGAAATTTGATTGGAGCTTTGTCGTGTGAGGTTTCAAGTGCTGTTCAGTGAGGGTCTCAAATTGTCTATTTATTTTCAGCTTGTTACCTAGGAAAAATGGGTAGAATTTATTTCAAAAGGGGAGGGAATGGAGTTTCAGGATTTGTTTTTGCTTATTTCAGTTATGTGGTTCATCTCTCTGTTTGGTAAGGTTTGTCGTATATTCTTGTATCTTGGAGATAATATAGGTCATTTAGTTGCTTTCCAAGTATATAAGCTGCTGTTGAAACAAAAATTCATGTCGAGCATGCTAATAAATGTTGTTTTTTCTTTTTAATTCCCCTATGCCATGATTGTTGATTTGGTGTTAAAAAATGGAAAGCGGGCTTCAGAAGATTTGTCATTCTCCAAGTCATGACAATAACTGGAAAGCTAGTGCTGAATTTTGTTTACTTCTTTTGTCCTAAAGGCAGATTTCTGAAATTTGCTCTTGATGTTTTACCATATTTTGTGGAACTGAACAAGTGATTGTTTCTGATGCTTTTAAGTGTGTTATTCATTGCAGAACCCTCACAAGCTGATAAATAGCACTCTTTTCACTGTTGGTCAAAGCCGACAATGCAATTTATGGCTTAATGATTCATCGATCAGTACTATTTTATGCAAACTGAAGCACATAGAGGTAGTACTCTCTGCACTGTCTAATTTCTAATTTTTTTACTTGTTAATTAACAAAAAATTATTCATCAAGGTAAGACACTGCATCATTTTCCATCATCATGCAATCCAACCCTGGCCCCTCTTTGGTAATCTGTTTATAATCACCCTGCAGCGTGGAGGTGCACCTATTGCCTTATTGGAAATCACTGGGGGAAAAGGAGCAGTCCAAGTAAATGGTAAACTTTATCAAAAGAATGAAACTTTAGCATTAAATGGAGGCGATGAAGTGATTTTCACTACTTCTGGAAAACATGCATATGTATCCTTTTCCTTCACTTTGCCTTTGGCAAAATTATGTGGCTTTATGTATTATTATTTTTGTTGTTTGTATTACTCTTCTGTTTCTGTGAAAGCATAGAAGGAAAATTCCTATCTAGATTTTGCATGTTTATATTATTTGACTTAAATGTCCATCACCTCCTCTAAGGATCATTGAATTCCTTAATGGGAATTTTAGATATTTCAGCAGCTAACAAGCAATAGCTTAGGCACACCAGGCATGCCTTCTGTGAGCATCTTAGAAGCCCAGAGTGCTCCTATAAAAGGGATTCACATTGAGGCAAGGTCTAGAGACCCCTCAGATTATGCAGGCGCATCAATATTGGCTTCTTTGTCACATCTTCTTCCACCTGCTGCCAAAACTGGTGAGGATGGGCAGCAAAATACAGATTTTTCCACCTTGCCTTCTGGCTGCGAAGCGTCCGAAGATCATGTTCCAGATGTTGAAATGAAGGATGGCACAAGCAATAATGATCCCAGTGATGTTTCCCCAAGCGAGAAAGCTGTTGCTCCTTCCTCTAATGCTGCCAATGAAAATGCTAATGCTGATAGCATGAGATTGGGTGCTTGTACAAATGCAGTTATTGGAAGGATTCCAAATTCAACTTATGAGTTAAAGCCATTGTTGCGGATGCTTGCAGGTTCATCTTCTGAATTTGATAAAATATTTGATGAGAGGGAAAGGAGAGAAATCCTCAAGGATCTTGATCCTCCACCAGTTCTAATGTCCACTAGACGGCAGTTGTTTAAGGATAGTTTACAAAAAGGAATTCTAAACCCTGAAGAGATTGAAGTTTCATTTGACAATTTCCCATATTATCTAAGGTGCACATTTTCATTTGTCAAGTAGTAGTGTAAAATATTTTTCTTTGAATGCTATTCATTTCAGTGTGGAAATTATTCATGCTGTACATGTCTCTGTCATTTATGACTTAAAACATAAGGACAAAAACATGTGCTAACCAATCTAAAAACAGCTTGATATTACTGTTTCTTGGCATGATCTAACCTCATTTAGGCTATAGAGAGGCAGGATTAGCACATGTATGGAATTCACCTTTTCAATTCAATTATACTCTGATTGACTAATGGATTAAGGAACTGGCAAAAGGCAATGAATTGAGTTGAATTCTACAAAAAACACCAATTCAATCAAGCTCTTAATAACGGAATCATCAATTTTTTTGTTATCTCATGTCTTACTGTGCTGGACCAAATTGGTACTTTTACTGACCCTGAGCCCTCTTACAGTGATACAACTAAGAAAGTTTTGATAGGTGCTGCATTCATCCATCTGAAATGTGGTAACAAAGTTGCAAAGTTTGCTTGCGATCTCCCTACTGTGTCCCCACGCATGTTACTATCTGGTCCTGCAGGTAGCCCCTCTCTTATTTGCTTTATGATATATATTTTTGCTTCATTTTGTATGTTCATTGTTATTAGCTCCTGTTCTTGTGAAATTTTGCTGTAGGCTCTGAAATATATCAGGAGACTCTGACAAAGGCACTTGCCAAAGATGCTGGTGCTAGACTATTAATTGTGGATTCGCTTCAATTGCCTGGTGTAAGCTTTTTGGATATCTTCAGAATCTTCTTTTTTGTTCTTCATATGTGAGCATGTTTCACTGCTCCTTAGGCCATGTCTCCCACAAATTTCCATCCATATTAGGCCATGCTGCTTTTTTGGAGCGCCAAATATGCATGTTTTGTGGCGTTCTAGTTTCTTCTCATACTGCTTTCTAATAATTTCAGGGATCAATACACAAAGAAGCTGATTCTTCTAGAGAAAGTTTAAAATCAGAAAGAGTCTCTGCATTTGCCAAAAGAGCCATGCAGGCAGCATTACTAACTAAGAAACCTACTTCTAGTGTTGAGGCTGGCATAACTGGTTGCTCTACATTTGGTTCTCATGCCCGGCCAAAGCAGGAAACTTCTACTGCATCATCCAAAAACTACACGTTTAAAACAGGCATTTTTGCTTTTATAACAGCAGCTTTTTTTTAAAAAATTGTCCTTTTGCTGCTGTTTCATAGACTACCTTAAGAGTTAATACCTAAATTGCTATCTGACTTACAGTTTGTTAAATTGCAGGTGACAGAGTAAAGTTTGTGGGTACCTCCTTGGCATCTGCAATTTCTTCTTTGCAGCCTCCTTTAAAGTATTTTTCTTTCTTTTCTTAAGGTGTCCTATTTTCTTATTATTTGTTGGGTTCCTTTCAATTTAATGGCTATATCTCTCCCAAGCACACGGGACTTTAATTCTCTCTTGAATCCAAGCTTCTTGATTATATGCTATAAGTGCCTGTACCTTGAACTGTATTAAAAAAAATCCCCAGCCTTCCTGAATACCATATACTCAACCAGATGCATAGTTTTTGTAAAAAAAAAAAAAATTAATTATGTTTTGTTTTGAACTTTTTCTCTCGATAGGGAACCAACAATTGGTTTACGAGGCAGGGTGGTCCTTACTTTTGAAGGAAACAGTTCCTATAAAATTGGCGTTAGATTTGATCAATCCATCCCAGAAGGCAATGACTTGGGCGGTCGTTGTGAAGAGGATCATGGTTTCTTTTGTACAGGTGTGTTCTTGAACCATCTAGACTCTGTCACTGATTTATTAGATAATTAGATGATGGTGTTTGTTTGCAGCAGAACATCATCCAATATCACTAATGCCTTCTTTTCTCTCAGCTAATTCACTTCGTTTGGATAGTTCTGGAGGAGAAGATGTTGACAGGCTTGCTATTAATGAGCTCTTTGAGGTCCTTGCTACTTTAACTAGAGTAATGTTTGTTGCTGCTTTCTTCTTCTTCTCATATAAGGCCCCAAGCTGATTTTTTGATGTTTCATAGGTTGCTTTAAATGAAAGTAAAAATGCCCCCCTAATCTTGTTTTTGAAAGACTTAGAGAAGTCTCTGGTGGGAAATCAAGATGCATACACTTCCCTAAAGAGTAAGCTTGAGAATTTACCAGAGAAAGTTATCGTAATGGGCTCCCATACCCAGATTGACAATCGTAAGGAGAAGGTAATCCTTTGGCAGATATTCTGGTACCTGTATTTGTATATTTGCTATTTGATACTTTTAAGTTTATCTATATCCTGACAATATATATTTACATTTTCTATGACTTGTTATGTTACAGTCCCATGCTGGTGGTCTTCTATTTACGAAGTTTGGCGGCAACCACACTGCATTACTTGATCTTGCTTTTCCGGTATGCAAAGCATTGCCATAATGGTTATGAGCTATTTTTTTTTCAACTCCGTGTTCGTGTTCTCAAAAGCATTATGGTTGATGGCTGATTTGCCATTAGTCTTTCTCTCCCTCTTTCACAGGGCATGTGTGCATATAGAGATAAGAGTTTACTGAATTAACATGCTCTTATCATAATAGCTGTGTTTGTTTACTTGGATACTCATTAATTTGCATATACTAGTATGGGATAAGGCTTTGTTGTCATTGTATGTGATGAGCTGTATTTAAACAGATATAGCTTGATAATAGTTATGAATATTAATCATATTATCATCCAGGCTTGTGTTAGGCATATCCTTCTGGTGCAAATTTTACAATTATGCTTTTAATGATTTTATGGATCAGAAAGGGCTTAAATTAGGAAGCGTGTACCAGTGATTTATTTGGATTGCTCTCATATATGTTGTTTGTTGCCACCTTTTATTGCGCCATTGATCAGTTCAAGCATATTTTGATGCTATGTTTTTTTTTTTATAGTTTGATAGTTTTGGCAGAGGATAGATTTGTGCAGATCCTCCCTTTCAGGAGATGTAGACGTGACTAAAATTTATGCCTTGGCTAATTTAGGAATTAGATTAGGACTTAATCGGTGATGATATGATGGTTGACTTTTGTGGGTTTCTGCAAGAATTCTTCTGAATGCAGAAAAGGGAAGGCTCCCTTTTGGACCTAAATAATGGTAAAAGATTGCACAGCAAGATATATAAGTGTTTTGAATTCGAACAATTAGATCTGAACTTCTAGTAAACACAATATTTATGATTTGACTTGAAAACTTAAAAATGCTATAAAGACAAGCCAAGCTAGTGGATTTTGACTTTGCATATTAAATCAAGTCATTAGCTTTCATGATCAGCATTTACTGCAAAAAATGATTCATTTCCATGAAGTATCCCTAGAAGTTGATATGCGATAAGCTTTAAGACATGGAAAACTTAAATAAGACTCATAATGACAAGAAAAGAATCCATGCCAGCCTCCTTCATGTCTCTTTATGGATGGATTACTCTCTCTTCAGTATCCTCGCATGGATACAATTTTCCTTTAATTTTTTTTAGTGTAAAATTTGTTATGCATGATTCTCTTGCATCTGATGCAGTTTTTCACATGGTATAAAGCTTAACTTCTACCCATAGTATGACCAGACCAAGAGTGCCATGGTGAGGTGATCAAATATCTGAGTGCTTAACACAACTCTTATATAGACAATTCTCATTTGCTCTTTTGTTTGCTGGCCACAATAAAAATTAAAGTTTTGATACCTCTTATATGCATTAGAGTCAAAAGCTTCCATACTGGTTGTTTCGTGTCATTTACATTAGTCTCACATCGCTGAAGAATTAAAATGATGCGAGTATAGCCTCTAATTCAGGATAGCTTTGGAAGACCGAGTGATAGGAGCAAAGAAACACCCAAAGCAATGAAGCAGCTCTCACGACTTTTCCCAAACAAAGTAACAGTACAGTTGCCACAGGTATTGTTCCTGCATTCAGTTTATAATCTAGTCAAGCTTTTTTCATTTTCTTCAACCCTCGAATGCCTTAGCCAACATTTTTGAGCATCCTGGCAGGATGAAGCGTTGCTTGTGGACTGGAAACAGCAGTTGGAGCGTGATATTGAAACTCTGAAAGCACAAGCCAACATTTTTAGCTTTCGTTCAGTAAGTATAATTGCTTCTGTATTGTGAACTGTTATGTCCACTTTCCTACCGATTTTCCTACGTCCTAAATGGCGGTTGCTTCTGTCACTTCTGTCTTGCAAGGATTTCCTCTAATACATGTACAGTAGCCAACCCTTATGCAGTTGAAATAGCATTATTCTCACCCATGGCATCCAAACACATACAGATGCCTCCATGCTTAGAATCAAACATTGTTTGCTCTAGTTTGGTCCTCTGATAATTTTTCAGTTTTACTGCTTTTGATGTTCGCCTGCAAGTGGTCAAATGATGATTCATTTTATACTTGTGCATGGCATCCAAACGCATACAGTTTCGTACTCGCTCAGAAAAAGAAATAATTTTTTTCTAGTTAGGTCCTCATGGTGCTCAAGCTGTAACTACCAACACTTACAACATATGAGAGAGAGACACAAGGAGAGAGAATCACATCCAGGTTCACCAAAAGTGATAAGAATATCTCTCTCCTCAAAAATTATTTTTAATTCCCTGTCATGTTTCTCTCTCTCTCTCTCTCTCTCTCTCTCTCTCATATGTTGTAAGTGTTGGTAGTTACAGCTTGAGCATCATAGAATTTCTTGGTCAGACTTTGTGCTTTAGATTGGCCATGAAGAATGACCATTTTTTTTTTGCTGAGATACACAAGTTCTCTCGAAGCTAGGTATTATTCCAATCCAATCTATATGGATCAGGTTGAAGATCTAAACTTAACTTTGCTTTATTTCTTACTTTACCTGTATATGTTGTTTCATTTCTTTTGGTTTTCTAAATTTGAGAAATTAGAAAATAGGTTTTTGTTTCTGTGTTTCTGTGTTTGTTATTGGTTATTTACTTTGTACATGATGTGTGTAGGTTCTCAGCCGAGTTGGTTTGTGTTGCCCTGACCTAGAAACTGTGTGCCTTAAAGATCAAGCCCTTACAACTGAAAGTAAGGGTTCTTGACTCAACTCTTGCATATCTTCACCTTCTTTTTTTTTTTTGGTATTGATATTAACATTAAACTGCAATATTTCACTGGTGCTATTATTTTACTTAAACAGGTGTGGAGAAAGTAGTGGGATGGGCTTTGAGTCACCACTTTATGCATTGTTCTGAAGCCTCTGTCAATGATTCCAAAATTCTTATATCTTCTGAAAGGTTTTTTTTCTCCTCATTTTTTTCCCATCATTAACTATAAAATGTCAACTCTTTTCTTGTATTAACATTTCCTTTGATGTATATGCTGCAGCATTTTGTATGGATTGAGCGTTCTACATGGCGTACAAAATGAAAGCAAGAGCTTGAAGAAGTCACTGAAGGTAAAATTGATGGCCATATCTGTTCAGATGTTTATCTGATTTCCCCCCCATCATGATATTAACCAAAAAGATCATCTTTCAGGATGTGGTCACTGAGAATGAATTTGAGAAGAAACTTCTAGCAGATGTCATGCCTCCTAGTGACATTGGAGTTTCCTTTGATGACATTGGAGCCTTAGAAAATGTGAAGGATACCTTGAAGGAACTGGTTATGCTCCCTCTGCAAAGACCTGAATTGTTTTGCAAAGGACAGCTGACTAAGGTTAATTGCAAAATATGTAGGCTTTTTTTTCTTTCCTCCTATAAGTATTTTTATTTTTATGTTTACAAGATGTTATTCCTTGTACAGCCTTGCAAGGGAATATTGCTGTTTGGGCCTCCTGGTACTGGGAAAACAATGCTGGCAAAGGCTGTAGCAACTGAGGCTGGTGCAAACTTTATAAATATATCTATGTCGAGCATTACTTCGAAGGTACATATGAGTACATATATGTTGTGCTATTTGATGTTCTGTGAGCTTTCACTTGAGCATTGCTATTGTTTATTGAAATGTTAACATCAATATTTATTGCAGTGGTTTGGAGAAGGCGAAAAGTATGTCAAGGCAGTGTTCTCTTTAGCTAGTAAAATCGCTCCTAGTGTTGTTTTTGTTGATGAGGTTTGTGCAATATATCTTCTTGTCACTCATTCTGATAGCTGATTTTCAAACCCGGACCCCCTGACAAAGCCACAGCCAATAGGCAAGCGCAAATGTGATAGTCCGGGCACATTTTTTTCCTTATTATAGTCTCTGTTTGAGGTTCCTTATTTTGTCTTTGTTCTTTTCAGCAATGTTAAAAGCTAAATTTCCTACAAGTCTTGTAGAATTTCTATTTGATAATGCAAAGCATTTGCTGGTCATACAACTGGAACATAATAATTAATTTGGAATGATGAGAATTAAAATTTGAATCTACATCATATATGAACAGTATAAAAATGTTAAGATGACTTTTTATTGCAAGGCCTGCGACCAGCATTGTTTGAGAAAGAGCGTTTCTTTTTTGCCTTCATCAGCTTGTTGCCCAACATTTTTTCCCCCTCATTTTAATAGTCTTTCCAAGCCCCCAACTTCTCAAACATGTCTTTCTTGATATTTAAGGAAATGAGTGTGAAACCACAACGAAAAGCAATTAATGAAATGTATAGAGACTATATTCTATACCATCATTGTCATAATGATAATAAGAGCAACAATATCAACTGCATTTGAGTCGGTATGAAATGATTGTTCAATCACTTGGCTTATATGTTCTTTCAGGTGGATAGCATGTTGGGAAGACGTGAAAATCCAGGGGAGCATGAGGCTATGCGTAAGATGAAGAATGAGTTCATGGTGAATTGGGATGGCCTGCGTACAAAAGATAAAGAACGAGTCTTGGTACTTGCTGCCACAAATAGACCTTTTGACCTTGATGAGGCTGTTATTAGGAGACTTCCCCGGAGGTGCTCTATCTTATGTTTATCTTACCCTTTTCTTTAAAATGGCAAAATAGCAACATCATTGACTTTCATCTGCAACTGGTTTGCAGATTAATGGTTAACTTGCCAGATGCACCGAATAGAGAAAAAATCCTGAGGGTTATCTTGGCCAAAGAAGATTTGGCACCTGATGTTGATTTAGAAGCAGTTGCAAATATGACTGATGGCTATTCTGGGAGCGATATAAAGGTTTTTTCACACTATTTAGCTAGCATCTGATTTTTCTCTCATTACTTCTGTCTAATCTCTTTTTTCCCCCTTTCTTTTCAGAATCTTTGTGTTACTGCTGCACATTGTCCTATACGAGAAATTTTAAAAACGGAAAAGAAGGTTTGCTTGACATTGCTATTTGTTTAATGTGAATTATTCTGATGTTCTCTATTCTAGAACTTATGTAATTGAAAGCCACATTAGTTCTTTAATTGCAATGTTGTGTGTGTGTGCATATATAATTGAAACCCCACATTGAATATTTATTCCATGAAACATTTCGTGCCTAGAAATCATCTTAGTCTACAATGTTACAATACAAGTATTGCTCATAAGTACCCCAAGGTAGCCTTCTTACTCGGTGCTTGTGCTAAGGGCTCCTTGGACTTGGTTTATGTCTGAATCATTTCATGCCTAGAAGTCATTTTAGTCCACAGTGCTCTGATGCAAGTATTGCTCATAAGCACATTCATGTATATTCCTGTTAAGTTGTTAGCCTAGGAGACTACATTCCTGGAATTGTCTCTGAGGGGCTGCTAGATATGACTGCCATGTGGTTTATGTTAGGATATTCATTCTTGAAACTTTTAGCATAGCTGCTGCAAATATGGCATCTAATAACATTAGCACAGGCGGGTATGTAATGTGAGCACTTGTCACACTGCCAGTAAACATTTTAGTTAAATGAATCAAGGCTTTTCTTTGAAGTCCAAATATACTCGCTTGTTGACTTGTAAATTCCAATGTACTGAATGGAAACATGTTTATCATTTTTATTTGGCTGTGTTGATGTTTTTAAACAAATTTTGGGAGGAAACCTGGCATGGGAACTTTCTAAATTGCTATCTTGCTTGCTTTTTTAAATGCTATACATGTGATTCGACTTTTGTACATAATTTTGTACACTTATTGGCTGTGCAATTGACTTTTGAGGGGCACAAATTTCAGGAAAGAACTTTGGCATTGGCTGAGAATAGTCCATTGCCCACATTGTACAGCAGTTCTGACATCCGTCCTCTTAAGATGGAGGATTTTAGATATGCACATGAACAGGTATGATGATTCAGAACATTTTCATTAATTGGTTGGGGAGTTGACTGAGTAGCATGTTATACTTGTTTCAAGTTTGTTTGTTAATTCACCTTTTGGCCCAAATATATTCCTTTAGCTGTTTGGTCTGGGAATCTGATCTGGTCAACTCTAATCATCGAACGACCTTTCCATCCTGGAGCAGCATTTTGTTTTTTCAAGTTCCCCACCCAGCCATCTGTTAAAATTTAATCTTTGATTATTCCTTTTTATGTTGGAGAAATGATGAAAAAGAACAGGAGTAATAGGGAGGATAAGATAATAATTGACTTGGAAATGGCGATGCTGTTACAGAAAGAGAACAGTCAGATATGAGAGCCCTCTAGTTTATAAACGTAGTAATAGAAGACCCATGTGAGAACCCACAGATGCATTTCGCCACAGAGAGGCTAGAAAACCCATAGATGCTATATATTATTGGTCGGTAATTTTCTACATTTAGCAGTTAGTTCATGGCATTTTGCCCTTGTGAAGACGCTCAATAGAATCATCTTAAAACCACAGGGATTAATGTGGTGTTTTTGTCCAGGCGCAGCCTCTCGGAAACGTATTTTACTCTCATGTGGATTCACCTTGAAAGATTGATTGATTTTGTTCTTTCCTTGGCTTTTGTAGTTTGTATCAGAGATTGTTGCCTAATGTGTGAGTGCATTTAGGATTTTATTGAAGAAAGAAATGCCGTCCCTGCAAACATAAACAACCACCTTAGCATTGCCATTTAGTCATCTAATTTCAATTTATTTATGAATTAGTCATGTTAATACTCTAATAATTGCAGGTGTGTGCAAGTGTGTCGTCAGAGTCCACAAACATGAACGAGCTCCTCCAATGGAATGATCTATATGGAGAAGGTGGATCGAGAAAGAAGAAATCGCTCAGCTATTTCATGTAGAGAATGTATGTTTCATGTACAGGCATTTCTTGTTTAATTTATTCTTAAGTCGCCTAGATTTAGGACCTGTATTTTGTGGAAATTTCATTGCAGGTCCTGACCGTAGAATAGGTTTTAATTATTGACCGCATTCAGGAATCGTACGATATTTATTGGCTGGTAATTTGGCCGAAGCTGCATTTTTCTTCTTCTTTTTCCTCTTTGATTCATTTCCCCCCCTTCGTTCTAGCATGTAAACACTAGTTTTGACAATGAATAAATCATCTTTGCATTGCACACCACGGAAATATTACCGAGAGTAACATTTCCGGTGAAGTAGATTTCTGGTCTTCTCAAAATTCCCTTTTCTGACTCAACAT
>Ga0307515_10018798_pt1 | contig 12477 bp, 16 predicted proteins | sample 17_EM_MG_FD_194513 | JGI IMG/M metagenome (GOLD analysis project Ga0307515, IMG submission 194513) | Populus trichocarpa ectomycorrhiza microbial communities from riparian zone in the Pacific Northwest, United States - 17_EM | ecosystem: Host-associated > Plants > Roots > Unclassified | place... | reverse complement strand
AGCCGCGCACGCCTCATTTGGGACAGAGCCGGCCGTGGGAACGCGCGCGGCTGACCCCTCGAAGGGGTCTTATGCACAAAGCGAGCGTACCCCTCTTAGGTGTCGAAAAGTGGTTGCCTGAGGTGCCGTGGCGGCGGAGGCGAGCACCGCGAGCACCGTGGCGGGCGCGGGCGTGGTGAATGTGGAGGCAACCGTGGGCGTGGTGGTGGCGAGTGGAGGGGCGGCCACCGCGGTGGTGTGCCCTGAGGTGCGGGTGAGGGCGTCGAGTATGGCAGCGGGGGCGAGCACGGCGACCGTCCGCGCGGCGGCGGGTGGAGGGGACGTGACCGTGGAGAACGTGGAGAGGGAGAACGTGGAGAGTATAGGGGTGGCCGCGGGAGGGGTGAGTGGAGAGGACGTAGCGATGGGTATAGAGGTGGCGAACACCGCGGTCGTGGTGAAGGACGTGGAGGTAGCAGTAAGTTATTTTCGAAAGTGAGGACCACGTGCTGACGCTTGTGATAGGCTACCGTAGTCGGCCTATTCAAGCTCAATAGCTTGACCAGCCCTGAAACCATGATGGTCCTCGTATTCTGAGCGACCAAGTGTCGTTGATACGCCCTCACCATCGTTACGCCATCCGATCTTGCATGTCTTTGTGCTTTTGATTGAAATTTATCTAGTCGTTTTCCTGCACCAAAACACCTTATGCGTTGGCCATGCGCGGTTGATATGACGAGTCTTCCTCCTCAATCTCGACCATTAAAACTATTTACGGTTCGTCTTTAAAGACATTGATGGTCGATTAAAGCTTGCAGCACCCTCCCGATGCTGCAATATTGATAACTTTGCTGGCCCATTCGACCGTGCTATCGATTCACTAGAATATGTATTGTTGTCCATGTACTAACTATGGTATCAGTACTACTTCAAGTCTGTGGCTTGAATTCGAAGGACTCGAACTTTTTGCTTAACCACTTCTGTTCAAACGAGCCTGTAACCTCTCGAAATTCCATCATAAGGGAAACCCAAGAAGGATGGGCCATGAGTGCCCCTAAGTCATCGCCGGTTGGATAACAATGAGTCGGGCTCGCGTTAACGAACACCTTGAAGGCAAAATCCTCGGAGAAGTAGCTCGAGAACTCCACGACGAAAGCCAGTCGTGAGATTGTTGTGCGAAGAGTATGCTGTGGTTCTGGCGGAATCTGAATGGCCTTTGTGATCGCATCTTGAATGTCATCCATTGTGTATTTAATTGCAATCCGCATTGCCAAAGTATACGTAGCAATGGGAATATCCGAGACGTTTTCCGGCAGAACCCTGTATTCGTTCAGCCAGATGGACCTTTACGTGAAACTATCTGCCCTCACGGTGTATAAAGAACTCTCATGAGTGCCTCGAACTGATTTGGATTCTCTGCCTCCAGGACGATCGGCTTCTCGTCCGTCTGCCCTTCGGTATTCTGGTGCTGTGGTAGGCTAAACATGCTAGTGAATACGCTCGATTCACTGCCGACGAGCATCCGCTTATGAATCCTGTAGAGCTTTTCGCCAACCTTGGCCCCCCGATAATGTAATTAGACACGACATAGCGCCTAACGATGGTTGACAGCTTACCTGAAAGACGACATCCCCATCTTCGAAATAGTACTTATCATGCCGGGCCACCATAGTTGACTAGGAACTTGCGGATTGGCGTGGGACAGGAGAGAGGAACGTGGTAGGAGCTCAACCTGGAATATGGGTGTTCTCCTCTTAATTGTTCGATTTTGGCGACCGAGCTCCTATTACATCAGGTTTGCTTCCCCACTTTTTGCAATTCCCTCTCCTTTTCACATGTGGCCCGCTTATCGTTTACTATGTACAAGATTCATCATGGAGGCGTTATAATTTGCGTTAGGTTATGAGCCCTGCCTCGCGCAGGCTACTCGCCCTAGCAAAAAGTAAAGTCCACAAAGCTCTAGTCCGGGCAAGAAGCCACCGGTCGGGTACACGAAGTCCCAGGTTGGGCATAGGACAAGTCGCCAGTCGGGCGCAGAAGTCCCAGTCCGAGCACCAGGAGTCCAGTCAGGCGCAATAAGTCCCCATTTGACCACAGGAAGTCGCCCGCCCGGCTCATCGCAAGACCGTAACCAACCGTGACTTCACCCAGGCGGAGTGCAGCCGATCGTAAAGCCGTCTAGCCACCAGGCGCACGAAGAACACAACCAATTGCTAAGCCGTCCAGTTCAGGGCGCATCGACGAACACGATGAACACGATGAAGACTACCAGCACTTGTACATCGAACCCAGAACGACTGCTGCGCACCACACGGTGCCAAAGACACCTGACTCTCCTCGAGTGTTATTACTCGCCTTATTGAAGAGGGGCGTCTAGGAGAAGGACCGGGAGGAGAATTCACTTGCACTTGCAGCAAGGAGAAAGCGGAGAGACCCACTCGGGAGGGGCGTTTCCCCTCCAATTGCCACAAGGAATAGTCCCCAGTCGCTTTCTATCTTATGCGTTTGCCATGTGGGGTTGAGACGACAAGTCTTCCTCCTCAATCTCGACCATTGAGATTACCTACGTTTCGTTTTCGCTTTAAAGACATTGACGGTCATTAGAGTTTGCAGCGCCCTCCCGATGCCGCAATATATTAATTTTCTGGCTCATCCGACTGTCCTATCGATTCACCAGAATACGTATTGTCATCTGTGTACCAACTACAGTATCATCACTACTTCAAGCCTATGGCTTGAATCCCAAGGACTCGAACTTTTTGCTCAACCAGTCCTGTCTACTGCAGGACCGGTATTGGTCCCATGGAGCCACGTCTGAGTTGCCAAGTCCCTCTCGATATTGCATCAAAAGGGCAAGAATAGCAGTATGGGCCGCGAATGGCGGTACGTCATTGACAGTTGGAAAGTATGTGATCGAGCTCGCGTTGATGAACAGCTGGATGGCTAAAGCTTTGGAAAAGTGGCTTGGGAACTCGGCGACGAAAGCCAGTCGTGGGAACTCTGTACTAGGAGGTCGTGGCGGGGTTTGGATGACTTTTGTGATCGCGTCTTGAACGTCATTCATTGAATATTTAATCGCAATGTGCATTGCCAGAGTATATGTGGCAATGGGGATATCCGAGACGTCTTCCAGGAGTCTGTGCATGTTTGTTCAGCCTGATGAGCCTATACGTGAAAATATACGCGCTCACGATGGATAAATAATTCTCATGAGTGCCTCGAACTGCTCTGGGTTCTCTCCCTCCAGGACGATCGGCTTCTCGTCCGTCTGCCCTTCGGTATCCTGGTGTTGTGGTAGGCTAAACATGCTACCGAATACGCTCGATTCGCTGCCGACGAGCATTCGCTTATGAATCCTGTAGAGCTTTTCGCCAACCTTGGCCACCCAATAATATAATTAGACACGACAAGGCGCCTAATCATGGGAGACAGCCCACCTGAAATACGACATTCCCATCTTCGAAATAGTATTTATCATGCCGAGCCACCATAGTTGAACCTGCGGATTGAGGTGGGACAAGAGAAGAGAAGAAAGTGGTAGGAGCTTAACCACTCTTCGGAACAGAGTATTCTCGCCTTAAATTGTTCAATCTCTTCTATGCAATTCCCTCTCGATCTAGTATCGGGTCTAATTATATTCTTGGGTGGCCAAGGGCTGGCGATCTTAACCTCGCTGTGAGGAGACAAGTGAGGAGCTTTAGAATGGTGATGGACGTGAACAGGCGCGGCGATCGGCGAACGGTGGGACGATGCCCTGAGCTACCAGTGTCCGGGTGGCAGGTGCCATAGAGACGAGATCACAAAGAAATGCAATGGAAGACAGATGCAATGGAAGCCAACAAAATGCAATGGAAGACAACACAATGCAATAAGACAATGCAATGGAAGACAACAAAATGGAAGACAACAAAATGCAATGGAAGACTCCAAAAAGGTGTCTTTTGGCACCGTGTGGTGCACAGCAGTTGTTCTGGGTTCGATGTACAAGTGCTGGTAATAATTGTCGTGTTCGTCGATGACTGGTTCGCTTGGCAATCGGTTGCGTTCTGAAGTGCACCCGGCGGCTGGACGTCCTTGCGATCGGCTACGCGCCCGACGGGCGACTTCCGGTTGTCAAAAAGGGACTTCTTGCATCTGACCGGTGAAACTGAGACACCTGCACCGGACTGGCGACTTGTTATATTGCCCAAACTGGAGCTCCGTGCACCCGACTGGCGGCTCCTCGGTGACTTTTGGTGTGCAGGGCTCATAACCCGACACCCGACTGAATTAAAACGCCTCCTTTCCACGATGAGGTTCATATAAAGTAACGATAAACGAGGTACATATGAAATAGAGAGGGAATTGCAAAAGTGCGGAGACAAGTTTGATCGTCATAGGAAGCTAAGACCAGAAAACCAAAAATTCCATTCCGACAAGTGGTTAAGCTCCTACCACGTTCTTTTCCTGTCCCACCTCATTCTCCTGTCCCACCCCAATCCACAGGTGCAACTATGGTGGCTCGGCATGATAAATATTATTTCGAAGACGGGAACGTCGTCTTTCAGGTGAGCTGTCAACCATGATTAGGTGCCTAGTCGTGTCTAATTATATTATCCGGTGACCAAGGTTGGCGAAAAGCTCTACAGGATTCATAAGCGGGTCCTCGTCGGCAGCGAATCGAGCGTATTCACTAGCATGTTTAGCCTACCACACCACCAGAACACCGAAGGGCAGACGGACGAGAAGCCGATCGTCCTGGAGGGGGAGGACCCAGAGCAATTCGAGGCACTCATGAGAATTCTGTATCCAGCGTGAGGGCACGTAGTTTTCACGTAAAGGTTCATCCGGCTGAACGAACACAGACCTCTGGAAAACGTCTTGGATACTCCCATTGCTACGTATATTCTGGCAATGCACATTGCGATTAAATGGTCGATGGATGACATTCAAGTCGCGATCACAAAGGCCATCCAAATCACGCCACGACCTCTTCGCACAGAGATCTCACGACTGGCTTTCGTCGCGGAATTCCCAAGCTACTTCTCCCAAGATTTTGGCCTCTAGATGTTCATCAACGCGAGCTCGCTCGAATATCATCCAACCGCCGACGACTTAAGGCCACTCATGCACCATCCTGCTCTTGTTGTCCTTCTGATACAGTATCGAGAGGGGCTTGGCAACCGACGTGGTGCTATATGGAATGTGGGCAAGGCAAACTGGGGGGTCACGGATTCGAAGGTGTGGTTGAACGAACAATTTACGTCCTTCGGATTCAAGCCACAGGCTTGAAATGGTGATGACACCGTAGTTAGTACATAGATAACAATATGAATTCGAACGAATCGATTACACGGTTGGATGGGATAGCAAATGTATTAATGTTGCGGCATAATCGGGAGGGTGCTGCGAACTCTAATGATCGTCAATGTCTATGAAGCATATGCGAAACGTAGTTGGTCTCAAGGTCGAGATTGAAGAGAAATACTCATCATTTCAAGCTTACATGGCGGGTGCATAAGGTGGAAATTGACTGGGGACTGTTCCTTGGGGCCACCAGAGCAAAATTACCCCCTCTGGGTCGTCTGTCCATTTTCTCCTTGTTGCAAGTGCAAGTGAATTCTCCTCCCGGTCCTTCTCATCGACGCGCGCTCCTCTCCAATAAGGCGAGCAATAACTTTGGCATCCCATGGTGCACAGCAGTCGTTCCGGGGTCGATATACAAGTGCTGATGTTCGTCTTCGTCGATGGGCCCTGACTGGGTGGCTTGGCAATCGGTTACATTCTTCGTGCGCCCGGCGGCTGGACAGCTTTACGATCGGCTATAGTCTTCTGCGTTCTACCTTGGCGACTTTACAGTTAATCACAGTCTTGTGATGCGCCCGACGGGCGACTTCCGGTTGTCAAACTGGGATTCTTGCGCTTGACTTGCGAAATTGAGACTCCTGGTGCTCGGACCGGGACTCCTACGCCAGACTGGTTGTTAAGAGTGGTTTCTTATTCTGTCATGTACTGGTACACTTGATGCTGGTCATTATCACCGTGTGGTTAATAAAGACTGCCGTTCGTTGCCGTTCACTTCGCTGTGTCGGCATACCATTGCACCCATCGTTGGCCACCTGTTGCTCGCATACAACGCACCCGCCGTTCGCATACATCGCGCCCACCTGAGTTTAATACTAGCCCATCCAACCGTGCTATCGATTCGTTATAATACATTTTGTTATCCGTGTATTAACTACAGTATCATTAGTTCTTCAAGCCTGTGGCTTTGAATCCAAGGGACGAAAATTGTTTGTCCAACCACTGGTCACAATTCGTGGACACGTATCTCCCGAGGTAGGGGTCGTACGTTGCCCACGGAGGTTTGCTTGGGTTAATAAGTCCCTCTCGATATTCCATCATAAGGACAACAAAAGCAGGATGGGCCATGAGTGGCTTTATGTCATCGGCAGCTGGACGATATTGGATCGCGCTCGCGTTCCTGAACGTCTGGATGGCAAAAGCTTGGGAAAAGTAGCTTGGGAACTCCGCGACGAAAGCCAGTCGTGAGATCGCTGTGCGAAGACTTGGCTGTGGTTGTGGCGGGATTTGGATGACCTTTGTGATGGCGACCTGAACGTCATCCATTGAATATTTGACCGCAATACGCATTACCTGAGCATACGTAGCAATGGGAATATCTGAGACGTTTTCCAGGAGCCTGTGTTTGCTTAGTCGGATGAACCATTACGTGAAATATATTCCCTCACGTTGGATAGAGAATTCTCATGAGTGCCTCGAACTGCTCTGGGTCCTCTTTTTCCAGGACGATCGGCGTCGCGTCTGTCTTCCCTTCGGTATTCTGGCGCCGTGGTAGGCTAAACATGGTAGTAAAGACGCTCGATTCACTACCAACGAGCATCCGCTCATGAATCCTGTAGAGCTTTTCGCCAACCTTGGCCGCGCCACCCGATAATCTAATTAGACACGACACGGCGCCTAATGATGGCCGACCGCTCACCTGAAAGACGACATCCCCATCTTTGAAATAGTATTTATCATGTCGAGCCACCATAGTTGAACTTGCAGATCGGGGTGGGTGGGAGAGAAGAAGAATGTGGTCACTGATGAAAGGACATGTGGTGATTGTGTGGTGAATTTCACCAATGCAAAAACACCACAGGTTTCACCACAAGTCATGGTGTTTTCTAACACCACAACTTGTGGTGGTTTTGTCCGATTTGTGGTGTTTTCTAATATAAAGTCATACCGATTTGTGGTGTTTTCTAATATAAAGTCATACCAATTTGTGGTGTTTTCTAATATAAAGTCATACCGATTTGTGGTGTTTCCCAATAAGAGATTTGTCCGACTTGTGGTGTTTTCTTGGGCTCGCCGGACCTAGATTTGTGGTGATTTTCAACCAACTTGTGGTGATATTCATAGTGATATTCATAGTGAATTCTACCATACAAAACACTACACATCTACAAAAGACGGCATCGACCAAAACGAACCACAATCAACAAGAACATGGAAACGTACATTGCACTGTCGTACCATGGTGAGACTGCCAGGAACAATCGTATGGTTGCAGATATTGAGGACCAAGTGCCGCCACTCATTGGTGCATCACTATACTGTCCAGGTCGCCAAGGCGTAGCACTGTAAGCGTAGGTGCTTTGAGCAAAGAGGCTGGGTGGGGAAGTTGCAAGAGGCCGTCCGAGAGGAGAAGGCATGATGGGATCAGTAGTGAGAAGAGTGGAAGGAGCGCGAACAGAGATCAAGATGGGAGCGGGAGCGGGAGTGGGCAGGGCTGAGGAGAGGTGGCGGGTCAGGTGGAATAATAAAGAGCCAGAGGGGAATGAAAATGTGTTGTCCTGTCTCGACCTTGACCCCATCCACGTAGCCTCTGAGTGTGTAATATATGATCAGTAAAGTGTACAGGGCCATTTTCTGTCTTATCTATTGCAGCTCTACGCACTCCCTGATCAGCACGCAGGTCTGGCATTGCTGGCACTTTAGTGTGGGAACTAGCTGAGTGGGGATATGTCACAGTCTGTTAGAAGGGCATCTGCATCTGATTGGAAAGGCAGATATGATGTCCTTGGATGTAGGGTTCAGTGATGTGGAAGCCCAGCGACCACGATGTCCCTGGCCTGCCATGTAGGGTAGTGGGCAACGTGTTGAGATTGGGGATGATTCTCCTACTCTTTGCCCAAATTGGGAAGCAGGCCCCAAACATAGAGGTGAGAGGGACAATGAAGACAGAGACGACACAGAGGTTGAGGGAGGTACCTTCATTTTGGACACCACCGCACTGACCCTCGTCACTCATTTTGGTGAATAGTAGTGTGGTGGGAGGGGACAGGGGACAACGGGGAGTAAGGGGAGGGGAAGGGGATGGGTGGGTTGGTAAGAGTTCACGTACCTGGTGCCAATGGCCCAAGATATCCAAGAACTAAATGCTGGAGGAATTGGTTAGCAAGAGGAAGTGTAGGAGTCAGAGTCTTCACCTGGTGCGTGGGTGGCAGTGGTATAGAGGAATTGATTGGGGAGCTGTGTGAGTGTGAAGTCGGGAGGTTGATGTTACTTACATGTCAGTGGGCTCCGGGTCTGGAACAGCAATTGTGTGTTGCATTATTGTTGGAGCGTCCATGAGACACTTGATCTAGATGGCCTGCTGGGTGAGGTAGACCTGGGGCCTACAGTCAGCGGTCATGCCTGGAGCCATCCTGCAACCACGGCAAGCTCCTTGGGTGCTGACTTGTGTAGGGTCATTGGTCGATGGAGCAACTTGTGGTGTATGGTGTACAACACACACCCATTGCCTGGCTGGTACCATGCCCTGCCAATGATCGTGAACTCACTGAACTTCACCCAAGATATGACAATGATAAAATCACTGTTTATAGCTGACCCGGACTCATGAAGTGAGTTCTTGTGAAAACCCTAAGCTGTTGTCAGTGCTGGCTATTGCGTCGTCACCATAGGACAGACTGTAGTCAGGTCCAGAAAAGAGGGACTGGGCATGCTGCTTCACATGGGTTAAAGCCAGGAAGGAGTTGATTCGGGGGGCTGCTGGAGGATCCAAATGTTCGGAATGTTGCGGATCGAGGGCAAATGATAGCGAGGTCCATCTGATGTGCCTGGGGAAATCGGGAGGCGGGTATGTGAGTCCATTTGGGACTGGAAAGCTGTAGAAGGATCAGTGTTACAGCCTTGAAGTGGCAACTTGGTCCGAACACACCTAGAAAGGAAGTGGGACCCAAAGGAAGAGAGTTGCAGAAGATAGATGAGACATTGATTCTACATGGGACCCCATGAATAGCAGAGCCAAACCCAAAAGAGAGGGTGTGGCGATTGGGGAGGGCAGTGGCGAGGAGAAACTGACTGGCGTGCAGGAGAAGCGAGGAAAGCAAGCAGAGGGTGTATGACCAGACATGAGACAGAAGATACCAGAGAGGGAGACACAATAGCTCAGGAGGACCGGGGCAACTGGGGTGGGTTGCCTGGGGCAAAGGGCGTTCGTCAGTGAAGAGGCTTTGGCTCAAAGAAAGGGAACTTAATGGGTAGGCCAGGCACAGGAATCGGGGGGTGTCTGCTGTCTTGGGAGCTTGGTGATTCGAGTCGAGGGAGGAGAAAGAGTTAGACACTGGCTGGCGCAAGGCTCAGCGGACACACACAGGGTTAAACCACATGACCAACATCTCAGGGAGACAGAGCACACCTATTTTAATCCACGGAGCATGTTAGCCAGCCCCGGAAACTCCCAGAAAATGCCCCCTGGTACATGGTCCCAAATTGGGGATGTTACCCCAATTGGGCTCACGCATCCCAGCAGTAGGAAGACTGCACCATACTCACAAATATAGGAACTAGATATTTGGAGAGTAAGGGATTCAGGGAGACTTGACAGGAACGCATCTGTCGTGCATAGTCGAGGTCAGCTCCAAGTTGTGACTTGTGGTGATTCGGACTTGAAGAAAAATTTTGGTTTGCATTTTCTTGGCCTGAAAATGTTCCTCTATTCCTTGCAAAAAACACTCTAGTTACAATGTACACATGCTATCGAACATGTTTTTGATGTTCTCATAGTGCCCCCCGAGCTTTGACCGAAATTCGAACAAATCACCACAAATACTTGTGGTGATTTGGACTTGTGGTGAAATCGCCACACAAATCACCACAAGTATTTGTGGTGATTTGACTTCTGGCGAAAAACACCACAAAAAACACCACACCGGGTGAAAAACACCACATACCCTTTTATCAGTGATATATGGTAGGAGCCTGACGACTACCAAAACGCTCGATACCTATAAATTTCTTTTATTATCTGTGCATCTTTTGGTTCAGACAACCACTGAAGCCGAGTCTGTGTGGATGACCCGCATTACGTGGACGGAAGAGGCCCATTCGCAGCCCAAGGCAAATGTGGTGCCCTCACTCTGAATGAGAGATACATGCTTAGTTACTACAATTGGATCCACAGTCGGTATAATGCAGCTCAGTCGCTCTTTTTGGCTCCGAAAATGTGGCAGTCGATATAAAATGCCCGTTAGTGCCCCATAGGCCAGACGAACTGGCAAAGGTGTTCAACTCACTGGCGACGAGCACTCGTTTATGTACTTTGATAAGCCTATTGCCAACCCTTGGCCCGATAATTAGACGTGACAAGTAATGTGAGCGACCGCTCAGCTGAAAGACAACATCAATCTCATCTTAGAGATAGTATTTATCATCCGTGACACAATGACTTGGTTTGTAGGCCCGCATGGCGAGAAGAGAACAGTCCACACGAGGCCATGCTGATTGGGTTCAGATAGGACGCTGTCACCTCGGATGAGAGATACGTGATAATTTGCTATAATCGGGTACTGTGGCCAGCCTAGTGGACCTCCTAAGCTTGATTAGCTGTGATACATAGTCCGAGTACAGTCACGAGAAACGGTGCCAATCCAAGAGACTCGAGCTGCTTGTCCAACCATTTATCCTCACTCGACTCGAATGAATGCACTGATGGGGTCGATCCAAATCCCGATCCAAATCCCGATCCAAATCCCGATGTGACCCTCCCCGATGGCGGGACCCTCCCCAATGGGGCCCCCTCATTCCATATAGCTTGATCTGGTTTGACGATTCCCTCACGGTATTGCATCATAAGAGCAACGAGATTCGGAAAGGCCATGAGTGGCTTTAGGTCGGAACCGGATGGACGGTGATTCGTCGAGCACGCTTGAATGAATACGGTCTTGAAGAAATCCTTATGAAAATGCCCAGGAAACTCCGCAATGAAAGCCAGTCGTGCGATCGCTTTGTCGATTCCCAAGTCGGATGGGAGGGACCTGATGACTCGAACTATGGCATTCTGTACATCATCCATCGAATATTTGGTTGCAACGCGCATAGCTGTAGTATATGTGGCGATGGGAATTTTCATAATATCGTCCAGGAGTCTATGTTCATTCAGCTGAGTGAAGGGTGGCCAGAACCAGATGCGCTCACGGTGGATGGAGGATTCTCATGAGTGCCTCAAACTCTTCGACGGTATCACCTTGTAAAATAATGGGCTTTTCGTCCGTCTGCCCTTCGGCGTGCTCTGCCTTTGGCAAGCTAAACATGCTGGCGAAAGCGCTTGATTCACTACCGCCGAGCAGCCGCTTTTGGACTCTGAATAACTTGTCGCCAATCTTGGTGCGATTTATCAGCAGGAGACAGATCTAGAGGATTGGATGATCGACGTTTACCTGAAAGATAGCATCTTCGCTTTCGAAATAGTATTTACTGTGCCGAGTTGGCATGAACGGGTTTTCAGCTGTGATGAGATCGGGGTGGAGAGGAGAGAAGAGGAGCAGATGCTGCGAGTCTTTAACGCGTCATAGCGTAGCGCTGATAAACTGGGAGGAGCCTGACGCTCCGGACCCTCGGTACCTAGCGGTCATCTGCTCTGCATCCTTTGGTTGACCATCGTGCGTGCGCGCTCTTCTTCAGGAGTCATGGCTCTCACACTACGGAACAAGCGGCCACACGTTCATGCCTCGCTATCTCACTATGGAGGAGAGAACGCTACCAAGTGTCATGCCATATTAGTATAAATGACAGGTGATGGTTGAGCAAATCTGTCCTGAGCCGAGATCAAATCGGCCACAATCCGCAAGGTCAACATGCCTCTATGACGTGTAAGAAAGCAAGAAGGCCCCACTTCAATGGCCATCGGAGACTGGAAGCAGTCCTTCCTTTCTATCTAGCCAATCAGCGAGTTGAAGGAAGGACAGCTCATTATCACCCGCCAACTATCAATGAGGCTCTGGTGCGGGAATCATGGCGGCCTCTGTCATTCTCCTCGCGCCTCCTCAAAGAAAATTGGGAGAGCATTGAGGACGTGCGTCAGTTATATAAGGGAGTAGAGTATAGATTCTAGAGAAAATGGTACAAAATCTAAGGTGTCTAAGAGTGGCAAAGGGTGGCGAGGCCATCAGGTTAGAAGTTTGTGTACTCCCAAGCTCCCATAAGCTCCCAAGGGCGCTCACGGGC
>Ga0307515_10018796_pt1 | contig 12478 bp, 3 predicted proteins | sample 17_EM_MG_FD_194513 | JGI IMG/M metagenome (GOLD analysis project Ga0307515, IMG submission 194513) | Populus trichocarpa ectomycorrhiza microbial communities from riparian zone in the Pacific Northwest, United States - 17_EM | ecosystem: Host-associated > Plants > Roots > Unclassified | place... | reverse complement strand
GGTGATCCTAAGGTCAACCCAAGGTATCCGTAATAATATCCCTTATATTGCCCCCCCCTTCTTACGGTTAGCCCCCGATCGCTATTATCTTACAATAAAAAGATTATAAGGGCTTGTCCTAGAAGAGGTTCGGAGAGATATTAAAGAGGTGTTAGTATACTACTATATATTATCTATCTATTTAACCCCTGCTTTAAACTCCTAAAAAACCTTAATAAGGAAAAAATATAACTGGAGAAAAGATATAAGGATTGCTAAAAGACCTATTAGAAGTTTACTAGAAGTATACTAGTAACTACCTAGGCTAATATAGGGATTTTTATACAACTTTACTTCTAAGCCTTTATGCCGGTCTGTAATTAATTATAATTATTATAGGCAATTTAGTGTTCCAGTATAGTTCCGTAAAACCTTTTAGTATAGGATTTAACGTATAGAGCCTTGGCTTGCTATTATCTTTAACTGCTAAAATATAGTCTATAATCCTTTCTTATAATCCTTTTCTTATAATCCCCTACGTCACCAACGCATTACTCCCGTACTTGCCTTTAGGCTATTAGATGCGGTTAAGGTATTAATTAGTTATTTAAAGAGACTTATCTCTTAAGATTTAGTGTATATATTTTTAAATCTGGTAGTCCTATACCGTATATTTAGCGTAGCTCTACTACTCAGCAAATAGGGACATTTCGCGATAGCAATTATAGCTATTATACGATTGTCTATAACGTCTATAACGTTATTCTTTAATACTATAGTATTGTTTTAGGTCTGATTTAACCTATATATATCTTTAATTTAATGTCTTAATTGTCTTCCCCTGGCCGCGTAGTTAGTTTTTATAAGGAAGTAATAGTTAAATAACTTATACGCGTGTTTCCTTTCTTCTAAATAGCGCTATTATAACGGAGTTATATTAGTAAGGTTGCGGCTATTTACTAAAAGAGTATTAGACAGTAAAGTATAAAGACACTTTACTTATTAAGCTTAATCCTTTTCCTTAACACCCTACTTCCTATTATTAACCTTCGTTCAATTTAGACGTAGCTTTAATATATTATTAAGATTTTCTTCTTTTTTATTATTAATTCAATATACCTCTTTATTCTCTTACTAACTACTCTTTTAAGTAGATTCTATAGTATATCCTAGCCCTACCTTTGCATATAGAACCCTAACCCCTACTAACCTATAACTAGTGCTAGTCCTACCTAAATAATTTTGCCTATACGTCTTTAAAAGACTAAAAATTTAATAATAAGATTTTAGAAGCTTATAATAAAACGCACTGCGTTAAATCCAATACCTTTGGTCCTTATAATTAATGCATACGTACTAAGAGCGGCAGTTGCGTTAAGGTAAGCTTTTCTATCCTTAATAAATTTCTATAGCTAACTTTAAGCTTTAATATCCTGGGCCTAAGTGGCGATAATCCTTTAATATCCTTAACTACTATATTTCCCGAGCTTTATCTTATTCTAGCGCTAATGCTAAATATCTTAGTTAAATTTAAGACTATACTATGGCCATTTATACCACTTATAATTCCTAGTAAGCTAGCTAGTAACGCCTAATATAAGAGTAAGGTTAGTATACTAAGGATAGGGTAAGGGATAGGGGTAATAAGAAGAAGGTTGCTGTTTACTATAGGAAGGAGTTCGCGTATATATATTAAGTTTTAAAAGAGCATAATATAATGCGGTATTAGGTAGGTCACCCTTTAGGTACCTAGTAGATAGGTAACTAATAGTTATTATAGTAAGGTCTTAGTAGTTCTGGTCTATACTAGCTAGCTAATATCTCTATTTATTCTAGGCTTAAGCGTATCTTTATTAACTATAAGCTTACGCCGTAAGAGCTTTATTAGTATTGGTTTGGACCTAATATTAGTATTAAGTGTTTAAGGATCTCTGCCCTAGCTATACCTTATCGTCCTGCCCCTGTTTTTATACCTACTTATATCCCTATTAAGGGGTCTAGATCCTATTCTTATTAGCTATTACTTAGTGGCCCAATAGATACTAATCCTACTCCTAAGGATAAGGTATAGTGGCTTTTTAGATTAGGCATTTGGGATTTATTCTTATATATAGTAGCAATTAAGGATATTAATTAGGTGCTTAAAAAGGCCTTAGAAGACTTTTAGGAAGGGCCTAGGAGCCCTAGAAATAATGTTCTTAATATAGATAAATAAATAGGAATACAATTCTAGCAAAATGCCCTATTAACTCTATACTATATATATAAAAAGGCTAAGGACCTGTCCTGCCTTAGGCTATAGCCCTATCCCTATAGTTTCCGGAGCCTATCCGTTCCATATCCAATTTAACCTATTTACTCTTTTTACGAGCTTTCTTTATAGGTCGCGATAATACTATAGTATTAGAGCGCTTTCTATAATTTATAGATTATAAACCTTAGTCCTAATATTCTTTTAGAATATCTTTGCAATAATTAAGGTAATCCTCTAGTTTCTATATAGAGTCCTTAGCGGGCTAGCCTAGCCATTTAACTTTAAATTAAAGCTTATTCTTAACAGACTTATAGTATAGTATAGCTTTAACCTTATACCACTTACCTACTACCTTAGGGTGTTTAATTAGGCCTAAACGGAAGTTCTTTTCCAGTGGTAGTCTATACTATAGCTCTAGTAGGTTTATATAAAATACTAAATATATATAGGCTATAGATAGGGGTAGCTAGAGATAATAGGCTAGCTTACTAATTCGTTCCTTAACTTAGAAGGGACCTAGGTATCTTATATCGAGCTTCTTTAATAGTTAACGGGTCTTAATATTCGTTAAATGTAATAAAACCTCATTGCTTACTCCGAAATACTTATCCTAGTGCTTACGGTTGTACTAAAGTCTTTACTGCTCTTAGGTATCTTATAGGCTCTACTTTATATACTTCTATTACTCCTCCTATTTCTAAAGGTATCTTTATACTCTTTAATAGATGTTCTTAGACTTCCTAATAGGATCCCATAACTAATTATACGGCCTTAGCCAGTGATTATTAGATATACTATTAAACCTAAATAGTTAAACACTATAGGTAATCCGGATTGGTGCGTACTTATATAATACGTGTTACTTTAAATTATAAGCGTACTCTATGTACGGAAGTAGCTTATACTAGTTATCTTGCTAGTAGTTTAAATACATTTATAGGTAAGACTCCAGTTCCTAGTTCTAGCGTTTTATTTACCTGTCTATTTATAGATAGAAAGCTATACTATAATAGTGGTCTATCTTTAAACGGAAGTATAGGTCCGACCAGTACTAGCTTATAAAGACGCTGCCCCTATTAGTAATAATAGAGTGCGGCTAATCTACTTTAAGAAAGCATTTCTCCTTAATTAGGTTGGCTAGCGCTTATATATTAATCGTCTTATTAATAGAAAGGTATTAGACGTACTTTAAAAACCTATTAATAAATATAAGAACCAAATCATATATTTATCCTTGGCTATCTTTAAATAGCAGGAGATCCGTAATAAAGTTTATAGCGTAATATTGCTATAGCTTACTAGCGGGGGAAATTAATTTAAGTAGACCCTATAGCTTATGCCTATGGATCTTATATACTTAGTACTTCTCATAATAGCTAATATACTCCTTTGCTTCCTAATTAAGCCTTAGCTAATAGTATTTACGCTAAAGTAATTCTACTATCTTTGTTTAACCATAGTGGCCGCCTAAAGGATTATTATAATTCTTTATAAGAATCTTCTGTTGTAGATTTACTTCTTATAGTACCTAAACCTTACCACCTCTACGTAGTAGGCCTATTGGGTCTAGTTCCTAATAGTAGCGCCTAGCAGCTTTCTTTCCATTACGTTTCTAGTCTACTTCTATATTAAGAATAGTATAGAAAGCGTCCCTCTGTTGCACCTTATAGATAAGATCGATTAACCTTTTAGATATTTCCTGGGTAAAAGCTATTTTATCCTATACTACTTTAAGTATAAGACTAAATAATACCATAAATCTTATAACTCTTTAATACGCGTATATTAGGAAGGCCGCTATAAGGTTAAAGTCCTTTAGTTATTATAGGGCTCTAAGTTCCAATTGCTCTATAGCTTCGCTATTAGTTTAAGGGGATAGCTTAGTAATTAAGGATAGTATATTATTAGGTTCTAAGAATATATTCAGAACATCTTATCTAGGTATATTTAGACCCTTATTAGTAATAAACTGGGTACTAGCTAGAACGTTAGTAGAAACTAATAGGGCTTATACTACCTAAGACTTAGTATATAGAGCTATAGGTACTTAAGTATCCTATACTTAGAGCTTATTCTATAATATTGTCAGAAAGTGCATATAGAGCTATTTATTGATGAAATGGGTTGATTAATTGATGATCTTAATCGTGTCTTGATCGATGCTTGACCTAGGGCCCCTGGGCTTAGACGAAGATATTTATAATATATGTAACCTATACACGTCCTACGCCACTAAGAATACAGATTATCTAATATACCCCCTTAGCTTTAACCTGGTTGAGGACGAAGCTAGCTACCTTCTCGTGTCCGTCTATGCGTTAATTAAACCGTAATCTTATCTAAATCCTTCCTTCTTGCCCTAACCTTCTCCCTTAGGTCCTCTAGTTGCTTCTCCTTATTTAGCCGCTCCTTAATATCCACTATTCTGATTATATTAACGAAGCTCTTGAACCTCTACTTAGGCAGGGCCTTTATAAGTCCATTGGCAATTATCTCCTTTATTGCTTTCCATTATAATAGCATTTATCTTATTATGTATTTTTAGCGCAACTAGTATTAATAGATGTTAACGTATCGGAGCTTTATAATTAGCTTTGCCGTGTCTTTTATAATTAGTTAGAGTGTCTAGATATTGTCACAGTTAATAATTAAGGGCTCGTTTAGGTGTAACGTTATTGCTTTAAACAGCCTACTAATAAAGATAGCTTCCTTTGCTATTTATAATAGGGCTAATAACTTGGCTTCTATGCTCGACGTTATAACAGTACCCTGCTTATTTACTCTCTAGGTAATTAGTTCCCTAAATAGCTTTATAATATATTCTTATAAGCTCTTTCTATTAACGGAGTTGTCCGTAAATAATGCGTCGCTAGTATAGATAAATAATTACGCTTTACTTCTACCGTCTCCTCCGTCATCTTATCCTTTATCACGTATTCCTTTATCTCTCCCTCTACTATTTATTTCTTCCTTATCTCCTCTATAGTAAATTACTCTACTTCTTATGCTATATAGGTACTGGATTACTCTGTCTGCCACTTAATAGTGCTTATAGCTTAGGTTCTAATTAAACCTTACTAGCTATAATACTATAAAAGTAATATCTAAACGCGTTATAGTAGCTATATAAAGTACTAAACCTATTTTTCTCTAATATAGCATTATAGAAGCTGGTAGGGATATAGGACGGATTAATAGGTCTATATTAGGGGACGGACGCGTTAAATAGATTAATTGGTAAGCGGTAGGAAGGAGTTTTAATTCTATTATAGGAGTATCTAGAAGACGCCCTTTAAGATCTATCTTATACTAATTAGCTATTTTCTTAATATAGGCTTCCTGGGATAGCTATAGGAGCCTTTAGCTATAATTACATAGCATATAGATTCCTAGAAACTATTTTAGCTCGCTAAGGGTACTTATCTGGTATTCCCTACTTAGCTCCTTAATTGCTTCTTAAGCTTTCTTCTTATCTATCTTTTAGTAGTAGAAGACAATATTATTAACGTAAAAGAAGATGACTATTTTACCTTTTAGCATAACGTATAGCTTTTAAGGAGCCTCTTTAAACCCTAATTTGTTTAACAAGCTCGTGAGATTCTTTTGCTATAATAGAGGGGATTGTTATAGTCTATAAAGGGCTTTTTTTAAGCGCAGTACCTTGTCTGTCTTTTCTTTATTAAACCCTAGCGGTAGCTTTATATAGACGACCTTGTTAAGATCGCAATGGACAAACGCGTTAACTATATCTATTTATGTCGTCTTTAGGTCGAATTTTGCGGTGATCGCTATTAGGGTCCGAAAAGTTATACTTGCTAATGTAGTAGCTTTTATAGATAGGTCTCCTAAGGCCTATTAATTTCCGCATACTACTAAGCGTGCCTTACATTTCTAGAGGAATTCGTACTTGTCCGTCTTATAGATAAACACCCATATTAAGCTAAGGATCTGCTATCCCTTTACGTACTTCCTGTCTATTTCTTAAAATAACCTTATTTAATGATAAGATTGGAGGTAGGCTTATTAAGCCTCTTGGAAATAATCTTAAAGAGGATGCGTATTAAGGTTGCGGATTATCTAAGGTGGCGGAGGTAAGTTCTTCCTATATAATCTGATATTACGTATTCTGCCTAATTTTAGCTTGCTATTGTTAAGTTAACTATTAAGGTTAAACTTTCTTCCTGCTAAGAAGGCGCTGTAATAGGCTAAAGTGATCCTTTTAGTAATAAAGTCTTTAAACCTATAATCGCCGGCTTCCTTAAATAAGTCTTTAACCGAGTTGTTAAACACCCCCTAAGTGTAAAACCTATCTCCTACTTAGTTAACGTTGTCCTAATTAATATCTTATATCTCTAACTTTATAGGATACTTAACGTAAAAGGCATATAGAGATTCTTTATCTTCTTCCGTTGGAGGTGGCGTACAATATACGTCTTTAAGAGCTTTTATAAGCTTAAGGTCTGCTAACTTATTAAAGGTTTAAATTAGCTTATTAACGTCATCGTCTTCCTCTTAAATTAACGGTTTAAATACTTCTTTATTATCTTTTAGAAGGACCTTATTCTTAGTCTAGTTATTAGGGAGTTAAATCTTCTTAATTAGTGTGTCTAATTCAGTATATAGGTCCTTTAAGATGTCCGTTTACTTGCCGTTAAAAAACGTCTTTTTATTAAAGATAACGTCCCTAGTAGAGATAACGATACCCTTATATAGGATCTAGATCCTATAGATATTGGTAGAGTTATAGCTAATAAGGTAGCCAATATGGGCTCGCGGATCTAGCTTGCTTAGCCTCTTCTTCTTTAGCTAGGCATCTAACGTCATCGCGTACGCCCTACAGCCGTATGCTTTTAGGTGCACCAGTTACGGTTTTCTTAATCTTCTATTAGCTAGAAAGGTATAGAACCTCTTATATAGTGATTTCCATCCATTACTTTCTTATGGCGTTTAATTTTGAAAATAGACTATATAGTTAACGATCTCGTCCTATAAGTTATGTGGTAAATTAGCAGCAATTTTTATTACCCGTGCTCTTTTAATAATTATACCCCCTAAGTATTTAGCGGTACTGTTTTAAGCTTAGGTATGTAGCGCTAAAGGCTTAAATATAATCCCTTAAGTCTATAGCTATTTAAGGGTTCTCCTTCTCCCTAGCTTATTATCTAATCTAATAGTATTAACCTTAAGGTTATACCTCAGACAAATCCACTAGATAAAATCTTTAAGCACTTATAGTGTCTCCTTCTCCTTACTATGCGTTGTTATAAAATATAGGAAGGATCTTCCTAAGTAGGTATTATGGATAAGTATAACTTATACGAATCCGGCATACGCTTTCTTAAGGTTAGTCTAGTTAATATAGAGGTTAAGATAGGGTTTATTAATTTTCTGTTTTAAGAACCTTCTTAAGACCTAACGCTTGATTTTGGCGAGACTATAGTATTAACATTCCGTTGTCTTAGGGCCTTAAAGCTTAACTTTTAGGGCGTTAATACCTAAATAATAAAGGCTTATAGGTCCTAGATGTCCTAGACGCAGATGCTATAAACATATATTACCTTTTAAATCTAAATAAACGTCTCTTAATAATATTCTGCGCTTCCGTTATATGCGTAGTAGTTAGCTTAAATTAAAAGCTAATAGACTTTCTAATTAGATGTACTTGATAGTCTATTATCTATAATATTCTTCTATTTAATATAGAATTATATTATCCTTCCAAACTAGAAGATTATTATCTCCTTTATTGTCCTAGTAGTATTTTTGTTTTTAAAGTAGACGGAATAATATAAGGTTCGTATTAAAGTCCGTATAAAAGGCAACGTCCTTAAGACATAGGATTCCCTTACTTTTGTCTAGTTTTATAACTTAGATAGTAATGTTGCCGTAACCTAGTATAGGCGCTTCTAAGCTGCTGGTAATGACGTATTTATATCTTAAAGCTTTCCTAAAGTTGTAGAAATGAGAGAGGTTATTAAAGATATAGAAAGTGGTTCCTAAGTTAAGAATAGTTAATAGCTTTAGTGGATAGAGTTAACCGGTATAATACGATTCTAGGAATATTGTATTAGCTTCTCCCTTAATCTTAACTTTCTAACTTTTGTCCTATTGTTATTAAGCCTTATCTTTTTATTCTTTAAGTCTGATTTTTATAACTTAGTTAGTAAGATTTTTATTCTTTTCTACCTTCTTTAGTGCCCTATTAATGCGCGTATCTCTTATTATAACTTCTATAGGTCTCTTATCTTTAAATAAATACTAACAGTCCCGTAGGGAGTATCCTTATATTCCGCACGCTAAGCACTTAGGTGTTAGCTTCTTATAGGACATCTTCTTATCTACTAGTATCCCGGCTCTCTTTAAGCGTCTATTATATACTAAGGCTCTTCCTCTTTATGAACCTTTAGTAGTATTAAAGTGATCCTTAATGGCTTACTCTATAAAGTCTATATTAAAGGTACTCCCTCTTATAATAGTATTGGCTTTCTTTAAGGGTGTTCTAAGTCCTTCTTGCAGCTCCTTTGCTACTCTGCGATATTTAGAAGATCTCAACTTCTGCGGGTTATTTAATTTGGTAGTATACTTTATACAGTAGGCGTTGCTAAAAGGTTAAATAACTTCTGCTAAATTTTAAAGCTAGATTTTATCGGATATTTAAGGGATCTTATACTTCTCTCCTAGTACTATTATGTGTTCCCATTAATCTAACCACTAATTTAATTTTAATAAGTGTTTAAACCCCTTAAGAGCTTTCGTGTACTAGTGTTATACCTTCTTCTTAATAAATAATAAGGTAGGTTTTGTGTTCTCCTTTAATTAAGATAGCCATTCTCTAACTATGAGGGAAGGGTTAAGCAGTAGCTTCTTTTAAATTAATACTATAGATGTAATCTAGGTGCGGATCTATTATAGATGCTCTTCTTATTTTAGGAAATACTTTATATTCTAGTTATAGTATTATCTGCTATTCTTATACGCCCTCTATTAATTCGTTAAGAGCTATGCATATAAGGTTGCATTTTTATTAAAATCTATAACTTCTAGATAGGCTGGTTCTTATAGTAGACCTTATTAAGGTGCTGTATTATCTGGGTTAACGTGGGCCCAAATTCGTTAATCTATAAGGGCTCGGAGTTGCTATAGCTATTGCTCTCAGTCTTCTGGCTTATTGAGGATGATCGTAGTAGACGACCTCGACGTTGGTGGAGTCATTTGACTGATAGGCAGATGGGAATTAAGATGGAATTTGTCGTCAGGATCGTCCTTGTCGTCAGGATCGTCCTTATCGTCAGGATCGTCCTTTTCGTCAGGATCGTCCTTATTACCAGGATCGTCCTATGACAATTAAGGTAGAATCTCGTGGAATCTCGTGGAATCTCGTCCTATGACAATTGAGGTAGGATTTCTGTCAGAATCTACGTCCTAAGACGATAAGGTGTTAGAGTCTGACGATGAGGTAGAATTTCTTTAAATGATTAAGTAATAGCTGAAAAGCTTCTTATGTCGGCGGACTGGGCTTATAACTGTTAGAAAGTGCATATAGAGCTATTTATTAATAAAATGGGTTGATTAATTAATGATCTTAATTGTGTCTTAATCGTTACTTGACCTAGGGCCCCTAGGCTTAAACGAAGATATTTACAATACACGTGACCCGTGCACGTCCTACGCCACCGAAAATACAGATTATCTGACAAATATAGGGAGTAAGATATCTATTATCTGTTTTCCTTCTCCCGTTTTAAAGCCTTTGGTATAGTCTAGCCGTCGTAATAGTCTATTAGTAGAGTTGTTTTCCCCTAGCTTATATTTAATCTTAAAATTAAATTATATAAGCTTTTCTGCTTATCTAGCTTATTAAGGTATAAGCTCCTTTATAATTATAAAGTAGCGTAAATTATAGTAATCTAAAAGTATATAAGTGGTATAGCTCGCATACTTAAGGTAGTGTCGCTACTGTTTAAAGTAGTTAACTATAGCTAGCAGTTCCTTATCGTGAGTATAATACCTAACTTTAGGCCCCTAGAATTTTCTACTATAAAATACTATTAGTCTTTAGTAAAGCTAGGTAGCATCTAGATGCCTATTAGGTTATAGTAAAATACTAATAAGGGTAAAATTTAATATATGTGTAATTATCATTAATAGCTAATTTAGGTCAAAATGCCGCAGTAATAAAGCTTTTATAAACTTTACGCGAAGTTCCTAAAAGGCCTTCTAAACCTTTCCGGGCCATAACTATAGTTTATACTATTTAGTTAGTCTCTTTTTAATTTTCTTCCTTACCACCTTTAAGCTTTTTACTCCTTAGATTAGGTCTTAAGAAGCTTCCGTAATATAGTTAGATAGGTATTAAGCGACGTCTAAGTAGTTATAAATAAAGCACCTATAGAAATTGGTAAAGCCTAGAAATACTTAAATATCCTAGTAGCTCTCTAGCTCTAGCTACTCCTAGATCGTCTATACCCGTACTAGGTTTATAACTATACCTATAGGCGTTATAATATAACTTAGAAACTTAACCTACTTAGTATTAAAGATATACTTTAACACCTTAGCGTAGAAACCCCAATTATCTAAACGTTTTAGTACTTCGCGGACGTATTACTTATATTAATCCTTATCTTCTAAATAGATTAAGATGTTATCTAAATAGATAACGTATATATAGTTAACTAGTCCCCCTAAGGCTCTATAAATATACAATTAGAATATTATAGGCATATTAGCTAGCCCAAAAGGTATTACTAGATATTTAAAGTAGCCGTATTGGGTCTTAAAAGCGGTCTTTTATTTATCCCCTTCTTTAATACGGAGCCTATAATAGGCGTCTTATAAATCTAACTTTATAAAGATCTTCGCCCTAGATAGTTAATCTAGCATTTTACTAACTAGTAGTAGTAGGTAACGGTTCTTAATTATAATCTTATTAAGACCGCGATAGTCTATATATAGCCTTATAGTTCTATTTAGTTTTAGGATAAAGAGGATCGGCGCGCCTACCGGCGACTTACTAGGCTAAATCCATCCCTTTTTTAGTAAGCCATTAAGGTACTCCTATAGGATCTTAGGCTATTTACGCAAGAGGTTATAGATAGGAAGGTTTAGTAATTATTTACCTTCTTCTAAATTAATTACATAATCGTACTCTAAGTTCTACGGTAGGACTTTAGCTTTTCTACCCGAAAATACCCTTAGTAAGTCCCTTAGGCCTACTAGAATATTTAATAAATTAGGGTCGCGTTTATCCTCTATATTATTATTCGGTAGGTCCCGAAGCTCCCTTAAGATATTTACGGGTAGCGTTATACGCTATAGTAGTTGCTTATATATAGTTACTACTATATATTAAACCGTTTTATACAGTAGCTAGTAAAGAGTAGAGAACTCCTTAACACAGCGTTTAAGGTGCCGTAGCATACTCTCCGCGTATTGCTTAAGCTAGAGTAACCTATAATAGTTAAAGTATCTTATAAGATCCTTAAAATCGCCGCCTTTTTATAATATCTCCGCGACCTGTCCGGTAGTTCCCTATAGGGTCTCTATTATAAAGGGGTTATTACCTATATTAGGCTTTATACCTATCTTACTATTAAATAGGGGTTAAATCTAATACTCCTTTAGGTATAGAGCGTACACTATTTCGCTTAGGGCTATATTTTCTAGGATATCCTTTAGGCTTATTAGTAATATATACCCTTTCAAATCTTTATCGTTCTACTATTTAAAGGCTCCTATCTTAAAGTGTATCTTAAGATCTGCTTTTATAAGCTAAGGGTATCTAAGGATAAGGTTATAACCTATAAAGTTAGCTACCTAGAAGGGTTATAGGCCAACTACCTTAGTGCGGTTATATATGTCGGCCACTAACACTATAAGCTTATAGGCACTATATAGTTTAATCCAATGCTTATTTAAAAAGCTTATAATAGGTTTCTACTACCTTTACAATAAAATAAGTTTATACTCTTTTACCAAATTATATTATATTAGATTAATTTCAGCGCTACTATTATATATATTTTTATTTTTATTTTTTATATCCGTTGTATTATACTACGTACAATACTGCGCATGCAGCCTCTAGGCTATGGCGCTATAGTCCTATATACATGAATCCCTTAGGGCAGCTTAACATGTACTAGTAACTATGTCCTAGTAGTTTATAAGCCCCTAATCTAGGGGTTTATAGTTCCTTAGTAAGATACTAAGTTACAAGCAACTACTAGGGAATGAGAAAACGGT
>Ga0307515_10018795_pt1 | contig 12478 bp, 15 predicted proteins | sample 17_EM_MG_FD_194513 | JGI IMG/M metagenome (GOLD analysis project Ga0307515, IMG submission 194513) | Populus trichocarpa ectomycorrhiza microbial communities from riparian zone in the Pacific Northwest, United States - 17_EM | ecosystem: Host-associated > Plants > Roots > Unclassified | place... | reverse complement strand
ACATTTGACCGAGAGGAGGGTTTGGCGGACACGTCAGGTTCACACCGCGGAGTATCGGGGAAAGATGGATTTTTGTCATACTCTAATTAGAGTAAATACAATAAGAATTAACAACCAGGCAGTAGGTGGTACTGAGAAATACTAACCGGTATCCGCTTGTATTGTACGGTATCCACCAGCTTTTTTTTTTTTGCACTGGTTTGTCGATTTCTAGCTGTCCAATACAAAAAGATACTGAACAGTAATGGCAGTTCCTCGACATATAATTTCCAAAGTAGTATTATGGTATATGGCTCGCTAGGAATACACAAACTCCCAGTGTGCTAAGAATACAGGTGGTAAATCCTCGCATAAATCTCTATGAAAGAGCCCAGTAAGGCCCCAGCTTGCTACCCAAGTTCTTCCTCTCACGTCTGAGGCGAGGGTGCTGCTAAGTGTTCTCAGACCTTCTCTCAGCCTTTTCCTTGCGTTCCTCCCAGAGCTCCTTCTCCTTTTCCACCTTTCTATTCCACTCTTCCAACTGATGTACTGGCGAGTCATTTGCGTCTGGGAGTATCGCGTTGCACCCTTTCTGCTTAGGGAACGTACTTTGGTATGCAGCCGACATCTAGAAAGCAATTAACATGTATCGGGTAGAGAGCAGTATAGATATATACTAATTCAAAAATTCCTTCAGTACCAAGACTCTGAAACGCTCGAGCGAGCTCCAAAACCTCGGCATCAACTCCATCAATGGCATCCCGGCCATTCTGAATTCCGTCGTGTACGTTGAAGTTCGCATCTCTGCCTTGATTGCGGTTGCCGATATCAATGCTCGCATCGTCGTCATGATTCCCGTTGCCGATATCAAAGCTCACATCCATGCTTTGATTCCCATTCCCGATATCGACGCTCGCATCGTCGTCTTGATTCCCGTTGCCGATATCGAAGCTCACATTTTCATCTTGACACCCGTTGCTGGTATCAGGGTTTGTACTGGGTAGACGATTTTCGGAGTGTCGTGATTGGAATTGAGGTGGGCCCATCGGTGGCTGGGAGAGAGGTGATGGGAGCTTAGAACCGGAGTGGGATGATAAGCTGTTACCGACGGGGGATGACCTGAAGGGGTCCGGAACATGAACGCGTGCATCATGCCATGATGGCGTACTGGTGAGCCTATAAGTTCTCAAAAGGTTAATATCTCACGTACCCGTATGGTATCCCTTGGCACAACCTTCAGCTTCTCGTGAGCATCCCAAACATCATCTTCTGTGTATCCACCACCCCGCTTGATAATTGATGCGGCAAGCTTGTCGATGTACTTGGCCATGCGGGGTGGTAGGGGTTGCTGCAAGATCTGGGCCGCTGACCCCTGGGAGCGTGTGAGGCTCATTCTGTTGTTGTTGTCGTTAGTCACAGGCTGGTCGGTGGTTGTTCAAGGGGTTCTGATGTCAATTGACGATGCTTGGCATGCTCACCTGGTAGCCCTATTTATAGCTTGCTTTACCGAACTTTCTCCTGCGTATCCGCCTCGCTACGGAACTTTCAAAGACGATCAACGAATCAGAACCAGCATGCCAAAAGTACAAGTACATCGCTACCTGCAGATACTGACTGGTACTAATAGCTACTGATAAATACTGAATTGATCGTGCACTCTGTTGCACAGAACCCTACCGAGACTCTCAGCAAGGCGGAAAAAATACTTCGCGACAAGATTAGATCTCACATCCTTACCACTATGGCTAATAAGGGAACCAAAATCGACCCCACCGAGGTTGCCAGACGTATCCGCATCGAAGAGTTGAGTGGAAAGGTTTGTATAACTTCTACTACTTTCAATGTCCTTATACTAAAAAGAAACTGAACTATGTGATCGGCAAAGAAGAAGTCGAGAACATCATTGAGTACGTTTGGGATAAAGGACTTCATGGTATGCAGAACAAGCGACTCTTGGAGGGGCTCTACCTCGCCTGTAAACTTCCGGAGAGTTCGATTGCTCGCCGGGAGAAACTCAATGTCTGTCTTCTTTCGTTCATGCATTAGTGGCAGAACTAACCAGCATGGATTTCAATAGACCAAGATCAGCAATACCATGCGAACACGGCGCGAGGTCTTGGAGATGTTCCAAGATGAGGATGCTGAGACTGAGATGCTTGCCAAGCGTGTCAAGCGCATTGTTCATTGCTTTCTTGAACCGAGTGTCGATGAGGGTATCACTGCTCTGGAGGCGATGGGAATCTCTGTCGATAAGGAGAGTGTTGCTTAAGTGGAACGGTCTCTTTGGGAACGGAAAATGTCGAGGTTTGGTGGGATAATTGGCACTATTCTACCATTTCAGCACTTGTAATCTATAGTTCTGTTGCTACTCTCAATACAAGCAATTAGGTCAATGAGTACTAACTACTATTGGCTGTTATACTTTGGTATTATTCACTACACTTCCCTATAATACGCAAACAAATAAAGTTAGTTCGAGCTTAGTGTGACAGTATTGAGTAGTACTTGTAAATACTGACTGGCATTCTTTTGTATCGCTTTGTCAGCTGAAAGAATTATCAACACGCTTGGTTACACTTCAATACAAATCAATACTTCTCAGTACCTGTCAGTACACAATAGTACCATTTTGCACAAGATGGTTTTCGTCGTCTCTACAACACTATGCCCAAATTCACCCCTACTTCTCCACCTTCCTTTTCCACTTCTTTACAAGCCTCTTTGTTGGGTTTTTTGGCTGTACGACATTATCGCCATCGCTATCGCCATCGCTATCGCCATCGCTATCGCCATCGCTATCGCCATCGCTATTGCCATCCCCATCGCCATTAACATTATCATCGCCATTTTCGTCACTACACTTACCACTGCTATTGCTGTCATCCTTCTTGACCTTCCTACCACCTTTCACCTTTTGCCTTTGCCTTTCTTTGTATTTGCCTTTGTAAAGGCCTTGTTTACAAGCGCTTCTGCCTCGCAGGCGTGGCTGCAGAACTCCGTATCATCCTCTGCTAGTCTCCTGTCAACCACGTCTAAAGGGTCTCCCAGTTGTGTACAATAGACAGGCTCATAGGTGTGTGTTCAAGCTATCAACTTCAATGCTGCTAAGCAGACGGCTACCCAATGATGAGAAGTAGATGAAGGAATAGGTACAGATATTCACAAATTTCACTTTGTGACGGGCAACGCCAATACCTTATCATAACATGGCTCAGTCCCTACTATTCATGAAGATATAAGGAATCATACCAAAGTCTTTGCCAGATATCGTAAATCATCATCTATGATACCATCTCCAGGTTGCTCGCCAGCTGAGATGCATTCCTCCAAAGCCTCCCTTAGCTCATCTAACTTCTTGGAAATCCCAGCAGTTGCTGCAATCTTCTTCAGTAGACGTGGATGGCTCTTGTACTGCTTCCACTCATTGGCCATCCATCGCTAGGGGAAGTAATTACTTTAATACCAGAAATTCCCGTTTAGTACTTGCTGATACTGACTTTTACATGCTCAATTGTAAGGTTAGTCAGCCGACTGACGGTCTGAATATCTTCTGCATTTCCCTTGGCGTAAACCATGCCGTTGTTGAAGTCCTCGCGCTGATAATGGATTAAATCACCTTATCAGAGCGTTGAAACCAGTTGGGGCAAGTACTTACGACTATTGACCATGTCATAGCGGAGTGGTTTGTAGTACCAGCTCGTGACTTTGTGCATCGATGCGTAGGAGGAGGGCTGCTTGTGGCTACAAGGCAGTCAGCACTCCCATCGGCGTCTCTGTCAATACTCCGAGAGTGCACATTACCTCCTTCGCTGGCCACATGGTCAATCTGATTTGCGCGTTCATCGACTTGGGAATCAACAAGCCTCTCAACGGCTTCACTATCTGCCTCATCAGCGGGTTCGTCCACCACCTCACCAGTATCCACCTCATTATCCTCGTCGGCCTCGTTATCATACAGTAAACCACTAACAGCCCTTGACAAACACCAGTCTATCAAAGTCGGAAGCTCGAGGATGTGTTCATTGCCATCCTTGTCGATGAAGCAGTTTGAAGAGTATAATCGAGCAAAAGAAGGCCGAAAGGAATGGCCAGGTTCACAAGGCGGAGAGCTCGGTGGTGTATGCATCGCGGGAGAGATTCTGTGAAGTGTGGTGAGGTCAAAAAGTGAGCAAGCCGGGCTGAGAGGTGTAGGTCCCGGTAGATGTAGCTAAGTCCTTAAAAAGTTCGACGTCACTCGAGTGATGGCGTAGGGTTTTGTAGAACTCGGCAAGGCTACATCAGTTGTTGATGGTTACAAGCAGGAAACGGCTGAAAGTAATCGTCAATGAAGGAAAAGTGCTATCAGAGACAGCAAAAACGGATCCTGATTACAGCACGCTTAAGTAATTTGACAATACTGGAAGATACTGACAAGTAAAGCACTGTTTGAATCCAAATATTACAACTCAATAACATTGCCAAGGTTGAGTTGAAGAAGTATATGTTAGTACTGACCACTACTACCTAGTGGACTCGCTCTTCCCTTCGTATGTGCTATATTCACTCATATAAAGAAAATTATCCCACGCTAGAACTAGTGTTAGCAACGGTTCCGGGTTACCCGGCTTCGGTCCGGGTTGGAACCGACCCGAAGGCCCCGGTCCGGGTCAGGAACCGCCAAGTAACCCGACCCGCTCTGGCTTGGCGGGTTTGTTACCCGGACCGGACATAAACCCGCGGTTTTTGGCCGGGTTGAACCCGGACCGCGGTTCCATATTTGCGGTTCCGGCAACTGTCGCTCCAATTAAGTATTTGAGTTCTGATCATATCACAATATGATCAGTACGCAGATTGTGCAGTTTTAGCCCCTCTTTCACCTCCCGCTGTCAGATTTGCGATTGGACCAACATTCATTGATTCGCTGTGAAATAACATCACATTTGGGGCAAAATTCCCGGGTATTCGATAGCGACTTGACGGATATTGGTCCGACCGCAAATCTGAGAGCGGGAGGTGAAAGAGAGGCTGAAACTGCACAATCTGCGTACTGATCATATTGTGATATGATCAGAACTCAAATACTTAATTGGAGCGAAAATTGTGGACTTGTAATGCCGGGTTTTTGGTGGTAAAACCGGCCCAATGGCAACGGTCCGGGTTTTCGTGTGGTAAGACCCGTTGCAACGGTTCGGTTCCGGGTCGGAACCGGACCCGGAACCGACCCGGCGATTTGGAACCGTTGCTAACACTAGCTAGAACAGTAACGAAAAACAAAAGACAAGAACAAAAACTGGAAACAACGCGTAAACAGAGGTGCCGCCGCTCCACCTGGACTTTCCCATTCATGGCCGGAAGCCATTTCACTAGGTGTAGAGTCCAAAAACATACAGAGCTTCCCTCGGTATATGTAGGGATGCGGTTGGGCGGGTTTTTTGAAGCTGAACGAGCTGCTTTGCCTTAACCACTGCCGCTCCGCTTGTCTGATATACCTCTTCCCTCGCTCCTGGCATCCTTACTTCCAATGATTCCACCAGTCCGGACGATCCCCGTCTGAGATAGGGCTCAGTCCAGTCCAGTCCAACCGGATGGCCGGACTGGACTGGACCGCAGACAGCTAGTCCTGGACTGGACGGGTTCAGACTGGACCGGTCCATGCAGGTGACGTGGCGGGAAAATCCGTTTCTCACCCCCATGACTACTCGGTTTGGCAGGGCGTACGGAGATACAGGGATCGCGGAGATGGACTGAGCGACGGGGAGTGATGATAGAGCCAAAGGTTCGTGACTGCTCTTTTAGACTTCACACTACTCTTCTATTCCCTACGCATCTTGGACCTTTAGACCTGTACCTAGTTATCACACCATAGCCAATACACACAGTTCTCCCGTTCACAATTGCAACAGGGCGTATATATTTGGGAGACCCCGGGGTAGATAGACATCATCTCATCAAACAATGAAATACACACTGTATCTTTCACAGCTCTTGGTCCCACCCACTCTTGCCTAGCTTTGATAGATCCATGCAATTTGTGTGGTTCCTCAAGCACTCTTGCCGAACCTTCATAGATCCACGCAATTTACGTGGTTCCTCACAGCCTGGTAGCCTATCACATCCGGTCAACCTCTTCCTATGCTCCTCAAGCCAGAACCGCGCCTTCTCACGAACATGACAACTCTTGTATGACACTATTCGGTGACTCAGTGTATGACTGACTCCCAGTGACATCGGACTAATTCCATCCGAGTGGACTGTTCCAGTCCCAGTCCATACCAGTCCAGTGGAAATTTGGACTGGTCCGATCCCGGTCCAAAAATCTCTTAGACTGGACTGGACTAAACCCGGACTGGTGAAATCGTTGCTTCCTTCCCTCCCATCCTTAGGCTCTGGCGCCAAAACCTCCAGCTCGTGCTCAGGCTCTAGCCCAGGCTCAAGCTCCAAGCTGTGGCTCGAGCTCTGGCTCGAGCTCTAGCTCAAACTCTTGCTCGTTCTCGTGTTTTGGGTCTCTCGCTCCAGTGCAGGCCCGTGCTTTTGCTCAACCTTAAACTTTTGCTCAAGGTTGAGGTTTCGGCCACGATCTTCCGTCCCTTCCTTCGGTCAAAATGCTCGCCCCTGCCAGCCGATGGTCAATGAGGCTCGGCCCTATTAGCCGTCGGTCAAATCCCACCTGCCAATTCGCTTCCACTTGCCCTCAGTCAAGTTGAACCATGCTGTAACGGTGAGTATGGAATATTTACAAAAGCCTGCGGTGAATAGTTCGTTTAAGACGTTTGAAATCCCGATATTTACAATACAAACAAGCAGGGAGTAGCGTTGAAACATACTGACACTGCAGAATGCACTCGTAGTAGTTGGCATAAGACAGGGCACCAAGATATACTGACAAGCAGTATAAATGAACATAGAGCAGTACTGTGCGGGAACATGAAGTATGGGAAAAATGTTATTTGTTCTGGCCGAAAGGCTGAGAATAAATGGAATGAATCCAGTCAATACATTGATATTGGTCAATACACGCCAATACTAGACAGTAACGGGCGCGACAAATGCAATCAAGGCGATAAACAACATATGAAGTCGGACGTGAACGCAATGAAGGGTTAAATACTGCGCTGTACAGATTAGTAATGAGCAGTATTGAGCAGTATGAATATAAACCCAAGTACTTTCTGCGATAGACTCTGTACTTGTGCGAAATGAACTCAACACACGATCAGATATTAACGAGTACGGATGAATACAAGACGATAACTGGCGGTATACTCAAGTTGGAGTATTAGAAGTGATAGACAATGGACTGTTCCGCCAAATGAACATGGCTCAGCCACAGGTACAAGCTAGTACATACCCATACTAGGCAGTAAAAGTGTGTACTGAACGTCGTGAGAGTGACATTGGAATGGTGTCGAATGGAACCATATATGGCCCCATACAGGTCAGGACTGACCCATATTTGAAAATACTGACAGAACAAGAGCTAAATCGCGAGTGTTCTAAAATGCGCGGGGATTGAGATACTCTTGGCTGTCGCACCACAAAATGATAGCCGTACAATACTAACAAATACTGATAAGTATGGCTTAGTATTGAACGGTCGCAGTCTCTGCATGGGGTCAGTCATTACACATTTATTACTACCAAGCGAGCGGGCAGCTGCCCGCAACTTTTAGACCATGTTCTATCGAGGCATTTACCAATGCCAAGGACCATATGAGGTCATAAAATTGCCTACCATAGGTGGATTTCTACATGCTAAGTTTTGGCAGTCGGACCCGGCGACAAAACATAACTGGTCAGGATGCACTCGATATGCCATCACCTCAGCCTCACGAGCTGCGAGCTTACCCCGCGATTACTGTGAACCGATTCGAAACCTACAGATACATATCTCAAACCTGCTCAACAGCGAAACTCCTATTACTTGAAAGCAAGAAGGTATCCTTGTTTCGATACTAAAGCTAGCGCCAGACGATAGTACCAGTTATAAGTTAGCCCTCCTTCGGCAAACCCCGCGCGGGGGCGAGATTTGTCGAGGAGACAGCAGCGCAAGCGCTGAAGCCTGCGGGATCTCCGGCCAAGCCTTGCACGATCCGGCGTGGAAATCCCTCTCCCACTAGACGGACCCTTAGCGCCTCAGTGTTTACGGCTAGTGATAGAGGTTAGAGGTGACCGAGGTGAGGGCATAGAGAACTGAATCGGCACCGCCCAACGACAGATAACGTTAGGCAAGATGTAAGGGAGCTATGCCATGAGACTCAATGGGGAAACTGATATTGCTCGATAGGTCCGATAATTTGTTGGCGGTAGCCTTGGAGGAATTCCAACAAAACTTGTCTGCAGACCAACAGGAACATTTCAACTCAATCGCCAGCGGCACGCCTACGGTAGAGGACATCATTCTTCTCACGCAAGAAATTGACGAGAAGAACGCGGAACGTAAAAGTAGGATTATTGCGAACCGTATGCATGGCGTTTTAGAATCTGTTCAACAGTATTGTGCTGTGGTCGACACCTTTGTCCAGTCGGATCCGACTATTGCTGCGCTTGTTTGGGGCACCGTGAAGTTTGTCATTTTGGTAGTTGCACTTGAATCATTCCGCTAGACATTCACTAATATAACTTATCTAGACAGCTTCCAATTTCTCGGACTATTTCGGAAAGCTGTCGAAGCGCTTTGCCCAGCTAGGAACCTACTGTCCCAGATTGCGTGAGTACGAGAAGCTGTTTACAGCCTCCGTGCGGTTTCGAAATGCACTTTCCAACTTCTACGCTTTTATTGTTGTGTTTTGTACCAAAGCACTCTCGCCTATACAAGAGAAAGGTATCACCGGACGCGGATACACGGTTCGCGATGCCGCCCTAACATTAATCTTCTTCTCCAACAGGTGTCAAGCGGTTTGCAAAGTCAGTATGGAAATCATTCAAGGATGACTTCGGACTGTTAGAGGAGAACTTGAGTGCAGCAAAAAATGAAGTGGACGAAGAGATTCGACTTGCGTCTGAGCAGGAAGCACACTACTTTCGCGAATTACAACTGATCGAATTCGAGGAGACTCAGCATCACCGCTTGCAACATTTAGATGAGATCCAAGAGAGCCGACTTCATCGCTCGAATCAACGTGCCGAGGCCAAGGCAAATGAATTATTCCGCTCCGAACAACTCCTGACTTTGGTAGAGTTCAAGGAACTCCAAGTCCAAAAAGTGGTCAAGGAAGAAGGTAAATCAACATTTATGCTATGCCCGATTGGCTACGACTAACAAACACCACTGCAGAACGTTATAGAATCCGATTACATCAAATGGTCTGTAGTTACGATTATACGTGGAGCCTGCGCAGAGCAACGACGATTCGATGCCAAGGTACCGGGTCGTGGTTCTTTGAGCGACCAGAGTTTATGGAGTGGTCACAAGGAGAGTTTCCATGTTGCTTCTGGTATTCAGGAATCGGTATAGACTCCCGCACACCTGAACATATACTAAAGGCTAACTAGCGGTGGACCAAAGTTGGCGGAGGCAAAACCGTCCTCACGTAAGAAATTTGATGCCTCCGAATTAATATTTAAAACGTTGCCGCTGACTGAGGTGCACTCTAGAGCACATGTAATTGAACGTTTGAAAAACATGCTATCCGGTGATAAAGACATGAGGGTGGTCAGCTACTACTTCTTTGACTCTTCCAGGAAGGAATCATTGTCAGCAATTACTTTCTTGCGCAGCATCATGCACCAACTAATTTGGAGCGACAATCTTTCTCCAAACATCCAACGGCGCCTTGAAGCTATTTTTGGTTTAAACGGCAAAAGAGAACCCGACGTGGATGAGCTGGAGACGCTCATTTTCGAGCTATGCAAGAAATTGGACAAAGTCTTCCTTATTATTGATGGCATTGATGAAGTGGAACAAGATGACCGAAGAATAGTTCTACGCTTTTGTAAACATACTGAACAAATTCGATCTGGAATCAAGTTGTTCGTTGCCGGTCAACCTGAAGTAGACATGACAACGGTTTTCGGCAGCTGTCAGGCGGTTCACCTCAGGCCTCATGATCTAGAAACCGATATCAGAACATTGATCGACTTTCAATTGGAGAAGATTTCTGGGATTGTGTCTATTTGCGAGCCAGATTTGATCACGACTATCAAACGAACCCTAGCATTAAAAGCCCAAGGGATGTATGTTCAAAATTTTACGCACCTTCGTCAATAGTCAGAGATGGTTACTAATACAACTCAAGGTTTCTTTGGGTTGATCTGCAGATCAAGGCGATCTGCAACACTTGCGAGGAAGACGGAACACCCGATAGAATTCCAAAACTGCTCGACGACCTCCCACAAGGGATCGCGGAAATTTACTCTCGAGCTTTGCATAAATTGCTACGCGCAGATGACGAACATACCAAAATGGCAAAGAAGATCTTCCAATGGGTCAGTTGCGCAAGACGGCCAATGACTATCAGTGAGTTGGAGGAAGCTGCTACAATCGCAACAGACCAAAAGTCCTGGGAGAAACCTTCGATTAAGTTTCGTCCATCCACACTGAGCAAGCTCAGCGGCAATCTTCTCACTTTTGATGATTACGACAATACAATTTCCCTAGCACACCATACCGTCCTACTGTTCCTCCAGTCCTGCTTCAACACACCCTCGATTGCCAACTTTCACTTCCAGCCCCGCGAAACCGATCGTTATCTAGGTGAGGTATGCATCACATATTTCAACTTCGCAGACTTCGAAAAGGCGCTCACAAGAGCGAGCGACACGAGAAACCTACAGTATTTGAACCGCCCGGTGAACCTAGTCGCATTCAGTCTTCCTGGATTCATGAGACCACCTGTTGGGTTATGGAACTGGAGCGACCGCCTACGACAACCCTTCGGAAGATACGGCTTTAATTTTCAGGACACGCTAAGAGCCACGATGGCTACGACTCGTTCTGTCAATGTCGATCCTCGGTTTCAACTGTTGGAATACTGCAAAGCTAACTGGTACCATCATTGTATTCATTTCTCTCCTGAAAACACAACAAACTTCGCTACTTTGCAGAAGCTCGTACTAGAGAAGCAGCTACCATTTTTTTGGCGACCTTGGGATGATCCCGACGACTTAGACCCATTCGCTCACTGGTCCATGTTTAATTGGGCTGTCCGTCACACTCACGGTCCAATTTTACAGATTTGGAGAAACAGTGTATCTGATAGCGACGCCGCCAACTCCTGGAGGCTGCTGTGGTTAAAAGATGGAGACCAGTTATTCTCGACCGCCTGCACTATGGCCAACTTGGAGCAAATAAAGATACTTTTAGAAAATCGTATCACTGACTCATCTACACCCAGGCCTTCAAAAGTCCGAGTATTGGTCGCTCTGGCAGATGCTGCTTCTTTGGGACAAGTGATGGTGGTCGAACTCCTGCTCCAGGTGATACCCGACATCGAAGCTGCGACTCGCAAATACGCCAGGACGGCACTACAAAGAGCAGCAGGTGGCGGACATCTGGCCGTGGTCGAGCGACTCCTCCAAGCGAAAGCCGATGTCAACGCTGCTGCTGCTAGCGAATATGGCAGGACGGCACTACAGGCAGCGGCAGAAGGCGGTCATCTGGCCGTGATCGAGCGAATCCTCCAAGCGAAAGCCGACGTCAATGCTGCTGCTTCTGGAAGTGACGGTAGGACGGCACTACAGGCAGCGGCAGAAGGCGGTCATCTGGCCGTGGTCGAGCGACTCCTCCAAGCGAAAGCCGATGTCAACGCTGCTGCTCGCATGAACGGCAGGACGGCACTACAGGCAGCGGCTGAAGGCGGTCATCTGGCCGTGGTCGAGCGACTCCTCCAAGCGAAAGCCGATGTCAACGCTGCTGCTGCTAGCGAATATGGCAGGACGGCACTACAGGCAGCGGCAGGTGGCGGACATCTGGCCGTGGTCGAGCGACTCCTCCAAGCGAAAGCCGATGTCAACGCTGCTGCTAGCGAATATGGCAGGACGGCACTACAGGCAGCGGCAGGTGGCGGTCATCTAGCCGTAGTCCAGCGACTCCTCCAAGCGAAAGCCGATGTCAACGCTGCTGCTAGCGGATATTGCGGTAGGACGGCACTACAGGCAGCGGCAGAAGGCGGTCATCTGGCCGTGGTCGAGCGACTCCTCCAAGCAAAAGCCAATGCCAACGCTGCTGCTAGCGGATATGGCGGTAGGACGGCACTACAGGCAGCGGCAGAAGGCGGTCATCTGGCCGTGGTCGAGCGACTCCTCCAAGCGAAAGCCGACGTCAATGCTGCTACTTCTAGAAGTCACGGTAGGACGGCACTACAGGCAGCGGCAGAAGGCGGTCATCTGGCCATGGTCGAGCGACTCCTCCAAGCGAAAGCCAATGTCAACGCTGCTGCTCGTATGAACGGCAGGACGGCACTACAGGCAGCGGCAGGTGGCGGTCATCTGGCCGTGGTCGAGCAACTCCTCCAAGCGAAAGCCGACGTCAATGCTGCTACTTCTAGAAGTAACGGTAGGACGGCACTACAGGCAGCGGCAG
>Ga0307515_10018794_pt1 | contig 12478 bp, 13 predicted proteins | sample 17_EM_MG_FD_194513 | JGI IMG/M metagenome (GOLD analysis project Ga0307515, IMG submission 194513) | Populus trichocarpa ectomycorrhiza microbial communities from riparian zone in the Pacific Northwest, United States - 17_EM | ecosystem: Host-associated > Plants > Roots > Unclassified | place... | reverse complement strand
GGTTACGAGGTCGATTGATCCTCAGATGGTTTGACGAACAGGGGCTGTCGAAGGATATGGTAACCGTATTTGGAGGGATGTGGTTCACCTCTATGAATCTGCGGGATGTGCGGGGGTGCGACTCCTGTTGGAGGCCTGCGCAGACACTTTGGAGATGCTGAATATATATTTAGATAACGAACTTCAATGCCGTGAGAGGATTCTAGGACCTTTCCAACACCTCTCCTGATGCCGTTTTCCCAACATAGCTTCAACTTCTTGTGCAACACCACCCTTCGATCTATAAAGGTCCTGTTACCTTCGACCATGGCCCCCTCACTGAATTACACTCGTAAAATCGAAGAAAAATTTTACACTATCCCACCTCCAGTGTTCTCCGAGATGGAAGCACCTTGTCCATCTAGGACTCCCTCGGCTTTGATATCACGCGAAATGTATGAAATCAAGGAGTTCAAGGTGGCGTCTTGTTTGGAGACGTTAGAGGTGTTGAGGGTACCGAATTTACGCAGACTGACTTCAGAGACGGGGAAAGCAGTAGCGGCAGGTACTTATGATTTCTCCCTTGCCCACCTTTGATTTTTTTTCCCGTACGGTGACCAGGTGTGGTCGTTTCAGGGCATCGGTTGGGCATTCGCGCGGTTAAAAAGTCGTGGGATGGCTAAACACCAAGCATATACTGTATAGTGCTTGATTCCGCACTCCGTGTACGAGATACATGTTAGAAAATCAGATGTTAATGTTTACAGCCGGGTGCCCGGATGCATGGTATCACCGTGTAGGTAATAACTCGTGTCCATCGCAACCAGGAAATCGCTCAACCCAACCGTTCCGTTTACGCCGTTTATTTGAGTCCAAAGTCAAACTCAGTCGTTGTTTCGTCCTCACGCGTCACGGGGTTCGACGAAACTGGATCCGCTGAGTCTGCTCGGATCGGGGCTTTTGACGGTCAACGACTAGATTGACAAGCGAGAGTGGAAATCGAATCACAGGAAGAACACTGGCAAAGCCAAAAACCGCCTTGGCTGGTAGGTACCCGAGACCTCCGTGGGATTCGGGACATCGATGGCCCCATTCAGTGAGGAGAGAACATCGTCCCGCCCCTTCGGTCGTTGGGGGTCGGCCGCCATGGTCGAAACTCGAGGTAATTACGAGAAAGTGGTGCAGCGTGGAGGTTGTGAGGAAGAACCCGAACCCCAATAGAGATGAGCGCCCATCCTTGCAATCAGGCCTATTCGGCGAAGAGAATGACATTCGTGACCGTAGCAGTTGAGGATGGAAGCGATCAGCCGATCACCCACCTCGCCTCTCGTTCAAAATGTCCCGAAGAAATCCTTCACTTACTCGCCGCTGGTGAAATCGTGTGTCTTTGATCCCACCTTACTTTCGATTTGGCCCCGCTGGTTGTTCCGCCGGAGGCGCGTTTCCGAAACACCCATTCGTCATATCATCTCCAATCATCGACCCTCCGCCGATCCTCCGTGTCGGTTTTCGTGCAAGCTGACCACTCGCAAAATTGCCGGATTCTAACCGGCATTATTTCCGGAGCATGCGCAACGTGGCCGTAATGTTCGTGACCCTCCGCTTGTAGTCACTTGAAAAGTGAGTACTTGAGTCCTCGTGGATCTTCTAGGACCCGTCGTTACCTTCAATACCGAGATGTCTCCGAGCCAAACAAACTCGAGACCAAGCCTCAACCCCGCCTTCGTCGTACAAGGCGCCGCTTGAAGAGAGGAAGCTCTCGAGGGATTCGTTCGAGTCTGGTGTCACATTCCCCCTGCGACCAGATGCATATACTGCCACTTGCCTGCTCGGGCGGAAGATTTGGTGACCAAGCCGCCCGCTCTGCCCTAACCGTCTCTCGCCCCTATGACCCGGTCTTTGACACAAAATTTGACGGTCATATCACCTCCGTCCTTGATGAGATCCCTACCGATCGCATTGCTGCTGTCGGCGAGCAAGTCGACAGGTGAATTCTTCTCGTCGGACTGGGAGGAGGGCGAGCACGAAGAAAGAGAAACGACCTCCTCCGGGGAAGCTGTTGGCCAAGAAGACGGGAATTCCCCCAAAACAGAAACACATCCAGCTGCCCCCGAGCCAGACGCCCCACATAACTGGCGGACCAGGCGTCGTCTCGTGCCTCACCTAGGCGTTCAAATACCATCGTCGCGCCGCCCGTTGCCCGTCCTGAAGAAGCACAGAAACAGGCGAATCTGAAACGGAGAAGCACGGTTAGTGGAAAGTGGCCTCCTCTGTTCCCCCCTCCGCCAAACAAATCCATGCCACCTCCCTCGAATACCTACCCCCACAACGCTCACCATGCGTCGATACTCCCACCCTCGCATAAACAAGGTCAAATTCCTGGACAGATTGTATTACCTGATGCGCAGTTTCACTTTCTGCTGGATAAGTTCATGCATTTACTGCCTCAAGCAGATAGGAACGTGCTGGCTGAGTATTTGAGGAGGTCTTGTCAGGATATACTTGCGGTTGGGAAGTACCCGGAAGATGAAAAGAATGGAACTATTGTGCATAATTGACAACAGCTTCGCTCGCTTGGACACTCCCCCTCCCTCTCCCACCCACGATAAATATCCCTTCGACGCCCTGTAATCTCTTCTTCGTTCCTCCCTCTCCTGCGTGCTCTCGCGCTTAATCCTTGTCTGTAACGTGTTTCCTCACAACCACTCTATTCTTGCATTATTGTCTCTCCCCATTTACCCCTTTCCTTTTGATAGACCACACACGCTCCTCACGATTCTGCTTGGCTCATGCTTATGCATTACGTTACAGACAATCACAAGATACACGTGTATATAACACATCCAAAGGGGAGACAGAGAGATACAATACATGATGTAGATCAACGACGAACAGTGGGACGGCGGGTGTGGAACGATACACGTGAATGGAGGCGAGCACGCCCTGTAATAGGGTAGAAGGGGGGAGGTGCGGGGATGGTAGCAATGGTAGGGGGCTAAACGGGAGACGGGTGGGAGGGCTGGCGGCTTGCGGAAGGATGCACCTGAAGAAATCGAGGCAGACACCATCATTCGGATTTGGTGATCCCGTCTGAACGCGAAGAGTTAATAAACACCGCTGGTTGCACTGTGTTCCCGGGAACTCACCATCACCGTCCAATCCGTCAGAGGCAACTGGGCCGTTCATTTTCATTTTGTCATCGATCCACTGGAGGAGCTTTCTGCACATCTCCAGATCCCGCGCAGCCCCGAGCTTCTCATAAACGTCGGCGGCGCGCAGACCCTCGGATTTCGCCTGTTCAAGCCTCTCTTGGGAATACCAAATGTTAGCTTGCAACTGCATCGCGCGACCCAGTTTGTATGTGTCGTTGACCGCGTGTGACTTGGCGCGTTCGATGTGAGCGTGCGCATCGTCGAACCTGCGTTGATCGTAAAACTGCCCCGCCAGGGAATAACGAATACAGAACAGTTCGTTGGGCCAGTCGAAAGAGGATGCAATTCCAAGGGCTACATCGAAATGGTGAACGGCCTTCTCTGTCTCGCGCTTGGAACTATATATTTCGCCAAGAACTCGATGACATTGGCAGACCCGTAATTGTTCATCTTTTCCCGAGAGGAGATTGACCGCACGGGACGCGGCTTCCTCTGCAGCGTCGAGTTGTTTGTCCTTATACAATGAATCAGCGAGGGTGATCAAGCACTGTGCTTGGTTCACTGTGTCACCGAGCCGTTCATAGATTTCCGATGCTTCTTTCGCCTGCTGTATCCCTTCCTCGCAGAGGCCCATTTGCCGATTTGCAACAGATAGGTCAATCAATGTCTGTGCAACCTGATGTTCATCCCCCTACTCTCTCCATAACTTCAAGGCATAAGTAAGGAGCCGCTTTCGTTCCACCTGATTTCCAACCAAGCCAAACAACCATGAGTGCCCTCGCAAGCAAAGTGGCTTGTAGGGGTGGTCATCCGGGAGTGCCTCGATCTTTGGTCCCAGCACGACAAGCCGCGGTTTGTGCCAATGGAGGTGATCCATGAAATAGTCGCAGGCATTCCAGACATCATTTGAGTTCGCTTCAATGGATGTGAAGACATCGAGCAGGTGCTCGACATTCGCATCCTCTGACGTGATCCATCGCCCTTCTCCAAAGCCGGGTGTGTCAGGATCAAGATCAACTGACAACCGGGTGAAGTAACATTCCTTGGTCGTGATGAGGAGTGGAGATGACTTTGGATCCTTGGGGCAGAAATAATCTCGGAGTGGCGCCAGCATTGTGGTGAACCCATCGCTTCGATGTGTCAGGGAGAGGATACAGAATTTGTCAAATACGTTTGGTACGTCGGAGATGGTCGGAAACAACCAGTCGAGGTTGTTCTCGTCGACACCTTGAGGGAAGAAGGCAACGACTCCAAGGAGCCCTCGGGCATCAGGACCGAGTTCTTGGAATGTCGCGGAGGCAAGTGAAAGTTCGATCGCGGTGGCGAGGCTTCCGGAGTGCCGTGTGTCAAGCACCCCCGTCCGCCGTCCCTCCCATTCCCTGCTCAGCCTCTTGGTGTCCCACTTGCTGTGCTGCGCAACGGTGGCGAGCAAGGTGATACAGAGCGGATGGAAGTCGAGCTGTTCCAGGATGTTGTTGACCAGATCAGACCGTTCCCCGTGCTTGTAGATGCGATAGAATGTGTCACACCCGGCCTCCATTGACAATGTCGGGATGTCCAGAGTCTCGCAGTGAGGAGGGATGGTCGAGATCCGGGAAGTGATGCAAAGGCAAATGTTGTCGGACTGGCTTAGTTCGTCCACAACGGCATAGATCTCTTGTCCGCTTGTCCCATGCAGATCCAGAATGGATTCAGCATTATCGAGGACAATTAGCATCTTCTTTGAGGATAAGAACGTTCGGAAGGGGGCGAAATCCTCGGGGTTTTCGATGCCTGCACCGATGACCTTGGAGAGCCGGCGGAGAAAATGAGCGAGCGAGGCGGGGAATTGGTCGCATCGGATAAACCAACGGTCCTCACCAAATCGTCGTTTGATGCGATCGTCGTGGAGGACGGTCAGAGCGGTAGACGTCTTGCCAATTCCGCCAGCACCGATAAGAGCGACCGGGGTCAGGTTTTCTACAAAACCAACAATCTTTTTGACCAAGTCGTCACGTCCGAAGAAGACCCTCGGTGGTGGAGGTGGTGATTCCCCAGGAATACTAGATGCAATTATAAGGCACTAAATCCCTCGGTAGTCGAGGTCACTAACCTTTCCTGAGCCTGGACAGCGGTCAGTGTCCATTCAGTGGCTCTAGAGAGCGCATGCGTCACTTACTCGACTTTGGCTATCATCATCTTCTTTACTCTTCAACATGTTACGGTGAATGTCAGGAGTCATGGTTACGGTGTTCACAACATCGCGCTGAACCTTGGAATCGGTTCCATCCGTATCTCTTGATGGCGGAGGCGGTGATTCTCCGGATGTACTGGATGCAAATGTTAGACACTGGATTCATTTATAGTTGAGATCGCCGACCTGGCGTGGGTCTGGACAGTGATAAGCAGTTACTCGGTGAAATGGGGAGTACTAGTGGTACTTGCCACCTGATTCCGACCATCTGTGTCTTCAGGGCTCCTCAACGTGTTGCGATGACCGTCGGAAACAATGGTGCGAGTGTTCGTAGCGTCATTCCGGGCCTCGGAAACGATTGGGTGGGTTTTTGAAACACCACGGCGGGCGTCGGGAACGGCGGTGCCGGCGTTCGCAGTGTCATGGTGATCGTCAGAAACGGTTGCATGTATGTCTATCCCAAGCTCGGTCTGGAAGCGGAAAGTCAGCGATAGTCATACAAGAGTGACAGAACGCACGTCAAAGATATCAAGGATCCTGTTGAGGTCCAATCTCCAGGTTGCGATCGCCTCTTTATCGTTCTTCTTATGGAAAAGCCGAGAGATTGTATTCCGTTTACCCTGCTTGATAATTATCCTCCGGATCTCGGCCACAATCCTGCGATTGAGAGCCTGGTGAGTAAATCGATCGGCGTATGCATCGCTGGTTCAACTCACGTTGTCAATTGCTCAATCGCCCTGAGAGTAATCTGATTGAGCTGATCCACTCGTTTCCCGTCCGTCCCCTGTGCAAGGGCTTTGCAGACGCCAGCGCAGGTTAGTCCTAGTTCGACGTAGTCCGCTTCGTTGGTCATCGAGTCCTGTATACATTATCCAGCGATCAACCACCGTGGACTGGGGGGAACCCACCCTGATCTCAGTGAGAAGAATACTGGCAGAGCCAAAAACGGCTTTGATTGGTGTGATACTCGAGACCTCCACGAGATTCAGGTCACCAATGGCCCCATTCAGTGAGGAGAGATCATCGTCCCGCCTCTTCGGTCGTTGGGATTTGGCTGCCATGGTCGAAACGCAAGGTAGCTGCAGACAGCGGCGTGGCGTGCAGGCTGTGAGGAAGAATCTGAACCCTACTGGATATGGGCGTCTATCCTGTTATCGCGCGCCTCGTGCAACCAGACGAATTTGGCGAAGAGAATTGTATTCGTGACCACACGTAGCAGTTGAAGATGCAAGCGATCATCCGATCACCCACTACAACTTTGTTTACTCCCTCGCCTCTCGTTCAAAATGCCCTGAAGAAGTGTTTTGCCTACTGGCCGCTGGCGCAATTCACCTTACTTTCGACTTGGCCATACTGATTGCCACGTCGGAGGCGCAATTCCGGGACACCCGTTCGTCACACATCCTCCCCCCAACCATCGACCTCTCCGCTGATCCTTCATTTCGGTTTTCATACCGACTAGCTTGCAACTCGCGAAATCTCGGACGCTGCTAACCGGCGTTGCGTTCAGGGCACGCGTAATATGTCCATATTGCCCGTGATCCTCCGCTCGTAGTCACTCGGGGAGCGAGCTCGTGGATCTTCCAAGACCCTATCCCCGTCATTACCTCCAGTACTAAAACATCGGAGGATCGTTGGAAAATGGCCAGTTGCGATGCAGTACAAGAATGTCCTGGAGTTTAAGACTCCTTTGGAGCGGAGCGGTCTCTGGGTTATGCTCGTAAGACCAACGCGCTCGCGATGTACGATTGTGGACTTACAAGTTGGATTGGTGCGGTCAGGATCCGAGATATGGTGGTCTGAACTCTGAAGATGGTCCTTCACCTGACGCGTGACCGACCATGGGCTCTTCCAAGACAACCTCCGAGCCAAGCCTCAGCCCCACCAGATGTATGCCTTCGTCGTGCATGGAGCCGCTTGAAGAGAGAAAGGTCTCGAGGGATTCGTTCGGGTCCAGCGCTACATCCCCCCTGCCACCAGACGCATATCCTGCCACCGACTTGTCGACCAAGGCGAATGGCTTGCCGACTCGAGCAGAAGATTTGGTAACCAAGGTACCCGCTTTGCCTCGCCCATCTCTTGCCCCTATGACCCGGTCTTTGAATTTGACGGTCACATCACCCCCATCCCCGATGAGGTCCCTACCGATCATTGTCGCTGTCGACGTTGGCCAAGAAGACGGGAACCCCCCCACAACGGAAACCCATACAGCTGCCCCCGAGCTCGACGCCTCACAGAATTGGCGGACCAGGCACCGCCGCGTGCCATACCTGGGTGTTCAAATGCCATTGCCGTGCCGCCCGTTGCCCGTCCTGAAGAATCTGAAACAGGCGAATCTGAAACGGAGAAGAACGGTTGGTGGAAAGCGACCTCCTCTGTTCCCCCCTCCGTCAAACAATTCCACGCCACCTCTCGAATACTCGCAACGCTCACCACGCGTCGATGCCTACACCCTCCCACAAGCAAGATCAAATTCATGGACAGTTTGTATTACCCGACGCGCAATTCAATCTTCAGCTGGGTAAGCTCGTGCGTTTGCTGCCTCACGCTGATGGGAACGTCTTGGCTGGGTGTTTGAGGAGGTCTGGTCAGAATATACTTGCGGCTGGAGTATCTGGAAGGCGAAAGGGTGGAACCATTTTGTACGATTGACAACAGCTTCGCTCGCTCGGACGCTCCCCCTCCCTCTCCTACCCACGATGAATATCCCTTTGGCGCCTTGTAATCTCTTCCTCGTTCTTCTCTCTCCCTCTTGCTTGCTCTCGCGCTCAATTCTTGCCTGCAACGCGTTTTCCTCACCCACACACGCTCCTCATGATTTCGCTTGGCTCATGCTTATGCATTACATGCAATTTATTCGTAGTCCATCTGTCCTATTCCTCACACCCCATCCCCAGAACGTTTTTGGAGTTTTTTTTTCACCTGTGGTCAATGGACCGCAGCGGAAAACACGAGGCTCCCCCGAGACACAACCGCCGACACCGTTCTCAGGCTCAATGGATCAGAACACGAAACCGTTTATCACCTTCCACCAATGATAATTGTATTTGACGTTCATGGTTTTGCCTGACCGACTTCGGTGTCTCGATCGTCGCTGTGCGTTCATCCCAGATCCACCATAAACGGCTGGTCCTCCCTCGTTGCTTCTCCATCATATGCGGCGTGGTGAGGTCGTGATGACATGGACATAGAACTCAGATGCAATCAACAGCCGTGTCGTAAAACTGTCGCTGACAAGGCAGTTGTGGTCAGTCCTTGAGTTTTCAGCTCGATTGCGCAAACGCGTTATTTAGCGCTGTGCGGTTGTGTCCCATTGAGTCTCTGCGACGGAAATTCGAATATTTCACTGATTGTACAGGGTATAAGTTTGTAAAACTTCACTTACCGAACCGTCTGTCCGGCTACCCTCCTCGATTCCGCCCGTTTACACGGTACTCTAGCGACAATGTCGTCGTATGCTTGTTAAACCCTACGGATGATTACAAAACAGTGAGTTGGGGATCTCTGGTTCGTTAGCGTATAATTTCTGAGCGGCGTTGGCAGTCAGTTCTCTCCGGGATATCACCGTCCTTGATTCTGGAAATATGCAGCCGGTATGGCCACCGACGGATGTACTGGTACTTGCTCGCCGTCCCGCTGACGCTGTATACAGTGACCTGGCGTTCTGGCAATATCAGATCCACCAGGAAAGCTCGTATCAACAATCGGTGCTCAAGCATGCAAACGAAAAGAACGCACAGTCGCAAAAGCAGCTTGATAACGTGATCAGGGGGGGGGTACGTCTGCAATTTATTGTGGTCTCCCCTCATGCCATAATACAATGAAGCCAACGGGGAACTAAACCTGCTAACAACAAGAGCTAAGGTATGTCGTGCGGAGGTCGCAAGGCAGGTGGCTTCTGATAACGCGTCATAGCACCGAGCGGGATGTTAAACTCGAGAGACGCAAGACAAGGGACCTCCAAGGAGCCTCCAGGGAATGAGACAAAGAATACCAAAAACTCAAAGCGTGTCGTTTTTCTTGCCTGACCTTTCACTGATCCTGATCTGGTTCTGGTCAGACTCAGTATGATCGAATGAAACGAAAAGCCCTTCTTGGGACGAACAGTTTTAATCAAGAACATCCTCCTGAACTCAATCCGCCCGGTGCCGACTTACAGACAGGATCACTCGGCACTGAGAACATGGGAAATAGATCCAGGACCTTCGCCACAATCGGTGGTGGGACTGGGAACCTGAATTCGGTCTTGGGTGATATGGAGGCCAATAAAGTACGATCACATTAGCATCGCCTTGACCACTCGACATCGATTATACTTACTGTTTTCGTAGACGCAACGCACGCCACTCGCCAGTCGGGTAGACACAACGCCTCGGTCCAACCCACAATCCCAATACCCACTCTCACTCCCATTCCCATGGCCAGACAACAATTCCCCCGGGCCGCTCCTCTTTCCGTAAACCCACCACGAACCAACTCGATATCCGATGGGTCGGACAACGGGACTGGTCCCCATTCTCGGCCATCGAGGCTTTCGACGCTAGCTTCACACGATAGCTGGCTAATTAGCGGCACCAATATTCCGACTAGAGGTGAGCGCCACTCTGTCGCGGAGGACTCCAATGTAACCCAGTTCCACAAGCCAAACCCTCAGGGAGATTCAGGCCTCCGGCCCAGTATAACCCAGATCGATGATGAGAGAGAAGGGCACCAGTGTTTGTAGCTAAATAATACGTAGCACAGTTTGGCGTTCGCTTCAATTAGCTATATCAAGGAAATAGCGGAGCGAAAACCACACACTCCGAAGTACTCGGAATCTGGATGTGGATTCAGTTTCCCACAACCACGACGCAAATACATGTCGTTCGGCGAATCCAGAATACCAGGATAAAGATGTGAATGGATCCAAAGCGGAAGACAGGGAGACATAACACAGGATTCAGATCAGCGACGAGTGGCGGGGCAACAAATGCGGAGCGATATGTGTGAGCGGAGGAGGTAGACAAAGAAGAGAATATTCCTACAGAGGGTGAAACGAGGGGGAGGTGGGGATGGCAGTGATGTTGAAGAATTCAATGGAAGACTGGGTGAAGGGAAGAGCCACTGATGATTTGCGGAACGATGCACCTGAAGAAATCAAGGCAGGTGTCGATATCGTCATTCGGATTCAGTGATCCAGTCTGAACACGAAGAGTTAATAAACACAGCTGGTTGCATTGTTCCTGGGAACCCACCATCATCATCCGATTCATCAGAGGCAACCGGGCTTTTCATTCCATCATCGATCCCTTGGAGGAGTTCTCTGCACATCTCCAGCTCCCGCGTAGCCCCGAGCTTCTCATAAACATCGACGGCGCGCAGACACTCGGATTTCGCCTGTTCAAGCCTGTCTTGGCGATACCAAATGTCAGCTTGCAGCTGCATCGCGCGACCCAGGAAGTATTTGTTGTTGACCACGTGTGACTTGGCGCGTTCGATGTGAGCCTGCGCATCGTCGAACCTGTCATGATCGAAAAACAGCCTCGCTAGGCAGAAACAAGTCCAGAACAGTTCGTTGGACCAGTTGAAAGAGGACGCAATTCCGAGAGCTACCTCTAAATGGTGAACGGCCTTCCCTGTCTCGCCCTTGGAACTATATATATAGCCAAGAACGTGATGACATTTGCAGACCCTAAATTGTTGATCTTTCTCCGAGAGGAGATTGATCGCGCAGGATGCGGTTTCCTCTGCGGCGTCGAGTTGTTTGTCTTCCCACAACAACCAGGCGAGGTCGATTGAGCACTGTCCTTGGTTGGCTGTGTCGCCGAGCCGTTCAAATATTTCCAATCCTTCTTTCGCTTGTTGTATTCCTTCTTCGAAGAGGCCCAATAGCCGATTTGCATCGGATAGGTAACTCAATACCGCAGCAACCCAATCGTCGTCCCCCCGATCTCTCCATAATTTTAAGGCATGGGTAAGGAGCCGCTTTCGTTCCACCTGATTTCCAACCGATTCAAACAACTGTGAGAGCTCTCGCAAGCAAAGTGGCTTGAAGGGATGGTCATCCGGGAGTGCCTCAATCCTTGGTCCCAGCACGACAAGCCGCGGTTTGTGCCAATAGAGGTGATGCATGAATCTGGTACAGGCATTCCAGACATCATTTGAGTTCGCTTCAATCAATGTGAAGACATCAAGCAGGTGCTCGACATTCGTATCCTCTGACGTGATCCATCGCCCTTCTCCAAAGCCGGGTGTGTTGGGATTGAGATTGACTAACAACCGGGTGAAGTAACATTCCTTGGTTGTGGTGAGGAGTGGAGATGACTTTGGATCCTTGGGGCGGAAATAATCTCGGAGTGGCGCCAGCATTGTGGTGAACCCATCGCTTCGATATGTCAGGGAGAGAATGCAGAATTTGTCAAACACGTTTGGTACGTCGGAGATGGTCGGAAACAGCCAGTCGAGGTTGTTCTCGTCGACACCTTGAGGGAAGAAGGCAACAACTCCAAGGAGCCCTCGGGCATCAGGGCCGAGTTCTTGGAATGTCGCGGAGGCGAGTGAAAGTTCGATCGCGGTGGCAAGGCTCCCGGAGTGCCGTGTGTCAAGCACTCCTGTTCGCTGTCTCTCCCATTCCCTGCTCAGCCTCTTGGTGTCCCACTTGCTGTGCTGCGCAACCGTGGCGAGCAAGGTGATAGAGAGCGGATGGAAGTCGAGTTGTTCCAGGATGTTGTTGACCAGATCAGACCGTTCCCCGTGCTTGTAGATCCGATAGAATGTGTCACACCCGGCCTCCATCGACAATGTCGGGATGTCCAGAGTCTCGCAGTGAGGAGGGATGGTCGAGATCCGGGAAGTGATGCAAAGGCAAATGTTGTCGAACTGGCTCAGCTCGTCCACAGCTGCATAGATCTCTTGTCCGCTTGTCCCCTGCAGATCGAGGATGGATTCAGCATTATCGAGGACGATGAGCATATTCTTTGAGGATAGGAAGGGTCGTAAAGTGGCCGGGTCCTCGGGGTTTTCGATGCCTGCACCGATGACCTTGGAGAGCCGGCGGAGAAAATGACTGAGCGAGGCGGGGAATTGGTCGCAACGGATGAATCGACGGTCGTCACCAAATCGTCGTTTGATGCGATCGTCGTGGAGGACGGTCAGAGCGGTAGACGTCTTGCCAATTCCGCCAGCACCGATCAGA
>Ga0307515_10018792_pt1 | contig 12479 bp, 4 predicted proteins | sample 17_EM_MG_FD_194513 | JGI IMG/M metagenome (GOLD analysis project Ga0307515, IMG submission 194513) | Populus trichocarpa ectomycorrhiza microbial communities from riparian zone in the Pacific Northwest, United States - 17_EM | ecosystem: Host-associated > Plants > Roots > Unclassified | place... | reverse complement strand
ACTTCCCCTATTCTATTTATAAAAAAGCCTAATAAAGGCCTTTGTTTTTATATTAACTATTAAAAGCTAAACGCTATTACTTAAAAGGACCGGTATTCTATTCCTTTAATTAACGAGACCCTTGTATATTTAAGCTAGGTAAAGATCTTTACTAAACTTAATATCCGCTAAGCTTTCTACTAAATTAGGATAGACCCTATATCTAAAGATTTAACAACGTTCTATACCCGTTATAGTTCCTATAAATATAAAGTTTTTCCTTTTAGACTAATAAACGGACTGGCTATATACCAAAGGTATATAAATAATATTCTTTTTAATTACCTTAATGAATTCTATATAACATACCTAGATAATATTCTTATATACTTAGACAACAAACTTAAGTATTAAGTTTATATTAAGAAGGTCCTAAAAAGACTACGGAACGCGGGCTTATAAGTTAATATTAAGAAATGCAAGTTTAGGGTATAACGTATAAAATACCTTAGGTTTATTATGACTATAGAAGGAATTAAGGTTAACCCTAAGAAGGTAAAGGCAATCTATAACTGGAAGCCCCCTTATACGGTTAAAGGAATCTAGTCCTTCCTTAGCTTCTGCAACTTCTACTACCAGTTTATCTATAATTATAGAATTATAGCAAAACCTCTTATATAACTAACCAGGAAGGATACGCCTTTTGTCTTTAATAATAGCTATATAAAAGCCTTTAAAGAGATAAAGGATCGGCTTATCTCTTCCCTAATTCTTTATTACTATAACCTGGACCTTAAATTAATGCTAAAAACGGACGCCTCTAATAAGGTCGTAGTAAGAATCCTATTATAGTTATATCTAGACGGCGAATAGTACCCTATAGCTTTTTTCTTAAAGATAATAGACCCGGCTAAGTGTAACTACAAAGTATATAATAAAGAAATGCTAGCTATTATTTAATTACTCTTCTAATAGTGTGTAGAGCTTAAAGGTATAAATTCCCGGATTAAGATATATATAGATTATAAAGCCCTAAAGTACTTTATAACTATAAAGTAGCTTACTAGATAATAGGCCTAGTGGGCTAAAATACTCTCCTAATTCTTCTTTACGATTATATATCGTTTTAGTAAGTAAAACTCTAAGGCTAATGCCCTAACCTAAAGAGAATAAGATATAGGACCCTAGGATAAGCTAAAGACCTAATATCGGACGCGCGCCCTCCTCTATTTAGAATAGCTTGATTTACGGATTCTTAAGGAGCTAGACTTCTAGTAAAACGAGCTAATATTAATAGAGGAGTCCTTAGATAAGCTAATAGGGCTAATTAACCGCCTTTTAACTATAAACCGTATAGCTAATGCCTTAAGGGCCCTCCGCGAATAAGCCGCGAAAAAAAACCCCAATTTTAAGACGGAGGAAGGATTGCTCCTATACTAGGAGCGGCTTATAATCCTTAACGTCAATAATCTATAAACTAAACTAATCTGCAAAGCTTATTGCCAAGTCTTTATAGCATACCCTAGCAAGAACAAGACCTATAAAATTATTAACTACCGCTACTACTAGCCGAGAATAGTTGTGGATATTGATTAATATATATGGAACTGTAAAGACTACTAGAGAGCTATAATCCCACGGGATAAAACCCTAGGACTACTTAAGCCACTCCTAATACTAGAGCGCCCTTAGTAGTATATCTTTATAGACTTTTATAAACTACCTAAGGACCGTAACGGATATAATATAGTTATAGTTATAGTTAACCACTTTAGTAAACGCCCATTTTTAATTCCCTGTTATAAGAATATTAATGCTAAAGAGGTAGCCTAGCTATATATCCATTATGTCTACTAAATCTATAGACTACTAGATACTATTATATCTAATTATAGGCTATAGTTTATATCGGCCTTTTGGAATAAGTTTACCCGGATCTTAGGTATTAAGCTAAAGCTTTCTACGGCTTATTACCCCTAGATAGACGGTTAAATAGAGATTATAAATTAGTACCTAGACCAGAGGCTTAGGCCCTTTATTAACTATTTCTAGGCTAACTGGTCTAAACTACTACCCTTAATAGACTACGCGTAAGCAACCTTACCCTATAACTCTATAGGGTTTACCCTAATTTAGCTAGAAATAGGATACTTACCCTATATAAGCTTTAACTAAAAAAGGCTAAAAGAACCCCAAACTATATAAGAGAAGCTATTCTATACTAAGGCCTAATAGTACGCCAAATAATTGGAGGAGGCCTAGATGGTAACCCGTAAGAACCTAAAAAAAGCTTAGAGGTTAATAAAATAGTAGGCAAACAAACACCGTTAAGAGCCCGATTTTATCCCTAGCGATATAGTCTAGGTTATAATAAGGAATTAGAAGACCAAACGACCTAGCTATAAGCTAGACTACCAAATAGTAGGACTGTATAAGGTTCTTAAGAAAATAGGCAACTTATATAAGATAAAGCTCCTAGATTTAATTAGGGTTTACCCTATTTTCTCGCTAGATAAGTTACGGAAAGCTATAAATAACCTATTGCCTAGACAAAAGAACGAGCCTCCCCTACTAGTTTAAGTAAACGGTGATAGTAAATAAGAGGTTAACGAAATACTAGCCTATAAGATAGTATGGGGAACGCTAAAATACCGTATCTAATAGAAGGGCTACAATCCTAACCTAACCTAGTACCCTACGTGAAACTTTATAGGCTGCCCCTAGAAGCTTAAAGAATTTTATAACTAATACCCTAATGCGCCTGGACCCCTAAAGTACCTAAATAAATGGATGGAATGCTAGTATAATAAAGATAATAAGTTACCGGAAGAATATAGGGATAAAAACGCCCTAAAGCCCTAATATAGCTATCTGCCAAATTCTGCCATATTCTGCCGTTTTCTGCCAGTACCGTAAAATATCAGATATCCAGGAACTTTAACCGCCAGTTGAAGTTGTCTGATTAGTTAGATCCGTGCTAAGACTTTTAGCGGCTACTCTTTCTAGCCTAGTGCTTCCACTTAGCCTATAATCGCCCTTTATACTTAGTCTGGATATACTTATATCCCCTTTATCTCCTTATCTTATATTTTATAATCCTATGTTTATAAGCCTAGTGCTACCCTATTTCTAACTAAGCCTAAGGGCAGGCTTTCTTTAAAGAGGGGGGTAATGTAACGGCGCTATCGCACGTTACCTGCTAAATTCTGCCATATTCTGCCGACCTATAATTGGCCCGCCCAAAGCTAGCGCCTTGGCGGCTCACCCTATATATTTATTTATATCGGTCCTAGCAACCCCTTTTCCTTCTCTTTAGCTTAGTATCTTTGTAATACAGCATTCGTTTAAGCTTCGGTTTAGAGGCATTTATTTAAGCCGTAATAATAGGCTATCGGATCTTCTAAAATCGTCACTAATAGGTAAGGGTACTCTTTTTTCCTATATGGTAACCCTATTCTTCTAACTACTACTAGTAAAATATAGTTCCTTATTACTCCACTATCTATTAATACCTTAAACTGTTAATCTTACCACTTAACTCGCAAATTTAGGTGTTGTCCTTAAATTTCTTTAAGGGTTTAAAGCTCTACTACTAGTTCCCTTTGGTTTTATAAACCTCTACTTTTTCTAACTATTAGCTACTTAATTCTATTTATACTTAGTCTAACTTTAGCTAATACTTAGTTCGCTTTTTATCTTTAATATACTATAAATATGTATTTTCTAGGCATTCCCACCACTATTATCCGTCTAGGCATTTTTCTATAAGGAATCTTTTTAGCTAAAGTATTAAGTCCCCTTTGCTTTACACTTCTACTAGGTGCTAACTATATATATACTTAGCATTCCGGTACTTCGCCTCGTCTAATAACTAATATATTCTTACTAGGTACTTCCGGTTCTTATTTTTTAGTACTCTATATATATTATATATATTATCCACGTATACAATCTATACCAATATATAGTGTACTTAGTGTCTTAGGTTAACTCTTAGCTCGTCTTTATCCTTAAGTTTAAACCTTTCTCGTATTAATTTAAGCGTCGCGACTTTATTCGCAGGTACTATAATTTACCTCTTACTTCTCTAGTCCTCTAATTGCTCCTCTAGGTCTTTTAATGTTATAATTAAGGCTCCTTTAATATAACTTATAGCCTTTTCTATAATCGGGTGGTCTTAAATAACTTTCTCGTTTAACTACATATAGAAATCTTCCCACTTATTATTATACCTTTATCTATACTACTTTTAGTATAGCTACTAGAGTATATACGGCTCGTCTATAAGGAAGTATCTTCTTATTACTGCATTATAACAGCCCTTTATATGTCGTTTCTTAAACCTAGTTAGGATCCCTAGATCCTCTTCTTGTTCCAGTTTAGTAAGCTACTTAGCCCTTAATATGCCTGCTCTAGGCCTATTAGTAATTCTTTATATAGGTGCTCTATCCCTTATATAACCTAGTATGCTAGATCTCTTATTTAGTTTTTATTCTCACTATAAGGTAATTTATACTCTAAATTCCTCTATAGTTTCTTTCTTTTTGCGTCTTATAAGTAGATCCTTAAAGTCTTCTTACTTCTTAATCTTAGTATTAACTTTTTAATCTTTAGGCCGAACGCCTCGTTCCCCTAGTAAGTCTTTTAAGTCTATATATTTATCTCCCAGTCTAGTTACTATTTATACCACAGATTCTCTAATCTTATTAATAGTCCTTATTTGTGTCTTAAAGTCTTGGTTCTATAGGATTCTTAATCTTAAGCTTGCTTCTAACTTAAGCTTTACTCCTACCTTAGTCTAACTAGGCTTAGGTGTTCCTATCTTGTCTTAAAAGTCTTAAATCTTACTTATCTTATCTTAAAAGTCTTATGCCTATAGGAAACTCTATCCCAAGCTTATTTATATATCTTTAAACTAAGCTACTGCTCTGCTCTATTAGTTTTTATCTATTATAGGTCTTTAAGCTTGCCTTATCTTATCTTAAGAATCTTAGTCGTCTTTTATCTCATCTTAAGAATCTTAAGCCTATGGCCTTTTGCCTTTATTAAGTAATAAAGTAGCACTAGCAGTTGTCTGCTTACTTAGTCTATATAAAACACTCTTCCTTTTATCTTATAAAGCGATAGATACCGTATCTAACGGTGTTATAATGCCCGTTACTAAACCTTACTCTATGGCGGTCTTAGTCTCTACTTTTAATATAACTTTTCCGAGGGTTGCACGCTTCTAGTAAGCTACCTTTATTTCCTTATTGTCTGTAAATATTTCGCCTATATTAAACTTATTGTCTTTAATATCCAATCTACGCGATAGTTCGTTAATTCCCCTATATTCTAAGAATTTTAGCTCCTATAGCTAATAGCTTGCGCTATACTTAGCGTCTTTATAAATTTGGCATGCGTTATTATAATAAAACGCGAAACTTCTAATTAAATATTCTTTTGTTTCTTATAGTATACTATTATCCCTCTATACGCGTATATCTTCTACCGTTAGTCTAGTTCCCTTTATTATATAGTAACTCTAACTATCTTTGCAATCCCTTATAAAATAACCCTATTTTCCGTAATTTATATAAGCTCTATCTTTAAACCACTAACTTTACTATAGAGTTCGCCTAAACGTCTTCTACTGCTAAAATCCTTAGTTTAGCCTATGCTCCCTAGTCCTGTGATTACTAGATCCTTAACCTCTAGGTTTTTATAGTTTCTTACTTTATCTTTTATAAGCTTCTTTAGTACCGCTTAGGTCCATTAGCTCTGCGCTATACTATAGTTTCTAACTTAGGGAGTGTTCGGTTGCAAAACCTTCAGATTAAATCTGAACTGAAAGTCCGGCAGAAAGAACGCGATCCTTCCTAATTTGTCACGCGTTTGTGGCTTTGTAATCGCACGGACGTGTGCAATCTGAAGCCTTCATATTGAAATAGAATCTGAACCTGGAGCCTTGAGCTCCAGATTGAAATGACGCCAAGAGCTCCATTTCAGAAGCTGTATACGGTAAAGTTGCCAATATTTTAGCATGCTATTCTGGCGTTTTGCGAGCGGTGAGAGGAACATCAAAATTTTGAGGCTGTGTAGACGAAATCGCTCCGAATTAATAGTATCTGAACTGAATCTGAGGCCTCCAGATTGCAACCGAACACTCCCTTAGCTTTAGTCGTTGCGTACTCTATGCCTTATATAACTATAAAACTCTATCCTAACCTCTCCTAGCCTGTTCCCTTTAGTAGATCTAATTATTAATCTTAATCGCTTAATCTATTAACTCCCTTAAGGTGTCCGCATCTTCTATTAAAATAATCACGTCCTAAACTTTAGCCTTAAGTCCCTACTTATACTGTGCCATAAGCGCCCTATTATTCTACTTAATTTATATTACTAACGTCTAGAACTGCGTTGTATACTTAATTACTAAGGTTTATTGCGTAATATCTTAGAGTTTTCTTTCCGCTATAGTTATTAATTCTAGGTCTTTAAATATTTATATAAGTTGCTCCGCGAACCCTTCCTAATTTGAGAATATAAATTGCATATTTTAGTTAGTGGTTGTCATTCCATTTGCCTATATTTCTATAAGGTAAAACTTAAACTACTTAAGTGCTCTTCCTAATAGGAATAGTCCTACGTAGGCTATTCGATCTATAGGTATTAGTAGCTTTACCCCTTCTTATATAACTTTAAAGTACATCTACGTAAGAAATCCTTTAAGCTTAGATCTCTCTCCTAAGAATTTCTTAATTAATAGTAACTTAATCTTTACCGCTCTAATCCCATTAATCCTATTTTCTAACGTCGTATTATTTTCTATTAACTGGTTAACTATCTCTTATAATTATCCGACCGTTATAGGTTGCTATAAATTAGTATCTACTATACTAGTGTCGTTTCCTAATCTTAAAGTAGTTACCGCCGTCGATAGCGTTATAGTGGCTGCTTTTAGTGGCATATTATTCAACTTTCCGTATTTAATACCGTAACTAGGTAGTAATTGTGTAATAGAACCTTATAGTAAGAACTACAATAGGCTCGTTATTAGGCTAGGTATATAGGTAATATAAGTATAGAAGTTAACAATGTAATAATAACTAGTAAAGTGGTTGCCTAATAAATTAACTCTAATTATATTCTAAGAATTACTATAAGGAAGGAACTATCTAGGTAGGGACTAAGGGTCCTTAAATACACAACCGTACTCCTATAAAATCCTTCTTGTACGTAATATACATGTGCTCTGCCTGCTTTGTTACGGATTATATAGATCCTATAAATTATACAGATTACCTTACGTGACCTTGGTTACTATTCCTCGTTATATAGTTCTATTGGCTCTATCTTGGACCGTGCCTAAATTAACCAACTAGCTTCTTCCAACTCTTCCCTAAGTAGTCGTAACATTGTACTTAAAGCGTCCGTAACAGTAGATATATAATTAGGCCGCCTCTTTAATATTAATATTCTTATAATAGGGTATTAAGAACGGGCGCTTACTAAAGCGGTTAACTAGAATTATAACTATATCATATCCGTTATGGTCTAGGGGTAGTTTATAAAAATCTATAAAGATATACTACTAGGGGCGTTTTAGTATTAGGAGAGGTTTTAATAGTCCTAAAGTCTTATCTTATAGAATTATAAACCTATAATAGTTATTATAGTTCCGTATATAACGGTTAATATCTATAACTATTCTAGGCTAGTAATATTGTTTACTAATAATCTTATAGGTCTTATTCTTTTTAGGGTAGGCCGTAGAGACCTAGGTATATACTTTAGCGATAAGCTAAGTCTATAAGTTCTGTTCCTCTATAAGACTAGCCGTTTATAGTACTTAAGCAGTCCTTTTTTAAGGGACTATAGGCTAATAACGCCCTTTTTTTTTTACGCTACTTCTATAGAGAAGGGGCTGTATAGTTTCCCTATAGTAGTTTATTAATAAGGTTAAGTTCTATAGAGATAATAGGATATATTTTAGCGTCTATAAAGCCCGTACTTAGTTCTATCTATATTTAGAGGTTAAGGTATTCTAGTTATAAAAGCGTCTAAGTTTATAATAAAATCTTTATAGCTACCTAGTTATCTAGGTCCTGTTTACGCCTTATAAGGGTATCTATACGGTTCATAGTGCCTGGCCTATATATAATTAAGAAGTTAAACTAGGATAGAATATCTACCTATTACGCCTACTGGGCTATAAGGGCCTTTATTATTATAAAATATTCTAGGGCCTAATAATCTAAAACTACTCAGATAGGTTTTGGGGACCTTTTTAGCTATACTTACTAGCACTAAAAGCTAGAGATAATAGTCAACATTTCCTTATTATAAATTGGGTAATTACCCCTTATCCTATAGTTTAACTAGTTTTAGCGCCTCCTGCGCTTCCACTACTAGTCCACTTATACTCTACCCCCACGGACTATAAAGGGGGTATAATTATTTCTAGGTTTCTATAACCTCTACTAGCGCTTTATTAAAAACTATAGTAAGAGTACTAAACCCCTTAACCGCCTTACCTAAAAAGACTAGCCCTTTTACTTTAACGCTATATATAGACAGGCCTTTAACGAGCTTAAGAAACGGCTAGTCTTAGCTCTACTACTCGCCCACTTTAACCTAAAATGGCCCTTAATACTAGAAACCGATACCTTAAATAGTATTATAGCTAGCGTTTACTCCTAGAAGTAAACGTATAGAGAATGGCACCTTACGAAGGCGAACTTTTTTAAAATCCGTCCATTTAATTGGACGCCACAATCGAAGTAATTAAGCCCATTAAAAGTGCATACTCTACTATATAAATATATACCTAAAACGAAGTATTAACCATGGAACTTATTACCACCCTCGTTCTCAATAATTAGAGTATAAATCGCAGCCATCCTAGCAGCCAAAGCCCTTATTCTCTCTTGCGGAAATAGCTCCCACTTCCCTCTCTAAGCTCTATCTGTCCACTCTAGTATATGCGGGGCACCCCAATCCCTTGTAATTGCAATCCTCATAGGCATCCAGGCCCCCTCAGTAGCGTTTATATTAGGAGAGTTACCAACATGCTTAAGGAGTATTCCTACTTTTTTAAGGGTAGCCAATTGGACGGATTTCAAAAAAGTTCGCCTTCGTATTGCCTAGTATTTAAAAACTATAGTAGATGCTAAGCTAAAATAAGGTTATATAGAACAATTACGTATTTATGTACTTAATATACTAAATATAGCGGACTACGGAGACGCATGGGATGGAGAATGGGAATGGACTGAGGTTCGTCTTTTCGCGTGTTTCTCACTTCATTCGGCCAGCGCAGCGCAGCGCGATTGTGATTGTGATTGCTGACTCGATAAATAGACTCGACAACCCAGATGAAAGTCCGGGGCCGCATGAAATGCCTATCACGTCACCGAATGTAGTAACTCCTCGTACAAGCGCCAGGCCCTTCTCCTTTACAGACAGCGAGAGCGGGTACAAAAAGGATGAGGAGCCCGGAGGGACACTGTGAGGAAGTATATTGTGGATAATTCCAAATTTGCGGCTTAAATTGGAATGCTTACCGTTTTTGAGGACCTTGGTTGAACTTCAAATTGGAAACAAGTACATTCATGGAGTTGGATGCTAGTTTCGGCTCCTATTAGAGTGAGTCCAAATTTGGAGTTGCACTGCCTCAGTAGTTTAGATACGAACCAGCTGTTGAAAAGATAGAGTACCTCAAGGTCGACGACGTGGATGTTGACATGCAAAGATGAAGACAATTTGATCATTTGCAGTCTAACCGTTCTAGGTTATAGTCTGAATGATAAGTTGTGGTGTAAGAATCATGTTCTGGTGATGAGAGGTTTGTGACGCTGATCGAATTCGCATGTAGTAGAGTTTTGCCGTCAATGATATCACTGAGATCGGCTGGAACCACTCACTTTGGAATCATCTTGCCAGGCTGGCCGTTCCTTCGAAAAAGCTTCGTCGGTGACATCCCCCCATTCAAAGTAGGAGCCACGAGATAGATATAGGTCCAATAAACTGGAGCCGTGGCTATGATGCAAGATATGATACGAACTGATTCGATTCGGCGAGAAGAGACGAAGACAAGACAATCTTCACAATAAAAGCCCAGTCTTTGAGTCAACCAAGCCATTTTCTCGAGAATAATCGATTTATCTGTACGTTGATAAAACAACTGCAGTAAAGAGGACTTCATTCAGCCATTAGGGTAGAATATGGAATTTGCCGTGCTGAAAAGGTGCATCCCACACAAAATTGCGGAAATGTCTCAGTTGCAACGGGCTAGAACTTTGCGAGAGCAGGGCATTTTGCAGAGGATGAGGCTGTAGATAAATTGTGTGAAAGTAGAATGGCAAGCGAGTCTTCTTCCCACGCAAGTGATTAGTGTGCCAGGACAAGTTTGAAATGGTAAGTTCTTACCTACCAAGCGTACGACATGCCATTGGTACGTATGTAGGCATACTTGACTAGAGAATCGATGTTTGAAGATCACCTTGAGCTTCCACGTAAATCCATCTTCAGCTGCCTGATCCAAACTTATCCTCCGGCAAGACGTTAAGCATCTAATCCTGTCCTCCCTTCGTCTCTCCTCAACGGCGTCTCCTCGTCGATTCCTTCTTCTACATCCCCTCCTTCCACAGCTTCCCCTCCGGACTCAACATCGTCCACCCTCTCTCCTCCACCCTTCATTATTTTCCTCCACTCCTCCGCCTGCAACCTCCTCCCCTCCCTGTATCTCCCGTATATCCCCGGGAAGAACGTCTTGAAGAACCAATGCACAATTGGTAGAAGCACGGTCGCGCCCCAAATCGTTATCGGCATAGTGACCTGGAGGCTCACTAAGACATTCTGCCAGTCGAGGGAGACCAGACACGTGATGATGAAGAGTAAGTAGCCGTTAGCAAGGTCGAGGTCTTCCGTGTGTAGGGAGTTGAATTTGAATATGCCGAACACGAAGGAGACGAGGTAGAGGAAGAAGAAGGGCGTGCTGGGACAGAGTACGCTGTAGGGTGTTATTGCCTGCATTCGGGACCGTCAGTATGCTCTTCTGATCTGTGGGGTAATGTGAAGGGGGACAGAGAAGAAGTGAAGGAAGAGCTTACAATCAACGCAGCACCAATATCTACGACGTCTTCACGCGCGCCATTCTTGCAGATATGCGGCGTCGTCGAATTTGCATCGCTGAGTGGAGTTCGTGGGGCAACTGTTCCTGGTACAGCTGATGCGGGGATGGGGTCGCGCTCGGGGCCGTAACGTGAGATTGCGATCGCGCAATAGAAGGTTACGATGGCGATGATGAGTTGGCAGAGGAAGGTGTAGACTCTGGGATGTCTTCCTTGGAAAGCGGCGCCAACTCCGATCCTCTCGTCTTTGGGCATTTTAGCACGGCTGACCAGCTCGGCGGATGGTGAGTGAGAAAAGTGTTGAACATAACGTGGTCTGGAAAGCTGATGTGTTCCAAACCTAGCGATAAGTCTAGTCATTGTGTAACGTGTTCTACAGTCGCTTCGGAAAAGGACGATCAAATGTCAGAAACCATGATCAAAAACAGAAATTTGCCGAATCCTCACCTGTTTGAACCGTTTTTCTGTACTCGCGCATGCCACCACCCATCCTCCCAGCTAATATATCGCCGTCGCCTATTTTTGAAGCTATTCGAAGCCTATATTATTTCCTATTTCAGTTAGCGCTATGACGCATAGGAGGAGAGCCAAAGCACCTAAGAATACCGTAAAGAACACTTCTAAAGCGCCTAAAGAGGTAGACCTTACTATTAAACCTACACCACCTTCTACTGTTATAGAATAGTCCAAAGACCCTTAAACCTTTATTCTAAATATAATCGTATATGCTAATACCACGAAGATATTCAGTAATATTCTAGCTATCCCGTTCGGAGCCTTTAAATACTAGGAGTTTGTCGCCTAAAATATATATTAAGCCAATAAATATTACGGTCTTCGTTCTTTCCAGCTTAATTATTTAACTACTGTTATTACGTCATTAAATTAAAAGGATCCTATAATACCTAAAGAGGTAAATAATGTAGACGAATGGCGTAAAGTAGAGGGAATAATAGAGGCATAGTTAAAATATATAAGGAGGGTATAGAGGGTTAATCTTACAGTTAAATACAAGGCCGCTACTGCACCTACTAACGCGTCTACTAATGCTAGAGACGCTAATTTTACTGCGGCTATTAATGCGGCGCTTTAAGTAAGAGGTATTCTAATTAAAGTAGCGGCTAATAAAGAGGTAGAGTCCTCTGGCAAGGATTATAAAGGTATAGTAGAGGAAGCTACTGGCAAAAAGAGGGCGTTAACTACTACTAAAATGCAGAAAGAGGCTGCTAAACGGCGTAAATGTGTAAAAGCTAAAGGCAAGCATCTATATGCGCTGCTTGAACGCTATCGCTGCCTTTAATAGCACTCATCAGGAAATTTTTTTTTGGGCGCGTTGTTGCAAACGAAAATCGGGGTCTGCAAAACCTGCGTAAGTCGCAATTTTGG
>Ga0307515_10018791_pt1 | contig 12479 bp, 16 predicted proteins | sample 17_EM_MG_FD_194513 | JGI IMG/M metagenome (GOLD analysis project Ga0307515, IMG submission 194513) | Populus trichocarpa ectomycorrhiza microbial communities from riparian zone in the Pacific Northwest, United States - 17_EM | ecosystem: Host-associated > Plants > Roots > Unclassified | place... | reverse complement strand
TAGACGTATGTGAACTGTTCACCATTTGAACGATCGGTAGACAAGAGAGGGCAGGTTGTTAGCGGTGTGGAGGTCTTTGTTATGGTTGTCGCTGAGTGACTAGTGTGGCTTCGCGCCAGAACTTTGTTTGGTTCTGTCATGATCCCACGCCACAATATTGCCTTTCAAAACGGGCGAACACTATAAGCTGCTCCTCACTACAACCGGACTGCTCTCTCTTCATTCGTTGTTCGCCGGCTCTGGTTGCTGGCGAATTCATCTGTTGCTGACTGTGGTCCACTGTATGTGCGTTTGTGTGTCCCCGCGAGTCCTTTAGTCGGGTATGTCCAGATGCTGTCGACACCTGTTTTGTGGGCGCACAACCCCACGCTGCTGCTCTGGAAACCATCTCCTCGAGGCTTCTGTTACCTGTGCCGAGCCCTGCCAGCGCTTAGCTTGTAAATCTCTGCCTGAATAGAATATTCATTGTGTGGCCATATATCAACCGGCTCTCGATCGTCGGGAGGGGCCCTCCTCGATGTGGAGGTAGTTGAGTGCCAATTTTACTCGCTCAGCCTCGGCTGAGTTTCTCGAGTTTCCGCCGATCGGTCACTGGAGGCCCTGGTAGTTTGGAGGACTGAACACCTACAATTGGACGCCCGTATACATATGGTACAGGATGGGGAATCTAAGTCACAGTTACGAGTGTAAATTCGTATCCAGCGGAACCGATGGAAACCTGACAAAAGTAGTATGGCATGGGGATAAAATGCGTGGCGGCTAGTGATACGAGGCGATTGCATGTGCCCCAGAAACGAGACAACGGCGGACAGGTGTATGGTCAACGATTCGGACACGTCCTTTCTCCGTCTCCGGTTCAACCTCGTCAAGACACTGTTCCGCATACTTCCACTTCCAGTCCACAATCCAGTCCACGACCCTCCTCCCCATCTCCTTCACTTGTTCCTGCCTCTTCCCCGTCTCTCCCTCCATCCGTTTCAGCTGTTTGGCTTCCCTCCCACTGTTCCAAGCTCTTTCAACTGCTGTGGCCCAACTACCTCCTTCGTAGTCTTCCCGGGATAGCTCCACACCAACCCCATCGCGTTCAAGGAGGAGGCGTAGCCCGTGTTCTTCTATGAACAACGGTCGAGAGACATAGACGAAGGGTGTCTGAGAGTCGAGGGCTTCCGAGACGCTTCCGTATCCCTGCCAGGCGGCTGTGAATCACGAGAGATGTGAGCGTAATTGAGGGACCCACCAGTTTCCCGAGGAGCACATCAGCCACCGCAATCAAATCTGGCATGTACACGTCTTTCGGGGCGATGTAAAACCCTTCAGGGAGGTGTTCGGCACCCTCGCCCTGTCCTTTCGACGCACCACATACCACGGCAATCCAACCTTCAGGCAGGAGCCTTGGTGTTTCCGTCGGTTCGGTGCTCATAAGGAGCGCATCCGAAGAACCGCTGGGTGGGAGGGAATGAGAGTGAGAAATGTATTCGGCCATGTTCTCTGGGGGAACACTTGATAACGGGGTTGGCGGGGTGGTGATCACCGTAGGGAGTGTTGGAGGTAAAAGTAGCGATCCAGCTGATCCGAAGCCTTGAGGGTATGATGTGGCGGGACTGGGGAGTTCAGATTTCCGCGCTGCACTTGGAGCGCCAGGCAACCAGAGGTGTTGATCCGTAGCAATCCTCTGCGAGTTGCTGCGCCTTAGGGGGACTGAAGCTTTGCGAGGTTTGGGGTGGGCTGTGGTGTTTCTACGGATGGGGCTGTTGGTGAAGTCGGCGAGTGCTGTCGTAGTTGGGAATCCTACGATAACAGAGTCCTTCGGTATTGGCTCAGGACGAACAGCAAGACAGTTTAGTTTGAGTTTCCCTTTAGCCTTGCGTGGCGGCGGGGGTACGCCTTTGATGAGCACACCGTCCGTGGTTGCGAGGTCTGCGGTTGGTATGTGTGGACGATCTGGATTACCATCAGGCGTGCTTGATTTGTGACGTTCAATACGCCGGTAAGGGTGGCACGGTGTACCTGGCCTACTCGGAGCCGGACTGGGAGAACGGCTCCGCGGGGCGTGAAAGATCTGACCGCCGAACGAGACGATCAGTATCCTAGTCTTGTCCAGGTCACGCGCGTGCTTTGGGATACCGATGGATGACAAGAACTGGGATCGACCCTCCGAAGTATATATACTGGGGTCAGGGGGGCGAACGAGCAGAGGAGATTGTATGATGGACCTGGGCGGTGCTGGTATTTTCGCCCGATCTTGGGAAGTGAGGGGGAATGGTATCGAGGGGTGCAAGGGATAAGAAGATGGGTCTTTGAGAAGGTGGCGCACGACTTCTGGGGTAAGCGACTGAGTAGAGACATCCACCCAATCTGGAGAGGGCAATGGTGGGTGTGTCGTGAAAGAGGGTATGGGGATCGCTCCGGGGAGTCTCAGTAGCAGATCGGCGCAACGAAATCCGGCGTGAACCTGATCGACCAGCGGTGATAATTCCTCGGGGAGGATGGGTGTGTCTATTGGGAAGAGTGTGGTGGCACCGGGGGTATCTAACATGTCAGGATGGAGGAGGGAAGGGGTGGTGTCCACAATCAAGGTGGACATGTAGCTGTACACGGAATCGAAGGTGAAATTTGTGACAAGAATGGATGGGATCTGGGCTGCCTTAGCCGCAAGGCTGCGGTTTCAAAGAATTGTTTGTCACTGGTGCTCCGCATTGTTGAGAAGGGAGATGAGACATACCACCCAAGGAACGCCGAGTCTGAGAGAACGCAATCGGCTTTGATGGATTTCAACCACTCGACCTCCGCGGCGACCTTGCTGTCTTTCGTCTCAAGAAAAGAGGATAGTACATCGACGCTCTTCTGGCGGTCAACGCGATACCTACACCGATGTTCTTAGTCTCATGAGAACATTTGTTCCAGTGGTAATACTCACGCAAGCGGTTGGACGATTACAGGGTCAATCTCTGCGTACCGATAGATCGCGCCGACTCTCGTGCATTGTGAGAAAATGTGTTTCGGTGCAGACGAAACGATGTGGATGACCGGTGTCGGATCGAGGGTCAACAGAGCAGATGCGAAAGCGGACACCCTCGTTGCATGGCCATATCCTGAGACAACCTCTGGTGAGATATCATCGCAGGAGTGAGCAGCGGGTCTATCTGACCATGTCCAGAACAGTAGTATGCCAGCCTGAGTTGCATGGTTGGACGAGAGAGAGGAGTTGGTTGAGAAGAGACCAACCACCTGCTGGGGACCGGCAGCTGTCTTCGGCGGCCACGCGCGATCGGTGCACTAAACGCACGTCAACCTTGCTCTGAGCAACCTGCTGCGCAGCGCACGTTGCACCCTCTCGTCCCCATTTCCCATCTCGTTTCTCAGAGAACGCAGGCTAGGTGTCTGTCAAATCTTAGATCTGAAGTCACTCGGAAACACGTCCTGGGTCAACGATAGTCGCGGGCGAGTAATGCCAAGACTTGCTAAGGGAATGCCGAAAAATGACCCCAGAAAGGCTGTCGTACACGCAGGTGCTCCTGTGGTGTCAGGTTATCGCTCAGTTGAAACGTGACTGGATGGATCGAATCCCCAGAGCGTTGATGGCTGCACAACACAACCCGGGGGAGGAATCCCGTTCCTCAGTGACGCTTACTCAGTCTGCGAAATACGACACCCTTTGCGGCCATTTTTTGATGTATTGTTGTCACAGACTTTGTATCCTTCCACCTTTTTTTTCCCATACCGTTATCAGAAAGCACTAAGCTTCAAAATTTGCGCCGGAATTTCAAACCCGAAGTCACTCCTGGATCAATGGTATGTCCAGCGCGCAACGCAATTGAAACCCTCACACCCTTTTCGCCTTACGCGGTCGATCCTTCATACGCGCTCCCTCATCCTTGAGTATTCCGAGGATGTGTTGCTTAATCCCCTTCCACTCTGGGAGAAGGCTGTCAGCGATCACTAGCCGAATTACAGAAGAGATGCTATTCCCTCACCACTGTCTTTCAGCGGACCTCCCTTGGCAAAGAGCGGGTGGTCCTTGAACCGGGACCCACGTTTGGCTAGGTCTCTTTCAAGTACCCGGAGGTCATCCATCCAGCCCTCTTCTGCCAATCTTCTTTTGATTCTTCGAGGGTGGATGGTTAGCGAAACCTCGGGTGTGCAAGCACGTTAGACTCACTGGCCCCGTCTAAGCTCTGCACCCTCCTGGTACCTCCTATGTTTTTGGTCTTCCTCAAAAGCCGAGTACCACCAACTATAAACATGACCCCGCTGACCGCAGGAGCATTAGGGAGAATTTCGGTGAGTGACGGGGTGTACATACACGGCGGTTTACTTTCATTGCCAAAGTTCTCTCGTTCATCCAATTGGCGTACACCTTCTCATCACCCGCTTCTTTCGCCACGAACTCCTCGAAATCTGCCTCAAGGAATACGAAATAGGCTCTATACGCCTCACGATATCGTGCTGGCACCTCAATGAAGCTGAATGGTAATAGGAATTGGAGCTTTTGCAGGTCCAACTCTGGATCGCGGTCGTCGGTGGACACCCGAAGGAGACTGCTTTAGACTTAGTGCTGCCGATACCGCACGGAGGGGGATGACGCACGCAGGAGATTCAAGTAAACAATCTTTACATGCCCTCGTCTTGAGTTCCCACATGACGTTGCGGACTCCATTCGCACCACAGAACTGAAGGGTACTCTGTGAGTCAAGGTAGATGTGACGAAGCAGGTGGACCGACGCGACAGTGCTTCTCTAATATGAGGCTTAGCCACCCTGGGAGGGTCACGTCTTCTGGGCATTCGGGCATATTCGGGCATTCCCTTTTGGCCGCCGCATTCCATACCTTGAACATGGAGGCTCTCATAAGGTAATTCCTCGTCGCCTTATTCACTCTCGCGATGCGAAGGAGATCCGAGGCACCCAAGTTACAGAATATCTGGTTTGGATAAGGTGTGTTCAAGAGATATTCACCGGTCAACCTGGATAGTACGTACCTCATTGCATAGCTCAACTGGCAGGTCGGTCAAGCTGCGATGCTCGACCTCCCGCTCAGACCGGGCCGCACGCCTTCGCTTGGGCTTGGGGCCGACGTTCGCGGCACGCTTCTTAACCCTCACCCTCACCATGATTGGTATCTTAGGTTGGAGATACGCTGGGGCACGTCGTTGTCAGGGGTGCGGTACGGGCGCACGTGATAAGAATGGTGCAGTTTTTCACACCCTCGGCCCGTCATCCGACCAATTTGGGTGTGGGGCGCGGCAGTGTCAGCCATCTATCCATCGATTCCTTGAGCATGAGAAAAACCCAGTAGCTTTATTTTTTTCGGACTTGATAATTGTCGGACCAAAACCCGTCTGACATGACACGCCGTGAGAGGCAGCGAAAACCGAAGTCCTGTTTGAAATTTCGGCCATTGTAGATACCACGGATCAATATTTCTTCACCCTCCTCGTTCTCCCACCACCATCGCTACGACGATGTCTCAGGTGGCTAAGAAGAATCTACGGGCTCCCCCACTTTCTGCACAGCCAACTATGGTCAACGAACCTGCAGAACCTGTTCCGCATGTTACCCGAGCAACGATCACTCCGGGTCCCCCCCGCGGACCGGGCACGGCGACCCCATCGATAGGCTCGACCCTATCCACAAGAGAGAGCATCTTGGCCGAACACTTGGATATCACACCCTCACTGCAGAAGGCGGTTCACTCCGTCGTGAAAGCTCGCAATGGTAGCGTGCTCTCTCGAGGCTCCATCCTCAAAACAGACCACTATCCCTCGGGTGAGCATATCAAACTTTTTAGGGGACAAGAACGTCGAAGGCAGTTTGTCAGGCTGTTCCCGGCGCTCTGCGATAAGAGATAATTCGGCAGCACAGTTCTCTATTCATAAGGCAATCTTGGGATCTCCCGTTGACTGTTGCGGTCCTATCTAGGAAGAGCACTTGATCTTGACTTGAATCTCCACGGAGCACCAAACTTCAGAAGTCCTCGACAGGGGAATCTAAACGTCTTTGGTGCTGCTCAGCCCCGAACGCAAGGATTGCGTGCGATCCTGTCGGTTCTCAGAGCCCGCCCGAATACCCCGAACCCAACAAAGTGTATTTGGTTTTGTACCCGAGAGGAACCAGTTGGTAACACATCCCGTCTTCAACGCCCCATAAGATTGCTCACAACCTCATAAGTATATATCTCTGGGCGACCGTTCGTTCTCCGGGATGCTACCGAGCCGCGACGCGCTTTGAAGTTGTCTGATCGGGCAGAAAACTTGGAGGCAATCGAGCAACGCCTAGCAGCAGATATCCTTGCCGAAGCTGCTAAGTATGTGGCACGGTACACTGTCATATCTGGTCATACCTAACCTTTGTAGGTATGGTGGTTTACTACTGACACATAATGAAGTCGCTGTTGATAACGGTGACGGCACGATTCTCCCAACATGGACGGCCGTTGACTCCAGCAATGTCAAGACACCTCGGAAACTGTTCGAGACAATGAGCAAAAGCGGTTGGAATGTCGAAGTAATTATCATGGCTCACTTTACCAACCTACATACTGACCCCCATTAGTATTACCGGCAAGTCGCCACAACGCACCATTGGATTTACGGGCTGAGCGCCGTCCAGTATACCCATCTCACCGGATCGGCCTATAGAAGATAACTATCTAGACGCATACCTCCGTGTAGTCAAGAATACGGATCCTCTGAGAACGGCGTTGATATTCAACTGTGGTATGGGTGCCGTCCGAACTACATTCGCCATGGTGGCGATGTCCCTTGTCCGGAGGAGGCAGCTCATGGTCCGGGGGGTGGAAGATCCCTATCCTCACAAAGTGCCCTCGCTATCAAGAAACACAAGCACCCCTGCCGGGGCTGGAGTGTGTCCACCTCGTAGCCTGTTTTTGAAGTGCACTGACTTTGTCGTATTGTAGGCCTCGACACCGGTTCGTATGATTTTGAAAAACTCTCAGTCGTTTCACTTAGACACCTGTCCACAGCCTTCTGGGAACAAGATCGCCATGGCATTGGAACAGGCCAACGCACAACAGGACCTTAATAAGTCACTTCTTCGTATCGCCTACATCATGCAACAAAGTAAGGCATTGCGGGACACCGGCCGTGGTAATGGACTGACTGTTCATTCCCAGTTTTGGAGAATCCAAAGAACAACTCTGCGATCGAAATGCTTCTCACTCAACCCGGTCTCCTGGATAATCTGCGAAAGGGCTACCTTGGAAACTACAGTTCGATTCTCAGTCTGTTAGGATGTCTCGACGATGGATTCGAGGCCAAGAGGTTGGCGGACAGAGTAATCGATGCCTGTTAGTTCACTCTACTTTTTTGCTTGCCCGGAGTGCTCACCCTACGAGGGCAGGTGACCACGTGGTCAACATGAGGGAAGATATCTTCAAGAACCGAGTGAAGTATTCAGTCACCTCAACGGCAAGTGAGGCCTCGAGGGAGGAGTTCCTTGACGATGCTATCAAGGGACTGGAACGATAGTGAGAAACGTGCATTGACCTCCACTCAACTTAGCCTAACCTCGCCGGATAGTTTCTTCATCATTGCTTTCGCGAGTTACGTTGAGTCGCAGAAGGACTTCAGCCAAACATTTTTTGAATGGCTCCAGGTGTGTTTTCGAACTCCTGGGTGATACAGTGTGATCACCAACAGATATTCGAAAGAGTCGAACGGAAATTTGGAAGTAAGTGGATGATATCAATGTTTGCATTTGACTGATTTTTTCGGCCAGTCAAATCAAATTCTTGCGAACAACATACGGATCACGCCTTAACGTCTTCGCACCTATTAACGATCTCTCGTCGCTATCAAAGGGTGGCATCGAGAGGAGGGTTTTCGATAGCGTCAAAAACGACATGACTCTTGCAGGCGGTCAAATACTTGGCGATGAGTATTCTGACCACGTTGTCAGGGTGATTGGTCTCTCGTAATTCTCATTCGTACATGAAGTACTTACGTTAGATGCACAGAACCGCAGCGGTATTATTCTCAGAGAAGGGTATGTGATCTTTGGCACCCCTCACGATCAGAAAACTTACGCACATCCAGGACCCTCCTTAAGTCCGACCAATGGAGAACGGAGTCCAAGCACCTCGAGCATGAGATCCGCGGGGCAATAAATTTCCGAAATGTTCCAGGAACGAAGATCTACGCCCTGGGTCAACCCACGTTGGAGGCTATTGACCACGTACTACAAGAAATCAGAACGGATTACCCGACGGCGAACCGTATCGTATGGATTGGGTTGCGAGAGGAACCTGTTGTTTATGTGAATTCGGAGCCATATTGTCTGAGGCGAGAAAGGTTTTCATTACGGAACATGAAAGGTGCAGTTCTGTGATAGGAGACTTCGTTTGACTAACGGTCATACGTAGACTATGGTGGCATTTCCGGTTCCAGGCTGGAAGCGTTGGAGGAACGTCTCAAGGACGACGTTATTGCAGAACTCAATACCTTCGGTGGCAGGTCAGTTTGCCCATCCCTCAACCGCCCATAATCTCATAGGACAATAGGTTGTTACTCCACACCGAGACCCAGGATGGTTCCGTAGTGCCGATCTGGGAAGACGCTCACCCACAAAACATCTCGGTCATGAAAGACACGATGGCTTTGAGGGAGCACCTTGCGGAAGAGGTTGAACTTGTCTATGCTCGCATTCCTATCACTGCAGAGAAGGTTCCTGACTATAGTGACCTGAGCGAACTCATGGACGTCGTCATCCGAACACATGCTTCAGACACTCCAATCGTTCTCAATTGTCAGCTTGGACGCGGACGGAGTACTCTGACATCGGTGAGCTACTGAGGTCCACTCCGGCTCTAGTTGGATGTCGGGGGTTGAACTTTACTCCTGCAGATCATCCTTGTTTTGATCCAGAACTGGCTGAATAGCAATAGGATATCTTCCGTCCCTCAGACCCCAACCGTGAATAGACGACTGTCGCTGCCATATTTCGCTTCTATGGAAAGCTCTTTCACCTCTGATGCCGAGCCGTCACCCCGGCCATCTTACCAGGTCATAAATAGTACGCCTCCTGCTGCTGACCGCCCATGATGTTAAAATACTTAACGAGCCCTCCAGACGTTCTTCGGGTGGTCCGGAAAGGTCCAGCAATCAAGAACGAAGTGGACGATGCGATAGACCTTTGTGCAGGAGTGATTAATCTACGAGATTCGATTGAAGAGTCTCGTGCCCGGTGCGAGCAGGCCACTGACGAGCGGCAGAAGAAAGCCTTCGCCAACAGAGGTACGCGTGGTGACCGACGATGGCTTGGGTGCCGCATAATGACCCGAATCGCCCTCAGCTTTGCAGAACCTCAGGCGGTACTTCGAGCTCATTGTCTTCCAAGCATATCTACGCTCCATCGAAGCCGACACCATGCAATCGTACGAGTCGTTCGAGAGTTTCGTCAAGAAGCGACCAGGTGCGAGCGTCGTCCCACGCGCAATTAATCCCCTGTACTTATGATCGGGTCCACGAAATGTCAGTCCTCGAGACCTTCGAAAAGGAACTGGGAGCAGATGGCTTGAACGCCTTGAAGCTCCTGGAGCGGGCTCGAGTGACGGAAGGGGAAGCCATGCCGGATGAAGTGACTCAGGTGGTCGCCAATCGCAGCGGTGCTACCCTGTCCGCATCGACCATCCTGAAGAGTGATTTCTTCTCGAACCTGCAGAAGATGTCCCTCCCCGAGTGAGTTGATACCAAGCCCCACGCAGCTCACCTGGTGACCTTTTCGCTTAGGCGCATTGATGGATCCCCTAATTTCCGAAGGATCCCCCTGGCCCTTCGCATCGTTGGGAAGGGTGCTTCGCCGCTCGACAAAGACACGATTGATTTCGCCTTGGGTGATGGGGAGACAAGAGCCGTCTGCGGAAGGTGAGTTGGGAATCAATGAACTCCTGATTGTGTAACGATCTAACCGAGTACAGTGGTATGCCGACATGCCAAGGGTGAGTGTGCCATTGTGATCACTCTCTGCAGAAATTACATTCTGATTGATAACCGAGATTACGACGAGCGCTTCAGAGGATGGATGCACACCCGGAAGGAAAGAACACAATCTTTTGGACATCATTACGAGAGGTGGGGGTTATTCGGGGCGCTAAAAGAAGAGAAGACTAATCGGCTGCTTCGGTCAGGAAGCTGTTTTGTACATCGCGGGGCGGCCACACGTTCTGCGACGCGTGGACAAGCCACTGGAGAATATGGAGTAAGCGCACCGTTGCTCCGGGAACCGGTACCTAATTGGTAACATGACACAGAGCAACTGGAGTTACAACCGCTGTTGTCGAAGCGATGGAAGAGGATTTCAAGCGAGACGTATTACGGGAGGTCCGAGCGAGAGGTGGCCGTATCCTCCTTCACGATGAGGTCGAGGACAGACCTGGCGTCTTTACTATCGTGCCGATCTGGGAACATGTTGAAGAAAGCGATATCATGACCCCTCGACAGGCGTTCGAAAACGCGGTCAGCGAAGGTTACAAGGTGAGCGCGTGTTTCCTCGACAACTGTAACTGTGGTTGACATGGCTATTTATAGGTCAGCTACGGCAGGGTGGCAATTGTGCGTCGGTCACTTTTCTTGGCAGCCGAAGCAAGGCTAATAAAGAGTTCAGACGGATGAACGGGCACCATTACCTGGGGTGTTCACCCAACTCCTGCACCGTGTGCGGAGTGGGCTGGAATCCAATGCTGATTTCGTTTTCAACTGTCAGATGGGTCGAGGGCGTACCACGACCGGAATGGTCACCGCCTGCTTGATAGCCACAACCGATTCCTGGACTAGCCAGGGGGGCCAAGCTGACCCACCAGTTGAGGATGGGCAAGATGAGTTCTACGATTCGCTTGACGGCCCTTCGGAAGAAGAAGCATACATGCAAGGTAAGTCTCCCCAGTGTTTGCTGGTCCGATGTGGACGGGACCAACCGATTTTCGCGCGCCCAGGCGAATACAAACTCATCCTCCAACTCGTGGGGGTGCTCTCGCATGGAAAGGTTGCGAAAAAATTGGCCGACCGGGCCATTGATCTGATGGAGGACGTGCAAAACCTTCGAAAGGCCATTTATCCGTACGCGAACTGAACCCGCGTTATCAACTTGATCTGATTGTGGGTGGTGGCGAATTGTGCGGATCGCAGGTACAAATTGAAGGCCGAGACCAGTGAAAAGGGGAGTGCGAAACAGCAGAAATTGATGAGTATGGGGGTGAACTATCTGTACGTCCGGCATCTCTATCCGCCTCGGACGAAACTGATGATTGTTTTGATGGGGATAGCTATCGGTACGGGATGCTGATTGTTTTTGCCAATTATCTGATCGAGGCGAGAGAGAGCGCAAATTCTGAGGACGTGACATTCGAGCAGTGGATGGAGAAACACCGGGAGATAGCCAAGCTACTGCAGAGACGGTCGTTGGACTAGTAGACACTCGTACTGTCTTTTTGAGGGATACGTAAAAAATAGGCTCAGCTGTGACACCGCCAGAACCATGTGGCAACGGAATTGGACCTCCCGGTACAGCGGAGTTTTGCCGGTTACACAGCAACTGTGCATTTCTTCCTCTTTATTTGCGGCCTCCACCAGCTGACTCTTGGGGGAACCGACACACATTCCCCGCCTACGATTGTTCTGTCGACCGCTGCGCAAGGGATCTCTGGTCATTAGAGCCCCCGTCTTGAGCTGGTACCAATGCCGTTCCCATTTTCAGGGTTCATCACTCCCGGACGATGTATCGTTTTCCTCATCTGCCTCACGCTCACTGTTATGCTGTCGACGCCTTTGTCGAAACCCGAGGTTGAACCTCTCACGCACTACGATGTCCAGCTCATTCCTCGTCAAAACTCAATTTCATCCCCAATACCGTCGTCAACTCCCGTACCGCCAACCCCAACGAGCTCGACACCACCAGAAACCAGCCCTTCACAACCATCTGAACCTCCAGTCGAAACTCCCAGTTCCACTCCGTCAACCTCGCATCCTCCCTCCACTTCTAACCAGGAACCCATTTCCACCACACCTCCACCTCGAACTTCAGCGACACCACCACCCGAACCGCAACTCAGCAGCATCCGAAGTACAGGTTCGGATGGTTCACCGACGGTCGTCGTCGTGACCGTTCTAGCCTCGAATTCCGGTACTTCTTCTTCTCCAACCGCCACTTCGACCCCCAAAGAGGAGAACTCCGGTGAAAGTTCTGGACTTGGCACGGGGTCTATCATCGGGCTGTCTGTCGCGGGTGGTATCGCGTTGCTGGGAATCGTGGCATTCTTCATCTGGAAGTTCACTCGGAAACACCGCTCAGCCAACTACGATGATGGTAAGCAACTCCGGTAACGCTGTGTCCGCGATCAGACTCGTTGACATCGCCTCCCCCTAGGCGAGATCAAGTGGCCGGACCTCAACAGTGAAAACCACGTTGCGGGACAGGATGGCCCCGCCGCCCCCCAGAGTTTGTCTGACGGTGCCTCTGTTCGCGCCC
>Ga0307515_10018789_pt1 | contig 12480 bp, 9 predicted proteins | sample 17_EM_MG_FD_194513 | JGI IMG/M metagenome (GOLD analysis project Ga0307515, IMG submission 194513) | Populus trichocarpa ectomycorrhiza microbial communities from riparian zone in the Pacific Northwest, United States - 17_EM | ecosystem: Host-associated > Plants > Roots > Unclassified | place... | reverse complement strand
GGCTCGACGCGATATCCGTTCGGGCTGAGCCTGTCGAAGCCAGCGAGGTGCACGGCGCACCCTTCGACAAGCTCAGGGCGAACGGAGGTAGGGCTGAGCCCAAGGCCGCTGCTACGATCCCTCGGTGCCCTCATTCACACGATTCCTCGCCCTCTCCTTCGCCTGCCTGACCTGCGCTGTCTCGATGCCGGGCAACGCGGGTGCCGCAGAAAACTCGGCGCCGTCCGCACTGCGCCGGTTCTTTGCCGACGAATGGGAGCGCAGCCTTCGCGACAGCCCCGAAACCGCCACCTACCAAGGTGACGCGCGCTTCAACGACCGCTGGACCGACCTGAGCCTCGCGGCCATCGCCGCCCGCGAGGCCGCGGACCGTGCGGCGCTCGCACGGCTGCGCAGCTTCGACCGCGCCCGCCTGTCGCCGGCCGAGCAGCTCGACTACGACACCTTCGAATGGCAGCTTCTGCGCACCGTGGAGCGCCAGAAGTTCCGCGAGTACCTGCAGCCCATCGGCCACCAGGGCGGCGTGCAAACGGCCGACGGCGTGAGCGAGGCCATGCCCTTTGCGAGTGCCGACGACTACCGCAACTACCTGCGGCGCATGGCCGCAGTTCCCACGCTGGTCGACCAGACCATCGCGCTGATGCAAGAAGGCGTGAAGGCCGGCTTGGTGCCCCCGCGCGTGCTGATGCAGCGCGTGCCGGCGCAGATTGCACAGCAGGTGGTGAGCGATGCGACCAAGAGCCCGTTCTACCGGCCGTTCACGAAGTTCCCGGAGTCCGTGAGTGCGGCCGACCGCGCGTCACTGACGACGCAAGCGCAGAGCACCATCCGCGAGCGCGTCGTGCCGGCCTACCGCAAGCTGGCCACCTACTTCGACACGCAGTACCTGCCCAAGACGCGAACCTCGATCGCTGCAGCCGACGCACCCGATGGCCGCGCGTACTACGACTTCCTGGCGCGCTACTACACCACCACCTCGCTCGATGCAGACGCCATCCACGCCATCGGCCTGAAGGAGGTGGAGCGGCTGCGCGGCGCGATGGAAGCGGCCAAGGCACAGACCGGCTTTCAAGTCACGATGGCCGAGTTCTTCAGCCACCTGCGCACCGACCCGCGCTTCTTCCACAAGAGCGGCGATGCGTTGCTCGCCGCCTACCGCGACCTGGCCAAGCGCATCGACCCCGAGCTGGTGAAGGTGTTCCGCACGGTGCCGCGCCTGCCGTACGGCGTGCGCCCGATTCCCGACAACATCGCGCCCGACACGACCACGGCCTACTACCAGGGCGGCGCGGCCGACGGCTCGCGCGCCGGCTACTACTACGTCAACCTCTTCAAGCCCGAGGCCCGGCCCACCTGGGAGATGGTGCCGCTGACGCTGCACGAAGCCGTGCCTGGCCACCACTCGCAGTTTGCCTTCGCGCTCGAGCTGCCCGACTCGCCGATGTTCCGCCGCACCGCGTACTTCGTGGCTTACGGCGAAGGCTGGGCGCTGTACGCCGAGCAGTTGGGCTACGAGATGGGTCTGTACGGCGACCCGTACGACCGCATCGGCCAGCTGGCCTACGAGATGTGGCGCGCAGTGCGCCTGGTGGTGGACACCGGCATCCACGCCAAGGGCTGGAGCCGCGAGCAGGCGATCCGTTTCTTCAAGGACAACAGCCCGAAAACCGACCAGGACATCGTCAACGAGATCGACCGCTACATCGGCACGCCGGGCCAGGCACTGGCCTACAAGATCGGCCAGATGAAGATCAGCGAACTGCGCGCTCGCGCAGCGGCCGCACTGGGAGACCGCTTCGATGCGCGCGACTTCCATGACGCCGTGCTGGGCACCGGCTCCGTGCCCCTGGCCGCGCTCGAGAAGCGCATCGACGCCTGGATCGCGGAGCGGCGCGCCCTCACCGCGCGTTGAGGCTGCGGCGGGGCTTGGGTCGGCCCGGTCCGGACTGCACCCCTCCCTTGCCGGGTTTGCGGCAATTTTGGGGACGCCGCAGCCATTCCTTCACTCCGGCGGCGGCTGATTCAAGCCGTCAGCGCATGGGCTCCGGCTTGGACGGCCGCGGCGGCGTCGGGAAGTAACGCGCCCGTATCGTCGCCCGCAGCCCGTGAAAAACGGACCACACGGCTTCGTCGGTGAGCTCGCTCGAATACGCCCAGTTGGTGCGGAACTTGTAGGCCCGGGCGCCGCCGGCGTCCTCAGCGAGCGCGGCAATCTCTGCCGGGCGCAGCTGCCATTCGGTGTAGAGCAGGTGGAGCGGCAGCCACGAGGTGAAGTGCTCATCGCTGAAGGGCAGCTGGAAATCCACTTCGACGTCGAAGGGCGTGGTGCTGAGTCTTCGCACGGCAATGACGTCCAGTTGCAGGTAGCGCAAGAGGAGCTTCTCGTCCGGCTCCAGTTGGGGGGCGTTGAAGGCGAGCATGTTGGTTCCTTGCGTCCTCGAAGAGGGTTCGCAGGGATTGGGGCAAGTTGCGCACCTGGGGCAGGTTGGCTGCCGAATATCCACTTTCATCGCAACGGGAAGCTCGCGGCCAACGCAACTATGGCCCGACTTCAGCGTGACCTTCGCGCGGTGCTCCGGTCATGCCGTGCTTACGCGCCTCGCGTGAAGTCAGGCAGGCCGGGCGAGCTGGCGTACGGGCTGTCCTGCGAGGTCGACTGGAACTGGTCGTCGGGTCGGCCTTCTCCAATCGCCCGGGCAACACCCTGGGCTTGCAATCGCTCGGCAGCGTTCGGCGATTCAGTGCCGGCCGTCGTGGCGGCAGGCGTTGCAGTCGCATTGGCTGGCACGGCGGACGACGGTTGGTCGTCTGGCGCCGGCATGGCGCCAGCAGATGGGCTGGACATGACGCCCGTGCCGCGGCGGCTCTTCATGTACAGGCTGGCGACGATGCCGGTGAAGGCAAATGTCAGCACAAGGCGGGTGAGCGTCATGGGGTCTCCTTGAGTTGCAGTGGCAGACGGACATACGCTGCGCAGCAATCGAGAGGCCCGACGCTCGCTTTGGGCACCGCATATGCCCGTTCCATTCACCTTCCCACGGAGAACAACATGGCCCTGCCCCACGCCCAGCTACTCGACGTCATCCACATCGGCCCGCTGGCTCGGCGCTGCACGACGCCGTCAGCACCAGCCTGCTGAAAACCGAGCGCCTGCAGTTGCTGCACCTGGTGCTGCCGGCGCGGCGTGACCAGCCGGAGCATCACGTCGACGACGAGTGCACGATCCATTGCCTCGAAGGCGACGTCGAAGTTCGCATGCCCAGCGGCTCACGCCGGCTCGGCCCCGGGCAGCTGGTCGTGCTGCCGGCCCGACAGCGGCATTCGCTCAGCGCCCGCGTCGATTCGGCCGTGCTGATGACGCTGCTGCTGCGAGCCGGCGATGCGGGTGATGGCGGTGGCAATGGCGGTGGCGTGCCGCCGACCTAGGCAACTCCGTCACGCCGGCACTGCTGGGTGCCGGTCCAATTGGCCGGTCCGGCAATAGTTGCAGCAACGCCAGCCGATCGGAGAACGGCTGGCGGGCGTGATCGCCGCTATTGCCGCGTGCGCGGCATGGAGGGCAGCCTCAGCTCTTGCGAGCGGTGAGCCACTTGTCCGATGTCAGCGGCTCGCTGCAGATGCGAATCTCGCCAATGTTGCCGAGATAGCCGTTCGACGGCGCATTGGCGTAGACCCCACCGCCCACGATCATCCGATCGGTGGCGCTGCTGACGGCGATGCCATTCGTGTTCGACGCGTTGCGCAGGATGGGCGCGCCCTCGACGTACATGATGGTGTCGTTCTGCGCAGGGTCATTGACGATCGCCACGTGGATCCAGCGCTCGGCAATGATCTCGCCCGAGAAATTGGCGGCCGGCGACTTGGTGCCCGCGGTGCTCGGGGTCACTTCCCACTGCACCTCCCGCAGGCTCGAGATGGCAAAGATGAGCGCGCTCTCGTCGCCGTCCGTGCCTGCATCGATGCCACTCACGTCACCACGGCGCCCTTCGCGCTCCATGATGTTCATCCACGCATTGTTGCCCGCCGTCCAGTTGGCGGGAATCTTCAGGAACGCCTCAACGGTGTAGCCGGCGTTGAAGGTCAGTGCATTCAGCGGCGCATTGATGTCGGTGGCGAACGAACTCATCCGCAGCGGCGAATTGACCGAGTTGGCAAAGCGCACGCTGCCCGGCGCTGCCGACAGGTAGTGATGGTCGCTCGACCAGGTGAGATCGGCGTCCTGCGCAGCGCCGCCTTGGGCGAGCGGCTGACGCGAGATCGGGTTGGCCCCTGCTTCGTCGTTGATGACCTGGCCCGTCGGCACGACGGCGCCGTCGGCACCGCCGAAGAAGCGCCAGTGCGCCACGGTCGATGCGACCACCGGGTAGTCGGCCGTGTTCGCCGCGGGGGCCTTGGTGCTGGCAGCCGGCTCGGTGAAGTTGGCAAGCAACGCGGCCTTGGCCCGCTCGTTGATCGGTGCGTTGGCGGCCGACGGCACGGCGAACTTCGGGTTGAAGCGCGAGAAGCGCTGCTTGAAGTCGATGTCGATCTCGAACTGGTGGTTCGCGTCGGTCAGCACGGCCACGTCGAACTCGTTCAGCGTGTCGGTGGGTTTCTGCGTCACCCACGGCGACAAGGACAGCACCTTGATCTTGTTGTGCGTGAGGTCGAACTCGTACAGCCGCAGCAAGCCATTGCCGCCCATGTACGCCATCTGGTAGTCGACGACCATCTCCTCGACGGCATTGCCGAAGTCGTTGGTCTTGGTGAGGTGTGCGCCACCGTGGTAGTGGCCGTTCAAGGTCATGAAGATCTGGTCGTTGTCGCGGATGAGCTTGTCCCAGAGCATCAGCCCGTATGGCACCTCCAGCGGGCTGACACCGTCGGCCGCGATGTTGAGCAACTGGTGTGTCGACAAGATGGTCGGCAACGTCGGGTGCTTGGCGAGCACGCCGCGCGCCCAGGCGATTGCCGCATCGGAGGCGCGCCACGACATCGACAACACCATGAAGGCGTTGCCGTCGACATTGAACACGTGGTACTCGTGGAAGCCCGACGGGTCTCTGCCGCCAAAGGTCGCCTGCTGCTGCGCCCGCGTGGTCGGGAAGGTCTGGAGGTAAGGCTCCTTGGCGAGGTTGCGCTGCGCATCGGTGTTGGCCGCCTGGCTGCTCGCGTCGACATAGTCCACGTCGGAGATCACGTCGTGGTTGCCCGCCAGGATCGAGTAAGGCATCGTGGCCGATTCGAGCACCTTCATCGCCGAGTCCGCGACCTGCCACTGCAAGGGCTTGCTCTGCTGGTCGACCACGTCGCCGAGGTGAATCGTGAACGGGATGCGCAGCGCGGCCGCGTTGTCGGCGATCCACTTCGTCTGGGCGATGTAGGGCGTCGATCCGTACTTGCGCTGGAACTGCAGGTTCTCGTCGGTGGTCGCGTAGCGCGAATAGAACTGCGTGTCGGGCAACACGGCCAGCGCGAAGCTCGACACCTTGGCGGCTGCCTGGCCGCCATCGGTGTTGTCGCTGCTGGCATCGTCGCCACCACCACATGCAGCGAGCAGCGCAGAGCCACCCATCGACAGGCCCAGGCCCGCGCGCAGCAGGAACCTGCGCTGACGATCAGGCAGGCCTTCGAGTTCACGCACAGAAGAGATGGGGGACGGCGTGCCGCTCAGATTCTTGGATGACATGGACGTTTCTTCGGAAGATGAAACGCACGAGCTTGCCGGGGCAAGATGTCATCCGTGTGGCGGCTGCATGACCCTTGATGCCGTGGCGCTGACGGGAACATGAACACGCTCGCGTGCCAGACGCGAGAGCCACCCTGTTTGGACCGAACCTCGTCAGCGAGGTTGGTACGACAGCGTCACGAAGGCAGAGCGCGGAATCTCGCTGATCGACGAAAACCCCTGGTACTCGGCATGGCTCGAGTTGAATGCGTCGCGAACACCCAGGGACAACTGCAGATCCTCACGCGCCTTCCAGTTGATCGTGAGATTGGTGGCCGTGTAGGCAGGGATTTTTGGAAACGGCAGCTCGGCGACGTGCCGTACCGCAACGCTCGCCTCCACGCGGCCTGCCAGGCGGTGGATAGAGCGCAGCGACCATTGCGTGCGTGGGTCGTTGCCGAGGTTGCTCGGCCCGACGGTGTCGGTGCTGCCTTCCTTGACCCGCAGGTTCTTGTCGAGCCACAGCAGGCCCGCGTCGAGGCGCCATGCCACGAAGGGCTGCCAGCTGCCCCAGGCTTCGATGCCGCGCACCTCGCCTTCGATGCCGTTCGCGAAGACGAACTGCGACCCGTCGAACTCGCCGCTGCGCAACCGGTCGTAGTCTTGAATGAACGCGGTGATGGAGACCGAGGCATTGGGTCCCACCTGGGTACGGTAGCCGAGCTCTGCCACGTTGGCCACCTCCGAGTCGAAGTTGGGCCCACCGGCAATCACAAAGGGCGGCGTCGGCGGCGCAACGATTTCACGGTCGAACCGCGAGGGTGACCTGACGGCTCGGGACAAGGCCGACCAGACGAGCCCGCCGCCCTCCAGCGTGTACCCCAGCCGCACGCTCGGGAGCGACTCCCAGCCCGAGTAGACGTTGCGTTCCATGCGCAGACCCAGCGTCAGCGCCAAGTGGTCAGCAACATGCACCTCGTCCTGAACGAAGACGCTGTACCACTCCAGCTGCTGCTCGGCCGGTACGAAGGCAAACAGCAGCCCGGGCTCCGAACGCTCCTTGGCGCGCCGGTAGCCCAGGCCGGTGAGCCAACGGTGGTTGCCATCGGTTCGAAGGTACTTGGCCTCGACGTCGAAGATGTCGGCTTCTTCCTGCAGAAGGTAGCGGTCCTTCCGCTCCGTGCGATCGAGGTAGCTTTGCACTTCGAACTCGCTGCGGTCACCAAGGCGCCGCGTCCATTGCGCCCGCAGGTTGGTGCCCGACAGTTCAACGGCGCCTGCGAGCGGCCTGGCGTCGGTCTCGCTTCGGTAGGTGTTGCCGTCCAGCGAAACCGCGTCGTCGCCTCGTGCCCAATCGGCGCGCAGTCCGGCGAAGGTGCCGGTGGACGCGTCTCCTGCGTCGCTGCCTCCGCGGACTTCGCTGGCATCGCGCTTGAACGATTTCACGTGGCCACGCACCGTGAGTTCATCGGAGAGCGTGAGCCCGAGGCGGCCCGTGGCCGACCGCTCGAGCGTGCCGATCGTCGTCGAAAGTGATGGCCCTTGCGCCTTCGCCGTCGGCAGCTTGACCACGTTGATGACGCCGTTGACCGCGTTGGTGCCCCACGTCGCACCGGCCGGGCCGCTGATGACTTCGATCCGGTCGATGTCGCTCGCGACGAAGTCCTGCGCGTCCCAGAAGACGCCCGAGAACAGCGGCGAGTAGATCGTCCGCCCGTCGACCATCACCAGCAGCTTGTTCGCGATGTTGCTGTTGAACCCACGGGCGGTGATGGCGTATTGCCTCGCGTCGATGGCAGCGACCTGCAGGTTGGGTGCGAGGCGCAGCGCCTCTGGCAGCGTGGTGGCGCCGGACCGGCGTATCTCGTCGCCGGTGATGACGTAGATCGACGCCGCGGCCTCGGAGAGCGGTTGGTCGCGTCTTGCCACCGACGACACCACCACGTCGCGGAGTTCTTCAAGACTCAGCTCGACCAGGCTGGCCACCTGCACCGGTTGCGCCAAGGCCCAGCCCGGCAGCACCATCGCCAACCCGAACGAAAGCGCGAGTGCCGTTCGTTGCTTCAGCCGTCTTCCTTTTGCGGTGCCGAACTTCATGTTCATGTGCCTCCGTTCCGCCAAGGTTGCAAACGTCGCCGGGATGCCGTCTTGGGCCCATTCTGCGGTGAGGCCCGCATTCCTGCCACCACAAAGCACACGGCACGAGCGCTGATTGACAAGCCACGTCGGACATGACCTCTCGGGTGGCTCGCGCATTGCCGTTCTGCGGTGCTCGGCCAATCGACCTTGCTTGAGATCCGGGTGCGCTTGCACCTCCCTATCGCGTGAGTGAGCCCGCTTGACCTTCCCACGATTGGAAGGTCTATCTTTTCAACAGCCGTCTGCCTCGCGCCGACGGTACCTCGACACGAAAGGAGCGCAGACATGCACACCCATGAAGCCCACGGAGGCCACGCGCATCACCGCCATGCGGGTTCTGCCCCGACGGCACCCGCACCCGCCGAAGCCGGCGCCGTCTACACCTGCCCGATGCACCCGGAGATCCGCCAGGACCACCCCGGCAACTGCCCCAAGTGCGGCATGACGCTGGAGCCGGTGATGCCGGCACTCGACGATGAAGAGAACCCCGAGCTGGCGGACTTCAAGCGCCGCTTCTGGTGGACGCTGCCCTTGACTCTGGTGGTGACCGTGCTCGCCATGTTCGGGCACCGCCTCGGCTGGTTCGACATGGCGCGGCAGAGCTGGATCGAATTCGTGCTGACGCTGCCCATCGCGTTGTGGGCCGGGTGGCCCTTCTTCGTGCGTGGTGCGCAGTCGGTCGTGAACCGCAGCCCGAACATGTGGACGCTCATCAGCCTCGGCACGGGCGCGGCCTTTTTCTACAGCGTGGTCGCCACCGTGGCGCCGCACCTCTTCCCTGCCTCGTTCGTGTCGATGGGGCGCGTGGCGGTGTACTTCGAAGCCGCGGCGGTGATCATCTCGCTGACGCTGCTCGGGCAGATGCTGGAGCTGAAGGCGCGCTCGCAGACCTCGGCGGCCATCAAGTCGCTGCTCGGCCTCGCGCCGAAGACGGCACGCCGCATCGAGCCCGATGGCAGCGAGGGCGATGTGCCGCTGTCCCACGTGCACGTGGGCGACCTGCTCCGCGTGCGACCGGGCGAGAAGGTGCCGGTCGACGGCGTGGTGGTCGAAGGCAGCAGCTCGCTCGACGAATCCATGCTCACCGGCGAACCGCTGCCCGTCACCAAGCGCCCGGGCGACAAGCTGATCGGCGCGACGATGAACACCAGCGGCGCGCTCGTCATGCGCTCGGAGCATGTCGGCTCATCGACCGTGCTGGCGCAGATCGTCCAGATGGTCGCGATGGCGCAGCGCTCGCGGGCGCCGATGCAGCGCATGGCCGACACCGTGGCCGGCTACTTCGTCATCGGCGTCGTGAGCATCGCCATCCTCACCTTCTTCGGCTGGGGCTTCTTCGGGCCTTCGGGCGCCGGCGGGTCGAGCTGGGCCTATGGCCTCATCAATGCGGTGGCGGTGCTGATCATTGCCTGCCCGTGTGCGCTGGGCCTCGCGACACCCATGTCCATCATGGTGGCCACCGGGCGCGGCGCCACCAGCGGGGTGCTGTTTCGCGATGCCGCGGCCATCGAGAACCTGCGCAAGGTCGACACGCTCATCGTCGACAAGACCGGCACGCTGACCGAAGGCCGGCCGAGTTTCGAGCGTGCTGTCGCCACAGAAGGTGTCACCGAAGACGAGGTGCTGCGCCTCGCCGCCAGCCTCGACCAGGGCAGCGAACACCCGCTGGCCGCAGCCATCGTCACCGCCGCCAAGGAGCGCGGGCTCTCGCTCGACAAGCCGGAGCAGTTCGATTCCGAATCGGGCATCGGCGTGCGCGGCATGGTGGCCGGCAAATCACTGGCGCTGGGCAACACGGCGTTGATGGAGCAGCTGGGCGTCGAGGTGTCGGCCTTGTCGGCGCAGGCCGAAGCACTGCGCGCGCAAGGCGCGAGCGTGATGCACCTGGCGGTCGACAAGAAGCTGTTCGGCTTGCTGGCAGTGTCCGACCCCGTCAAGGCGACCACGCCGGATGCACTCGCTTCATTGCGCAAGGCCGGCCTGCGTGTCGTGATGGCCACCGGCGACGGCCTGACGACCGCGCAAGCCGTGGGCCGGCGCCTGGGCATCGACGAAGTGCACGGCGAGGTCAAGCCGGCCGACAAGCTCAAGCTGGTCGAGAAGCTGAAGTCCGAAGGCCGCACCGTGGCGATGGCTGGCGACGGCATCAACGACGCCCCAGCCCTGGCGCGTGCGGACGTGGGCATCGCGATGGGCACCGGCACCGACGTCGCGATGAACAGCGCGCAGCTCACGCTCGTCAAGGGCGACCTGCGCGGCATCGCCACAGCACGCGGCTTGTCCGTCGCGACGGTGGCCAACATGAAGCAGAACCTGGCCTTCGCCTTCGTCTACAACGCGCTCGGCGTGCCGCTGGCGGCCGGCGTGCTGTACCCGTTCACCGGCTGGTTGCTCTCGCCCATGATCGCGGCGCTGGCGATGAGCCTGAGCTCGGCGTCGGTGATCAGCAACGCGCTGCGCCTGCGCCGCGCCGACATTGGCCCCAACTGAAAGCCAGCGAGCCATTCGCTCGGTTACGCGGGCTCGTCATCGCGGGTCACCCACAAGGCGATTGCCATTCGCGCAGTTCTTGCGCCAGCACGGTGTGGCGGTCGCGCTCGGCACGCTCGATCAGCGCGAACACGTTGCCGTCGTTGACGAACTCGTGGCCGAGGCCCTGGGTGAGCTTCTCGTAGATCTGGTCGATGGACAGCTGTTCGTCGGTCTGGGGCATGCGGTACTCCTGAGGTGAGGTCCATGGAATCAGCAAGGCTTGTTCCCGACGACGACCACCTGCGGCTGCAGCCGGTGCACCGCCCGAGCGATTCACGCACAGCAACCGACATGCCGCACTGTCGTCGTGCAGACTGACTTTCTAGCGCAAACAGAGATGTCCCAAAACACTAAGCCGGTACGCCAATTGCCGAGTCGTGGCTACTCGACAAGGAGACTTTCCATGCGCATCAACCCCCTCTGGATCGCCGTCATCGGCGCCGCAACGGCCGGCCTCTCTCCCAGCGCGTGGCCGCAGCAGCAGCATGAGACCGACCGCGCGCTCGTGCACCGCGACACGCCGGCCCAGGGCGCGTTCAGCGAGGCGATCGTGCGCAGACTGCGGGTGCAGCCGGGGTTCCGCGTCGACGTGTGGGCGAGCGGCCTCGGCCATCCGCGCATGATTGAAGTTGCCAGCGATGGCACTGCCTACGTGACGCGACGCGATGAGGGGGACGTGCTCGTACTGCGCGACAGCGATGGCGATGGCCGTGCCGACCAGCGGGGCGTCTTCGCGAGCAAGCTGCCGAACGTGCACGGTGTGGCCTTGTACAACGGCTTCGTGTACCTCGCCTCATCCACCACCGTGTGGCGCACGCCGCGCGACGTGGCGGCACCGCAGGCCATCATCACCGGCCTGCCCGACGGCGGGCAGCACGGCAACCGCATGGTCCGCTTCGGGCCGGACGGAATGATGTACGTGTCGGTCGGCAGCAGCTGCAACGACTGCGCCGAACAGAACCAGCTCCAGCGCGCCACGATGATCCGCTACACACCCGACGGTCAGCAGCGCGAGATCATTGCCAACGGCTTGCGCAACACCATCGGCTACGACTGGAACCCCGCCACCGGCGTGTTGTGGGGCATGGACCACGGCTCCGACTTCCGCGGCGACCGCACACCACCGGAAGAACTCAACCGCATCGAGGCCGGCAAGAACTACGGTTGGCCGATCTGCTTTGCCGAGCGCCATGTCGACGACATGACCAACGCGCCTCCGTCGCGCATGGCCTTGAAGCCCGGCCAGGCGGAACCGATCGGCATGCCGATGTCGCGCGAGGACTACTGCGCGAAGACGGAGCCTTCGGTGCTGACCACGCAGGCGCATTCGGCGCCGATGGCCATGCGCTTCTACGTCGGCCAGCGCTTCCCGCAGCCCTTCAGAAACGACGCGTTCGTAGCGATGCGGGGCTCTTGGAACCGCGACGACCCCGCCGGCTACAAGATCGTGCGGGTGCAGTTCGACCGCAATGGTGAGCCGCGCGGGTTCGACGATTTCGTCACCGGTTTCATCGACGAGCGCGACGCGGTGGCCTACGCGAGGCCGGTCGGCATTGCCTACACACCCGACGGGGCCATGCTCGTGACGGACGACTGGAACGGTGCGATCTACCGCATCTCTTACGTCGGGCACTGACCGTGATGAGGCTGAAGGCCTTGCAGTACGTTCGCGCTGGATCGGTAATCACCGGTCCGACGGCATCACGCAGGCGCCTTCGCGTTGACGGCCGGAGCAGACGATGAAGCGGTGGGCGCCCTGGGCCACAGGCCGGCCGGACGAGCCCACGCGCGGCAGCAAGGGCAGCGGCGCCAACGACAAAAATGCCGATGCGGCACGCGTTCCACCGCGCAGGATGTGGTGGACCTTCGTTCTGATCCTCTTGATCAACTACCTGGTGGTGCGCTCGCTGTTCCCGGACGCCGACGCACCGGTCACCGTGCCCTACACCGTCTTCAAGGAGCAGGTCGCCAAGGGCAACGTGCGGGCCATCTACAGCCAGGGCGTGAGCATCGAGGGCCGCTTCATCGAGCCGGTGCCGTGGCCACCGCCCGGGCACGAGAGCACAGCACGCGCCGCGTCCGCGCCACCGTGGGTCACGGCGCGCGCACCCGAGCCGGCCGAGACCTTCATGACGACGCTGCCGGCGTTCGTCGACCCGGGG
>Ga0307515_10018788_pt1 | contig 12480 bp, 10 predicted proteins | sample 17_EM_MG_FD_194513 | JGI IMG/M metagenome (GOLD analysis project Ga0307515, IMG submission 194513) | Populus trichocarpa ectomycorrhiza microbial communities from riparian zone in the Pacific Northwest, United States - 17_EM | ecosystem: Host-associated > Plants > Roots > Unclassified | place... | reverse complement strand
CCGGTGTCATTAATATAAGTTGGAAAAAAACTTAGGTTCTTCGGGTCGCGAATGAAGTGAGAATAAGTGAGAATAAGTTGAGAAAAGAAAATAAGTTAAAATAAGTTCATTGCAATGTTGCTGATGTAGTCCAGTCACCTCCTTTACCACCCACCTGCTCGGGTGACCCTCGCAACTGCCTCGCATGCGCATCGGACGACTCCAACAAAGCCTTCTGCGAGGCAGTCAACAACTTAGAGTCTGAGAGCGTAGACGCGATGGACACCTCTGAAGACTCTACTGCAGAATCGTCCGTAAAAGCCGAATCGGGAACACGATTGATGGTTCCCCGAGAAGCCGCATGGAAGCATTTTCGTTCCCACCCGAATTTCGAGTTTTCCGATCTCATGTTACTTGCGGAAGTGTCCACCGGTCATATGGTGGTTATTCCACCCGCGTTGGGGTCCATATCTCCCGAACAGGTGACTACTCCCACCGTCACCTTCAATGGGTCGCCCCACCTGCAGACACTTCCGAGGGATATTCTCAACACTCAGGATGGAACTGTTGCGGGAAGACACCAGGGAGTTGGGATACGAGCGTTTCCTGCGGAAAATGTTCAGGCTGCACTTCACCTCTTGGATGTAAAGAATAGCACGTCGTCGTCTTAACCGGTATGTTGGGGGAGGGGGAGATTAACAATGGTCCAAGTGAATCGAGATCAACCTTTAAGTTGTATAACCTGTATTAGCATTCAATCGCGTCGCGGTCCTCGGATCGGTGGTGGCGGGTTTATTAGACATATGTATCATCACGCGACCGAGGGTGGATTCACCGTATTATGCGTCCTTTTTTGCGGGGTTTCACGGAAAGTACTTGTATACTACTAGTAGCCACTAAAATCCTTAAAAAAAGAGGGATATCCACGTTGTACACCCTCTAGACTCATCCACGTTCGCGCATCATGCCGACCGTCGTCGGGGTCGTCGTCTCGAGGGATCCGCCTTCTTCCAAGCATCCACGACTCTCTTCATCTTCCACCTGAACACCATCCTGCGAGCCTTGTTGCGGTTTTTGTTTCGCATCTTGCCCTTAAACCAAACAGGCAACTTCTCGTGTAACTTCCGATGAGCCTTCGCGAGATCGAGAAAACCGACCGTTTCCAACGAAGGGTGCGACGAAACTGGAGCCACGCTCGTCCACTTCTCGATCAGGAACGTCCTGGCAACCCCTGCCATTTTCGCCTTGTAATAAGCACTGGCGACAGCATGGACAGCAGGCAAGTCGGGTTCGATGCCTTTCCTCACCATCTCCTCAAAAACCCTCCTCGCTGAATCCGGGTTCCTCTGCCTCCCGTACCCAGCGATCAGGGTGGTGAACAGTTTAACGTTCGGTTTAATCCCAGCCTGCATCGCGGATTGGAAGATGATTTCGGCTTGGTCCATCATCCCAGCGTTAACGTGGGCTTCCATGAGGGCAGCGTAGTGGTGCACCGTAGGATGCATACCCCGCTTAAGCATCAATCGGAGGTAGGCTTTCGTAGCAGAAGTGTCCCCACGCATGGCTGTCCGTTTCATCCGTTGCGCGAACGTGAAACGGTTGCTTTCAATTCGACGGGCGAAGAGTGATTGGACGAGGAATCTTGTCATGCCTCGGTAGCCCAACTTCTGAGGAACTTCCTCACTCGTAAGGATGGGGAGAGGACCCGAAGTTGGGGAGGTGTCTGTATGATGGCTTGGTGGAGGTGGCAGAGGGGTAGCGGTATCGTTGGTCACCCAGGTATTTTCCCTACGGATCAACGAGGCAATGACTGCGTTGCAGAGAGAAGGATTGGGGCGGTGGGTGGGAGAGAGTAGGTTCTTTAGTGCCCTGACGAGTGACCGCGGATGCGAGCGCTCGGTCTTGTTTAACCACGAGGTGATTGCTTCGACAGTCGCGCTATCCGGTATGACGTTGTTCGTGTGCATGAGGCGAAGGATTATTCGCACAGCATTGATGCCAAGCCACCCAGAAACCCCGTTGATCAACGCGTTGAAGAGGTGAACGTCGAGTTGAGCGCGTCGAGCGATGAACGTTACATTATCCTTATCGAGATGCCCCACTTTGGGAACCCCCCCAAAGACCAGGATGCGCTTGACAAGGGTCTCGAACTTTGTCTCTGGCTGGCACACTTGCGCGACGATCTGTAGTGCCGAACGAACATCCCCCGCGGTGCACAACGCGCGCACAACCGCTGTTGCAATGATGCTGTCAGGGACAACGTTGAGCACTTTCATCTTCTCGATCAGAGATGAGATCTTCTCGAGCAGATCCGGTTCGTTCTCGTTGGTGACATGTTTGATTAGGATCGCGAAGGTGGCAGAGTCCGGGCAGAAGGAACGAGAGGGAGAGGGTCCATTCCAGGGAGGTCCATGGTGGGGGTCGTTTCCGGCGATGACGCCTCGGGGTTGGTCGAAGAGCGAGAGGTAATGGAGAGCGGTGGGTGTGTCCTGTGCGTCTAGGGAGAGTTGTATGAGGCTGTTGAGGGCAACAGTGGCTTGTTTGCCGTCGAGATCTTGTAGGCTCGCCAAAGCGGACCGCTGAATCTCTTGGTCGGGTCCGAGTTGTCGATACGCGGAGGCGATCAGGGCGTGAGTCGATCCATCCACTTCGAAGCCGCACTCCTCCATCAAGGTGATGTAGGAGCGGGCCCTTGTGAGGTCCTTGTTGCGAATGTGACCGGTGATGAGTAGTTGGAACGTCCGTGCGTTTGGCTTTAGCCCCGCATTTCTGAATTGTTCCAACACACCATCCAACAGCCCAAACCTCGTAGTCTCTACCAACGCTCGTGTCTTCCAGTTGAGTAACCGCGTCGTGCTTCGTCCGGTCCACCTGAATCCCATAGCCACAAGAGAAAGCACCAGAAACCATTCCCGCTTCCGAGCGTATTGATGAGCGACACCCTCGTAGGTGTTCTGCCTCAAATCCGTTCCGAGGGTGCTCGCGATGTCTATTATGCGCATCGCGCGGTAGGGTGCTGAAGTCTCCGCCAGCTTCACGGCTAGGTCCCGGACTTGATCCGGGTCTCGGAGGCGTTCGAGAAGAGAGTTCAGCCTCGGAACGGATTGCATGTAGGAAAGAAGATTGTCTTTGTCCCCTTTGAATTTGGTGAGGTTGTCTATGATGGCGACGAGTTCTGCCAGAAGGCCGTCCAGTCTCTTGTCCCCCTTGTCCCACTGGTTCTCTCCGACATCCGTCTTGTTCCAGGTGCGTCTTTTCGGTGAGTTTTGTAGAGGTGTTTGGTCCGGTACATGTACGATAGTTTTCTGGGGTTCGGAAGTGGTGTCGGAGGAAGGGAGTAAATTCGAGGGAGCAGCTGCTGCCACGGTGAGAGCGGCGAGACGATGCCTGTTCGGTGCGGGGAGAAGGAAGAGTTGTTTGCATGGAACGGAGCGTTGTAACGAGGCTTGGATTTGCTGCCTTTGAACCTGGGCGAAACTCCAAAGCATGGACAGCCAGGTCGGCAAATACGTTGGGGTCCAGTCACAGCGGGCTGCAAAACACCTCTTCAGTCGATCCTGATTTTTTAGTCTGGGGGTAAGCGCGAAACGTACCAACGTGTCCTCCACTGGTAAATGGTTTCAGTGGTTAGGTTTCCGCCGAGGGCGCGTTTGACAGAGCATAAAGCAAAGGCGTCGGGAACAGACGCGTTATAGATCACACGCGACTCTTGCCAGATGATCACCAAAAATTCGATGGGGCATTTTGGACCTATCTCAAAGCCGGTGGGGTGGATTGGATTTACATTCTATTCACGACCAGAAAAATGCACCTCATCTGAGGTAACTTTAAACATAAAACTACCGACTTGGTCATTGAACCCGACAGTCCGGACTAACACTTCTACAACCTGGTCATATATCCGACGATCCCCCAAAAGCCGTCCAACAGGAGTGTCGGGAGAGATCTTGGGCATCGCGACGGTTCGCAGGGTCATATGGTGCGTGACTGGCAGGATCGGGTGTGAAACCTGTGGCTCTTCCCCGAATGGTGAATGAAGCTGAGGTACATATTGTGGGTAAAACGGTGTGTTGTTGTGGGGGGCGTTTCGTGCAGAAGGTAATCCCCAGTTCGTATATGCGATAACAGATCCATGCGACTGGCGGATCTGTTCCAAATAATTGAGCGCCTTTTCGACTCCGGAAGGCCTGCCATCCCGCCGCTGTTCGCCAAGGAATCGATCCTGCCAATAGAAAGAACTGAACGAGTCGATGGCCACCAAGCCAATCTCCTCTCTGGGCATGCTGGAAGAATGATAGTTGGGGATGTTCGCAGCGGTCACCGCGAACTGAACCAATGATTCTGGTCGAAAAACGTGAAGTTTCCTGAGCAGGAGGTCCACGAATAGATCCAAATTCTTGTCACTGGTTGGTATATGCACTTTGATATGGTTTACCAGGAGATGCCTGAACCTGTAGACATCGAAAGTGTGGTCGAGGTCAAAGAGGATTGCCGATTTATCCCACCCGTGTAACTGGACGCCCATACGGGAGACGGGAAGGACACAAGTCATGATGAAGTGCATGAGCAGATGAGATTTGCCCACGGAGGGACCCTGAATCTCAAGGACGTCTTTGCTGTTGATAGTATGAGAGGTTTCGCGGCCGTCGAACGTGGTCTTCCGTATGTGCGCATCCAGACCAGGAATGCCTGCGGACCCTGGCGGATCGGCTGTGCCCTTAATCAGCGAAAGGGAGGGATGAGCGCTGGCGAAAACGGCGGCTAAGTACTTTCTGCTCGTACACAAGCCAATAACTGGAGAAAAATCAGTGAGAAATCAGCACGGAGAAACAAAAAACCCGCACGGCAAAGAGTGAATTGGAATTGAGGTCGTCGAGTGGATCAGCGATGGTGGTCATGGCACAGGTGTTGCCGCCGATGCAACTTGCCGATGCTTCGTCGGTCGCTCTGTTCTGCACGTGGTCCAGCACATCACCCCTCCTTCTTCCCCATTTCTTTGCTCGCAGGGTCACCTCTAAACCGTAGGTCTGGTCGGTCTGAACGATACCAACATACCCCCACTTCTGGTAAATTATGGCCACCACTGCGACGAGGACACCGTCCCACAACCCAAAGCGCATCTCGTCCTCGTCACCTTCCCTCTCTCCACCCACGCTCTCCAAGCCTGCGCTCAGTGCCAGGTCGGCGGTGCCGCCCAGAGTCGCTTCTACTGTCAAGGGCCCAGCCCGTCGTGGTTCCATCAGGAGTGCAACCCCTCCAAACCCCGTGAATAGCGCAGAGACCAAGGAATGGCTAGCAACGCAACTCAAACAAGAGACAGAACTCAAGGAACAGGTACGCTAGTATCCCTTGTCTTCCCATCCTTCAACTCGCCTAACGTTAACTAATTTCATTTTCGCAATCTATAAATCAACAGTTGCTTGTCAAATTAGAGAATAGAGAACAGAGCATCCTCCAGATCACCAAGGACAACGACCAGCTGTCCTCGTCCTTGAACGCCGCTGAGGGTCGTTTGGCCGAACTGTATGCCGATCAAGGACGCGCAGAAGACGAACTTGCTGCTCGTATAGAGGTCATAGAGAAACTCCGATCACAGGTCCGCGAGTTGGAGAGGGAGAAGCGTGACGTTCAGCGCAGGTATAATGAACAGGTACATTGCGTTGCATGAATTCCCACTGAGTGGCCACTGACCTGTGTATCAGACTTCTACATTCGAGGCAGAACGCCAGTCATTCTACGATAATGAGCAACACCTGAAGTCGCGCATACAATCACTCTCACAGGCACGAAAACAGCCAATCCCTCCCTCCCCTTCCGTTCACGAATATGAATCCGAGGCCGAGCCAGAGGAAGAAGAGCCACCCGCCCCAGCCCCTTCATCCGCCGCCAACGACATAGACAATGAGCCTCCCGAAGTTACCGCATTGAAACTCGAGCTCTCCACTTTATCAACTTCGTATACCTCCATCCAGAACACCCTCGTTCTCCTTCAATCTCAACTCATCGACCTGAAACGCGTCAATCAAGAACTGCAGGAAGAGAACGAAAGTTACAACATCCTCCTCCGCGAACGGACCCTCACCGGTCAATTCGATTTATCGAAGCAACTCAACGGCGCACCCATTGATGGCGCGGACGATGATCCCCTCGCTCGTGCGAAGGATGACGACGCCGGCAGCACGCGCAGCGCTTCTCGCAGTCTCCTCGATCCAGTGCACGAAACTCCCGAAGGTGGTGCCATGGATCCCAGCCTCGTCAATGGATTCGACGTCCCAGATAATGACTCCGTGTCATCAGGCCGTCGCCTCGGTGGACGCCATGCGCGTAGACTCGGCAATACTGGATCCGCATCTCACTCCCCCGCCAGAGGCGAAACTTTGGCCGACTTACCCATCACGGGACCTGGACTCGACCTCGCCGCAGAACTTGGCCGTGCCGAGAACAAGGATTCTTACGAACCATCGGGCAGGCGATCAAGAAAGGCTTCGTCCGCGGACAGGAAGCCTTCAACTGGCAGTGCACCACAGCCCGTTGTGGATGCCCTCCGCAATGAAGTCAAGGCCCTCAAAGACGCGAACAAGGCGCTATCACTCTACGCCTCTAAGATCCTGGACCGGATCATCGCCACGGAAGGTTTCGAGCACGTTCTTGCCGTCGACTATAACGAGAAAGTAGAACCCGCACCCGCTGAACCCACTTCGAATTCTCCCCCTCCAGCCTCGAAGAAACCCCGCCCGCAATCTGTGATGGTCGGACGAACGGTCTCCAACTCTTCGGACAACTACCCTTCTCCCATGATGTCCCCTACTGAGCGGTTGACGACTTTCGATAGTATCAGGGCTGAAACTTCTGCTGCGAAGACTCCTGCCACGACCAAGGCTTCGAGAAGATCCATGTCCTTCGACTGGAAGGGCTTCTCGGTGTTCGGCGGTGCGGCCGGGGATAAGAAACCAGAGAACCCTAACCTCCGACCGTTAACGCTGAAGGCAGGCGGAAACTCTGTCCTCGGTGCTCGTAAGCTCGACACGGAGGAAGACGACGACGATAGGCGAGAGAGGGAGAGATTGAACGCCACGATGAAACTCATGGGCATTGAAAAACCTGTCGATAACCCCGCACCTATCATTGATCGAAGTCTATCTTCTAATGCTGCTACCCCAACGGCTCCCACTCCGTCGAGATTTTCTTTCTTCCGACGTTCGTCCGTCGCAATCGCCCCAAACAACAACTCGGAACAATCCTCGGTGACATCTGTATCCTCGAATACTTCGAGCCCACACCTTGGGGGTTCGAAGTTGAATTTGACACAAGAGGCATTGGAACAAGCCGAGGTAGAACACAAGATCGCCCAGCTTGATGCACGGGAAAGGACGTTGAGCGTGGAGTTGGCGAACGGCAGCGGCAGCGGATTCACGGAAATCAGGAGGACCCCCTCGAGGAGGGAAAAGAAGAGTGATGAGAGGAGCAGTGGCAGCACCATCTGGAGTGCTGGAATGAGCCAGAGTGCTCATGGTGATTGATGATTGGTCGATTGCACGCTTCCCAAGTCCACAGGCGGCCTACCGAGGTTCAAGTAAGTATACGAATTTTATGATCTACATCCCCCCCTTTTCTTCACGATTTCTCTTGATGCACACGCACATATCTTTACATTAGCCGTAATTGTCCATGCGAATCCTTGTCCCTTCGCCATTCCATTTCAACCCTTGTTCCCACTCCATACCAATTTATATATGTAGGGTCTCTTCTCTTGTTGCACACCGGATACTAGTCGTACATTAGGCTGTTGATATACCTGTATAATACTGCAGCTCGAATGACGATACCGAGCTTCTTGAGTAGGACGTTGGATGAGAGTGGCCAATAGCTCATCGATTCGATCAAGGAGAACCAGGGATTCGATATTCGTCGATGTCATTACTCACGTTTCTAGTGGCTCCCTCCTAGATTACTCTCTGTTACTTAAGGCGAGAGGTCTCTGTAGGGCTCGGAGAAGGACCCTCGCTTCCCCCTCAGCCCTGCGGACTCGGGTCAAGGGAACTCTGTCCTCTGTCGACCTTTCCTCTCCCTCTACATCGACTCTTCCACTCTACGTCGTTTTTTCTGGCGATATATCACAACACGTCATCACTTCCTTCGATTCCCATTCACCGTATATTCGGTCGTTGCGAATCTGTCTCCACGCATCCCGAACTTGTTCTGTGCTGAATAAAACTCTCTACGATTTCGCCCTTAACTCTTACGATGCTGAAATACCGCTCGCAAAAGCCAGAAATCTACCCGAAATGCCCGAAAACTCTTGAAGCAATGGTCGACGCTGCACCTGCTCCACACTCCCATTACCCCCGCCTTTTTGAGCCTCTCCTCCGTCACCACCGCGATCTTGCATTATCCGAGCTGGCCGCTGGACCACGTCTTGAACTTTCTCCTCACCAACCCGCACCCGGAGAGGTTCATCACCGCCTGCCACTCGCCGGGGACGTCCGAATCCGATCATTCGTCCCTTATCGTTTCGCTCCCCCGTCTCAAACTGTTGGTGTTATCAAGTATGGATCCAAACCACGTCCTGCGCCACCTCAAGGTAACTTAATTGGAAGAATAACCACAGAAGAGGATAATCACGGGCATAAGGCCATCCGGATCTGGCAGGGTAAAGTGGATCCACGTTTTCTGCCCTCTCTAGTGATGATGGCAAGATGGCTTAAGAAGTGTTTCCCGAAGACTCTGCAACGCGTTTCTTGTTGAACTCGACCTCCGAAAGGAGATCGGTACCGACCATGACCTCGAGCAAGTCGCGCATCCAGGTCTGGCAGTTGTTGACATACGACTTCTTGTCAAATTTGACGGCTTTCGCAAGTGCTATAATCTGGTCGCGCTGCGCGCGGGTGTACTGGCCAAGCACGTAACATGTGTTCATCTCCTGGGACTCCTCGGAATATGCCTTGACTTGGGGTGTGTGGAAATTGTAGTTGCCTGGTCCGCCGGAGAGGTGGCCGATCTGAGTGTAACGACGCCCCTCTGCATCTGCCCCATTTGTCCAGCAAAGGAGGATATGGCGGTCGTCAGGGTTTGCTGCCACCAAGCCGTCTGCCTGAACCTCGACCTCCTTTGTGCTGTTGTCATCCGGGTACGCATCACCGTATGGATTTATGGCGAGACGGCGAGCGGAAATGGCGGCCATATCTTGAGGGAGTGAGATGAGGGAATTTAGTGTGCGGCAAGGAATGGGTTCACCTAGGATGGCAGCGTGGCGGCAAGTTCGATGAGACAAGAGGACTCCCTTAGAGTGCAGATGCCGGCAAAGTGGGGACTGGAAGAGACGACTTCTATGCGGTCCGTGGTGTATGAAGGGGTTTTCTGGACAAAGTTGACATCCAGTCCGCTCATCGATCGTCGATCGGTTCTCGCCCGCTTTCACTTGTACTCATGCCATTCGCAAGCGCGTAAGCCCCGCCAGTTCCTCGATATCATCCGCTCACCGATTGTTATTTGGTCGGTCTGCTCCAGATTCCTCCCAGATGGCTCTATCTTCCCCGGCCACCACGGAGTTCAGAGCTCCCGAACTTGTCAATCCCAGTGGAAGCAACCTCGTCTCCAGATTCGCGCCCCGGATCCTGGTCAAGTTCGGCTGGGACCACGACGCGGAAGTTCGTCCATGGACGACTCCGTTCGCACTGCGCGCGTTTTGCATCACGCCCTCTTCCCCAACGCCGTCGTCGAGCCCTGGGAATGGACGCAGGGCGTCTGGTATTTGATGAGTGCCAAGGTGTACCTCTCGACACCGTTACCGACCGTATGACCTCCAACTTCTCGTCGTTCTCAACGAGGTGCGCCCATATCCGAGCAAGACCCTCGGGTCCGTCACCGGCGGTTCCTACAACAACAGGTCCATGCCCTTCCCTCTACACGCATTTCCGAGCACCGGGGAGTACCCGACCACTACCGTGACATTTTATCTGAATTATGTGGATCTGAGTACGTCGAGGAGCTATTCAATCGTTTTACAACGGGTGCACGGGCCCGCTTCACTCACGGCGACCTCCTTCCTCGAATCATTATCGTCAACGGGTCCAAGATTACAACTATCATTGACTGGGAAACCGCCAGCTATTCCGCAGAGAAGGATCATTTACGATCTCCGCTGTAACAGTGCGTATCTGGCGTAGTGGAGCCTTTGTGATTCTGGCTCGTCCGACTGAGCGGGAGGCCCAACGCCTAGCATGGAAGTGGAAATGGCTTTGGGGTGTTCGGGATGCGATTGTGGACTTTCCATGTCCTCTGTACTGTATGTAAAACCAGGTGATGAGACTACATAGAAGAACACAAGAAACATCTGTATCTGTAGACGAGTTGCATCGTCCGTATCCGAAGATTTACAAACAAGAAATGCAAAGTATGGCCAGTGCAAAATGGAAAACAATTGAAACGGGGTTAGGCATCATTCGCATCATTCGCATTAGCCGAGGTCACCGGACGATGGTCCTTCACCTCTGAATTGGAATGGGGAAGGCAAGGCAAGGAGGAAGGTAGATCATCGAACCCGTATACTCGAACCTCTCCGTCCAGATGCGGGGCCGATGGTCCGCGAAAGTATACGTCGAGTAATGTGGTTGTTGATGTCATCGTTGACTACGTGCTGATGAGAATGGAAAGTCAATACGCGCGGAAGCAGCACCATTTGCAAGAGCTCACGATTGGAGTCCGATTGACCAGAGGCGACCGGGCTGTTGAGTCCCTTTTGTATGCGCTGGAGGAGTCCTCTGCACCTCTCCACATCCTGCGCAGCCCCGAGTTTCTCATAAACATCAACAGCGCGCAGAGCCTCGGACCCCGCTTCTTCAAGCCTGTGCTGCTTGTGCCAAATCCTAGCCTGCAGCTCCATCCCGAGACCCAGGGAGTATGTATCATCGACTGTATGCAACTTGGCTCGTTCGATGTGAGTGTATGCGTCATCGAACCTGTCTTCGTCGAGGAACAGCTTCGCCAGGGCGTGATGAACAAGGAACAGGTGACTGTTCCAGTTGAAAGAGGACGCAATTCCGAGAGCTGCCTCGTAATGGTGAATGGCCTTTTCCCACTCACCCTTGGAATAATACATCTTGCCGAGAATATGGTGAGATTCGTAGACCAGAGATTGATCGCCTTTCTCTGGTATGAGATTGAACGCGCGGGATGCGGCTTCCTCTGCGGCGTCGAGCTGTTTGTCCGCGTGCAACAGCCAAGCGAGGTCGATCAAACACCGTGCTTGTCCCTCTGCATCCCCAAGCTGTTTGAAAATTTCCAAGGCTTCTTTTGCTTGTTGTATCCCTTCCTTGCGGAGGCCCATCAGCCGATTCGCATTTGATAGGCGCCTCAACGTATGAGCGGCCCAATAGTCATCCCTCTGCTCTCTCCAGAGCCGTAAGGTGTGAGTGAGGAGCCGTTTGTACTCTGTGCCGTTCCCAACCCTTTCAAACAACCGTGAGAGCCCAAACAAGCATTTTGACTTGGAGAGATAATTGTCCGGGAGTCCTTCGATTTTTGGCCCCAGCACGGTGAGTCGTGGTTTGTGCCAATAGAGGTGCCCCATGAAATTGGCGCAGGCATTCCAGACGTTGTCCGAGTTCGCGTTGATAGATGTGAAGATATCGAGCAAGTGTTCGACATTCACATCCTCCGATGTGATCCATCGTGTTTCTCCAAAGTCGGGGGATTCCGGAACGAGACTGGCTGACAATCGGTGGAAGTAGCACTTCTTGATGGCGCGGAGGAGTGGGGACAATTCTGGGATTTTCGGGCAAAAGTAGTCCCGGAGCGGTGCCAACATGGTGATGAAGCCGTTGTTTCGATATGTCAGAGAAAGAACACACAGTTTGTCAAAGGTGTTCTTCCTCTCGGATGTGGAATGAAACAACCGGTCGGAAACGGTGGAAAATAGCCCGCTGGAGGTGTTCCTTCTGGAGAACAACCAGTCAAGGTTGTTCTCATAAACACCTTGAGGGAAGAACGCGACGACTCCGAGGAGATCGCGGGCGTCAGAGTCAAGTTCCCGGAACATCGGGGAGGCGAGTGAAAGTTCGATCGTGGAGGCGAGGCTCCTGTCGTGTTCTGTCTGAAGCACATCCGTCTGCCGTTGCCCCCACTCCCTGGCCAGTCGGGGGGTATCCCACTTGTTGTGATATGCGACGGTGGCCAGCAAGGTGACCGAGAGCGGATGAAAGTCGAGTTGCTCGAGGATATCGTCAATGAGATCCGGTCGTTCGTCATTGCCATAGATGTGGTAGAAGGCGCTGCGTGCGGCATCCATTGGCAGTGTAGGAACGTCCAAACACCTGCAATCCGATGGGATGGTGGTGATTCGAGACGTAATGCAGAGGCAAATGTTGCTGAATTGACTCAGCTCCTCCACCACAGCAAAGATCTCCCTAGCGTTCATCCCCTGTGGGTCCAGAATGGATTCTGCGTTGTCGAGAATTATGATCATCTCCTTTGAGGACAGATGTGGCCGCAGGGGGATCACAT
>Ga0307515_10018787_pt1 | contig 12481 bp, 15 predicted proteins | sample 17_EM_MG_FD_194513 | JGI IMG/M metagenome (GOLD analysis project Ga0307515, IMG submission 194513) | Populus trichocarpa ectomycorrhiza microbial communities from riparian zone in the Pacific Northwest, United States - 17_EM | ecosystem: Host-associated > Plants > Roots > Unclassified | place... | reverse complement strand
AAAATCAATTTTTTCTTGTAATCAAACCCTCCATAAATTCAATTAAACCTTAGATAAAATTTAATTGAGTCCATAAACATCTGATTTTAGACTTTTCTTTCTCAACTTGAATTTTATTTGTCAACAGGGCTCTTATCAATAAAAAATATACTGTTAAATTTCAACATTTTGCATTTTTGAACCTTTTGAACCAATTTTTTCCTCTTTTTTTTTTCAGCATTCCAGTCCTTCTCTCGCTCCTATTATTTTTTGGATTTCTTTCGAATATTTTTTGTATTTTTTCATTTTCAATTTTTTTTTTGTGGGAGCCTAAAAATGGGTAACAACAAGGTTCATAATCATAATCAAACAGACATACTCATATCTCAAGGCTCAACTCATGACATCAATCAAATGAGGAACTATCAATTTATAAGTCAATCCAAAATATATACTGGTTCATATGAAGAATTCAGATTCAACAATTGATCATGCTTTATCATAACAAGGATAATAATCAACATGTATGTTATCAAGAAGCATGATCCAATTCATATTAACAAATCAAATATTTATAAAATTTCTCATGCATATGGAAAATTATCCACTCACCTGACTCGAAAGCAAACAGAAGTCAAAAGCAGATACCGAAGAAAATCCTATTGACGTTCCGCCGGTAGAATATCAGGATTATCTGAATACAAATGAGACATATTCAAGAATAACTCAAAAGAACATATAACCTATTTAATACACTTATCTAAGGGTCTATTCCATAACCCTATATGTTTTTAGACTAAACTAGTTATTTTTTCTAAAAACCCAACATTAACGGTTTTCCAGAAATCCAATCCATAATAAACAAATAATAAAATTGGTAATAATTCACTAAATAACCCTCAATTATTCATCAAACTAATCTGCAAAAGCTAATATTACAACTAGGGACCAATCTGTAATTTATCATATTTTTAAGGGTCAAATTGTAACTTTTATCAAATTGAAAGACCAAACTAAAAATATCATGAATCCATGACTATACTGAAATTATGACCATAATTAATTCTAAAATCTGTCCAGAATATCTCATTATGCTCCAGGGACCATTCTGGAATTTTTCCAAATTTTTAGGGTCAAATTGTAATTTTTTCAAATTGAAGGACCAAATTGAAAGTGTTAAAATTTCATAACTATACAGGAATGCTGCCCATAATTCAACTTTTATTCTGTTCAGAATCTCGGAATATGCTTCAGGGACCAATCTGTAATTTTCCAAAGTTTGGGGACTAAACTGTAATTTTCACAAATTGAGGGACCAAACCGAAATTTTATCATCTTCAACCTCCAACCCAGAATTTCAACAGAAAACCTACTGTTCTTTCTAAATTTCTAACTCAAAATTCACCATTTACACAAATCATAACTCAAAATCATTATCTTTACCTACAATCTCTCAAAATCAACTAACTAATCAATTACCCATAATAATCAACCCATAATATTCAAATTAATTCATCAATCAAACCCAAAACACAATCTTCCAAACCCTAACATTCATCAAAACCGAAATTTAAAGCTAAAGAAAACATATTATACACATTAAAGCATAAATCTTACCCTTTTAACTTATTTTCTTCAACTCCTTTCTATTTCCCTTCTAATTTTTCTTTTCTCTTCTTCTTCTTTTTCCTTTCTCTCCTGCCAGTTTGCTCTCTTAAAATTTCAGATCCCTCTTTTCTTTTCTTTTTTACTTCCTATTTATATTTATCATCTCTTTATTCAATTACTACTATACCCCTCATTTAATTATACTTACTGTTTAAGCCTCCAAGTGCTTTGTTGTCATTTCCTATCTTTTTAATACAGAACATCACAGTGACTTTTGCTGTGACAATTGGGATAGAGATATTAATAAAGCAGTTTTTCCAGAAGAGATTTTATTCCCAAAATCATGGAGGATCATTCATCTCTATTATGTTTAAGAACAAATAGTATGATTGAGAGTGTTGTACAAGTTATTTCTAAAAAAAATTAATTTTTTTTTTATATTTTTAAATTATTTTTGTGTATTAATACCAAAATTAATTTATTTTTTTTAATATTAAAAGCATATCTTCAAGTAACAATTAATTTTTGGGAGAAGAGAGCAGTCTTGCGGATTATGAGGTGGAGAAGGCCCTTGTCATTGTTCCCGCTTCTGATCGAGCCCAAACCACTCTACCACTATGTGCTTTTCGCCTTTAAGAGGCCCAACAAACCTGTTCTTTACCATGTTATCCCCTGCATCTTAACAGAACAGGGAAGTTTAAGGACTTTCCTATATCCCAAACACAGAAACACCCAATGGTTCTCAGAAGAAGACAAAGGAAGATAAAGATCTTATCAGATAATGGTAGTGTCCAACATACAGTAGAAGAACAAGAAAAGGATTCATTGGAGTCTGCTATAAAGCAAGGAAATTTTCGTCGTCTTCACAGGAAAGTTTCGCCTTCCTTGTCAACCTTTAATATAGAAGAAAAGGTCCAGAAGATGCTAACCGATGGCTTTGGTGATATGCAGACTTTGAATGACTTTTCTGCAGACATTCAGGGACAAGTGGAAAGGGAGGTTGACAATTGGACAATAACATAGTAGCTGTTGCACTGAGCGTTGTCTGGTAAGGTTTTGAATCAGATTTAATGAAGATCTTTTTCTGGAATTGTCGCGGGTTAGGCATGTCTACTTCTATTAAAAATCTGTTTCTTGTTTGAAACTATGAGGTCTTCTTGCTCAGATAGTTTTGTTAGAACTCTATGGAATGACTCAAATATTAAGTGGTACTCTATTAACTCAGAAAGGAAATGGTGGAATCTTAGCTTTGTGGAATGAAAATAAATTTAAGATGGAATCTGTTGAATTTGGTGGACAGCGGGTAGCAATCTTTGGTTTTCATGTTGCCACAATGCATCACTATGCAATAATGGGGGTTTATGCTGAAACCTCTGTCGCCGAACGTAGTATTCTGTGGGATGAACTTATAATTCTAAAGCTAGCTGTTCATGTCCCTCTGTTTATAGTAGGAGATTTCAATGATACTTTAAATGTATGTGAAAGAAGCAGTGGATAGCATACTTTGAAAGGCTCCAAAGCTTTGAAGTTCTTCCTTAATTCTTGTGATTTGATGGAATATCCTCTCAATGAGTATCGTTACACTTGGTTCCATGGAAGTTTAATGAGTCAAATTGATCGTGTGTTTACACTTGAAGATTGTTGGGAAGAATGTTGCTTAATCTACCGTGGCAGGTTCAACCTGGTCAGAAAAAAAAGCTCGTTACACAGGACTGGTAACGCATAGCGGTATGGAAAGAACATTCCATCTATATTAAGTCTCATAACAAACATATTATGTAGTATAGTGAGAGAATAATATTTAATATATATTTAGATATTAATAATTTGTAAGTTAATTTATCTTGATATATATATACATATTAAGCATATTGTTATAAAGTAGTGGAATGCATGTCAGAGATTAAATTACACCCGAAGGTGATCAGATGACACTCAAAGATGACCAAATGATGCTCGAAGATGATCATTGTAAAAGGATTAATCGCCACAAGCTGATGTGCCTCTCTCACCAGCTAATTATCAAAGCAATAATAAATATTTATTATGCCTATATCAAGGCATGATAAATATAGGAAATATACTAAAAAACAACCCAAGACAACGCAAATAAAAGATTCCAACGCATAAAAGAAAACCAGGTTTAGTCTCCTAAATTTAGGGACTAAAACAACAATTTTTCAAAACATGGACCAAAACATAATTTTACTAAAATTGGAGGACCAAAATGTAAATACATAACCATACTGAAATTTCACGCATAAACCATCCTCAATTCTGTACAGAAACAAACCAGGGACTGAACTGTAATTTTTTAAAGTTTAGGGACTAAAATGTAAATTTCCAAAATTAAAGGACCAAATTAAAAATATTCCAAATCAATTATCAAAATAAGATTCATCATCCTTAACCTCCTAATAACACTGCCCAAAATCCCAAAATACATTTAGGAGTCAAATTATAATTTTCTAAAATTTAAGGACTAAACTGTAATTTTCATAAATTAATGACCAAAATAAAAATAATTTCATCTTCAACCTCAAGACCATTCTGTCCAATTTTCCAGCAAAGCTGAAATGAATTTCTTAACTCATAACAAATAAATTAAACAAACTAACTCACAAATCTTTATTTCTAACAACACACCCAAAATCAATCACTTAACCTTAAACCTTTAATAATCATGAATCAACATAAACTTCAAATCCTTATAAACTCTAATCTCTTTTTTAATCCTTTCATAAACAAACTATAATCGAAAGTAACATGAGAGGGAACCACTTGCTACTTCCACCTTTCTTGAATCCAAAAACTCAAGATCAAAAACTGAAATTCTTATTCCTTAGTTTAATGAGGGGATGGTCACGATGGACACTAATTAAAAGAGAGAGAAAAAAATTCTCTTGTAACTTGTCTTTATACACCTAGGTTAACTTAGGTTGGGTTTGGGTTGACTTGTACTTGGATTTGGGCCAAAAGTTTGGGTCTTACATCACTTTCCTCGTTAAACAAAATTCATCCTCAAATTTAAACTTTAAGAACCGAAGTCTTACCATCAAGTTTAAACAAGTATGGAAACTTGTTGAGCATTTCCTCCTCAAGCTCCCACGTCGTTTCTTCACGTGGGTGTCTGCTCCACACAACCTTAACCAATGTGATTTCCTTCAACCGAAGTTTTCTAACTTGTCGATCCACTATTTCCACCGGTTAACTTCGTATGACATATCTTCTCTCAGCTCAACCGGTTAAACTTCCAGCACATGAGATGAATCAGACAAATACTTCCTTAACATCAAAACATGGCACACTGGATGTATGAAGGATAGATTACGTTGTAAGGCAAGCTAATATGCCACTGCCCCTACTGTTTCTAAGATCTTAAAGGGCCATATAAACTTGGGACTCACCTTTATTTTCTTTCCAAATCTGAATATCCCTTTAGTCAGGGAGACTTTTAGGAACATGTTGTCATCCACTGAAAATTCTAGATTACGCCTCCTCTTATCCGTGTAATTTTTTGGCCTACTCTGAACTATTTGAAGCTTATTTCGGATCACCTTAATCAAATCTGAAGTAGTTTGTATTAACTCGGGATCCATTAATCTCCTCTCCCCAACCTCATACCAACATACAAGTGATCTACACTTGCCATACAAAACCTTATATGGAGCCATATCAATGTTCGCTTGATAACTATTGTTATATGTAAACTCCACCAAAAACAATTATTTGCTCTATCCGACATCAAAGTCAATCACACAAGCTTTTAACATATCCATTAAAATTTGTATAATCCTCCCATTTTGTCCATCGGTCTGAGGATGAAAAGTAGTACTTAACTGAACGTTAATCCCTAAAGCTTCCTGAAACTTCACCCAAATCGAGAAGTGAATTGTGGACCTCTATCGAACACAATTGAGATCGGCACACTGTGCAACCTTACGATCTCGTTAACATAGATTCCTGCTAGTTTTGCAAACCCATATGTCACATTTACTGGCAAGAAATGAGTTGACTTGGTCAAACAGTCAACTACCACCCAAAGTCTATAGTGATCATCTTCCATTTCCATTCAGAAAGCAACAATGGTTGCAAAAACCCTAGTGGTTTCTGATGCTCACCTTTAACCCTCTAACAAGTCAAGCATCGAGATACAAACTCAGCAATGTCCCTCTTCATTCCATTCCACTAGGAACACTCTCTCAAGTCTCTATACATCTTGTTAGAACCAGGATGTACAATATAGATAGTTTGGTGTACTTCCACCATCACATCTCATTTCAAATCATCCACCTCAGACACACACACCTTGAAACCAAATCTCAACACACCATCCTTATAGACAACAAAACTTAGAGCTCTCCCAAACTCCAATTCATCTCAAATCATACAAAGTTGCTCATCCTTCATTTGAGCTACTTTAATTCAGTCTACCAAGTTTAACTTAGCCTGAAAGTAAGCCAACAATGCTCCCAATTTTCAAATCTCAAAATTGACCCTCTCATCTAGCAACCCGTGTAACTCTTTAATCAAGGGTCTCCTCACCTCCTAAATATAATCTAAACTACCCATAGATTTTCTGCTTAAGGCATCAATAACAACATTCACCTTGCCCGAGTGATACTGAATTGTGCAATTATAATCATTTAGTAATTCCATCCACCTTCTCTGTATCAAATTCAGATCCTTCTATTGAAAGATATATTGAAGACTTTTATGATCTAAAAATATCTCATATGTCTCTCTATACAAGTAGAATCTCCAAATCTTAAGGGCAAACACTATCGCAACCATTTCCAAATCAGTGTGAGGTAATTTTTCTCATGCTTCTTCAACTTTCTCGAGGCATAAGCAATCACATTACCATCCTACATCAAAACACAACCCAAACCAATTTTAGATGCATCACAGTACATGGTAAAACCACTAGACCCTAAAGGTACTATCAAAATTGGAGCCATAATTAACCTTTCTTTCAACTCCAGGAAACTCTTCTCACATTCTTCTAACCATTGAAACTTGACACTTTTCTGTGTCAACTTAGTCAACAGAGCAACAATTCGTGAAAAGTTCTCCACGAACCTCTTGTAGTATCCTACTAAACCCAGGAAACTCCTAATCTCAGATATTGTAGTCGATCTAGGCCACTACTTAACTACCTTCACTTTCTGTGGATCAACCTTTATTATATTCTTGGACACCACATGTCCTAAAAATCCAACACTCTCCAACTAAAACTCACTTTTCGAGAACTTTCCATACTCTTAGAGTTTGAAGCACCAATTTCAAATGCTCTTCATGTTTCTCTTCACTCCTTGAATACACCAAGATGTCATCAATGAACACAATAACAAAACTATCAATAAACAGCCTCCTTGTTCATCATGTCCATAAAAGTCGTTGGTGCATTTGTTAACCCAAAAGACAACATTATGAACTCGTAATGCCCATAACAAGTCCTAAAGGTAGTTTTAGGTACACCCTCCTTCCTAATCCTTTACTAGTGATACCCCAATCACAAATCAATCTTTGAGAAATAATGAGCTCCTTGTAACTGATAAAAAAAAGATCATTAATGTGAGGGAGTAGGTATCTATTCTTAATAATGACCTTGTTCAACTGCCTATAGTTTAGACACATTCTTATCGACCCATCTTTTTTCTTTACAAATAAAACAGGTGCTCCCTGTGGAGGAGATACACTTGGACGGATAAACCCCTTATCCAACAAATCTAAAAAGCAAATTCCAGAATCAACTTAGTCTTTTTTTTAATTTTTCAAACCTTTATTCCAAGACTTGATATCATATTAAGCCAGTCAATCCATTTTTTAGCCAATCATAATCATTGAATACATATAGAAGGTTCAAAACAGATATAAGATTTCATGATCAGCAAAACAACTTAAATAGGAGGGCCTCTACATTCCAATATCCATATGAATAAAGACCAATAAATTGTTTAGGACTAAATAACAAGCCAAATTCTGAATTTGGCATGCAGGTTGCTCGCTGACATGCTAGATTATTTTTATTTCTTCCTTTAGTAATAGAATAGTTACTTTCTTGAAATGATAAGATGGGAAGTCAAAAAAAAATGTATGATAATATCTTGATTTTTCTTCAGATGTTCTTAATGCAACTCTACCTAAACCTCCCTCATTTACTGCATTCCATCAATATTTTTTTTCCTTTACTTGACAGTTCAATCATTTTGGTTCAACACTTTAGTGAGTTTCCCTCAGATTAATATTCAATTTTCATGGTTTTAAGATATTGTTGCCCAGTTCTCCTTGAAATCTGAATTGTCTCACCATGTACTGTTTAGTGCTATTGCTTAGTCTACATGTTAAGAGAAAAACTGTTATTACCCAGAGAGGGTCACTTGAGTAGTCATCTGTCATATAATGAAGACAAAGAAATCCACCAGAAAGGGGCATTTGAATACTATACTGTGTTCATCATGAGAATACTCCCTATCTTTACTATATAATGCCTCAGAAGGCTGGTTTTTCAGTTATCATCAGTGTATGACTGTATAATCTGTGTTCTTACAGATATAGGACTTGTCACAGCATGAAAACCATCTGTCCAGGTCAGGCTTCCGAAATAGAATCTAGTATTCACTTTGTGGGTTGTGGAGAAAGTAACCTTGAAGGAGACTGTGTTGGTGGTAGAGTTGAAAATTGAAGTTTGAGGTCTGACGGAAACAGAAATGCCAAAGGGAGGCTCGATCAAGGATTTGTACATGGAGTTGACACAGAACCAACATTTTTTACAGTTCTTGTCAGGACCACTGACTTGCTCAGGTTTGGAATGGTAATGGAAGGTAGATTCACATCCAAAATAGAGGGTTTGGTACCTGGACAAGTTGTTACTTTTCCTACAACAAGAGAGATTGATGAGTCATTATAACCCACAGCACAGAGGTAATGTATGTAGTCATTTGTGCCCATGTCATAAACAAGACCAGGTTCTGTAGCTTTGTTTGGGTTCACGAAGCCACCTCCAAAGTCAAATGGATCGGCCAGTTTCCAAGTGGATCCCTCAGAAAATATAGGCTAGAATATGGATCAGTTTTCCATGCTGAAAAGAAGAATCGTGACTTACGGTTAGCCATTTATGATAAATCCAAATGCTACAGAAATCGACTTTGTCCATGCAGCTAGAAGAATGTTTTCTTGTTGTTGAGGTTATGGATGTACCTGTTGTGACAATTGCTGATCTGATAGCAGCAGGGGACCAATTGGGGTGAATTGCTTTAAGAAGTGCCACAATTCCAGAGACATGGGGAGTGGAAAATGATGTCCCAGAAAGAATAGAGAACCCACCAGCCTCAAAGGGATATGTAGGAGAACTAGCAGCCAATATACTTATCCAGGTGCCGCTATGTCTGGCTGTGAAGCACAAAGGCATTAATTAACTAGTTTCTGTCCCATTTGAAGCTACATAACCTTTACAACAAGGTAAGCACTGAAAATAGATGGATACCTTCAAAATGGCTGGAGCAATGGAACTAGGTCCTCTGGAGGAGAAGTCAGCAACCTTGGTTGCCACAGGATTCCCCACAAGAGTTTTAGAAGGGCTTATTTTTACTGTAGGAGATCTGTGCACATAAAACAAGTAATAAATGTCTATGTTAATTACATAAAAAAAAAGTCTTACGTTAATTGAAATTTATGATAATGATAACATTGACAATGATTCTGATACCTGGCAGAGCGGCTGTAGAACAGTATCTGGGTACCAAGCTCATAGTCTACTACGACACATGGAAAGTCATTGCCACAGGAACCTAGCATGTCACTTGGATTTCTAGCAACAATCACTCCCACACCACCAGCTTCTCTCACAGCTGACGCAGCTGTTGTTAGAACAGCTCGTGCACCTACTGTTGTAAAGCACAAAACTACTTTTCCATCTACTGAAGTGTTATTAAATGAAAGTGACTCACAGAAGCTGCAATGACAATTTTGGTTTGGTAACTGTTTTTTCTCAACAGGAATATGTTCACAATGCTTTACAAAGTCACTAATCAGGAAGTTTTAAATCGGAAAAAATGCTGGATAATGCTCTTGTTTTTTTATGATATGATTTGCATACAAATTATCCACACCCTTGCTCCTTGACCACTCACCTCCTTCAAATCCTAGTTCTTGTAGAGCACATGACCAAATAAATCATGCAGAAAACAGTCGTTTCTCCTCTATTTAAGTGCATTTTAATGTATGAAATACATCAGAAATCAAGAATCCCAACATTATTAAAACATATCAGAGATTAGAGTAGGCAATTAATTATCAACTATCAGAATTTGGAATTCTGTTCACCATTCTGCTTCTATTATCCGTTTAAAACATAGTTGTCAGCTTGGGGACCGACTTGGAAAAGAACCTAGATCATTGGGTCACCGGATCAACCTAGGTCTATTATTTTTATTAAAAAAAAACATCTTTCATTCTTTTTAAAAATAATTCTTTGGAGTTGACTTAACCAGGTTTGAACTGAGTTTGAATAAGTTAATCAAGTCACTAAAAACCTCATCATGTCAACAAGTCAATTTTTTTTTTAGTTCAACTTAAAACTCGGATGAAGCTTTGGGGCAGAGGTTTCCTATGATCAACTCGCTGAGCCAGCCAGTTTAATAACTATGGTTTGAAGGGATGGAATTAATGTAATTCATCTTGACAATTCTGTTCTCTGTCCATTGCTAAACCTTTGTGCTGAAAATTGGACCATCAACAGAGTAAACTAGAGGGATACAGGGTGTGTAAAGGCCTAACTTCTTTGAAGCTACACTTGTGACCAAGGGAGCACACAGAATATGGAAACATTGAATGAATGGACAAAAAAAAACACTAAAAAAACTGTTATTTAAATTGACTTTAGATTCATGAAGTAATGAGCCTCATGGAAACAAGTATTTCTTATTTTTCATCAATGTAAGGTTGTGAGATTTCAGTTCTGACAGACAAGGGACTTCTCACAGTATGCACTCCATCAATCCATGTGATGCTCCCAAAAAAGTATCCTGTGTTCACCTGGTAGGTTGTGTTGACCGTCACGCTGAAGGTGATCTTCTTAGTTGTATGGTTGAAGACCAAGACATAAGGTTCTACTAACACACTGCAGCAAAATGGAGCCTCAATCACAACTCTATAAATGGAGTTGGAGGCTCCTACATTGGTAACAGTTCTGGTGAGGGTAACGGAATTTCTTAGATTTGGTATGGTTATGGAAGGCAGGTTAATGTTCAAAATGGATGGTCCTTCAGTGGGGCATACTGTGGGCTTTCCTGTGAGCCTAGAGATAGCAGTGTTGTTGTAGTCCATGGCACAGAGGTAATTCACGTAGTCATCTGTGCCCATGTCATAAACCAGGCCTGGGTGTGCTGCGCCATTTGGATTTGCAATGCCTCCTCCATAGTCAAATGGATCGGCCAACTTTTGGGGAGATCCTTCAGCAAATATTGGAAAACCTGAAGGATTATTTGTCCATGCTGCATCAAGATTTCGAAGATTAAATACAGTCAGAGAAACCTGCGTAGATAGTGTCGTAATTGTGATCAGATTACTAAGACAATTCAGACTGCCAAAGGTAACAGGATGAATACCAGTTGTGACAATTGCAGATTTAATTGATGCTGGCGACCAATCAGGATGTATTGCTTTAAGAAGAGCCGCTATGCCTGAGACATGAGGAGTTGCCATTGATGTTCCTGAATGCATGACATATCCACCATCCTGGAATCGATCAAGAGGCGAAGTAGCAGCTAAAATGTTCACCCCAGGTGCAGCTATATCAGGCTTGCCACACAGAAATTTTCAGATTATGCAACACAATGCTTTCAAATTATGCTCAAATATCTTAAATATGGCCCAAGTTGTAACCTGCAACTTGCAGGTAACATGGACATATGACTGAAGACATAGGACTTATCTAACTTGAATAGAAGGATAAATAAGACAAGCTGCATTCATTTTAATTTGTTTTTAGGATACCGACACCCTTTAATTTGAAGAAAAAGGTTCTGAATTCTCCTGATTATTACTAATGTCATGCTTAAAAGGAATGAATTTTTATGAAACTTGTTCCCAAATGATTAGTCATTATCTTTAAGCTCAGTTAAGATGTAAAACATTCTGCAGGTCATTGATTGAAGTAATGTTACCTTCAAAATTGCAGGAGCAATTGAATTAGGCCCTCTAGATGAGAAATGTGCCACCTTTGCCAACACAGGCTTGCCCACAATTGTTTTAGAAGGGCTCAACTTTACAACAGGGGACCTGCATATTGCCAATCAAACATACAGGGTCTAAGAATCAAAAGAGGGATATCCTAGTTCTGGTAATCATGAATGATGGCGATGTTACCTCGTAGACCGGATGTAAAACAGAATCCGTGTTCCAATCTCATAGTCGACTTCAACGCATGGGAAACCATCAGTGCAGGGGTACAAGGCTTCACTGGGATTCTTAGCAACAATCAACCCCACTCCACCTGCTTCCTTCACAACTTCTGAAGCACTTCTTACAGCGCCAAGATTCATTGAGGTGAAGCAGAGAACCACCTTTCCGGCTACCATAGAATTATCAACTGAGAGAAATTGACAGACACTGCAATCAAACCAGGTTAGACAATGAAATTTATTTCTGTCAAAAAAGACAATGCATTTTGTAATGAGCCAATGAATCAAACTACCCTGCAGAGTTGGGGTTCAGTCCCTTGGCCTCTGGATAAATTAAGCTTCTGAAACCAATTTCCTTTCCAGAATATATGGCTTGGCCCTGCAAGATTTGTGTGAAAATTCAATGTTGTAGCCTGTGCTGAAATCATCGGTTCTACAGTTAACAATTTAACTTTGAATGCAACGGTTTTAAGCTCGATCCATGCTGC
>Ga0307515_10018786_pt1 | contig 12481 bp, 12 predicted proteins | sample 17_EM_MG_FD_194513 | JGI IMG/M metagenome (GOLD analysis project Ga0307515, IMG submission 194513) | Populus trichocarpa ectomycorrhiza microbial communities from riparian zone in the Pacific Northwest, United States - 17_EM | ecosystem: Host-associated > Plants > Roots > Unclassified | place... | reverse complement strand
TACTTCGCCCGCGTGTTCGCCTCGATCACCGGGCCGTCGACCAGATCGGCGCGCAGCGCGGTCTCGTCGAGAAAGGGGCGGCGGTCACTCCACTGGCCGCCGTCGGCGCCATCGCGCACGACGCCCGAGCTGTGCGAGAGCAACTGGCCGAGCGTGGCGGCGGCAACCTTCGGGTGCAGGTTCGGCACATACGCGCCGACCCGGTCGTCGAGCTTCACCCGGCCCTGCTCGCGAAGCTTCAGCACGCCGGCCGCGGTGAAGCTCTTCGAGTGCGACGCGACGCGGAAGCGGTGGCGCGAGGTGAGCGCGGTGCCCGCGACCAGGTCCGCGTGCCCGAACGCCTGTTCCAGCACCAGCTTGCCCTTGTGCGCGATCGCGATCGCGCAGCCCGGTTGCTCGCTGAGCCGCATCTGGTGTTCGATGAACCGGGGGATGTAGTCGAGTGCCGCGACCAGCCATTTGTCCATGCTCAGTTCACTTTTCTGAAGTCGATGAAGCCGCGCTGCGCATCGACGCCGACCAGCGTGACGCGAGGCTTGTCGCCTACGTCGAGCCCCTCGAAGCCCTGCACCACGCGCCCTTCGGCGATCGGCGACGAAATGCGCACCCAGGTGCCCTTGCTCGACACGCCGGTGACGAATGCGCTGAAAGTCTGGCCGACGCGCGGCGCCAGCAGCAGCGCCGCCGCCGACTTGCGCACCTGCCGCTCGACCTTGTTCGCGTTGTCTTCCTGCTCGGTGCAGTGCTGCGCGAGCTGCGTGAGCGCATCGTCGCTGAGCGGCGGTGCGGTGCCGCGCATCGCGGCCTTCAGCAGGCGCTGCGTGATCAGGTCGGGATAGCGGCGGTTCGGCGCCGTCGAATGCGTGTAGTCGTTGACCGCGAGGCCGAAGTGGCCCGGCGCCCGATGGCCGGGCCGCGACAGCATGTACTCGCCCGAGCCGAGCAGCTTGACGATGGTCAGCGAGAGCTCGGCGAACTTCTCGGGTTCGGCCAGGCGGCGCTTCGTGAGGAAGCCATCGAGCGCAATCGGGCTCGGCTCGGCGGGCAGTTTCTCGCCGAAACTCGCGGCGATCTCGGCGATCTTCTGCCAGCGCGCCGGCTCGCGCAAGAAGCGGCGCAACGACGGGAAGTTCTTGCTGTCGAGGAAGCGTGCAGTCACGCCGTTGGCCGCGATCATGAAGCCCGCGATCAGCTCCTTCGCGCGGTTACCGTCTTCGGTGCGCAGATCGGTCAGCACCCCGTCGCTTCCGAAGACCGGCCGCGCCTCGGGCGTCGACAGGCTCAGCGCGCCGTGCTGGCGGCGCAGTTCCTTCAGCGCCTGCCCCGCGCGGTCTTGTGTGCGCAGTTGGTCTTCGAGACCCGCGAGCGCTGCGACCTTCGGCGGCATCGGCGCCTTGCCATCGAGCCAGGCGGCCACGCCGTTGTAGGTCAGCTGCGCCTTGTTGCGCACCAGCGCGCGATACACCTGCGCGTCGCTCGACGGGCCTTGCGCGCCGGCGGCTGTCTCGATCGCTATCTCGATCACGACAGCCAGCCGGTCCTCGTTCTCGTTGAGCGAACTCAGGTCGGTCGACAGGCGCAGCGGCAACATCGGGAACACGCCGGCGGCCGTGTAGACGGACGTCGTGTTCGCACGCGCGTGCCCGTCGATCGCGCTGCCGGCGCGCACCAGCGCGTCGACATCGGCGATGGCGACGAGGATGCGCTGCACGCCGTTGACGGCGGGCAGCGCGACGGTGAGCTGGTCGAGATCACGCGAATCGTCGTTGTCGATCGAGCACCAGAGCAGCTCGCGCAAATCGCGCAGGTCCGGGCCGGTCGGGGCGATCGGCTCGGTCGTCGCAGCGGCCTCCTGCTGCGCCGCGGCGGAAAAGTCGGGTTGCAGGCCACGCTGGCGCATGGCCTCGCGGGCGATGTTCAGAAGCTCGTGGCTGTCCATGGGCAAGGCGGCTGGTCGCGAAGGTGCTGAAGGGCCGATTGTGTGACAGCGCACGGACTTCACAGCCCAGACACAATTCAATAGTTGTTTTGTACAACTTACTAGACTACATTGCAGTCACGCAGCCGACAAAGCCCACGCATGAAGCCACTCACCCACCTCCTGATCATCGACCCGCAGAACGACTTCTGCGACCTGCCCGAAGCGCGCCGACCGGCCGGCAGCGCGCCCTCGCTGCCTGTGGATGGCGCCGATGCCGACATGCAGCGGCTCGCCGCACTGATCGGCGACACAGGCGCCGCAATCGACGCGATCACCATCACGCTCGACTCCCACCACCGCCTCGACATCGCGCACCCGACCTTCTGGCAGCGCGCCGGGGGCACCGACGTGACGCCCTTCACCGAGATCACCGCGAAGCAGGTGCGCAATGGCGAGTTCCAGCCGCGCGACGCCGCCTCAAAGCCTCGCGCCCTCGCCTACCTGGACGCGCTCGAAGCGCGCGGCCGCTACACCCTGATGGTCTGGCCGGTGCATTGCGAGATCGGCACCTGGGGCCACGCGGTGCACGCCGACGTGGCCGCAGCGTGCCGCGCGTGGGAGGCGCAGCAGGGCCGTACCGCGCAATCGGTACGCAAAGGCGAGAACCCCTGGACCGAGCACTACAGCGCGGTGCTCGCCGAAGTGCCTGATGCCGATGACCCGCACACGCAGCTGAACGAAGCGCTGATCTCGACTCTCGACTGCGCCGATCGCATCCTGATCGCCGGCGAGGCCAGCAGCCACTGCGTGCACGCGACCACCGAGCACATCGTCGCGAACCTGCCCGGCGGGCGGCCGCAACGCATCGCGCTCGTCACCGACTGCATGAGCCCGGTCGGCGGCTTTGCGGCGCAGCACGACGCGTTCTTCGCCGAGATGCGCGCGCTCGGCGTCGAACTCGTCACGTCCGAGAAACTACGCGCACAGCTTGGCTGAACCGCAAGCCTCCACTCACGAAAGCGAACATGACCCCGATCATTCGCAGCCTGCTCGAAACCGACCTCTACAAGTTCACGATGTGGCAGGCGATGTTGCACCGGCATCCGCAGGCGCAGGCCGAGTACCGCTTCGTCTGTCGCAACGAGAGCGCTTATCCGCTGGCCGAGCTGCTGCACGACGTGAACGCGCAGCTCGATCACCTGTGCTCGCTCGCGTTCACCGACGAGGAGCTCGACCACATCGGCGGGCTGCGCTACATCAAGAACGACTTCGTCGACTTCCTGCGCATCTTCCGCTTCCAGCGTCGCTTCATCGAGGCGCGCGCCGAGGGCAGCGCGCTGAGCATCGTTGCGAACGGCCGCAGGTTCATGTGATGGGCTTCGAGATCTACGTGCTGGCGATCGTCAACGAGCTGTACTTCCGCCGCTTCGACGGCACTGCGGCCATTGCGCAAGGTCGCGCGCGGCTGCAGGCAAAGATCGCACAGTTGCGTGCGTTCGAGAGCGAACCCGCGCGCGCGCACCCGTTCGAATTCTTCGACTTCGGCGTGCGCCGCCGCTTCTCGGGCGCATGGCACGAGGAGGTCGTGAGCACCCTGAAGGACGCGGTGCCGCAGTTCTTCAAGGGCACCTCGAACGTCTACCTCGCGAAGAAGCTGGGCCTCGTCGCGATCGGCACGATGGCGCACGAGTACCTCCAGTCGTACCAGGCACTCGACGTGCGGCTGCGCGACTTCCAGACCGCCGCGCTCGAAGACTGGGTCCACGAGTACCGCGGCGACCTCGGCGTCGCGCTGACCGACGTGGTCGGCATGGACGCGTTTATCGCCGACTTCGACCTCTACTTCGCGAAGCTGTTCGATGGCCTGCGCCACGATTCGGGCGACCCGGTGGTCTGGGGCGAGAAGGCACTTGCCCACTACGCGAAGCTGCGCATCGACGCGCACACCAAGCGGCTCGTGTTCTCCGATGGCCTGAACCTGGGCAGCGCGTTCAACATCTACCGCCATTTCGCCGACCGCACGCAGCTCGGCTTCGGCATCGGCACGAATCTGACCAACGACGTCGGTCTCGTGCCGCTCAACATCGTGATGAAGCTGGTGCGCTGCAACGGCCAGCCGGTCGCGAAGCTCTCCGACTCGCCGGGCAAGACGCTGTGCACCGACGAGACCTTTCTGGCCTACCTGCGCCAGGTCTTCCACATCCAATCCTGAAGGACAAGGTCATGTTGACGATCACCGTCGCCCAGCTGAATTACACCGTCGGCGACATCGAAGGCAACGCGCGCAAGATGATAGCGACGGCGCAGCGCGCCGCGGTCGAAGGCGCCGACCTCGTCGTGTTCACCGAGCTGTCTCTGACCGGCTACTACCCCGGCGACCTGCTCGACGAACCCGAGTTCCTGGCGCGCGTCGCCCAGGGCTTGACGACGCTGCAGCAGGCCTCGCGCCAGCTGCCCGATCTGCACTGGGTCGTCGGCGCACCGCTGCCGCGCGAAGGCATCGGCAAGAAGCTGCAGAACGCGCTGGTCGTCATTCGCGCTGGCGAGATCGTGCTGCGCTATGCGAAGCAATTGCTGCCGACCTACAACGTGTTCGACGAGCGCCGCCACTTCGAGCCCGGCCCCGATGTGGCGCGCGTGCTGCGCATCGGCGAGAACCAGGTCGGTCTGATGATCTGCGAAGACGGCTGGAACGACGGCGGCGAGGACTATGCGGTGAACCCGTTCATGCGCCTGGCCGATGCCGCGCCCGACCTCGTCGTCTCGATCAACGCGAGCCCGTCGGAGATCGGCAAGCGCGAGCAGCGGCACCAGGTGTTCGGCGACGCGAGCACGCACCACGCACTGCCGCTTCTGTACGTGAACCAGATCGGCGGGCAGGACCAGATCGTGTTCGATGGCGCCTCGTTCGCGGTCGAGCCCGAGCGAGGTGTCGCGTTCGAGGCGAAGCGATTCGTGGAAGACGTGACGACGCTGCGTTTCGACGACGGCCACTTTCTCGCGCGCGATGGCGCGGCGCTGCCGCCGGTCGAAGCGAAAGGCCTGTCGACGATGGCGTTCTATCAGGCGCAGATCGTGCTGGGGCTGCGCGACTACGCGCGGCGCTGCGGCTTCAAACAGGCGGTGGTCGGCTCGTCGGGCGGCATCGACAGCGCGCTCACGCTCGCGCTCGCCGTGGAGGCGCTCGGGCCCGAGAACGTCGTCGGCATCACGATGCCGTCGGTGTATTCGTCGGCCGGCTCGGTCGACGATTCGGTGAGCTTGTGCCGCAACCTCGGTATCCGGCTCGCGACGCATCCGATCGCGGCCATCGTCGACAAATACACGCAGCAATTCGAGGCCAGTTTCGGCCAGCCGCTGAAGGGCCTGCCGCTCGAAAATCTGCAGGCGCGCATCCGCGGCACCACGCTGATGGAGTACTCGAACGCGTTCGGCCACCTGCTGCTGACGACCGGCAACAAGTCGGAGATCTCGGTCGGCTACTGCACGCTTTACGGCGACACCAACGGCGGCCTCGGGCTGATCGGCGACCTGTACAAGACGGAGGTGTTCGCGCTCTCGCGCCACGTCAACGAGACCGCGGGCCGCGAGCTGATCCCGCAGGCGATCATCGACAAAGAGCCTTCGGCCGAACTCGCGCCCGACCAGCGCGACACCGACAGCCTGCCGCCCTACCCGGTGCTCGACGAGATCCTGAAGATCCTGATCGAAGGCAAGCGCCTCGCACGCTGGGAGTACGACGCGGCACTCGCGTTCGTCGACACGATGCGCGCGAAGCCCGAGGGCGAGGCGCTGGTGCAGCGCATCCGCGGCATGATCGCGCGCAACGAGTACAAGCGGCGCCAGGCGCCACCGATCATCCGGGTGCGCTCGCGCGCGTTCGGCGTCGGCCGGCAGATGCCGATCGCCGCGAAGTTCGTTTGACCGGGTCACGACCATGTCGCAGAACATGCCCGACATCGCCGTGCTCGTCGGCCGCTTCCAACCCTTTCACAACGCGCACCTCGCACTGCTGCGGCGTGCGCTCGACGTCGCGCCCGAGGTCGTCGTCGTGATCGGCTCGGCGCATCAGGCGCGCACGCCGAAGAACCCGTTCACCTGGAGCGAGCGCGCCGAGATGATCCGGCTCGCGCTGCCCGAAACCGAGCGCGCGCGCGTCACCTTCCTGCCGGTGCGCGACTACTACGATCAGCAGCGCTGGGTGCGCGTCGTCAGCGAAGCGATCGCCGCGCTGAATGCCAGCGCGCAGGTCGTGCTCGTCGGCCACTTCAAGGACGCGACAAGCGAGTACCTGCGCGGCTTTCCCGGCTGGGCGCTCATGTCGGTCGATCGCATCCCCGGCGCCGGTGGCACGCAGCTGCGCGACGCGCTGTTCGCCGGCGACCCGGCACAGCTCGACGCGACGCTGGGCGCCCTCGTCGACCAGGCACCGCCGACCACGATCGCGTTCGTCCGCGCCTGGGCCGCACTGCCCTTCATGCCCGCGCTGACGACCGAATGGCAGATGCTGCGCGGATACCAGGACGCCTGGAAGACCGCGCCGTACCCGCCGGTGTTCGTCACGGTCGACGCGGTCGTGCGCTGCGCCGACCGCGTGCTGCTGATCCAGCGCGGCCGCGCGCCCGGCGTCGGCCTGTTCGCAGTGCCCGGCGGCTTCGTCGAGCAGCGCGAGACGGCCTACCAGTCGACGCTGCGCGAGCTGGCCGAAGAAACCCACCTCGAATTGCTCGCCGAGACGATGCAGCGCGCGCTGCGCGCCAGCGCCGTGTTCGATCACCCCGACCGCAGCCTGCGCGGCCGCACGATCACCCATGCGCACTATTTCGACCTCGGCGATCGGGAGCTGCCCGAAGTGCGCGCCGATGACGACGCGCAATCGGTCGCGTGGGTGCCGATCACTGACATCGCAGCGATCGAGGATCGCTTCCACGACGACCACTTCCACATGCTCGACCACTTTCTCGGGCTGACGCGCGAGGGGCGCGCGGCGTGAGCAGGCCCCATGCGCGCAGCGGCGATTTCGCACGGCCGTACACGACCGTCGACGTCGTGATCTTCACGGTGCATGACGACGCGCTCGAAGTGCTGCTGGTGCAGCGCCCCGCCGATGCGGGCGAGCCGTTTCCGGGCCGCTGGGCGCTGCCAGGAGGTTTCGTCGACATCGCGCTCGATGCCGATCTGCTCGCCTGCGCGCGCCGCAAGCTGCATGAGAAGACCGGCGTCGCGAGCCCCTATCTCGAACAGCTCGGCAGCTGGGGCAGCGCCGAGCGCGACCCGCGCGGCTGGTCGGCCACGCACGCGTACTTCGCGCTGATCCCCGAGCACGATCTGCAGGGCACGAATCTGATCGAACTCACCAAGGGTGCGAACGCCGCCGATGTCGGCTGGACGAAGGTCGACGCGCTGCTGCCACGCGCGCGGCTCGCGTTCGACCACACGCAGATCCTGCAGGCGGCGGTCGAGCGGCTGCGCAGCAAGGTCGAGTACACCTCGCTGCCGGCCTTCCTGCTGAACGAGCCGTTCACCTTGCCGCAGCTGCAGCGCACCTATGAGGCGGTGCTCGGTCGCACAGTCGACAAGAGCGGCTTTCGCACACGCATGCTCGCCGCCGACTTTCTCGACGAAGCCGGCGTCGTCGAGAGCGACTCGAACCGGCCGCCGATGGGTTACCGGCTGCGCGACCGCGCGCGTGCGGTGGTGTTCCCGCGCACCTTCAGCCCACGCGGGTCGGCCTGAGCCATCGCGACCGATCAGTCGGCGCGGCTGGCGGCAGCGCTCTCAACCGGAACTACCGCACACCGATCGCGCAGGCGGCGCGCGGTGGCATCGAATGGCGCTGTCGTCCTACACGCTCGGCACGGGTTCTGGAAAAGACTCATGCCGAAGTCGCAATGGGCGACGCGAGACGGCCCGTGTGCCGACCTGCTCCGATGGACAAGTCCAACTACCGATCGTTCTACCGCGATCACATGCTGCACTGCCGGCCGCAGCCGCAAGACGACGGCCGCTTCCAGGCGCGCGTGGCGATCTCTTCGCTCGGCGGCCTGAAGACGCAGGCGCAGCGCTTTCTCGACCTGGCCGCGTTCGATTCGCACGACGAAGCGGTCGAGCATGCGCGCCTGGCCGGCATGGAATGGGTCGACAAGAACGTGCACTCAGTCGCCGGCCATTGACTTCGAGTCAGCCGCCGATCCGGCGATCACGCGGGTCGAGAACTGCTCGCGCGAGATGCCGAGCACGCTGCACAGCTTCTCGGCGAGCTGGCGGGCGTGCCACTCGGTGATCTTGCGGCTGCGGCCGCCTTCGCTCTCCCAGACCGCGAACTCGCGCATCAGCGAAACCGACCAGGCGAACTTGCGCTCGATCTCTTCGCGGCGTCTGAACTCGGCCTGAAGCGCGTCGTCGGGGATGTCTCGGAGGTTGATCGTCATGTGCGGGGGCTCGGCGGTTGTCAAGGCGGGTGTCACCGCGGTTATCACTGTTCCATGCGCCGCTGTCGCTGCTCGGCGATGCCGCGCGCCTCGACGCACTGTGGGTGCGACTTCCACTGCGCTGTATCGCAGGCCCGGCTGAGGCAGGCCGCGCGGGTGAAGACGTTCATGTCGGCGCACGGCGCGGCGGTGCCGGGCACACGGCCTGCGGTCGTCGGAATGAGGGCCGCCGCGGCCGGAGGCCTCTCTGGCGCCGGTCGTGTCGGCGTCGGTGTTTCGGCGGATGCAATCGGGCGCGCAGGCGACGGCGCGCGGTTGGCGACGGGTGAGCGCTCGCCGGCGGTTCTGCGCTCGTCGGGTGCGCCGATGAGCGGCACGGGTGCGGGCGCGGGTGCCGGCGCAGCGGCTTGCCCGACAACCGCCGCGCTCGCAGGCGGATCGGCCGCCGCCACCGCCGTTCGTGTCGGTGCAGAAGACGGCTGCAGCGCGCCGGGCATCGCCCAGACCAGCGCAGCGCACGCTGCAGCGCCTGCCGCCGCCATCGCGATCCACGCGCGCGCACGCTGGCGCACGCGCTCGGGCGGCACGGCAGCGCCGGCAGCAGGCGCCAGGCGGGGCGCGACGATCTCGGTCTTCGCCATCGCGCGCGCGGCGTCGTAGGGCTGGTTCGGGTCGCCGATCAGCACACCGTGTCGCTCCGTCGGCGGCGGCGGCGTGATCTCACCGCGCAGTGCGGCGCGTGTCTCGGCAACCGTCTGGGGGCGATCGTCGGGCGAGACGCCGAGCATCCAGTCGATCACCGCGAGAAACTCGCGCGAAACGCTCGTGAACGGCGCGGCGCTGCTGTGCGCGAGCACGGGGAACGAATCTCGCACCGCGCGCATCACCGCCGGGATCGGCTCCTTGCCGCCGAGCATGAAGTACACCGTGCCGCCGAGCGCGTACAGGTCGGTGTAGCCGCCCTGGCGCATGCCGGCGTCGTCGGCATACTGCTCCACCGGCGAGTAGTTCGGCTTCAGGATCGCGGTGAGCGACTGCGTGCGGTCGCCGATCACGCGGCGCGCCGAACCGAAGTCGAGGATCACCGGCTGGCCGTCGGGCAGCAGCAGAATGTTGTCGGGCGCAATGTCGCGGTGGTACACGCCCTCGGCGTGCAAAGCCTCCAGCGCGCCAAGCAGGCGGTCGACGAACAGGCGCAGCCAGGCCTCGTCGGGCGCTGCCGGCATCTGGGCGCGCGCCTCCTTCAGCGTCTGGCCGGGGTAGTACTGCATCGCCATGTAGGCCGTGCCGTTCGCCTTCCAGAAGCGGAAGACGCGCACCAGCGAGGCGTTGTCGAAGCGCGCGAGCAGGCGGCCTTCGTTGTAGAACGAGTCGAGGCCGATCGCGAAAGTCTCGGCCGCATCGGGCGAGCGCGCGACGATCGCGCCCTCGGGCGTGCGCCGCGCGAGTGCGGTCGGAATGAACTCCTTGATCGCGACGTAGCGCAATAGCACCTGGTCGAGCGCGAGGTAGACGATGCCGAAGCCGCCGGCGCCGAGCACGCGGACGATCTCGAATTCGTCGAGCTTCGAGCCCGGTGGCAGCGCCTCGGGCGTGAACGCGCCCGGGGTGGGCGGCGGATTCGATCGGGCGATGTCTTCAGCCGCTCGCAGAGTTTGCATGCGCCCTTATCGACGGTGGCCCCTCCCACTTGAGGCCTTGCGCAGCCCTTCGCGCCCGGGCCCGAAAGCATCGGGTTTGTTAGGTGATAGTTCGCGGCAAGGGCATGTCATTTGACATGCCTCGACCGGCGAGCAACGCAGCATCGCCTCCCCAACCCGCAGGATGTGCATGCAGGTGGCGCGGCGCGATCATCCGCACCGGCAACGAACAGGATCCTCCATGCGCATCGCCTTCGCCTCCTGCATGTACACCCGGGTCTTCAGCGACCAGCCGGTCTGGGACTGGATTCGCGAGCAAAAGCCCGACCGGCTCGTGCTGCTCGGCGACTCGTTGTACCTCGACCTGCAGACGCCCGTGCACCCCAAGATCATGGATGAGCTCGAGTTCGCGACGCACCTGCACACGCTGTACAGCGAACTGCTGGCGCAACCGCAGTTCGCGGCGCTGGTGAAGGCGCTGCCGGCCGGTGCCGTCAACAGCATCTGGGACGACCACGACTTTCTGTGGAACGACGTCGAGGGCGCCGAAGTGCATCCGGTGCACACCGGCAAGGCGCGCCTGACGACCGCGTTCCAGGAAGCGTTTCGCGCGACGCTGGCGCAGCGGCTCGCGCCCGGCAGCTTCCCCGCGACACCGCTCGACGCCGCATTCTGGAACCTGAACCAGCCACCGCTGACCACGCCCAGCCTTGCGCTCGCGCCCGACCTGCGGCTGCACCTGTCCGACGGCCGCAGCTTTCGCACGCGAACCTTCGCCAAGGCCGAGAGCAAGCGCACCGTGTTCGGCGACGAGCAGCGTGCGCGGTTCACCCAGGCGATCGAGGCCGCACCCGACGCGTTGCACCTGTTCGCCAGCGGCTCGACCGTCGCCGGCTACCAGCGTTACGCGCGCGACCGCAACTGGCTGATCGGCCTGGCCGCGCGCCAGCGCATGCTGGTGCTCAGCGGCGACATCCACCGCAACGAGCTCGATGCGTTCTTCGCCGGCAAGTTTCCGCTGCACGAGGCCACGTCATCGGGCGCGGCGATCAAGGACGCGGTGATCGTCGGAACCGCCCGCCAGAACCACGGGCTGCTCGACATCGACCCGGATCAGGTGACGATCCGGCTGTTCAACCACAACAAGGTCGAGAAGCAGCGCGTGCTCGACCGCGCCACCTGGCTGCCGGTCTGACGTCCTTCAGGCCGACGCGCGGCGCCGCGACACGCCGGCGATCGCCGCCAGCCCCAGGCCCATCAACGCCCAGGTGCCCGGCTCGGGGACCTGCGCGGCGACGAACGCATCGCGTGCCGTGATCGCCAGATCGGTGTAGTTCGAGAAGACGCCGTCCATGCCCCAGCCGAAGAACTTGGCGTACTCGTCGGCGGCGGCGCTGCCGGTCTTGCTGAAGGTGTAGCCATGCACCAGCAAGCCGGCGTCGTGCGCGAGATCGATGAACGACTCGCTCATGCCCGCGCCGGTGATGCTGACGCCGATGCCGTCGGCGAAGCTCTTGATCTTGTCCAGACCGAACGCGACGAGCGCGCTCGATGAACTCGACAGCACCAGCAAGTTGAAGTCGACGCCGAGCAGCGCCTGCTTGTCGTGGATGCTCTCGATGGTCTCGGCCGAGAACGACTGGATGAAGACCTTGTCGTTGCCGGTGTAGCCCTTCGCGACCAGCGTCGCGAGGATCTTGTCCTCCATCACCGGATCGGCCTGCTTCGCTTCGGGGTAGATGCCGATCTCGCGGCCGGCGCTCGCGCCGAGGCTGCGTGCAAGGTCGATGACTTCATCGAAGGTCGGGATGCGGTAGGGGTCGGTCGAGGTCGGCGTGAAGCCCGGGTAGCTCGTGCTGGCGGTGCCAACCGGCTTGACCGTCAGGGTCTTGACTTCGGCGAGCGTGAACTCCGAGACGTTGTAGCTGCCGTTGCGCGGCGCGAACAGCGTGGCGACGTTGGTGGTGCGGGTGAGCGTTGCGTCGTGCATCGCGACCAGGTAGCCGTCTTTCGTGAGCTGCAGGTCGGGCTCGATGTAGTCGGCGCCGAGCTTCACGGCGAGCTCGTAGCCGCCGAGCGTGTGCTCGGGCAGGTAACCGCTCGCGCCGCGGTGCGCGATCACGATCGGTGCCTGGCCGCCCAGCTGCGGCAGGGCGGCGTGGGCGGCGGTGCCCAATGTCAGCAGCGCGAAGGCGATCGGGAGCAAGCGGGTGCGCTGAAACAGCTGCGTCGTCATGGTGGTGTCTTTCGTTCGTGTTGTGGGAGTCGAGGTCCCGCAATCTAGTGAACGAACATGACCTGCACGTGAAGGGATGTAATCCCCTCGTTCAGAGCCCGAGCAGCTGCAAAGCCAGCCGGTGGGTGCGCGAGCGGGGGTCGGCAAGCTCCTGCAGCACACTCATGTGGTTGCGATTCGGCACACGCTCGGCTGCAATCACGGTGCGCGAGCCCCAGACGTGCGCGATCAGATCTGCCTGACGCAGGAACTC
>Ga0307515_10018785_pt1 | contig 12481 bp, 12 predicted proteins | sample 17_EM_MG_FD_194513 | JGI IMG/M metagenome (GOLD analysis project Ga0307515, IMG submission 194513) | Populus trichocarpa ectomycorrhiza microbial communities from riparian zone in the Pacific Northwest, United States - 17_EM | ecosystem: Host-associated > Plants > Roots > Unclassified | place... | reverse complement strand
GGTAATGGCGACGGCTTGGAGGAGGAAGAATTTGAATACCATCCGTCTCTCGAACATGAAGTCACCAGCGAAGCGGAGAAGTCCAGAGAGGAAGAATGTGACGTAGGGTCGGACGCAGGACGATTGTTTGGTACCGTGAGGGAACTTCAGAAACTTGTTCGCAACGAGCCTTCCCAACCCTGCAAACGCCTAGTAGTACCCGCGGGGCAATGGGCGTCCGAAATTCAAAATATGTCCAACCAGAGCCTGCCCAAACAGCGTCAAATCGGCCGTTCCCTTGCAGCTTTCCCATCTCCCGACTCCAGTCCGTGCGGTTCGAGAGACCAGGAAGTTTGACGATGCCTTTCATGTGTTCCACTGCCCCGTTGATCCGGATAGATCAACTTGTCGATTTTGAGTTGCTGAGCGGGGGCATGTGTGACGAGATCCTCGAGCGACATGGTGGCAGACGGGAGCATATCTCGTCAGATATACTCTGGCTTCACAGACGTCGGCTTGTGACCAGGAATGCCAGAGCACAGGAAATCATCACCACATTTGGTAAGCCCCGCTCATCCCGTTCTTAGCTCCGTCGTCTGGAATCGGATTAGCTCATCACCAATCGATGGGGAAAGCGCATGGGAGCTCGCAGATAAACCGTTCAATGACGATGGGTGCAGATCGGTGAACCTAACTTTGCCGAACCGTGAGCCACAATGGCGTCATGGTGGATGAAATCGATGAAGTGGACCACCCGAGCGAGATGCTCACAACCTCTCGGAAGTTCAAACTTGTGGACTCGATGACTACTGAAAAACGTACCAAAATCGCTTGTGATCCAACCCGAGGACACTGACTCTCTCGACACCCCCTAACTTACCACGAGAAACCTCAAATACACCTCTCGACCTGGTTTGTCACGGTGGACGTCCCTTTGTCCCCCCTGCCACACATCCCATCCACAGGTTCATAAAGGGGCTGAAGGGTATGATGTAGACAGATGTCCGCCCGACACGCTCCCACCCGTCGCCGGGAGGAATCACACTCAACGGCAAGGGTGCAGATACTACAGCTGAAGGATGGGGCCACCATGTGCGGGCGCTTTGACGATTTGGTTTCACCACTGGCAGACCGCCTTGCCCGGTGCCCCCAGACATTCGTTTACTCAGCTTGCTCGGCACTCACGTGATTGCTGCGGTCGGCGGGGCGGGGCTTGTTCAGATGGACCCTGCGCAGAGGCTCTTGCCACTCGTCCGGTGAATTCAATCCCTCCAAAAATACCTGAAACTATCTATTCCCGCTCCCCGGGCTCAGTTGGATGTCTCTTCGCGACCCTAGATGACTGTGGAAACAAATCAATGACGTGGAGCAGCTTTTCTGGCTCGACGGTGAGTGGGCACGTCCATATTTGTCTTCAGGGGATCGGAGGACTATCGTGACCACTCTCTACCGACGACATTTATCCGGGACGCCCACTGCACTCCGCCCGTTGAATTGAACCGGAGCACTATCATCAGCCCCACCTTCGTTCGTGGCGATACCATTCGAATATCAAGGTTAAACCTACCCGACCTGGCACACCAGGGTCACACCGACGTTTGATTATGCTTCACGGAGGACCTGCATTCTCCCATGACTACACGACCGTACTCGCAGATCTCTCTCTCGTACGCCCCGTCATCTTGTACGACCAAATTGAAATTTCTCACTCTTCCCACATCACCAAAAAATCTTGATCGTTCTTCACTGTCGATCTTTTCCCCAGCGAATCAAAAAAAAAACATATGCCGTGCCCCAGCCTGCGGGTTTGAAAAAGTTCGTCTTGTCAGACTCAATAACGTCAATCCAACTGTGGATTCAGTCGCAAATCCAGCTGTTGTCGACATTTCCCCGGATGTTCAGCAGGGTGCGTTTGCTGAGTTCAGCGGTCCACCTCGATATCGGGCTGCGTTGGGTGAGTTCTTCGGGAAGTACAGGTGCAACGAGCGGCCGTGGCGAAGACTGTCGAACGTTTTGTTTGATGATCTCTTCGCAGACCCAACGGTTTCTATTAACACGTGAGCTGCCTTTTTTTTTTTTTTTCGTTCCTTGCTCTTTCTGACGGCGCGAACTCGCTCTCTTTAACTGGGATATCAACGACTGGCTTTCTAATATCGACGCCCCTACCGTCGTCACCAACATATCCCAGTCGCATCATGTTGAATTCTCGAAGTCCAATCGTACGCCGTTCTGGGAGGAAAGACTCCCCTACATTGTTACTGTTGGGGCGTTCTCGTTGTGATTTCGGGTGTGGTCTAGTGATACTGGCAGGGTTAGACAATCTTTGCTGTAATTTAAAACCTCGGCGTGTGGGTACTGTATTTACTTCGATATTTATCATCATGGCTCTACAAACTTTAAACGCGTCGCGTGTTGACCTCGCCTCATCGCTCCTCCAATCACTCGCGGTCCGTTATCGATTTATCCGCGGCGATCGGCGCATGAATTCTTCAAAGATAGACCTTACTGTGCCCGAGGACTGATGTGACTTCAGCGGCAGGTGCCGGTGAGATCTTGAGACCTTGAAATACTATTGAGTCTGTGCATTCACAGAAAATCAGTCTGGTTTTTTCACCCGATGTGTCCACGGGGGAACCGCCAAAGCGCGCGTTCGGGTTTTGTGCCACACAGGTGTAATTCGTTCCCAAAAGTTCAGTGTACTGATATGGCGGCTAGGGCATTGACTGTGGCGAGTGGTCTAGATATCTCGTTCGGATATATAGAAAACCCTCTGATCACAAACACACCCATTCCACCAACAGAACCAATTTCTCCGCGACTGATGATTAACGATTGCCAATCTCGACCCACTCGCCCCCGAAGGAGGGGTGCCGCAGTCACCCAACGACCCAGCCAATAAAATGGAGTCAAGTCCCCGCGTACACATGTTCCGTCCGTCGACGGCAGTCAAGCCGCATCGGAGGTCTTTGCCCACCGACTCCGAAGGCAGCCCAGTATGATGCAATGATGCGGGACCATTCCGAGATTTCGGGCGAAACGTAACAGGCAGTTATGTTACTAAACGCTTTGTGTCGTTTCTCACACAGTCAAGGGCTTTGGAACGAGAGAAGCCACGATTTTGGGGTGTACCTTGCGATGATGACACATTGATCATCTATTTTTCTCACTTATGACTACGAGCGGCTGTCGTGCGGTCGGGGTCAAGTAGATGGAGGGGTTCGCTCGGGCTCGTGTATTTTTGCCTCCTCCGTCCCTACAAAAACGGGGAGTGGGTACCTTTATCCTTCGCCATACCTCCGCCGGCTCCCCTCTGCCATGGCTGCCTCTCTGCATTCGTTCAAGACATCCACAACCGACCGCGGACAAGATCGTGATCCCGAGGCGCTCGGAAAAGTAGAGGACGCCAGTGAGAAGGAACACTCACCATGGGAGGTCACCCTCGAGAAGAGTGAAGATCCAAAGACTATGGCGATCTGGTATAAGTGGGCTATCGTGCTGACGATCAGCTGTGGTGCGATGTGCGTCACTTGTGCATCGTCGATGGTGAGTTTTACACGGTATATCCGCCTTCAGTCGGATCTAACGTGTTTGTACCTGTAGGCCGCTTTCGCTGAGGCAGGGATCATGAAGGAGTTTGACATATCACACACAATTTCGATCCTACCTATCTCCCTCTTTTTGATGGGCTTGGGCACCGGACCTCTGCTTGTCGGACCGCTATCCGAGGTGCACGGTGCGTCATGTAACTCTCATTCTCCTACTGAATGCTGAGCTGTTTCTCAGGTCGGAATCCTGTATACCTGGGGTCTTTCACCGGTTTCTTCATCTTCTCCTGGCCAGTAGCGTTTGCCCCCAATATCGGTGCGCGTCATCTCCCTCCCAGCCCCCCTCAACAGCACTCCCTAATTATCGCGTTTTTCCATTCATCAGCCGTTCACCTCGTTTTCCGTTTTGTCACCGGTCTCTTCGGGGCCGCGTTCCTCTCTGTGACTGGAGGTTCCATTGGTGACCTCTTTATATCTTCGGAAATCGGAAAGTGAGTTTTTCTTTTTCTCGCCGAATAATGAGCGACGGCTCCGTGATATCGAGAAACTGACCTCCCCCTTTTCCTTTCTTCAATTTCGTTAGTCCGATGGTGGTTTACAGCATTGCGCCATTCCTTGGACCCGTAATCGGGCCATTGGCCTCTGGATTTATCAACCAAGTGGGTCGAGTTTCCGTTTGGCGGACTGAATTCCCCGAGGGAGATGTTACGACGACTATGCGTTTTTCCCAATTCGATCGGGCGAATTACCGTCCCTTCGTCCACGCCAATCACCAGACATAGGCTAATTGTCTCCCCGCACTTTACAGAATATCGACTGGAGGTGGACCTACCATGTCATTACTATATGGGTGTTCGTTCTCCTCGTTGCTGTTCTTTTCGTGAGTACTCTCTACAAGTCTTCCCCGCGGCATGGCTAATACAAGTACGTAGATGCGAGAAACATACGTTCCTGTTCTTCTGAAAAAGAAGGCAGTGCGGTAGGACTCCATTGGTTTGTTCGCCGGGCCATGTGCCAATTCCCTCCACAGATTACGGAAAGAGACCGGTGACCAGCGCTACTACGCTCCGATGGAGAAGGAAAATATCTCCTTACTTCGGTTAACAATCATCAGCTGCTACCGACCCTTCCGTGAGTAACTACTGCGTCACCTTTACTCGTTTCCTGACAATCGGATAGAGGTTTTGCTGTACGACAGGATGGTTTTGCTTCTGGATACATGGTAGGTGAGGTTTCTGCATCCTACTCCGGAGGGAGACTCAGAGACTTCTCCCTAGGACCGCCTTGATTCTCGGTATCCTTTATCTTGCCTTCCAGGCGTTCCCCATTATTTTCGGGCGCCATGGGTTCAGCCAAGAGTTCGTCGGGTTAAGTTTCTTGGGAATCGGTGTCGGTATGATCCTTGCCGGGTTGACACAGCCATTTTGGAACAGGTATTAATCATGTCACCTTCTCTTTACCGTGGGGCTAACCGTTCTGTGTAGGCTCACGCTCAAAGAGATCCAGAAGCACGGTACCATCCGACCGGAATTCCGACTCATCATGGGTCAAGTCGGTGGTGTCCTCATCCCTATTGGTCTCTTTTGGATAGCGTTCACGACCTACCGTTCCGTTCACTGGATCGTCCCTATCATTGCTTCGATCCCCTTTGGGATGGGGATCTTCTACTCATTCTCATCTACATTCACGTATCTCATCACCGCTTATCGACCGATTGCCGCTTCGGTACTCGCCAGCAATAGTTTCGTCAGGAGCTGTTTCGCATGTGCGTTCCCGTTGTTTACCCAGGCGATGTACGACACTTTGGGAACCGTGGGTGCTACCGCTTTGGTCGCGGGTTTAGCGACTTTGTTCGCGCCTCTTCCGTAAGCGGCGTTCTATTTGTTTATTGTTCTCGACGGGAGGGCTGATGGGTCTCGACTAAAGGTTTATATTCTACAAAATTGGGGCTAGGCTGAGGGCACAGTCCAAATTTGCCGCGCATTAAGCACCAAGGCAAGGGGTATGACATTCCTGCCCCACCCTCCTGCAGGGGTAGCCAGGCTTCCCGCACGCCACGAGGCGTACAGTCAAGACGGAATTACCTTGGCGATAAAGCATGGCGATTGGACGGTCCTTGCTTTTAACTCTATTTCTAAAACCATGCCCACGAAGGACCCATCTACGACTCGCATTTAACGTGCATGCCGCATTTAATGACCCGCACGACATTCACCCCGGCGGTCGTGAGGATTTAACCGCACGATCTAGAAGGACATATCTACATCACGTCACACTGTACACCATTGGTCCACCGTCTTGTTTAGAAGTAGCGTTTGGAGTGTGTAATGTATCCTGATCTGAAAGTTCATATTGTGTTGACTTTGAAAACTCTGGTGGCACTCGGACGGCTACGGGCTACGAGATGCGGGGAAAAATTCCAAGTCCACGTCGCCCGCTCGGGGACGCCAGAGGGCTTTCCCCCAAGAAAGTGATTGATCGAACGAGCCGCCTTTTTAGTCTGTGCTCCACTGGACGTCGCAGCGTCCAGATCCTCCTCTTGAACCAGTCTAAACCTGACTCCCCACAATAATTCGGGCGTTTCCTGCGGGAATTCCAGCTGGTACTTACCACCGAAAGGTTGGATTCAGGAATCACTGGTGATTGTTGTCACCGCGCAGCGTTTCTTGCACTGTCAATGTGGTACAACAAGATCCCTAAATGAAGTCCCAGGACTCCAACCAGCCACATAAGTATCTATGAAAAAATTTACCAAGTTCTACCAAATGTACTGCACACCGCCAGGCTCTCGATCCCCTGGTCCCAAAACACTCACTAAACCCCTCGCGCTCATCAACGGAAACATATCTTCCACGAACCCTTGAAGCCTATAACTCCAGACTCCACCGTTCGTCCCAACCTCAACGACGAACCTTATATCCCTGCCGGTTGCGTAAACCATATCATCCAAATCTTTATCAATTATCTGCCACCCGTCTCCCCACACCGCCCTGATGGAGAGATCAGGAAAGAAATGGTAGGCTACCGGGTAACCCTCGAGTTTGAGGGTAAACCACGAGAACGCCGGGGATAAAATCGTCGACAGAGTCTCATGCAAGAGGGACGGGACGAGAGTCAGATCTTCAGGATCCACGCGTAATTCGAACTGGACTAGGGCCAAGTTCCGGCTCAGGTCCACGGTTTCTAACACTGTTATTACGAAGAGAGCGGTTTAGTGATCTGTAATACCTCTTCGCCTGGGGGTGCGGTAATGCTGAATGAACTTACGCGCCCGAGTGCAAACGGAAAACACCTCAAGAGTGGACGAACACGCAACCAGAATCTCCTCCAATTCCGCTTTGTCCATCCCGCCTGCATCGATCGACCGAAAGTGGAGTCCTCCAGGGATCTCCAGCAAGAACCGTGCGGTAGTCGATCCCCATCCCCTCAGGACCATGGTACCCTTCAACGGCGGAGAATGCTCCACGGATAACTCCGGAGGAACGCCGGCGCAATGAGACGAGGATAGAGTAAGGGACAAGTCGTCGAGATGTGGGAACTTGCAGATAAACTCCAGCACCTCGTGGACGCCACCCATCACATCCGGAAGGTGCAACGATCGCAAGATCGGCACAAACTGCGCGAAAAATCGCCCGAAAGTAGGCAGGAAACTTGTAAGGTCGAAACGACAAATCGTCAATGTTTGAACCTGGCTGAAAGAGCGGAATTGTGGTAGATAAACCTCGAGAGTCTCGGGAGCGAGACTTGGTTCAATGTTGATGATAAGCTCTTGAGCGTAACCCAACAGCCCACGCTTCCCAGTCATTGAAAGGTACCTCATGTGTACCTCGTGGACCCCCCGGCCTCGAAGTACCTTCGCTGCGATCCTTTCCACCAGCGTATAGGGACGATAAACCTTCCACCTCGCCAACCTGACCTTCCTATGGATCAATCTCCGAGCGGCAGAGAACAACCCCCGACAGGTCAACGAACAAGCCTTGAGCGTCCTTATGTCCTTGTGAAGGAAGTGAAAGATCTCCTCGATGATGTCTCGAGGGAAGCCCATCGCTCCAATGTGTCGGTACGAGATGGACAATTCGTATAGGTCGACTTCAGCACGAGGGATAATCCCGGCCCAACTAGGGATCTTTCTGACTGCGAGGGTGGTGAGATTTGCGTCAGGAACCGAGTAGCTGCACAGCTCCCCACGTACGGATGGGCGAACCTCCGGGCCAAGAAGACCCAACATGCCTGGAACCCCCCGGGTGTGCCATCCGAGGACGATCAGGCGAGGATCTAACGCGATGAAGGCGAAGGGATGTCGTCGGGAGGAAACAATAGTCATTGGGGAGAGCGCCCTGTGCGCCTCGAAGATAAGAGGCTTACATACCAGGAAGTATTCACTCCAGTGACCATCCAATCATCACAAGAGGGTCAGCTACATGAAGCGGTGCCACGAGGGGGGCTCGTCGGTCACGGTGATAAGGGAACGAAACCGCGTGCATAGAAGGTTCCACCCCCATCGCGACATTCCCCCAGCCAGCATACAGGCTGAAAGGTTCAAGGGTAGTTTCCGCCGCTCTTGACCGGTCCAGTCGATGGGTCGATCTCGGGAGAAGCGCACTGGTTCTTGAAGATTGGAAACTCCATTCAATGGGGCTCTTGCGTCCGTCCCCGAGCGTTGTAGCATTCCGATTGCAACGAGATTTCAGAGAAAGCACGGAGGACAACGATAACTACAAGCACATGTACTACCTCATCACGTAGGCTGGTGATTAGTCAAACAAACACAAGAGGATCCACAAGGGAAACCTCTCACAAAAAAATAAGAGCCGTCACACGATGATCTTCTTCCCCTTACCCTTCTTCTCCGAATCCTTATGGGAGATGAACTCGACCTCTGTGGCAAGTGGTCCAGCCAACTTCTGCCCTTCGTTGTACCCCAACACGTTCATCTTGAAGTGCTTGCCAATCCCCTCTATCCGTTGTCGCAGCTTGTCGTCGTCCTCGTTGTTGATTCCAGGAGCGCTCCTTGTCCAAATGGAAATACGGTAGAACTGGGGACGGGAAGAAACGATCACGCCGGTGACCAGTGATTCGGGGTGGGTCTCCGCGAGTTCTGGATCCGTCAGGTAGGGGTCAAATGTCTCTCCAATGGCGGCCAGCATCTGTGCACACGGAGAAAATGCAGATCGGGAGACACGGGTGGGACGAACGGTCAGAAACGGATGGGTTGCGGATTAACAGAGAGACGCACGGTGTACAACCATAGAGTATCCACATGCCTACGGTTCTTCTCCTTAGGCAGCTGGATGCTCCATTTGCCACCGAGTTTGTTGGCTTCGTCTTCCCACGCAGGGATGATCCCCTCCTAAAGAGACAAAGGTTCAGACGTTGCTCGCGTGGAGTGTGGCGTGGAAACGCCTTACCTTGAAAAGGTAGTAGTTGGCCTTTTGGGGTAAGGCAGAGGGCGGTAGGATGTTATTGTATAATCTAATCAAAGGTTAATGTCAACCGAAGTATTTTGTGAAAGTGAATGCAAGCGAGCATACCCCCAGAACTCCTCGACACTGTCTATGTTGATGACCCTCTTGATATCTTCCATCCATCCCTGGGCTGCCGCCCCGCCGGGTGTCGCTGGAAGTGGAGTTTGGGGGAACGCCGTCATGGGAGTCTGTGGCAAGTTGCGACCTTTCGTCGCAGGCGAATCGAACCACAGCGTCCATGCAGAATAGAGGGGGTGCTGAATACGCGACCAAAACAAAGAGAAAATCAGCCGCCACGAGAACGTCAAACAAACCAAGGAGCGGGGGAAACAACGCGAATCCTCCCGCCCAAATGAGAAGTGATTTCGGAAAAACACGTACCTTGACGTTGAAATTTTTGGGGTCGTTGAATACGGTCTTGAGCGTCTGGGCCTGGAGGTCCATATCGACCTCGATTTCCTGGACCTCGCCAGGTTCGGAGGCTTCTATGTCAGCGAGGGCGGCATTCAATGCTGCCTTGGATGCGTGGAGCGCTGGGGCCGGCAGCGAACTCTTGACGGAGGAAGACATCAAGATTATCAAACAGAAAGATTTTCTTCAGGAGTATACGAAGACTTCAGATGGGATGGGAGGCGGCGGGAAGGAAGTAAGTGGCAAAGGAAATCTTGAAAGATCGGGGATTATCGAAGGTCAAGTCGGTAAGTAGGTGAAGAAAGTATCAAGGCTCTCGGTTCCCCGTCACGCTACCCCCTCCACGCCGTTACGGTCACGCGTCATGACTCTCTCCCTCCACCTGCTTGTCCTCAGGGAGGGCTTGGAGAAACCGACAGGGGAGACTTTTCGCGTTCTCCAAAATACTCTGCTTGACCTCGAGTTTTTGACGCGTTTGGAATATCATTGATTGTCGTCGCTTGAGGTATCGTACGATGAAATGAGGTATCGACGATCCACAAGTGACACACATCGCACCACAGCTGACCGTCAACACGATAACCCACTTATACCAGGTCGCCATGGTCTTTGAATCCCCACTCTTCTCGAGGATGACCCCCCATGATGAGCGTGGCGTCCTCAACTTTTCCGAGGGCCTCGGGATCACGATCTTGTCCACGATAGGCTCGAACGAATGCAAAGGGGAGCTGGTGGGGGGATGGTGAAGGATAAGGGTACCAACTCCCTGTTTTTGTTGGGGCGGAGGAGGCAAAAATACACGAGCCCGAGAAAGGTGCCGTTACAGCTGTTTGCGTTTCGATAGACCGTTTTCCACAAAATAACCCTCTGCAGGTCGGCAACCTGGTTTTCCCACTTGCTTTTTGGTCCATAGGGTCGTCAGCGACCCGTGATTCGTGTCAAGGATATGGCACAACAGCGGGAATTGGTTATAGCCAGTGACCTGGGCCCAGCATCTGCGTCATGCCGAGCCCCAATACCATCAAAAGATAAACAACGTATTGGCCGTGCTTTTGTGGGAAACGGTCTGTCGAAATGTAACCTGCTGCAATATCTGGGAGCTCCAAAAAGAAATTCTACCCTGTCTTTTCGAAAAGCGGTCCATCATTTTGCAACTCGCTGGGATGCCAACGAGAAGAGGAGGATTTGGAAAGGCCGCCCCGCGTACTGAGCGTGGAAAAAAGCCGTGATCGTGATAGTGCAACACGCTTTGCCGAACCCCTCTCTCATGTCGCTCGAGGATCTCACCACACATACTCCCGCTCAACAACTCAAAATCGACAAGTTGATCAACTATAATGAATACTTCTCCGACTCTAAGCGCATCCACTATCTCTCCACTGGGGGTCTCTCCACTTGGGTCGAGTTCAGAGATTCTCTTTGGGGTCAAGATATGCCAATCGTGAAAACCCACGAGCCGACCAACGATGACGAAGACCTTCCCAACGGCAAGGGCATTCCCGGTGACGAACCCACTTCCAGTGACGAACCCCTTTCCGAAGTGGCCCCTGTCCTTCGCCCGGTCATGGAGATCCCTGAAGACATCGCCCTCATCTGGAACTTGGAAAATAGAAAGTTTGTAGTACGCTCCGAATACGAGGAAACTGAGCGAGCAATCATGTCGGCAAACGCAGACAGTATTCAAGCGTTTGTGGTTACCGGACAACCTGGGATCGGTTCGCCATCTCCCCATTCTATCATCTACGGAACCTAATCTTTTATCAGGAAAATCTGTCTTTTTGATTTGGCTCCTCATGCGGCGGCTCGTACTCAGGCTTCCCACGGCGTTGCAGGTTCGCGAAGGCGAGGCGATCCTCTTCCACGAACACGGCGTCTCCCGTTTTGAATTCATCAATAACAACATTCCCTATCTGAGCCTACGAGTCCCACACTACAGCACCGGTAGGATTTGGGCTCTCGTCGACTCAAGCCAGACAGTTGTCAAACCTGCCCCATTGTTCCAATATGGCAGCCCCTTCTTAGTCGTCGAAGCGGCACCTCCTTTTCAGCCACGCCTCGAGTGGACCAAGAAAGTCATCTCCCAATACTTCTACATGAAGTTGTGGACCTTTTCGGAGGTTCTCCAAGCGTATGTGACTCCACCCTCCGGGGGTGCATGACACTCATGTTCTCTCCAGTCGCCCGTTCTTAGGGCTCTCAAGCGGTGGCCCCTACGAAGAAGATCAACTCTGGTACTTGTATAACACGTACGGGGCAACCCCTAGGGCATTGTCCCGGTATGCTCATCGACCGGACGTGTACCGAAGGCTTGTCACGGCCCAAGTGGACCAGATGAAACCGGACGCCTTGCGGTCCGCTCTCCAACGTCCAGAATGCCAAGAATCCTCCCACCTCGTCACACTCATAGAACCTTCGCCGGCCTCGCGCTCCGATTGTGAGAAGAGGATTGCCTCACGAGGTGTACTCGAGCTTCTCTGGAACCAGCACCTTAAAGATCAAGTTTCCGAGATGGAATACCCCTACAATCTCTTCCGGAGCAGCTCAGGTTCGGCTTCCGCTGCCGGATGGGTCTTTGAACTCCGGATGCACCAGTTGCTCAGGCAGGGGGATTCTATTCAGCTGTTCCCTATCGGTCGTCGCAGTTCGGAGTCGAACTCCTTCTACGACGATTACACCGCCTCCGAGCAAGGGAGAGACCAAGAGGTCCTCCAGTTGACTGCGTCAGAATACCATCCCCTAAACGAAGAGGTTCGGCTCCGTTTCGGCCACTACTACCGTCCCCAAACCACCAACTTTCCTACGATCGACTCCTTATTCCTCATTCATCCTCCTGGTGAACCCTCGCCTACCCTCCTCATGTTCCAGATCACGCGGAACAAGACAGAGCATGATGTGAACGAGGGTGGTTTGTGCAGAATTGAGAAGATGAAGCTCCCTAAAAACATCCGTAGGTATTATGTGTTGGTCACCCCTCACAACATACAGCCGAAGATAAAGGCCCCAATAGTGCATCTCGAGGTTCAAGGGCAGAATGGTAGGAAGTTTGACGATGCCTTTCATGTGTTCCACTGCCCCGTTGAT
>Ga0307515_10018784_pt1 | contig 12481 bp, 9 predicted proteins | sample 17_EM_MG_FD_194513 | JGI IMG/M metagenome (GOLD analysis project Ga0307515, IMG submission 194513) | Populus trichocarpa ectomycorrhiza microbial communities from riparian zone in the Pacific Northwest, United States - 17_EM | ecosystem: Host-associated > Plants > Roots > Unclassified | place... | reverse complement strand
TCGCTCACTTCGCGCAGCGAAGTTATGCGAACACCAAAGTTACTGCCCTGTCGGGGGCATATCCCGACGCGGCCTCACGCAGTGAACAACCATCACGCAAAAGCAGAACACGGCTTCGATCCGCGAAGCGGACCCAGTCCTGAGTCTGCCGAAGGGTCAGCCCGAACGGTGGGTGGTGCGCGAGCCAGGCTTCGACAAGCTCAGCCCGAACGGGTGGAGTGGAGGTGTGCGAAGCAAGGCTCGACAGGCCGAACGGGCGGCGGCGTGCGAAACGGGTGGAGGTGCGCGAGGCAGGCTTCGACAAGCTCAGCCCGAACGGGGTGGGATGGAGGTGTGCGAGCCAGGCTTTGACAGGGCGAACGGATGCAGCGGATGCCGACCGCGTTGCGCTGTTTCCGCAGCGCAACCCAGCGTCAGCGCACCATCGCCGGACGCTTCGGATCGAACGCCCAGCCAGGAATGAGGTATTGCATCGCGACCGCATCGTCGCGCGCACCCAGGCCGTGCTGCTGGTAGAGCGCATGCGCCTTGTCCACTTCCACCATGTCGAGCTCGACACCGAGCCCCGGCTTCTTCGGCACCTCGACAAAACCACCAACGATCTGCAGCGGCGCCTTGGTCAGGCGCTGGCCGTCCTGCCAGATCCAGTGCGTGTCGATGGCGGTCACCTTTCCGGGGGCGGCTGCGCCGACGTGCGTGAACATGGCCAGCGAGATGTCGAAGTGGTTGTTCGAGTGCGAGCCCCAGGTGAGGCCCCAGTCGCGGCAGGTCTGCGCTACGCGCACCGAGCCGGCCATCGTCCAGAAGTGCGGGTCGGCCAGCGGGATGTCGACCGACTGCAGCGACAGCGCGTGCACCATCTGGCGCCAGTCGGTGGCGATCATGTTGGTGGCCGTAGGCAGGCCGGTTGCTCGGCGGAACTCGGCCATCACCTCGCGGCCCGAGAAGCCGCCTTCGGCGCCGCACGGGTCTTCGGCATAGGCGACGACGTTCTTCATGTCTCGCATCAGGCGGATCGCGTCCTTGAGCAGCCAGCCGCCGTTCGGGTCGAGCGTGACGCGCGCGCCGGGGAAGCGCTCATGCAACGCGGTGACGGCGGCCACTTCGTCCTCGCCGCGCAGCACGCCGCCTTTCAGCTTGAAGTCGTTGAAACCGTACTTTGCTTGCGCGGCTTCGGCCTGGCGCACCACGGCCTCAGGTGTCAGCGCGGTCTGGTGGCGCACGCGCGACCAGTCGTCTTCTGCTCCCTGCACTTCGCGTTCGTCGACATAGGACAGGTTCGTCTTCGATTTGTCGCCGACGTAGAACAGATAGCCCAGCATCTCGACGCGGTCGCGCTGGCGGCCTTCACCAAGCAGGTCGCACACCGGAACGTCAAGGTGCTGGCCAAGCAGGTCGAGCAGCGCCGACTCGATGGCAGTGACGGCATGGATGGCGATGCGCAGGTCGAAAGTCTGCTGGCCCCGGCCGCCGCTGTCGCGCCCGCCCAGCAGGGCATCGGTCTCTCGCAGCAGCCGCAGGTATTCGCCAATGGGCTGGCCGACGACGACTTGCCGTGCGTCCTCGATGGCCTGGCGGATCTTCTCGCCGCCGGGCACTTCGCCGATGCCCGTGGCGCCGCTGCTGTCGGTCACGATGACGATATTTCGGGTGAAGAACGGGCCGTGCGCGCCGCTCAGGTTCATGAGCATGCTGTCGCGGCCGGCGACGGGGACGACCTTCAGGCCGGTGACTTTGGGAGTGGACATGAGGCTTCCTTGAGGTCAGCAGATGGAGAAGCGAGGCCGGGCCGGAGCGCGGCTCTTGGGCTGGGTCGCCGAATTTGGTAACGATACCATTTGCGGTCGAAAAAGGGCACCGGCGCAGCTCGGTTTCTCGGGTGCCGTCAGACGCTGGCGCGCTCGACGATCTTGAAGCCGATGTCGATCACGCGCTTGGGCACGGTGCGGCCTTCCGCCCGTTCGACGATGCATCGGGCGGCCTCGCGGCCGATGAGCGAGCCATCGACACGCACGGTGGTGAGCGCAGGGTGCAGGTCGCGCGCGAAGTCCAAGTCTCCGAAGCCGATAACTGCCAACTGGCCCGGTACGCTGACGCCCAGCGCATGGGTCTCGGTCAGCACGCCCAGCGCCAGAAGGTCGGAGCTGCAGAACACGCCATCGAGATCCGGCTTCTGCACCAGCAGCGACCGCAAGCCTGCGCGGCCGCTGCCCAGCGTCGTGGGTGCCGGCACCAGGTGCACCAGCGGCTCTGGCAGCCCGAGGTTCAGCGCTGCGGCAACGAAGGCATGGCTGCGCCGCTGCGCGCGCTCGTCGTCTGCGCTGATCACCGCCAGGCGGTGCCGGCCGGCCTGGTGAAAGCGGCGGCACACGGCCTCTGCGACGGCCACGTGCGAGAACCCGACGAGCATGTCGATGGGCGTGGGCGTCAGGTCCCACGTTTCGACGACCGGGATGCCCGCCGCGCGCAGCCTTCGATGCGTGTCGGCCGAGTGGTTCACGCCAGTCAGCACGATGCCGTCAGGCCGCCTGCCGATGATGGCGCTCAGCAGGGCGTCCTCATGCGATTCGGCATACCCGCTCTGGCCCAGTATGAGTTGGTACCCGTGCTGGTTCAGTGATTCGGTCAGCGCCTGGACGGTTTCGTTGAAGATCGGCCCCACCAGCGTCGGAATCAGCGCGGCGACGAGCCGGCTCTTGTTCGAGCGCAGGCCGCCGGCCAGCAGGTTCGGAACGTAGCCCGTTTTCGCGATGGCCGCCTGCACCTTGGCGAGCGTGGCTGCAGGCACCCGGTCGGGGTTGTTGATCGCACGTGAAACGGTCATCGCGGAAACACCGGCGATGCGCGCCACGTCGCTTGCCGTCACGCTGGGAGCGCGAGCTGTTTTCTGCGAGGCGGCGGCCTTGGGTCCAACGGGGCTGGGTGGGCTCATGTCGCGAAGATATCGGTACCGGTCAAAGGGATTCTCCTGCCGCTCTGCGACGCAGACGGTGCCTGGAGGCAGGGCATGATATCAATAACACTGGCGTGCGAAGCACATGCAACAACACTGCTGAAGTGGCTATGCCATGGGTGTTTCGGGTAAACCCGGCTTCATGAAATGTGATTTGATGACTATTCTCCTGGCTGAATTGTTATCGATACCAATCGAGGCTGACGAATTCACCCGGAAGAGCCCACTCCACTTCTTCGAAAGAAGGCAACACCATGAGATTCCAACCCTTTCGCAGAATGCGGCCGCTCCAGTCCGCCCTGTCTGTCGGCCTGCTGAGCCTGGCCGCCACCGCATGGCCCGGTGCTGCTTTCGCCGACATCCGCGTGATGTGCTACCAAGACGGCAACGAGTGCGACGTCACGGCCGATCTCATCAAGCGCTACGAAACCCAGAACCCGGGCGCCAAGGTGACGCTCGACACGGTCCCCTACAAGACCGTCGTCGAGCAGCTGCCGATCCAGCTGGCGGCAGGGCAGGGGCCTGACATCGCGCGTGTCGCCGAGGTCGGTGGCCTGTCGAAGAACTACCTCGACATCGGCCCCTACCTGAAGGATCGCAAGTACTGGGAAGCCAGCTTCGGCAGCACCTTGCCCTGGATGCGCCCGAAAGCAGGTGAGACCGGCATCTACGGTTTCCTGTCGCAGATGACGATGACCGGCCCGTTCGTCAACAAGACGCTGTTCGAGCAGGCCAAGGTCGCGATGCCCGGCCCGAAGGCCACCTGGGACGAATGGGTCGAGGCCTGCCGCAAGGTGGCCAAGGCGACGCAGACGCCGGCCGCCATCGCCTGGGACCGCTCGGGCCACCGCTTCGCCGGCCCTGCCATCAGCTTCGGCGCCAAGATCTTCGATGCCTCAGGCAACCTGACGATGGACGACGGCTACAAGACCGCCGTGCGCAAGTTCGTCGGCTGGCACAAAGACGGCACCATGATCAAGGACATCTGGGGCGGCTCCGGCGGCTCAAGCTATGCCGACACCGTCGGCGAGTTCAAGAACGGCCGCGTCGTGATGGTGCTGTCGGGCTCGTGGCAGATCAACCGCATGCAAAAGGAGATCGGCAACGCGTTCGACTGGGTGGCCGTGCCCAACCCGTGCGGGCCGGCGGCCTGCTCCGGCATGCCGGGCGGGGCCGCCTGGGTGGCCTTGAAGACGACCAAGTCGCCGAAGGAAGTCGCCCAGTTCCTCGACTTCATGGCACAGGAGGCCAACTACGCCGAGTGGGTCTCTCGCACCAGCAACATTCCGTCTCACGCCGGTGTGGCCAAGAAGGGCGTGACCTACCCCAACGCCGGCCCCGCGGCCCAGGCGGCCCTGAGCGTCTTCAGCAGCGGCACGGGCACGGTGTCGCCGGTGGCCTACCAGCTGCAAGGCTACAAGTACAACCGCGCCCTGATGCTGCCCACCGTGACGCGGGTGACGCAAGCCATCGTCGGCGAGATCAGCGTGGACGAGGCGGTGACCAAGATCGGCACCGACATGGCCGAAGCGGTGAGGCAAGCAGAGAAGTGATGGCTGTGCTCCACCGGCGCCTGCCGGCACTGTCAAACGCGTTGGATGGATCGGAGGCGGCGGCATGTCCGTGATTTCCAGCGCGTTGGGCTTCTGCTTCAACCTCTTCGAGCCGGTGTTCCGCCTGGGCCAGAAGTGGCTGGGCGGCTCGCGCATCGGCTGGCTCTTCGTGGTGCCGAATCTGCTGGTGATCAGCGTATTCAGCTTCCTGCCGATCGCCGTCAACCTCGTGTATGCGGTGACGGGCGGCGTGAACCTGCTGCCCACCGAGCGCCCGTTCACCGCTGCCGACAATTTCTCGATCCTGCTGCAGTGCCGCGATTACACCGACCTGCAAACCTGCCGCACCGACATCTTCTGGCGCGCCATCTTCAACACGGTCAAGTTCAGCCTGGCCCAGGTGGCGCTGATGCTGTTCTTCTCGCTGGTCACGGCCCTGGTGCTGAACCGCAAGATCATCGGCCGCGGTTTCTGGCGCGGCGTGTTTTTCTACCCCGTGCTGCTGTCGCCGGTGGTGGTGGCGCTGATCTGGAAGTGGCTGCTGCAGAGCCAGGGCGTGTTCAACGCCGGCCTCGTGGCCATGGGCTCGCAGCCGATGGAATGGCTGCTCGACAGCAGCTGGGCCTTCTTCTGGGTGGTGGTCGTGTCCATCTGGGCGCACATGGGGTTCTATACGCTGATCCTGCTGGCCGGGCTGCAAGCCATCCCCCGCGACGTGTACGAGGCCGCCGAGATGGATGCCGCCAAGCCGTTCCGGGTGTTGTCGCGCATCACGCTGCCGCTGCTCATGCCCAACCTGATCGTGGTGCTGGTGCTGGTGATGATCCGGGCCGTGCAGACCTTCGACGAGGTGTTCGTGCTGACCGGTGGCGGCCCGGGTTCGGCCACCACCTTCATCGTCCAGTACATCTACCAGACGGGTTTCGCCGAGCAGATCCATCTGTACGGCCTGGCCGCCGCTGCGTCGCTGATGCTTGCCATCGGGCTGATGGCGCTGACGCTGGCGCAGCTGCGCCTGTCCAAGGCCGGCGAGGCCGGCAAGACCAGGAAATGAGGGCCTGCCCGTGCTGAACTTCTTGCTTCGCAGGCGCGGCCGCAGCCGCCTGCACTGGACCGACTGGGCGTCCTACGCCTATCTGCTGCTCGGCCTGCTGGTCATGTTCGGGCCGGTGCTGTGGCTCGTGATGTCTTCGTTCAAGACCGAAAGCGCGCTCAGCCAGTTCCCGCCGACCTTCCTGCCCTACAGCCAGAAGACGGCAGTGGTGGCGGGGCATGAGCAGCCGCTGCCGCTGTTCACGGTGAAAGACGAGCAAGGCCGCTCGCGCGAGCTGGCGCAGGTCCGCCGCATCGGCATCGTCGCCACGATGGTCGACCCGAAGCAGCCCGACACCGAGATCCGCGTCGGCATCAACGAGCGCAAGCCGGTCAACGAACTCAAGTTCGCCAGCGGCAACTACACCGAGCTGTTCGGCAAGTTCGCCTTCGGCACCTATCTGTGGAACAGCGTCTTCATCACGGTGGTCGCCACGCTCATCACGCTGCTGATCAATTCGATGGCCGCGTTCGCGTTGTCGAAGTACCAGTTCACCGGCCAGAAGACCGTCTTCGTGATGATCATCGCGACGCTGATGATCCCGCCCACCATCATCCTGGTGCCGGCGTTCCTGGTGGTCTCTGGCATGGGCTTGCTGAACAACCTGTGGGGCGTGATCCTGCCGGCGGTGGCCACGCCCACCGGCGTGTTTTTGCTGCGCCAGTACATGCTGACGATCCCCGACGAGCTGCTCGAGGCCGCGCGCATGGACAACGCCAGCGAATGGCGCATCTACTGGAAGATCGTGCTGCCGCTGGCCGCACCGGCGATGGCGGTGCTGGCGATCTTCTCGTTCATGTGGCGCTGGAATGATTTCCTCTGGCCGCTGATCGTGCTGTCGAAGTCGGAGCACTTCACGCTGCAGTTGGCGCTGAATTCCTTCCAAGGCGAGCTGAACACGCAGTGGCACTACCTCCTCGCCATGACCGTCATCACGCTGGTTCCCATCACCATCGTCTTCACCTTCCTGCAGAAGTACATCGCCACCGGCATCGCCGGTGCCGGCGTCAAGTAGCGGCCAGACCGCAAGGACCTCGCACGTGGCCACTCTCCAACTCTCGAACATCGTCAAGACGTTCGACAAGCTCACCACCCTTCACGGGGTGGATCTGAGCGTCTCCAGCGGCGAGTTCGTGGTGTTCGTCGGCCCCTCGGGCTGCGGAAAATCCACGCTGCTGCGCATCATCTCGGGGCTGGAGCCCACCACCAGCGGCGACATCCTCATCGACGGCCAACGCGTCAACGAGGTCTCTGCGGCGCACCGGGGCTGCTCCATGGTGTTCCAGTCCTACGCGCTCTATCCGCACATGAGCGTCTACGACAACATGGCGTTCGGACTCGAGAACCTGGGCGCGGCCAAGCCGGTCATCGAGGCCAAGGTGCAGGCCGCCGCCAAGCTGCTGCAGCTCGACGCGCTGCTGCAGCGCAAGCCGACGCAACTGTCCGGCGGGCAGCGCCAGCGCGTGGCCATCGGCCGCTCGATCGTGCGCGAGCCCAAGCTGTTCTTGTTCGACGAGCCGCTTTCCAATCTCGATGCCGAACTGCGTGTGTCGATGCGCTCGGAAATCCGCGACCTGCACGCCCGCCTGGGCGCCACCATGATCTACGTGACCCACGACCAGGTCGAGGCCATGACCATGGCCGACAAGATCGTGGTGCTGCGTGCCGGCCGGATCGAGCAGACCGGCACGCCGCTCGAGCTGTACAACCGGCCCTGCAACCGCTTCGTGGCCGGCTTCATCGGCAGCCCGCGCATGAACTTCGTGCCGGTGGCGCAGCTGCCTCACACCACGCCGGGCACGCACACCGTGGGCATTCGGCCGGAGCACGCGCAGCTGTCTGAGCAGGGCCTGCTGCGCATGGCGGTGACGCAGGTCGAGCAGCTGGGCAGCACCAGCGTGCTGCGCGGCAATGTGGGGCCCGAGGTGCCCTTCGAGCTGATCCTCAACGGGCAGACGTCCATCCAGCGCGGCGACATCGTCAACGTGTCTGCGCCGCCTGAACACATGCACTGCTTCGATCAGGCCGGCGTGCGCCTGTAACGCCCCGGTGCCCACCCATCCGACGACGACCATGCGCCTGGACGAAGCCCCCGTATTCACCCTGCAGTCGCAAAGCGGCAACCACCTCGTTTTGTCCAGCCCGGCGGGCGCCGTGGCGCACGTCTGGGTGCTCGAAGAAGACATCGTGCGCGTGCTCGTGCTGCCGCAAGGCCGGCTGAACATGCCGCGCAGCTGGACCGTCGCGCCCGGCCTGGAAAACCTGCCCGTGGAGGGGCGCGATCGCTTCGACCTCGGTGGCTTTTCCCTGCCGGCCTTCGAGCTGGCGCAAGGCGATGGGTGGTTGAGCGTCACCACCAACGCCATCCGCCTGACCATCACGCTCGACGGATTCTTCTGCCGCTGGGAAGGCCACCACCACGGACAATGGCGGCAGACGGCGGCCGACCGCCCGACGCAAAGCTACAACTTCGGCTGGTGGGACGAGCGCATCTACCACTACCTGAAGCGCGCGCCCGGCGAAGCGTATTTCGGCCTTGGGGAACGCGCCGGCGACGCCAACCGCGCAGGCCAGCGCTACCGCATGTGCAACCTCGACCCGATGGGCTACAGCGCGCGCAGCACCGACCCGCTGTACAAGCATGTGCCGTTCTACATCACGCGCAAGGGCGGGGCCGACGATGCGGGCCTGTGCTTCGGCCTGTTCTACGACACCTTGTCCGATTGCAGCTTCGACATGGGCCGCGAGATGGACAACTACCACGGCCACTACCGCTACTTCGTGGCCGACCACGGCGACCTCGACCTGTACTACATCGCAGGCGCGGACCCGGCCGCCATCACGCGCCGATACACGTGGCTGACGGGCCGCCCGATTTTCCCGCCGCGCTATGCGCTGGGTTACTCCGGCTCGACGATGAGCTACACCGACGCGCCGAACGCACAAGAGCGCATGGGCGAGTTCCTCGCGCGCTGCGAAGAGCACGACATCCCGTGCGACTCGTTCCACTTGTCCTCGGGCTACACCTCGATCGGCGCGGGGCGCTACGTATTCCACTGGAACCGCGACAAATTCCCTGATCCCGAACGCTTCGTCCGCAGCTACCTCGACCGCGGCGTTCGCCTGGTACCCAACATCAAGCCTGCGCTGTTGAGCAGCCATCCGCGCTTCGCCGAAGCCGCGCAGGCCGGCTTGCTGGTGCAAGACCCCGATGGCCAGCCGACGGCAGTGCAGTTCTGGGACGGCACCGGTGCCTACCTCGACTTCACCAACCCGAAGACCATCGCATGGTGGAAGCAGCAGGTCACCGAGCAGTTGCTGAAGCTCGGCATCTCCAGCACCTGGAACGACAACAACGAGTACGAGATATGGAGCGACCAGGCACAGATGCACGGCTTCGGCACGCCGCGCCCGGCACGCGAAGCGCGGCCACTGCAGACCTTGCTGATGATGCAGGCCTCGCACGCCGCGCAAACCGAATTCGCCCCTGAAGACCGGCCGTACCTCGTGTCGCGCGCCGGCGCCGCGGGCATGCAGCGCTATGTGCAAACCTGGTCGGGCGACAACTACACCTCGTGGGAAACGCTGCGCTACAACATCCGCATGGGCCTCGGTCTCGCGATGTCGGGCGTGTCGAACACCGGGCACGACATCGGCGGCTTCTCAGGCCCGGCGCCCGGCCCCGAGCTGCTGCTGCGCTGGGTGCAGTACGGCATCTTCCTGCCGCGCTTCAGCATCCATTCCTGGAACGACGACAAGTCGGTCAACGAGCCCTGGATGCACCCCGAGGTCACGCCGCAGGTGCGCGCACTGATCCAGGTGCGCTACCGGCTCATGCCCTACCTGTACGACCTGGTCTGGCGCTACCACCGCGGGTTCGAGCCCATCATCCGCCCGACCTACCACGACTACCCGCAAGACCCGCGCTGCCTCGACGAGAACGACGACATGCTGCTGGGCGAGAACCTGCTGGTGGCCGCGGTGGTGGAGCCGGGCCAGACCGAGCGCCGCGTGTGGCTGCCGGGTACCGCTGGCTGGGTCGATTGGCGCACCGGGCGTTATCTGCAAGGCGGCCGCTACGAGACGCTGGCGGCCCCGCTCGACGGCCCGCCGCCGCTGCTGGCGCGCGAGGGCTGCGCGATCCCGATGAACTTCGGCGAGATCCGCTTCGGAGACGTACAAGACCTGCGCGGCTTCCAGGTGTTCCCGTTCCAGGGCACGGGCGAGTGGGAAACCACCTGCTTCGAAGACGACGGCCGATCACAAGGCTGCCGCAACGGTGCTCACGGCCAATGGCGCCTGCGAGTGTCGTGCAGCCCGCAAGGCTTGCACATCGCGATCTCGGGGGAAGGCCAAAGGCCGCCGACACAAGGCCGCATGATCCTGCGCCTACCGCGTGCGGATGGCCGCGGGCTCACCTTCACAGGTGCCACGCTAGAGCAAGACCTGCCGGACGGCGACTGGCGGCAGGTGGTACTGAAGCTCCCGGTGTAACCCCAATACTGTTCAGATAGACATCTTTGGTTGACAATCCATGCCCATCGAAGCTTCGATGGGCATGGACGATGGCGAGAACCCGCAAGGCGCTACCGGGGAGGGTGGACGTTGCACATCTGATCAGCGCAGGCGTGCTTGCCAGCGTGTGTCCGCGCGCCTTGATTGAGGAGGTGCTGGCCGATACCGGCAAGGCGAGTCAGCGCGAACGGTTGCTGCCGGCGCCGGCGGTCGTGTACTACGTGATGGCCTTGGCGCTGTGGCGTGAGGCGCCACTGGAGGAAGTGCTGCGCGTCGTGTGCGAAGGCTTGCTGCGTATTTCAGCGATCGTGGACGCCCATTTCAGTCTGATCGTGGACGGTTAAACGGCGTTGCGGAGGACGCGCCGGGGAGGCGCGCAAGCACTGGGTTTGAATGTAGCTCAATCGTCCACGATCAGCCTGAAACGCTCTGCCGTGGAGCCCGCGGTGGGGCTGGTTGTTGGGTTGATTGATATCTAAATCGAGGCCCCTGCCAGGCCGCCGGAGGCGCCCCGAGCGGGCATGTACTCATGCTCGGTCAGTTGGCTGCGGCGTCGAGGCTGCGGCGTCGATGTCGCGCAGCGACCTGGTGCCCTTGAGTTCGATCTTGTGGCTGCTGTGCACGACGCGGTCGAGGATCGCGTCGGCCAGGGTCGGGTCGTTGAGATACGTGTGCCAGGCCTTCACCGGCAACTGGCTTGTGATCAAGGTCGAGCGCGTGCCGATGCGGTCGTCGAGCAACTCCAGGAGATCGTTGCGTTCGGCCGCGCCCATCGGCGAGATTGCGAAGTCGTCGATGACCAGCAGGTCCAGCTTGGCCAACTGCGCCAGACGCCGGGCGAAGCTGCCGTCGCCGTGGGCGACCTGCAACTCGTCGAACAGCCTGGCCGCACGCACGTACAGCACCGAGAAGCCGCTGCGCGCGGCTTGGTGTGCCAGCGCACAGGCCAGCCAAGTCTTGCCGCTACCGGTGGCGCCAGTGATCAGCAGATTGCGCGCATGGCGCAGCCAGTCGCCAGCGGCCAGCGTGGCGATGAGCGCGCGGTCCAGGGATCGACTGGCGCGCCAGTTGATGTCCTCGATGCAGGCCGAACTGACCTTGAGCTTGGCGGCCTTCAGCAGCCGTGCCACGCGCCGGTCATCGCGCCAGGCGACTTCGCGCTGCACCAGCAGCGTCAGCCGGTCGTCAAAGGCGAGTGCGTCGGCGGCCGTGCTGGTGGCCTGCTCCTCGATGGCGCGGACCATGCCGTCCAGGCGCAGGCTCTTCAGTTGGTCCAGGGTGTGTTCGTTCAACATGGGTCGGTCTTCCTTCTTGGGTTGTGGATCAGTGGTAGTAATCGGGGCCGCGCACGTTCTCGTGCTCGATGGCGGGGTTCTCTGCGGCGGGGAACAGTGACGGCTGGCGGTCCAGCCCGCACTTGAGGATGTTGGTGACGCTGCGCAGGTTCGGCGCGCGAATGGCCATGGCGCGCGTGCAGGCGGCCTCCAGCCGCTCGGCGGAGTACCGGCGAACCAGGGCCAGCAGGCCCAGGCAAGCGCGGTAGCCCTGTTCAGGATGCGGGCGGTGCTCAAGCTGCCAGGTCACCACCGCGGCGGTGCTCACGCCGATGCGCTGGCCCCAGGCGATCAGCTTGGCCGGTGTCCACTCCAGGTGCGCCCGGTGCGACGCCGGCATGTGTTCGGCCGTCGTGGTGAAGCCCCCGCGCACCGGGCTCACGGCGTGGCCGGCGACGCGCTGGTTCGATGCGAAGCACTCCAGCAGGCAGCCGGTGACGCGCACATCGAGCTTGGCGCCGACGAGCCGGTGCGGCACGCTGTAGTAGTGGCCCTCGAACTCGACGTGGTAGTCGATGTTGACCTTGACCACCTTCCAGCGGCTGATGGCAAACCGGGTGGACGGCAAGGGCCGCAGGGCCGGGGCGTCGAGCGACTCGAAGGCGCTGCGTCGGCAGCCGGGCAGCTTCTTGAAGGGTCGCAGGTTCAGCTCGATGAGCAGCTCGGCGATGGCGCGGTTGAGTTCGACAAGGCTGAAGAACTGGCGGTTGCGCAGCCGGGCCAGGATCCACCTCTGCACAAGGAGCACGGAGCCTTCGACCTTGGGCTTGTCGCGGGGGTGAGCCGGGCGTGCGGCCAGCACGGCGCAGCCGTAGTGCTTGGCGAATTCTTCGTAGGTGCGGTTGGGCTCGGGGTCGTAGCGGTCGGGGGTCTTGATGAGGGCGCGGGTCTGGTCGGGCACGATCAACTTGGGCACACCGCCGATGAACTCCAACGCCTGCACCTGCGCGCCGATCCAGTCGGCGGTGGTCTGGCGCGGGGTGGCGCAGGCGAAGGTGTAGTTGGACGCGCCGAGCGTGGCCACGAAGATCTG
>Ga0307515_10018783_pt1 | contig 12482 bp, 5 predicted proteins | sample 17_EM_MG_FD_194513 | JGI IMG/M metagenome (GOLD analysis project Ga0307515, IMG submission 194513) | Populus trichocarpa ectomycorrhiza microbial communities from riparian zone in the Pacific Northwest, United States - 17_EM | ecosystem: Host-associated > Plants > Roots > Unclassified | place... | reverse complement strand
TACGATAGGCTTGTTATTGGGCTAGGTATATAGGTAATGTAAATTAAAGTTAATAATATAATAATAACTAGTGGAGTAGTTGCCTAACAGATTAACTCTAATTATATTCTAAGAATTACTATAAGGAAGGAACTATCTAGGTAGGGACTAAGGGTCCTTAAATACACAACTATACTCCTATAAAATCCTTCTTGTATATAATATACGTCTTATACATAAGGTACGTAAGTTCCTCTTATCCCTCTCGTTTAATACGTAGCACATTATATAACCGTAGTTACCACCCCTCGTTATATAGTTCTATCGGCTTTATCCTAAACCGTGCTTAAATTAACCAACTAGCTTCTTCTGACTCTTCTCTAAGTAGTTATAACATTGTACTTAAAGCGTCCGTAATATACTTTATAGCATATATAAAAGAAATCTTAGCGGAAGATATTACTAGAATCTATATTAAAGAAGTATTTATAAAATATAGAGTATTAAGTAAAATTATATTAGACAGAGATCTAAAATTTATAGCAGCATTTTAGGAGGTATTCTTAGTAGAATAAGGAGTTAGAGCAGCAACTTCTACTATATATTATCCGCAGACGGATAAATAGACGGGGGGATTGGGTTAAACGCTAGAATAGTATTTAAAATATTATATTAATTACATGTAGAATAATTAGGTATCGCTATTACTAATTATATAATTTGTATATAATATAACACTATAAGAAGGAATAGGTATATTACTATTTAAGGCAAATTACGGATATAAGCTAAAAATATTATTATTACTATAATAAGTAAAGAAAATAAGTAGCATAGCTAAAAAAAGAATAAAGATATTAATAAATCTCTATATAGACCTTATAGAATTAGTAAAGAAAGTATAAGAAAGAATAAAAAAGTACTATAATACTAAGAGATCTAAGGGACTAGATCTTAAGAAGGGGGATAAAGTATAGCTACTATATAAAAATTTTAAGAGTTAATAACTAAGTAAGAAATTAGACTATATTAGACTAAGACCTTTTAAAATTATATAGAGGGTTTTATTAGTTATATTTAAGTTAAACCTACTAGCTAAAATAAAGATCTACCCTATATAGCATATTATAATACTAGAACTAGTATATAGGAATATTAAACTACTAATTTATAAAGCAAATATATATAAAGGATAAGAAGAAGACGAATAATAAGTTTTAAAAATCGGTAATTATAAGAATGTTAATAATAAAATATAATACGAGGTTAAGTAGATAAGCTATAATAAGACTACCTAAAAACTACTATAGAATTTAAAAAATGCTATAGGAAAGGTATGGGAGTATTAGAGGAGAATAGGTTAGGTAATATTAAGAAGGAGCTAAAGGTAAAAAAAATTAGTTAAAGGTAATAGAAGAGCCGGATTATCTAAGGGATCCACTACTAGCGTATAAGCTATTTCCGCCTCTTCTTAAGTAGAATCCTTTTCAGCCTCTTTAGCCTTAAGTTTAAACAAACTTTACTCTACTAAATAAAGCTCTTTTAAGCGCACCTTTTTATAAACCTTTATTAAATGGCTTAGGCGAGTATAAGTATCTAGTTAAGCCTTTAGAGCCTAAGACGCCTTATTAAAATAACGCTAAACCTTAGTAAGGGCCTTGGCCAGCTTACTCTCTAGTCTTTTAGCCGCTACTACTACGCGTAACCCTAGGGTAGATTAGATAAGAAACTAAACGGTTATAAAGAATAATAAGACGTATATATTTAGCATTAGAGATAGATTAAATATTATAGGATAATCGCATATTCGCTCGCGTATACTTAGTATAAAAAGAAGATTAGTAACTAAATGGAGCTATAATTATAATATATACTAACCTCTTCTCTATATAATAAGAATAAGATAGTATAACTTTACTAAGTAATAGAATAAACGTTACTAGCTAGTTATAATAATTAGACGTAGAAGATTTAATAGAAGGTATTAGAAATAATAAAGGTTATTAAATTAAAGATAGAAATGCTATACCTCTAATAAACAACTTAGAGATAGGAGATATCTTTAAGGATAAAGATAAAGAGGAGGGGGATAGTATTACGGACCTTATATTAGCAGTAGTATAACTACTAAGAGTAGACATAAACGGATTAGTTAAGATAGTATAGGAGGCGCTAGAACCGATTAAGCTATAGGATAAAAGGTAGCTAAGTTATATAGCTAGTTATGTTATAAGTTTAGAATATAGGAATATAGGAACGTAGGAACACAACGTACTAATATACTAACGTACTAATATACTAAACCCTTTACTATAGGGGAGAGTTATATATTTAAGGACGTATAGTTTCTATAGATAGTTTCCCTTCCTTATAGTGAATTTTTAAATATAATTAGAGTTAATCTGTTAGGTAACCACTCCACTAGTTATATTTACATTGTTAACTATTCTATACTTATATACCCAGCCCATTAACAAGTCTACCGTAGTATTTCCTACAAGGCTTCGTTATATAAGTTATTACAATATTTTAAAGGAGAAATAGTAGATATAAATAATCTAGTCATTAAAGCTAACTACCCTTTTAAAAAGGAGTAGGAAGAATTTAAATATAAGGGGACTTTATAGATAGGGTGCTATAAGGCATAATTATAGGAATAAAATAGATTGTAGAGGAGATAAATCCTTAAGAAGGTAAGGCCTCTAGGATTGTAGAGACTATATACTACGGGTATATACCTCTAGTATATAACCGGCGACTATTTAAGAGGCGTCTAGGGGTTGTCCTAAGGGCAACTTAAGGTAACTGTAATAATATCCCTTATAAGGAGAAGTAGCAGCAGAAGTAGTAGTAGAAGTAGTAGTGGTTATAGTTTAGTTTATAGGCTTCGGAAGGTCCGCTAAAGGTCGTTAGGACCGTCTATTTCTTTTCTCCTATATATATAAAGTTAGAAAGATAGTAAGCTAAAAAAAAGTAAATAAAGAATTAACCCTATAGAAGTTATAAGCCTTATATAGAGCTCCACGACAGTTTATTACAAAGTTAGTAGAAGAGCGATACTGCTTATAGGTAGTACAAAATATACAATCGGAAGGCATTTAGGCGGTATAGGGAGTAGCAACTAGGGTAGAAGATATTTAAGTAATAAGGGTAGGAAAAGAGGTCACTCGGTCACGAATTTAATGGGGTAGCGCACGTTCCCTTATTAGGTGACCCGATAAATAACAACTAATTAAAAAAAGTTAATTCAGTACTATAGAAGATGTCGGGGGTTTTGGTGTTCCCTACGTGATAGCATTAGGACAGCAGACGTAAGAACAGTATCCCTTGCACCGCTAGCGTCCAAAGCGTTTGTAGTCTGTGCGCAGCGCTTAGGAATATCGATTTCGATAACACCAGCAGTAATACCAAGCTTTAATTGTTAAATTAACCACTATAATGGTTTAAAATCGAGAAACCAATAACGAAGACTTTGTTTAACCTACTCAATATCCCAAACCACCGCGTGGGGTTGCAAGAAAATTACCCCTAAGCCCTTACTACTACCTCATTTTAAATATGGCAGAACGACTGACCGCCAACTAATGCAGTTAATTTATTGGTCGAGCTCGGGCCACAAGTTATTGGACGCGCTTAGCGGTGCAAGGGATATCATACACCATCTTGTCAACTCCGATTGAAAGCGCGTGTCGACCTTGGTGATCAAACGACAGAATTTATACCTTTTGAAGTAATAAGTATAGCCATTTTAACGTATTTTTACCTACTTTGGGTACAAATATACGCATTTAGTTAGCGCGATCACAACACGCTTTCAACCGGATGCGCCAGGATGGTGTAGATGAAATCCCTTTCAACCATGAAGTCCTATCAAAAGTACGCGTATGACCATGGAGCCTTGATCCTATTGATTCTATTGGCTGGCTCTTATCGATAACCGTAGGGCAGGGACAGCCTGAGTGTTTCCATCACATCTGGAAGACTGCCTATTACGTACATGTAGAACACGCTGTGTTGTTTTTGAAAATCATTGAAGGCCCAGTGGGTAAAACGGTTTCTGTTTTAAAGCTATAACTTTTGCCTTTTAGCTCGCCTCATTTCCAATAGTATTCGTGCCGTGGATGGGGTGGTTTCTTGCCAAGCCAAGGAAAAGCTCAGGCCGCCTTTATCAGCCACCTCCGTCATACTAGACTCTCACAAGGGACCTTGGCATGCTGACATCCTGCATTGCCCATCCACTAAAGCTGTTGATGTCTCTGTCTTCAGGTGTCTAAGGGCGCCCTGCAACGGAGCATTCTTCGAGCAGTGCGCTGCGCATTCACGGTCTTTCCCTGTCTGTCGGCTCTAGATTTCAGTACAACAGAGACTCCGGTCAGGAACCATTGCCCAATCCCGAATGCCCAAAGCCGAATTGGAACTCGAAGCGGAGCCCATTCAGGCCCAACATTGAATCAGAAGGTACGAAGGCACGGAAGTCCATTCTAAGTTCTGTACTTGTTTCTACAGCGGCAATGGTGTTGTGGGTTTTAAGGTGGTCGACCCGCGTCCAAGCTATGACATAATGCAGAAGTCCTGAATTCCGCCCGAACAAAACGCACATGCACCAACCTGACAACCAAACCTGACACTCACATTCTCCTTGTCCGCGTTTCTCTTAAATCCTTTGCCCATTCGTATTTGAAGTTGCCAGTCACCGCCATCCTTTCTACACCATATATTCTCCACTTCGCCTGCAACATCCTTTCCTCTTTGCCCTGCTCCAACTCGACCCCGCCTCTTCGACTTCTCCACAACCAACCAGCAAACATCCACTCTCGCAACTGCAATTACTCGACAATGTCACACACAAACTTTCGTTCCTCTGCTGGCGATCTCGGTTTTCACGATGAACCACTACGCCGTGGCCCAGAACGATGGGACCGCGAAAAGTTTGAGCGCTTCAGCAGACGCGGCGGACCCGCAGAGGAGCGAGAATCTTTCCGCTTCGAAGAGCATGACCACTCCGGTCCTGGAAGAAGTCGTCGCGATGTGGAAGTCGACGAGAGAATAGATCGCAGAGGACCCCGAACCCGTGTCGAAGAACGAGAGCGCTTCTTTGAAGAGGATCGTGTTGAGCGTCCTCGCCGTCGTCCATCCGAATTCCTTGATGAGCCCACTGCCTCCGAAGTGGCGAACCGCGCCCTCGCTCCATATCGCCGCAAATCTATTATTGAAAAGGATATTGATCCTCCATCCCGACGTCCTGCCAGGCCCCAATACATCAGAAGGCAGTCCTCGCTCGATACTTTTGATCGAAAGCCATTCACACGATATGGCGATCAAGAGCGAGACGGTTGGAGGCCCCCGACCAATGTACCAATTCCACTACCCATACGTCGCTCCCCATCTCGTCGCCGATCACTATCTCGTCGCCGATACAGGGAGGATGATTTCGAAGAGATTAGGTACAGGGACGTAGAGCCTAGAGAAGAATACCGCGAGGTCGAGGTGCGAAGGGAGAAAAGTACTCGACGTCGCAGCCTCAGCCGTACGAGCCGGCGAGGAGCTCCTTCTGCCCGAAGCTCCACCTCGAGCTTCGAAGAAGTTTCTCTAGTCCGCGAACCTTCTGGGAAAAAGGGTAAGACGAGAATGCCAAAGCGTTTAGTGAGGAAGCAGGCGGTTATCGAACTCGGCTATCCTTTTGAAGAAGAGGTAAGTCTTCTAAATGTGATAAAAATAGCCATCTCCTTATAGTTTCTATTAGGATGACTTCATTATTGTGCGCCGGGCCCTTGTGAAGGAGCAAATTGATGAGATCATCAAGATTAGTGAGACATACAAGGATAACGGTTAGTCCCTCCTTTTGGAGTGTTATCTGTAAGACTTACTAACAATGACACCAAGAGCGAACCACGTATGTTTATGAGGAAACCAAAACCAACACCATTGAACCCCGGCCACCTCCACCACCTCCTGAGGTCATACGAATCCCACCTCCGCCTCCTAGCGTCCACTATGCACCTCCACAATCTGTGCGCAGTGCATCCCCTTCTCGTCATGAAGTATATGAAGAGCGTATCGAGGAATCTAATCACATAGGTGGGCCTCTAACAGTATTGGTTCCCGAGGAAAGACGGCATCGTGATGAACGCGACATCAAGAGTGAAATCCGTCGATTAGAGGCGGAAAGGCAATTATTAAAATATGAGCGTGAAAGTGATCGCTTCTCTGAGTATGAGATTGTGGAGAGGAGGGACAAAGAAAGAGATGTTGTCCGTATCGAAAAGGATCGCAAGGGTAGGTTGGCTCTGGTCCGCTCGAGTCATTAGGATGGGGTTGATGTTGGTGGACAGCGAAAACCCCAAACCCGAAATTAATCGCCGCCATGATGGCTACGCTCACCTAAAGGAATCGAATTTCTTCTAATACACACCCATCGAATCCCTTGGAGAGAGACGTGTTTCTTGGGTTTAGGAATTTTGAGTTTTCCTCCGGCGATGTTTGTTTTGGTTGACGGATAACTGTATGGCTGGACCGTTTTCCATTCGAATTTGAAATTCTAATTTTCTGCTCTGAGAGTATTGCATTTGGAATATCTGTTCTCGAGTAACAGGTAGAGGCGCGGATGTTTTAGGACATGTTGGAGTATCTGGAACGGTGGTCGGGATGTAACGGAACCAATAACGAGACTAAGATTTTGGAACTCTAGATAATTTCATGCTCTATTACTTGTGCTCGTGAAAACTTACGGAATAAATACTCATATGTAGATGACGTTAATTCGGATCGTCGCCAACCACCGAAGCTGCCAAACGACCTGTAACTTCAACCTCCGCTCTCATGCCCATCTGTATAGAATGCAGATACCCAGTCAAAACACTCTACACCACATATAGCAAAGCCGATGACCGCTCTTTGGGAAAAGGCGTTCGGCTAACGCAATGTCCACGCTGTAAGCGTTTCGCTGACAAGTATGTGGAGCATGACTTTGTCGTACTGTTTATCGACTTAGTTTTGATCAAGCCGCAAGTGAGCACGCCTCACACCATTTAACCAACGGCTATGGAACCGGTGGATGCTAATATCTGACATCCAGGTCTACCGCCACCTACTCTTCAACCGTCTCGGCCGCGACGATGACCGCTTCGACGTACGTCCTCTCTCCTCCCACTCTGCTCTCAAACTAACTTCCCCCGTTCCAGCGCTCCATCATCCGCCTCAGCATCCTTCTCCTCCTCTTCGACGTCTACCTAACCTGGGCGCGCATCGAGAAGCTCTCTCCGCCCCTCCCCCCTTCCTCCCACCATCCCTCCACTGCCCCCATAAACTCGACCCAGGCCCCAACAAACGCCGCGCTCCTCTCCACCCAGCCGCTCGTCCTCCAATACCTCTTCTTCCTCTTCCTCGTCACCCTCAGCACGCTCTCCTTCCACATCCCGATCCGGCTGCTGTGCTCGCACCCGCCGGCCATCCCGTCCCTCTCCCTGCCGCCGTCGTTGCGCCGCCTTGTCCCGCGCTTCCTGCGCTCCCTGCGCCCGCTGGTCCCCTATTACCCGCACCCGACGCCGCTGTCGACCGCGCTGCTGGTGTCCAGCTGCACGAAGCTGTTCCCGATCCTGCTGATCATCTGGGAGTACGACTTGCCGTCGAGCGCGAGCGCGGTCAGTTGGGCCGTCATCGTGAATAATATCGCAGCGCTGGAGATTCTGATGGACTGTGGGTATGTGCGGGCTGGGTTTTTGGTGGCTGTGGGCGCAAGCGTGCGGGCGGTCGTCGCAGGGATGGTGCTGAAGGCGGTTGGGTTGGCGGGGAGTGGTGGGTGGAGGGGAGAGTTAGGGTTGGCTGGGTGGGGGAGTTGACGGGGAAATTTTCCGTGGGGAGGGTGGTGGTATTGTCACTTTCAGAGCATATGTTTAATGAAATGGCATTGCGGCCGGTGTTTTATGGACTTTAAATTCCTGCTCTGAAATACATGTGTGCAAGCCCATTACAAACTCCGGAGGAACTACTCCATGCACGAAGATCTCATGTGCATCAGGACCTCCCCAATAGTCACTCGTACACATTATCCCAGTCAGGCCAGGGAGTATTTCTGCTCTTCCCCATCTTCTGTGCGCTCATATTCAGCGCCAATATGCACATTCCGGCCCTCAACAGTTCCGTTCTTTGCCCTTCCACCGCCCAGCTTGCGAGGTATGATATTATAGTGTTGTTACAGCCTATGGGACGGTTCATGCTCAGGTCTCAGGTCCAGACGTCGTGGCACGATGAGGGGATGCCATTGCGCAAGGAATGTGATTGCTAGGGAGGACATAGGATTAGTTAATAGTCCTATGTATTTAGAATCTCGCGTCTCATATAGTTAGATGTGTGGCGGAAGCGAAACGCTTTGAGGGTGTACCAGACAAGACGTCGAGTTCGGAGGATAAAGAGCGTAGTTGAAGTCGCTGAGTAGCTATTGAGAGAAATTTGAGGCTTACCCCACATTAGGAAACATGCTACGGCGGACAGTATAAGGGTTGAGCGCCAGACCCTGTTATGACTGGTTAGCTTGATTGGCATGCGCTAGATACGCCCACTGCTGTGCTGCACGAGTATCGCTTTTCATCATCCCTCCGACATTCTGCTGTGATGCATTGTCCAATGTGGCGTCTCGGAATACTCCGATATACGACATGACCAAGTCTAACACTTGAATGTGAAGGGAACCAAAGATAATCGTCTATAGACGTGGGGTATATCGTGTATAGAACCCAAAAATGGCAGGGAGGCGTAAGGAATGGTGCAGAAAAGCTACTGACGTCTGATTCTCCCCCTTGGGAGCCGCGAACCAAGATACGACGCAAAAGACGATGATGAATACAAGCCCAATGATCAGGCTCCAGCTAGAGAAGAGCAGCTCAGTTAGCTTACTTGTGGCAGCGGAGACTTGATCGAGGATAGCATGGCATACCCGTTAGCCATGATGCGGATGCAGATGATTTGTACGATGTCTGAAGATTGATGATAGAGCTGCGGTGAGCTCTGTCTAAGCAGATTAGCGGCTGATGCAGGTGCTGATAAAAGATCACGTGATTTGAAATTATGCCTTAGGCACAGAAAACTAGCTACCAAGGCAACACCATCCCACCTTCTTAATTGCGAGAGAAGACTTGACTCTATGCTCAAACAAGAATTCGTATGAGTGTCATGAGGTATGATCTAAACTTTGTGTTTTGTTTAAGTAATATATCTAGGCATCCCCCCTGATGGTATCTCCGGTCCTTGTCTACTTGACTAATCTCTCGTTCATATTCTGGTTGTTTGTCTCTTTGTATCACTCACAGTCTCCTTCGAGAGGTGGTTACTTCCTATATGTTTCTCTGCAACTTCATGATCTTATGTTCTTCAACACGTGGTAAGCTTGGAAACGGGTCAAATACAGGTATAAAAGTTTCACTTGACTTCCTTCTCTTATCTTTCATCCATCATTGTCTATCCCTCCTTGAATATTTCATTATTGATCATCGTCCAGGCTTGTTCCATTCGGGTTCTTATCTGTCGATCGACATGCTAAGAGTGAGGCGACAGAAAGTGAAGCATCATCAGAAGCGGCTCGCAGGCCAACCGGAGGCGGAGGGGGGACTTTGCTTCGCCGTAGCTCACGGTTCATTATCGTTGAGTGTTTGCGTTGAATTCTTCATGGTGTTTGCGTTAATCTCTTGATCAGGCAAATATGGTGGTTGCTGCGGCTAAGCCTAATTAATTATGCCAAGAAACATAGTTAACTCATCTTCATACTACCTAATTTAACCTCGCCATATCTCAAAATGACACTTTCCCAGCATTCTCTCTTTATACGTTGACATCTTTGGGAATTAGTTGTGTAGGAAAGCAATTCTCCTTCTCACTCTCCCACACTTTTCAAATCATTCGGGTTGTTCCATATTCAAATGTCAGCGGCCGCACGCCGGGTCACCGAAATGGCTAGCTCAGCCACATCTAGGCCATCTCACCACTCAGAGCTCGCAAACATAGAACATGCCGAGCTTTCTATGCTGGAAGATAACTCGATCCCGTTGCACAAAGTTTTGGTCGTACAGGTACGATCTTATCCGTTTACCAATTATGAAATGGACTTCGCCGACCTCTGAAACCCTATTGGATATTTCCCAATAACAAGGCGGCACTAGCGCTGATCAGTGAATGTTACGGGATTAAAACATGATGGGAATATAATAACAATATAATCAAATTGGCTTTCTCCAACACTTAGTATCATTCAACTGCACAATCCTCGCTCAAAGTGGCAGGGCCCTGTCTTGCAACTAGATTTAGCCACTATTACTATAAACTTTTCGAAATATCATTCAAAGAGTCAGGGACATTAGCAAGAACCTTTTTGCGTTGTTGGATGTTGTATGTGGAAATGAAATTAACCTTATTGGCAAGGCGATCAACACCTGTTTGCAGCCTTAACTTGTCAGTCACTAACAAACAATCATTACCTTGTTCCCTACGATATCTTCCCCACCCCGTAATCTCAGGAGCTAGTCTCCTAGACAAGGGCCGAGCTTGTTCATCGTGCTAACAAGGATTGTGCTAGGAGTTTTGTAGCAGTGACGAGAGTACGGCATATAACGCAGTTATCGTATCTGTTTACGTGCCAATAACCATTGAATAAGCATTTTCTTGCCGGAACACGCAATGCAACTGTAAATTTGTTCAGTAGATTTCAGAAAATTCTAGCATTGAATGGCGGGGTTCACACCGTGGTAAAGAATTCTTTGTCTCAATTTTCCAAGGCTTACGGTCATGTTTCGGAAGCCTCCTTAATATTCGCGTTTTGTTGACCCCGCCTTGCAGCCTTTCGAGCATATGCGGCGACTCGCAGCACACCGCTAATTTCTTCAGTCGTACCCAGCAAAGTAGGTTACTAAACCTTGCCCCGCAATTTCAAGTATATGGAGATCTTCTTCACTTTATACGGACTTACGGCAAGTATTTTCACATCTGGTTGTGCTCAACTCTCTGATCTCGGCTTACGAAGTACAATCAGAGTATCGAAATTCAAGGCAGCGAATAGTGTGCGCATTCAGCGCTTCAATCTATGTTTGGTGATCGTTATGCCCTTGTGGACCTCTGAGCGAAAACACCGGGCCGATACCACTGTCCTGGGTAATGCACGGCGACGCCTCACAACTGACTTTTCCTGGCATAACATACGTGTTGCAAGGCAATAATCCAATAAGAAAGCTAAAACGTATCCGAATAAGGCGAGTCTTACATATGTCACCCTCTTACAGCATAAGTCTGTTTAGTGAGGCCAGCACATCTGGCAGATGCCTGACCATTCGATTCTCTAGAGTCTGAGTAAGTTCTTGTCCATCGAAATCGTCCGTACAGAAGCCATGTAAAGCGCCGACAGCCTCGTGTTTTCTGGCTACTGACATTACTAAGGACAACAAAAGGTTGCCTTACAAGGACCCTTGACTTGACTGGTGGTGATGATGCTGCAAAACCCATGTGCCCTACCCTCTCGGGGATACTCGTAGAGGTCAATCCGGTTTTGACTCTTTCTGGATATAAAATGTCCTTTAGGTCCTTCTAAGATATCCAAAACTCCTAATACAATATCAAGAAAATTCAGCGTTTCTTCCTCCTACTTTTATGCTCTTTTTTAATCTCAAACCTCCTTAATCATGTCCGACTCCGAGGATTTGGTTTTGATCGAACCTGAATTAGAAAATGGCTTTGGATCACCAGACCCACCAAAAGAGCCAACCGTGGAAGTAGTTAGCTGTCCAGCCCTTCCGGGGCAAAGTAAGAAAAACCAGAGTCTTCCAGTCTCTACAACTCCACCACCGCCACCGATAGCCAACAATGTTCAGTCTTCTCCACCTGGAGCTCACAGTTCGGAGCATAAATTGTCTAGCCTCCCTCTTATGATAAAGAAGGAAAACACACACAAAGAATGCTCATGCAACTCGCCTCAGCTTGAGGCCGTGTTTCAATCTGGTCCAGGTCTGGCAACACCAGCATCAGCTCTGGGAAGAATAAGCTCAAGTTCTGCGCCGCCTATGACTCCAACTTTTCCCAACCCACCTTCACCATTGAAAAAATGCTTCTGTCAGCATGAACCGACATATCAACCACCACCACCACCGCCGCCACCTCCACCTCCACCTCCACCTCCTCCACCAGCACTTTTCTCAATGTCTCCACACGTACTGCCACCACCTCCACTTCCCTGGCAGACACAAAACAGAGGCATACCACAGCCTCCACCTCCTCCCCCACCGCCCCCACCACCACCACCACCGGCGCCACCAATGCCGATGTCCATGGGCTCAAAAAAGACTAAGAAAACCTATTATCCACCACCACCACCTCCTCCACCACCTCCTCCTCCACCCCCGCCACCACCACCACCTCCAGGAATGATTGTTGTAAATCCTGGAGTAACTGGGCGTGGCCGAACCCGAAGCCGTAGTACTAGCGCCGACTCTTTCCAGTCATACAATGATTCCCAGGCCGCAAAGCAC
>Ga0307515_10018782_pt1 | contig 12482 bp, 11 predicted proteins | sample 17_EM_MG_FD_194513 | JGI IMG/M metagenome (GOLD analysis project Ga0307515, IMG submission 194513) | Populus trichocarpa ectomycorrhiza microbial communities from riparian zone in the Pacific Northwest, United States - 17_EM | ecosystem: Host-associated > Plants > Roots > Unclassified | place... | reverse complement strand
CACGTCTGTCATCTTCGCGGTGTCTTACCTGCCTACTGGGCTTGCAGGGTGTTCAATGGATCCGGGGATTAATCGTGGTACGCGTAAGCTGGCCCGAACATCCCGGGTTATCAAAACAAAAAAAAAAGGATGTGCTGCCAAACTCCACAAAGATCTCTTCAAAACTTTCAGAATGGAATGTGTTCTTCCTTTCCCACCTTGACTCTTTAGCATCTTCTTCTTCTATCAACCTGCAGAGCTTTCTTGCAACTTCTGTGTAGTGTTCCTTACCGTGATTATTACATGTCCCAGAGTCCTTTTTATTGTTTTCCTTTGGCTCATCTTCAACATTGTTGAGAATGAGATCAAGAAAATTAGGTGAAGATTTCTTCTTCGAGAACCTCAAAGTCCATTCGCTATGTATCACCTGATTGAAATCAAGTAAGAAAAGGAAATAGCAACGTTAAGAACATCAAATTAATTTAAAGGGTTCATGCTTAATTAGAAACTAACTAGGTCAAGGTATAGTGCATCATGAGCCAAAAGTTCACTGAGACCAAGGAGAGAAATCTTGCTTGAATCTTCTGAGAAAAGAACGTAGACATCATGATCTTCTTGATTTATTAACTCCGGTGTTCTCGCTCGATGATGTTGTGCTTGTGCTAAATCCAAATAAAGCAAGTAATCCATGAAATTCACTACACTACTGGCCGGAGCTTCAACATTGGCATCGCCAATCTCTGGCTTTTTTTAAATGATTGAAAAACTCTACAGTAATGGAATTTTTATGGTATGATCTGATGGGTGTGTTTGGTGACTGCCCTTGCACAGAAGAAGCCACATTATGCCTGAAAAAACCCTAGAAGCCTCCTAACAACCAACAGAAGAGAGGGGGAGATGTTCCCCAGTTCAACCACCCTCTGTGCTTCCTTCCAAGAAAAGGCCTCTTATTTCCAAGCCCTTCTTTTGTCTTTCGTCCCTAAATTTAACATAACTTCATGTCATTTATGTTAAATAAACCGTCTCTCTTGCTTCCTGCTCTTACAGCATGGTGATCATACAGTGTGTCACGAGAATAAAACCTCAACTCAATGCCTGCTGACAATAACAGCAGCTTATCCAGCTCACTGCTTTTGCCTTAATGCTTGTAATCCTCGTTCACAAATCAAACACACATTGTGAAATCCATGAAAGAATGCCAAGTTGTGAATTTGACTTCTAATGGATTTTAGCAACGTTCCACTTCACACGAGGAATCACAAGGCAATCACAGATATGGCAATGCCAGCCTATTCAAGTAGAGACCTGAAAATCATGCATCTTAAAGAAATTGTGTTGGTACATTAATAGAAACCTTCTTTCCATGTCCACTGATGGCGATGACAAGAAAAAAAAAAACTGAGTTGGTTAGCAGAATAACAAGGTAACAGAAGCATAGACAAGAAAGACATGGAAAGAAACATGAACTTCAATTATTATGAACTGAAAATCATGCATCTTAAAGAAATTGTGTTGGTACATTAATAGAAACCTTCTTTCCATGTCCAATGATGGCGATGACAAAACAAAAAATATCTGAGTGGTTAGGCGATGACAAAACCAATAAAAAACTGAGATGGTTTAGCAGAATAACAAGGTAACAGAAGCATAGACAAGAAAGACATGGAAAGGAACATGAACTTCAATTATTATGAACTGATTCTGTACATGTACAACTAACAAAAACTATAGCCTATAATCCTCGAAAACAATTAAGTACCCCCCCATATACTCACCAACTTAAATTCTCACATACAAAAAAGAAAGGACTTTTATCACTCATCGTCTGCCTACTGACATGAAATCTTCCCACCACAAACCAAAGACAAAACCCCCGATATGGAAAATTTGCATCTGATTGGACCCTTCTCAATTTTCACAAGCACAGACCTTTGTCTCTGCATCTTGACCTTCATGTTGATACTACTAGAAGCTTCTTATTGTGTCCACTCGGTCAATAACATCCAAGGCCTTGATCCAGTCTATATCAAAGTTCATGACAGGAACAGAAGATGGCCTTCTAATGGGAAATGGATCTTTTCTAGTTTCGCCCATTGGCGAGTGGCTACTACTTTTACTCAGCCGATGATGCTTGCTTAACCTGGTTTTTGCAGTATCAAATTCCTGACTCTTGCTTATCCCAGGTGTCTTTTTCCTCTTACTCACATCCCGAAGCATCTCTTGGTCTTCAATTGTCAATGTGGGGGATGGGGAGCTTGGCTTTTGTGTAGACAACTGAATTGTTTTCTCATTTGGGGACCGAATCGGAGATTTAACAGGAGATCTGGAACCATTGCCAGCTCTTACTTGGCTGACAAGATGGTGAAGCCAAACCACCAATTCAAGAATATAAGTTTCAGTCTTCTCCTTGTCTGCATGGTGTAGTGTCTCTATCCTGAGCAAGTCGGTCTGTCCAGCAGGTTTACGATTCACCTCAGACCTGAAGAATTTGTCATAAGGAACTCAACACAGGTGAGATAATAAGAAAGAGAATGAGCAGATTTGGAACTCACCCTGTATTCGCCCATTCTCCAACCCAACCAAATCCATGATGAGCTCTGGTTAATGCATGCAAAAATGTAAACACAAGGATAAATATTTGGAAACAAACCAAGAGGAGAAGAAATATAAGTTGAATACATTAGTATGTTAACAAAACCACAAAATCTGTAAAGAAGTTTTAGCTCCTGCTTTAAAATCTTCTGTTCACAAGGACCATACAGTTGGGGTACATTGATTAGCGGATGGGATGATACTGGATGTGACAAGGTTGTAACATGTGAGGAGGTAGAACAAAATTTGGGTATGGGACAAGAGAAAAGCTGCTTTTCATCCTGTCCCATGTGCAAATCAAACACCAATACAAGACAAGTTGTCCTGCCATGTCTTGTCCAGTCCCATGTACCAAACACTACCTAACTTCACTAGAGTAATAATTTGTTAGATTATGATTACTATTAGTATTAGTGGTTAAAAGGATGCGCATGCCTCTGAACATTAAATGGAATTGAGCAGATCGTAAGATGAGGTATCAGAAGGTACAGCCCAGCCAAGGTAGAGAAATTTAGACTGAGCTGGCATCTTACTTGGTTGTGTTAGTAGCAATAGGAACAAGCCACTGCAAAGTTTTCTCCATTTCAGCTTTGATTTGTGAGACTGTAAGCTGCAAGAACATTATTTGAAATATTAATTATATCAATGCATAAACAAGAAAATGGCTAGAAGTGAAATCTCAATGAGCAAGTCAGTCCCAAGGCAACATCGAATGATACCTCTTCGTTAACTTGAAATGACAATAATTTAAAGCGCAAAGCAGATTTGATATTTGGTGGCAGCCCCTGGTACAAAGCATCCCTTGTATTTGGAGGCACGGAACTTGATCGGGACACCTGATCACATTAAGGCATTAGCTCAGACAAACAAAAAAGCCAAGAAGAAGAAAAACAAGAAGCAACAATTAGATAAGAGCTTCAGGACTGCAACCCTGGTTAAGGCAACATTGAAAAACTCAGAAGCTGACATTTGAGATACAGAACCAAAATCCTTAATAGCAAGGATAAAAGGGTATCAAGTCTGGTGAAATCATAAACTCACAAGAGTATCAATTTGAGTGACAATGTTTGCATAATGCAATGCAAGACCAGCAGGCCCCAACTTTTTATGGTTCGAAGAACTTTTTACTGGTCTATCGCCATCTGCAAGTGAAAACATCAGTTAATGAAACCACAAATAGCCAGATAAATTTCATATCACTTCATTGTCCCAAGCAAGAAAACAAAGAGAAGAGGTATATATATGTGTGCATATATATATAATTAAAAATTGCCAATAACAAGAAATCCTAAACCCTGTTTGGATTGCTTACCAGCACTGCCAAAAGCTTCATGAATCTCCAAATGCAAGAAATGGACAATATCTACCAACTTCTCCATCACCTACATAAACAGGATGTTAGATTTATGTTGCAATAACACTAAGAACAGTCAATGAAAAAGAACAAAAAGATTTATTGTGTAGCTATCACTTGACAGATACAGAATATGCATGGTCCATCCAACATTAGGAGTGCACTGCTGCATCCTTGTGGTAGGATCATAAACACAATGATCAACAAGGGTGAATCATCGATGTATGAAACACTAAAATAAGGCCATATTTGTCTCCAATATGCCTCTAGAACTGGCGCCACCAGCCACCTCAATGCATTACTGCTTCATACCTCTTCCAAAATCTTAGACCAAAGCGACTTCTTCTTCAAACTTTTCACATGCTTGCTTTGGCTCTTTAACTCTGCCCTCAAAATAGCAAGACTGTCCCCTACAAACGAATTAAACGCAATGAGACAGCATCACTTTAGAATGTTAATGTTGATCAAAATCAAGAAAATGTGAAATAGAAACAAACATCCCTGAGGGAAAAGATTAAAAAAAAAATAAGAATTAAAGGGGGAAGTTCAAAAAATTAAGGGGTGCAATTGATGCATTTTTATTTGGACCTGTGTGAAAAGAAAGAAAAAAAAATATAACGACTAAAAAGGGGAGTTCAAAAAATTAAGGGCTTCTCCATAACATAACTTCACAAAGGGGAAACAAGGAGCAAGCTCAAGCATAGATGGGTTGCACTCCTTTCTCGAAAATATTTTATTCTGGTCAACATTATGGGCCAATCAAATGAGAATCAAAGCAAAATGAAACTTAAACTGCAATTCACCTCTTTGAGCAGCATTTGTTTTATCATCTTCCTGAAGCTTACGGCGGTAATCTTGTTCAAATCTGTCCAAGGCATGCATTTCATGATACAGTTCCTGCAACCCAAAGGAAAAATCTCTTCATGAGGAAATTTACAAGATAAGCTTAAGAGAAGTACTAAGCATGAAATTGTATGGGTGGATATGATAATGAGCTGAATTAAACTGCGGGAATAAATTTCTTATCAATGCTGAATAGATATGGATGTACCACATCTCATGCAAGATTAAAAATTGGCAGCATATGAAGGAGAAACAAATCAATAGCATAAAACACAAATAATGCACTAGCCGCACATAAAGCAGACTCTAGATGCCCATAGATGACTTCAGTACAACATATTTGGACCGTTGATATAAAGTTACTCAGTTATGTTCAAGTCACAGCATTTGAAAAGTAATTGTATTTTGTTCTGAAATTTGTCATTAGATGATCAAGGAGAACAGTTTAAAATTAAGTTTATAACATCTTTCATTTTTCAAGAGCATTTTGCTCAATGACCATGTTGTGAGTGAAGATATTGTTCTTGGCTGCGAATCATCGTAGAGTATAGAACATCTTAGGATGTTGCAAAGAGTTTTCTTTTTGGTGTTTTTCTCTTCCTCCCCACATTAATCACGGCCAAAAGGAAAAGAGGGAAATACAATAGAACTGAAAAAACTGAAAGTCACACTCCCTTTCAAATTAGAATGGGTGTGGTACATCCAAATCCTTCTTTTGCAGACAACACTTCCACCAGCACAAAGAAACAAAGAACATTGTTAAATGTTTTCTAATCATCACACCTCGATATGCAATATCTGCTGAAATTTAGGGACAGTTATATACTATAGTATTGTTAAATACTCACTGCTGTATACTGAACCAAATTCATCAATTGTTGCATAACTGTCTCTGCTTCATCCTTCAATTGCATTTCAGGTGTCAATTCTGAACCCAACCTAAAAAATCATATAGAATGACTGAAATATAAGAACCTTATTTCAAATATTCTGAAGAATAATCAATATAAAACAGATGCAATTAGCATTACTTTTCAAGATAACGGTCCAAGTTGTGCCACTGAGGATCTTTGCAACGGTTTCCAAAACGCACCACTTCTCCAGAAAAAACTTTCAGTTCTTCTCTGTCATAATTGTGTAGCGAAATGATTAATATTTCTTCTACAAGTTTTCTAGGCAATGCTATAAGATCACTGTAATAAAATGTATGAAGATCTGTTTCAAATTAAAATAGAAATTTTGGAAATATCAACCTCTTATCAGCTGCTGCTAGCCTCAAGAGTTCATCCATATCTCTAGATATTAGATTTTGCACCCCCTCTGAGGGAAGCACAACTTCTTTTAAATGTCTAATGTTCTCTTCTGAAAGGGATTGCATTAGATTAGCACCCTTAACAATTGTGTTTGCAACTTCAAAAGCTAAAATTGAAATCTTATCCCCTTTTGTCGTCAGCCCTGAGGTAAAACCACTGCTAGGATTTAAATTGGTCATGCTACTACCAAGTGTGTCCAATACATCGTATGCCTTTCCAAGCCCAGCAGTACCAGCTCTGCCTAACAGTGAACTCACTTCTGAGACCTGCAACACCAAAATAACCAGCTTTTTTAATTGAGCAAATTTCTGATACACAATTCCACAGAGCAACTTACAACATCTATCTATTATCAGTGTGTGTGTGTGTGCGTGCACGTGTGAAAGAAGATCCTATACTGAAGTATTGCAGTGTGGAAACATGAATTAGCTCCATGAGCATTGCCAAGTACATGATCATACCATGCATGAATTTGATAATTATATTATAAGATGCAATGTATTTGGAGATAGAGGATTAGGAGCATTTAATAACATATGATGAAAAAATCATCTCCTAGAACAAGAAAATGCATCCAATTTCTACTTACAAATAACACACACTGACTCTTACAAAAAAAAAAAAAAAATCATCTAGTTTTTTATTAGATGCACGTTAGATGATTTTGTTTTTCAATGATTGATTACTTAAAGATTTTAGCTGTCATGCTCCATTTGGTTGATGAGCCATGCACATATAGGACCATGATTTCTGTTTTTTTTTTCCTTTTTATTGCTTTGTACTCCAAAATGGCTTCAATGCTTCTTGAACCTTTCACCTTCTTTCAGACATACTAAACCACACACATGCTTCATTTATTTATCAACATTCAATTATTTTTCTTTTCAACTCCTATATGCTTAATAAGAGTGAAATGTTTAAACCATAACATTATGGACACTTTCACTATATTGTTATTTTATTTACTAATGTGGCGATACACAGAAGGATGTTATGTTATTCATGTAATCAAATAAGTAGAACTTTAATAATTGTTAATTCCCATGATTATATAGATGTTATTTATCAAGGAAGTGACTTTTTTTGAATAAATTTAAAAGTATTCACATTTGTGCTTTAGAAAATATACACATCATAATATGGTAGAACTAATGTCTACACGGTTCAGTAGCAAATAACTGAAAAGACCTATGTCAATGTTATGAGGCATTCAGAGAAGTCGCATTTTTCTCCATTCAATCAAAACTATGAACTCTATGTAAAGCATCGTTTTTAATAATTTTCACCAGAATCTGTAAATTTACTGTGTGAACACATGGGTAACTAGTGCATAATAAACTGCAAACAACTACATGAAACGTGCAATTGCCTAACAGAAAAATATCTAGTTTAGAGCACTAACAAGTCTTTCAGATGACACAAACAAAACACGTTTTCTTTCTTCTCTTATATTCTTTATCGTCCTCCTACTCGAGTTATCTAGACATGTCAAGCTTAGCTGCATGTAAACAGAGCACTCCAATTCCAAGCAAAACCTAAATGTTTAAATAATTATGTAACTTCATTGTTTGTTACCTTTTTGTTCCTGAAATCAACTTTCCCAAGTAATTGATTTATAAAATGCCTTCATTTCTCAAATATATTTCAGGCTCCTGATTCGACAATAATGTGATATTGAGGCAGTCAATTAAGAAATAAGCCCCAACTCAAGGACAACTTAATGAAACTTAAAACATTTAACAAAACTAAAATTAATGACAATGCCATCCTCCTTTGTGTTTTAATTCTTGATGGAATAGACTTTATGAACGCAGCAAAGAAAAGAGACTTTATGAGGGAATTGCATAAAAAAGCAAGGGGAAGGAAAACATGAATGCTTAAGCAGCCAGAATTGGATATATGTAGACATGATCCCAATAAGCATGTGCACCACTACAAATATTCTTACAATTCTTCTCCTCCTTCAAGCTCCAACAGAAGCAATATTAACATCCTTAGAATAATACTACTTTTGAGCCGAAAATTCCTCTCCAACTGCTCCCCAAATCTAGCAACATATTAGGAACTTAAGCAGCTATAAAAGAAGGAGAATACATGGAAGTCCTAGGTAAAAATCAATGAAGATAGTTCATTATTTGCCATCTCTATAGCACAAATAAAACCAGCTAAGAATAAATTTCTTCCTCTTTGACAGTCTCTCATGAAAGAATACGAGACATAACTGCCTCCATGGATAGAAAGTACGTAGGAAGCCTGCTCACTATGCACTATTCCACAAGAACGTTCTATTCAGCCATCACCTCAAACCTTGGAAAACTTTTTCATTATGATGATTCTTCCTAGTATATATGGTGCACACCATATCCACCTTCAACACATACAGGCAATTAAAAGCACCTTCACCAACTCCAATTTTGCATGTCAAGAAATATGTAACTCTCAAGGCATCAGAGAAAAGGGATTTTAGGTTACAACAACTAATTAAAAGTTTGGCCCTCAACAGAACACAATAATAGAGACAAAGGAACCAAATAGCCAATGCTACTAATTTGAGACCAAGGGTTAGCATTCATGTATCCCAGGCAATATATGAGAGTTTCTCCCACATGCTCCAACATAGAATACTCCCACCAAAAGATCCTACCTTTAAAGGCTCCACCAGCATGATGCCCCATCATAAAGTAGAACCTATTGTCCTTTACCTTAAAAATGATAAGTTTAGAAAACTTATTACCCACTTCTGATGCTTCCACAAAAGTGAAACCCAGCAAAGTTTCCAAACCAGGAGACACAACCCTGCCTCTCTCCAGGCTCAACATTGCTTAGCCATCACCAACTTTTAAAAGCTTTCCCTGTGCAGTAAGCCTCTCCACATCAAGTTTTGATAAAGCTCTATTAAACATGTACAGCCTTCTCACACACAACCAATCAGCTTGAATGGAGAGATGTGCCCTTTTCCCCAATTTATGCCTGATCATCCATGACATTCCACTGTGCACAAAATCTCTCCACAATTTCTCAAATCCTTTTCATGGACCAAAAAGGGTGGGTAAAATAGACAAAGTTGGTAAACAGAGAGAGTACTCTTAATCAAATAACAATGCCCTTCCACCCTTTACCCCCTCCCCAACAAACATTGAAAGTTTGAAACTTCCCAGCTCTTCCTTTTCTTTGCATGAAGGAATCTCATGTGAGCTCCTCAAGGGAGGACCGCAGGTCTTCAGATAAAGATGCCAAATTTGATTCTCACTTGATATCAGAAATAGCAGATAACATCCCCCATTTAGAAACTTAAATCTCATCCAGTGAAAGAATGCACTCTTTCTCAAATTAGCCCCATATCATATTAGATAACCCAAACCGAGGAAATATTATCACATGTAATCAACTTAGCATTGCAAAACAATAAAGGATTGTTCGCAAATAATAAATTTGAAATCAGCAAATCATCGGACTTAACCCCCAGACAGTTTTCCACGTATATCTGAAACATTCTACTTGAGGCTTTCATCATACGGCAAAAAGAAAATGAAAATAGGAGGTGATGGATGCCCTTGAATCAAACCTCTCAAATAATAAAGAGGCCATACATAAATCAACTAGAACTTTTAACTCTTCTAAGGTATGACAGGAGACACAAAATAATACAGAGAGAAATGACAGACAATTTAATCTTTGTTCCCCACAGCCAGGAATCGCTCATTACAACTTCTTTTTTCAAATAACACAAGGATCCAAATCCAATGGGATTTGAATTTCTAAACAACTCATGATAAAGGAGATAAATGGGCATAGAAAAAGAGTGGCATGAGCATTCAACTTGCTGTCTGGCCAATGCATTCAAAGTTTCTGTCCAGAAGTTAGTAGTTATGAGAATTGACAGAAAAGTTTTTTGCATTTCATAAAATAAAAATTAGTTTTACATATTTCGTGATTTGGTTGCAGCTTTTAACAATCTTCATTCTAATGAGTCCTAATCTTCAGTGACATGGTGATGGCCTCATTTCAGTGGTATAATCTATGCTTCAAATTTCATAGTTAACAAGCATAACTACCAGGAATGCATGTCAAGTAAACACTTTATACTACGACTTATGTTACAAGCTATATCACAGATTCAACTGAAAACATCACATAGGAAACTCCAGACTGAAGAGAAGGAATTGATAATAATTTGACAAAAAGTAAACAACATACAAATTAGGCTAACCTTTGCAACAGCTGCCTGCTTGGACTTGGTTGATCCGGATTTATTGGATAGAGCCCTTGACAAGCGAGGAATCCCATCATCAATGTCATCCGGATTCACCTCATATTGAACCACGGTCACTTCCGGTAACGAAAACGGTTCTCGTAGCTGCTTATTATCCACGTTCTCCACAATTGGAGATGGATTTGCATTGTTATCTATTTTCAATTCACGAGTCTGATAAACCAAACCAGGCCCATGACTAAAATGACCATTCAACTGCGGAAAGCCTCCACCGGGAGCATTATCTACAGTCGAGCTCCTCGAGCAAAGCCCCCCCATTGTGATGATCACAAAACTATTCAATTTTCGTTCTAAAGTTCCATACAAAGGGTAAAAGCTTGTTATTTACAAGAATCAGAAAAAACCCTTTTATCAAATTACACTCAGGAGCTCAAAAATGAAGCGATTGCTAGCAAATCAAGAGCCCCCTTAATAAGTTCACCAAAGAATTGTTCTAGACCACTTCGAAGCCGAAAATGTAGTTCCTTGTTACATCAAAATCACCACAATACCAGTTTTGATCCCTGCGGCAGTTCCAATCCATTAACACCACCACCCCACCAAAACTGTAAACCAAGAAAACAACTCCCCAATAAGTTCCTACTTATAAATCAGGAAAAGAAAAGAAACAACATGATCAACATCAAATCAAAAGGACTTGTACTATCAAAATTAAAAAGAACAAAACAACCCAGTTCAAAACTTTTAAAACAGGATTAGTACAAATTCAAGAACACTAAAAAAAATGACAACAGAATCAAATTAGCTTATGTGCTGATGAAAACAAAAACAACCCAAAACTACAGTCAAGAGAAAGCATCAATCTTTACTGGAGAAACACACAGACCTCAACAAATGCATTAAATTTGCATCTAATTCAAAACAAAACAGGAAGACAAACTTACCAGTTTGATAGGTAGAGATCTGTGTTAGACGATATAAAAAGATTGCGACTTGTGCTTTATTTTTTCAAGTAAATACAGAATAAAACAAGAAACAGCCCAGGACAAAGAAACGATGATGAAATAAAGAGATCAGAAGTTAAGTACATATACAAAGCGGGTTTTGGAGAGAGAGTCTAAGCGGCTATGGGACTGTTAAGAACCAAATCATAGCAAAACTAGTACAATAACTAGCACAGAGAGAAAGAGAGAGAGAGTGGTCAAAACTCTACTTGCTGCTGCTGCGAGCAAGCTTACACACTCATAGTCATAGCTACTTAACCATGGCTTTATTACCATTTCTCATTTTTCAAACATTCAACGCCCACTCTCGTTTAAGGCTCTAGAAACACACTTCATTTTTATTTTCGTTTTTTTATTTACCATGATTATACCATAAAAGTTTTGTGATTTTTTGCTTTTTGACATATGTGTTGGAATTTTTATTATTAAAATACATTGTGAATTGATCAGAATCTTAATTGATTTTTAGATTTCATGTTTTGATATTTATTATATTATTGAAGGCTAGTGAAATCCATATAAAAGCTAATTCTAGCTTAAGATATTATAAATTTATACTATATCAAGTTTATGATTAAATTATCTCTACAAAATAGAGTTCTTATTTGACATATATATATATTTTAAATTCATACTTGAATATATAAAAATAAAAATGTTTTCAAACTTGATTTTACTATGATAAAATTATATCGATTCTTACTTACAAATCTAATTCTATATGTGTTTTTATAGTAAAGAATGAAGATTTATTTATTCGTAGTATATGATTTTAATTTATATAAATTATATTTAAATAAATTTTAATCATAATTTTTTATATATATATTTAAATTAAAGAGAAATTATTTGGCATGTGAAAAAATATATTATTTATTTTCTCTCATGTGCATACACATGATTCCTTGTTCTATATGTAACGTCAATAGAAAATATAATTAAAAAAAGATATAGTAATATGGGTGCCAAAACTCTTATTAACCAGGAAAGAACAAGACTATGTATTATTATTTTTTTATTTTATTTTTTATTTTTAGAGGGAGAAAAAAAAAAGGAGGGGGGGGTTCTATATCAAAACAAAAGAAGAGAGTGTATCCACGCGCCATGGTGGGACATTAGCTAATCATTTTCCCTTGAACAAGGTAACCCGGGGAACCCCTTCAAGTTCAACGTTCACGCTTTCT
>Ga0307515_10018781_pt1 | contig 12483 bp, 9 predicted proteins | sample 17_EM_MG_FD_194513 | JGI IMG/M metagenome (GOLD analysis project Ga0307515, IMG submission 194513) | Populus trichocarpa ectomycorrhiza microbial communities from riparian zone in the Pacific Northwest, United States - 17_EM | ecosystem: Host-associated > Plants > Roots > Unclassified | place... | reverse complement strand
CCAGGTTACAGAGCAGATTCTCATTTCCCGAATAATCAGCTGCCAGGCACTCTGCCTCGATTCAGATCTGCCTCTGAGGTGTCGCAGGGTATATCTGCTTGTAAGAGTGATCCCCACACGGTGCCTTGTCTCGAGCATCCTTTTCCTTGGCAACATCATCATGCCTTACCTGTTAAAGCAAACTTTAAATCTTTTTATTTTCATACGGACCGCAGTATGGGATAGCTGGGATGGAACAATTCTGACCTGCCATGGCTGTGTCCAACTGTGGGGGTGCGCTCAGCTATGCATCGTCCCAGAGAGGATAAGTGGGCACCTTGCCACGAGTTATACTAACCTTAGAGCAGAAGAGAGGGGGCAAAGGAGAAACGAACGAGGAACAAAAACAGTTTGTGAGACAAAATTTATAGAAATCCGCTCAACTCGCAAAAGATTACAGTACAAATACAATTTCCTTCGGTCTCTTCCATCACCCCAAATTCCCCACTCCGCAGCGGCAAACTCTAAGCCGTCCGCTGCCCAACCATCGCATACCTGTCACCCCCAAAGATCCCTTTGCCTGCCCGCTTCGCCTTCCTGGCCCGAATAAAGATCAGTGTCCCCGAAACTACGAACAGCAACCCTGCAAACCCAAGGATCACGTGATCAAGTCCACTCTGGCGCGGCGAAACTTTCTCTTCATCCTTCACTGGATCTGGCGCTTTCCCTGGTTCTTCCTTAGCTACACCTTTGATACCCATGAGTTCCGTGTCAAAGACTGAGAGCTGTTAGAAAGGACTAATTAGAGGTCTAAAGGGCAGGTACGCAGAGTGCAGTCAGTCTTGCATGATCCTATGCCTCTACTGGTGCCATATGCTAGACTCCCTGGGATAGTGAGTTTGCGTTTCTCGCCGATGCACATGTCCAGCAGGCCTTGATCCCATCTATAAAATGTCAGGATCGATTTGGAAGCAAACGTGACACAAAAATCCTCGCCAGGGCGGCGTTTGTGCCTCAGGGAAGACAGATTAAGTAAAGAAAGGCGTACCCTTGAATGACCTCCCCTTTCCCAAGGTTAAACTGAAACGGCTCGCGATTATAGCTGCTATCGAATTCCTCTCCATTGGGCAGCGTCCCGCTGTAGTTGACCGTGATGGAGTCGCCGGCTTGGGACTTGCGCGCGCAGGTCACAGGATTTGTGACTTCGATTCCGACTTCTGTGGCGAGAACGGAGGTCGCCAGGGCGGTGAGGAGGAGTGGGAGGCGCATCTTGATGGGGTGGATGGATGAGGACAGAATGAGGATGATATTTGAGATGGATGAGATGCGTCGTTGATGTCAGGGGTTTGCCGAGATTTCCCCATTTAGTTTAGCCTCATCCCTCAACTTCATATGATTCAATCACGAGACATGATATTTTTAATTGTGGAAGCTGGGGGTTATAGTTGCGGTGATAATAGGGTGTCTTAGGCGTGAGGGAAATTGAATGTTGGCAGAATCAGGTGAAGAAGATTGGAGTCTGCGTCAAAAATTTCGAGGTGATACGAGGTGTTCTCAGGGTGCTGACACTTAAATTTTAGGCGCCCCAACCCCCTCCTCCAGCCCCTAAACAGGAGTGGGCGTATTGAAATAATTTGACTAATGCAAGTATTGACTTGGTGGTGCACTAGCCTGGCAGGGAGGCATTACACCCTCTTCTCTCTTCTTCCTATCGTCACTCTGCATGTCCTTTAATTATTTAGGTCTTGTCAACCATCAATACTATCATTTTTACACCTCGAAATCACCAAAATCAAGGAACGTATCTTGAGAGGTCTATCAATTAATTCGAAATCTGGTATCTACGCAAACAAGCAATCGTCAAACAGCTACAGCTATTAATTTTTTTTTTTAAAAAAAACCGGCAAAAGCGACATGACCCCATTCCCTCCTCATCAACCCCCAACTCTCCTCCCCCATTGCCTTTTTCTTCCTTTTCCCTCTCCTCACGAAGATCTAAACAAAGACAGACAAGGGAATAGCACCTTCAACGCAAGCATCAACTTCCTCCACCGATTCGCTTGCGCGTGATCCTCCTCACCTACCCCGTGCCGCCGAACAACCTTCAAGAACACCTCATCAAACGTACTCACGCTCACTGAATGGTATTCCAGTCCCAATTTCTCTCTGTTCTCTTCCAGCAACACAAACAAACTCCCCACAGACGGCGGCTCCTCTGTTTTTTCGGGCTTGGTGGGAGTTTCGGTGGCAGTGATGTCAGAGTCGGAGGCCGGGGCGGGAAGGGGAGAGCTTGAGGGAATGTTGAAGCGGAGTTGTCCGAGCCAAGCGTCTCGCTCCACTTCTGCTCCAGGGAAGCGTTCCTCGATCCATGCCTTGACCGCGTTCATCTCTTCCGGTGTCGAGTTCGGCGCGGATTTCAAAACCAGGTGAATGTGGAATCCGTATCCGTATTTCGTCCTCAGGTGACTGGTGGTACCAATGTCGAGGACGTGCTTTGCGAGAACGCCGACGCGGTCGGCGAGGGCGTCTGCTTCCTCCATCGAGTGGGTGGTGAGTAAGATGGATCTGTGGGGAACGAAGCGCGACAAAGTCCTCCACATGTTCCTCTTCGCCAGCGGATCCATCCCACTACTCGGCTCGTCCAACAAAAGACACTCCGGATTCCCAATCAGCGCGATGGCGAGAGAGAGTTTCCGTTTATTGCCACCGGAAAGCTTGTTCGCCATTCTATTCGCAAACGGCGCTAATCCCACTGCCTTGATTAAGCTCTGAACATTCTGCTCGATATTCGTGACGCCTCTTATCCCGGCATAAAACCGCAAGTGTGATACAACTGTCATTTGGTCTAGTGCGTCGTGTTGCGGGCAGACGCCGAGATGGGAGCGCGCGAGTTCGAGAGCGGAGAGAAGAGGGTTGTCAAGGATGTACATTTCTCCTCTATCAGGCTTGACTTCGCCTCTCAGCATGGAGATCGTGGTCGACTTGCCGGCACCGTTGGGTCCAACGAGCGCGAAGACCTCGCCGCGCTTGACGCCGAAAGTACAATTGTCGAGCGCGGTGACGGTTCCGGTTGTGAAGGACTTGAACTGTTTGCTCACATGCAAGACGCGCAACCCATCGTCTGAGGTTGCCGCGCGAGCAATTTCGGAGGAGACTTCTGGTTCGATGGTGTTTGTGTCTTCCGGATCGGGAGCGGGCTGGGTATGTTGGCGGCGGTGGAGCCCTTTGATGGCGAATTTGTGGTCGTACCATATGAAGAGGGCGAAGAGGAATAGGGATTGCCCGATCAGGTAGGCGATGGGCCCGCCGTAGAACTTGATGTCTGCTGGATGAGTTGACTTGACTGGTGGTGCGCCGACGCAGAGCACAGAGAAGAGGTTAAGGCCGATAATCATTGCACGGGTCAGTTGGCCGATTGGTGTGATGAGGCCGAGTGTAAAGTGGACGAGGAGGATTTGGTTCACCACTTGGTCGGGAGGGGATCGTGCGCTGATGGTCATGTATGCGCTCATGTAGAGCACCAACATCAGGCTAGATATCTTGTCAGCGATGCAGTAGATATCAAAAAGAGGATACATACGCTTGGCCCCCAGCAGAAAATGCAAACGCTGCGAGTTGTGATTTTGCAAAGAGGGATATGGTGTAGGATAAGTGGATCGATGCAATCCCGTAAAGGAAGAGGCAGACGAAGAGGTGGCCGAGGTTCCACCATGCGTTGGGTACGGCTGCGGCAAAGATAATGGTTATGAGTGCGCTGATAAAAAGAACAATCGTTCCGTCGAATATCAGGTATGCGAGCCTGCAAGGAAGTTAGAATGTGAACGAGAGACAATTGAGGTGATTTCACTAACCATAAGGGAAGACTTCGAACACCATTCGAATATTGTAGGGCCCGGACCCCTCTCAGGCGCTCAATCGTAGGATACAGAGCGAAGAACGCTGGGTAGCATGCCATCACGAGACCAAAGTAGAAGACAAACTGCAGAGAATCCTCAGTCTTCGATGGCCATGGAATATCAAAAACAGCTGGTGCCATTAGCATACATTGTCTTCAAACTTGCAGGGACAGCTTACCATATGAAGTGACAATCGACTGGTTCGTAAGCACGATATCCATCGCATTCTGCACATATATCGCGGAATAGATTCCAAGCGTGCCAATATTGGACCGATAGTTAAAGGTTGGGATCTCGCCAGCACCTCCGAGGTAAATACCGCCTGGCACGATAGTGGAATAGTTGCTATTGGCGAAATCGTTAAAGTCTTTGAGGGTATTAACGAAGTGAACGGACCCAAACAACGTGCTGACGTTCACTCCCTCCGTACTATTCGGGAGAGATCTCGAGAAAAGATCCAGCCGTTGCGATGTGACAGCATCCGGAGGTCCGATCACCAACTCAGGTTTGAGAGTATCTGACAAGTTGAAGGTGTCGGAAAGCGAAATCTGATCCAAGAAAGCACAGCCAGGATTCTCGAAGTGCTTCAAGAGGAGGGAGACCATGCCTGCTGCAATTACCGGAATCAAGAAGCACGCCAGGTAACCGGCCCAATTCCAACGCAAAATTAAGATTCGTTTTTTAATCAAAATCCAAGCTTGGGGAATGGAGCCAATGCGACGACCGGTGAGAAGATTTGAATCGGCACTCTTGACATCAACGAGGACAGACCCCTTTTCATGACCGTCTGCTCCGGAAGGAGGTGATGGCGATAGGAAGTGCTCGTGTGCGACTTGTTCTCCGAGTTCGGTGTTGGCGTCTTCTTCGACTGCCAGCTTCATGAAAACTTCCTCAATCGTCGGTCCGGCAATCTGGTAATTCTTGACGCCAGCGGCTCTGTAGCTCTTGATCTTTTCCATAGCGGCTTTTGTATCAGTAGTGGCAAATGTTTCTTCAGCATGCAATTTCCCTGACAGCCCCGCGACGTCGTTTTCACCGAGATTCTCAGTTCCAGGAGGGACCGAGAACCGATATCCATTCCCGAGTCGGGCTTTTAGTTCGGAGGTTGACCCTTCAGCCTTCAAGCGACCTTTGGAGATGATGGTCATGTGATCAGCTAGGTATTCTGCTTCATCCAAGAAATGAGTCGTAAGGATGAATGTTCTTCTTCCTCTTTCAGCGAGAAGGATATCCCAAACGCGGCGACGAGAGAGTGGGTCGAGGCCTCCAGAAACTTCATCAACACAGCAGACACGGCTTCCTCCAATCAGCATCATGATCAGCTGTAGCTTTCGCTTCTGTCCACCCGAGAGTGTTCTTGCGTATGATTTCCTTTTGTCCACAAGACTACAGAGGTCGATCAGTCTGCTGATATCTGCCTTCATATCTCCTGGGTTCACCGTCTTCAATGTGTAGAATATCTTCGCATGTTGTTCGACAGTGAGACCATTCCATAGGACGTTCTTTTGGGGGCATAGTCCAATCCCTCCAGAGCCATCGAGGGAAATCGAGCCACCAGTGATGCTACTCAATCCGGCAATGGCGCTTAGTACCGTTGTCTTTCCGCACCCATTTGCTCCAACCAGCACCATGATCTGACCCTGAAGAGCATTGATAGAGAGGTCATCAATTGCGACGACTGGTGTGGGCTTGCGTCCCATGATAGATTCCACGGTGCGTAAGAACCAATTCTTTTGGTATACCTTGCGGAAGTTCGTCAGTTGGACAGGAGTTGTCTTCTCACCATCATCCCAAGAAACCTCTCGCCGGGACCGCTTGGAAGCAGTGCCATACAACCATCGTTCGGTGTATACGGCAAATATAGGATATGCGAATATCTGAATGATGAAGAAGATCCAAAAGACGCCCGGAGCAAGCTTCCAGGGGCTGTCGGGAGCAACGCGGAGGAGGTTTATCGGGACCTTATGCGATTCGAATCTTGCGATGGATGAGAGGCAAAAGACGAACGTCATCGGAGTGAAGAGCAGTCCTGTGATTGCGACCGCTGCTGCACTCATCTTCTTCGCTTCGATCTGAGCGATGATTCCGAGGATCAAGATCAAGACCACTGTCGAAATACCACTGAGTTGAGCCTTTCTGAAGAATGCTGCACCGAATATGCTGCAGGATGTGAGGGCGAGACCTGCCAGGATAAAGAAGATGATTAGGATTCCGATGGAGCCATGAGGAAAGAGTCCAATCTTGAAGAAGATGGCCATGAGAATCCAACTTGGGGCGTATGTGAAAGTGAAAGCGATATGATGAGCGATCAGTCGAGCAAGTTGAGGTTCCCAGCGACGAACATTGGGCATCATGGATTCGACCAGATCTGACATCCCAAACTCTCGTTCCTTGGCCATCAGTCCGACGAGTTGGTACATGACGCCGACGAAGCCGATGTACCAGACGATGGAGATGTAGCCGTAGATACCTTTTTGGATGGAGACTGTGATGCCGTCCTTCCATTCTTTCTGGGTCTGGGACGTGAAAGCTATTGGATGTTAGCCGTGTAGGATCCGAAGTGGGTGGGGCACATACGATACTCGTCGACTGATGCAAGTGCGACAGCGTCTCCGGTGCTGTTGACGGTGGCAATCGCTGCATCAATGGTGCGCTGCAGGGGAATCTGGTAGATTTCTACATCGTTGGTCGTTTTTCTCATGTCGACATTGACCCCGAAAGAAGCATCAGAGCGAATGGTGTAGTTCCAAACGCCCCAGGGTCCCTCCTTGGGTGAGGAGTTGAAGACCACTGCGCCAAAGCATTTTGTGGTGCCTTGAAGACTGCTTTGGCATGTCTGAATCATATCAATGACATCGTTGGTGATCTTGATTGTTTTACCAGAGGACTTAAGAGGTTGAGCAATCAATTGGATGACACGGTCGATATCTCCACCTGGGTTGACGGGGTTGACCATGACAAAGGTATCGCGGCCGCCCGTCGTATGGTGCATCGCGTCGGCCAGGGAGCGTACTTGGGTTGGTGCGCCTATGCCATATTCCTCCTTCGGCCAGTACACCTTGAGGATGAATGACATATACATCGCGAAGATGATTGGGATCCATTGAGCGCGCCAAAGGGTGCTGATGCGGCTCTTTGGGTTGAAGAGGAGGTAGAGGTCCTTCTCCACCAGAACACCAATCTGCCTTAGTAGCAGCTTCATTGTGACAAAGGTATCGACAGTCGATTGAGTTGTTGAGATACTGCCACAGGATTATGGTGGTGGCATATTTGAAGGTGGGTGATATGTCGGGAATACCAACGGAAGAAGAGCGACGTCTCAGTCTTATCCCAATTTCGCGAGTGGCTTGGAAGCGCGCAACACGAGACATTTGGAGGGGAAAAAAGGCCTGACTTTCAGCCGTGTTGACGCGAGGGCACAGCCTTCCAGGTTTACAGTAACATCTGATCATTTCAGTGCATTCGGGTGGCGTGCAATTCCTTGGAGACACCAATCGCGCTGAGGGTGTTGCAAGCACCCAAGTGTGTGGCTTTCCCCCGCCCCTCTGGTCTGGGCAAACGAAGAATCCGGGCAGGGTTCTTCGGGTTGCTGTCCAGGGGTGGAACTCCCCGATTTCAATTTGCTGCCGGTCCGCGTATCGAGCTAAATTTACTACGTAGGCACACTCTTGGGCTTTGGGCAAATACGGTAGCATTGCGCGAGGAAAGCTCAATCGAGATGTTCCATCTTATAGGATTCGCCACGGCCAAGCTCATAATGCCGCATTGCTGTCGATAAGATAGCACTGGGCGAAAATGTGAAATTAAATCGCTCAAAGTATTATTCTGGACGGGGGGCATCCACACTTGTGGGGTTTTGATGCTTACGGGAAACAGCCCTATGTTTCCGTAAGGCTGAGGAGGCCTCAACCGAAGTACGAAGTACCCTGAAGGATGAGAAGGATGAGAAGGAATACCGGTTGCTGCGCCGCCCCAGTTATTAGTTTATTTTAACGCCCTCAGACCAACCGCAGTACTTTTCTTACTTACGCGTATACGGTGTGCTGGATCTGGTGCGCAGTCTTGGCTGCCAACACTCAGCCTCACATTGAGTAGCAGCACACCCGAAACTTTCAGGCAGCAGAATAAGACGGTTTCAGATTGGAGCACGTGTATCCTGTTATCTTCATCCCGGGCCTCGCAAATAACGTTTGCCCAGCCTTGCTTACTTTTCATTATGCTCGTCATAGAGCATGCCCTTCTAGTGATCGATCTTGTATAACTCAAAAACGTTCCGGCTGAGAATAGAATGACAGGAGGGAGACATTTGTCTCCAAATAATAAGACGTGCAGGTACAGAAGAAGAAAAGTCAAAGTAGTAGAATAGAACCGAGAACCGAGGTATGCATCCGCTGAAGAGGGCGAGTGGGAGAAACGGGCACTTCCAGTGGGGCAAATACGGGGCTCAGACACTGGCCGGTCAACCCTCTGGGGTTGTCAAGACTTCGATGGCGTGATATGGGCAATACAAACTTTGGCAGCTCCTCCAAATTTATAAAGAAGAGGAAAAAATCCCGAGGTGCTCAGATGTAGAAGAAAAAAAAAAGGGGGGGGGGAGTGCTAGTGGGGCGATCACAGGGCTGAGACGCTGTCAGAACCTTCCAGGGACAGCCTCAATAAGCGACTTCGCTTGAGTGATCGGGACGATACACACCGGAAATGTCTTCTAGCCTGAGAGTTGCAGAGAGTAATTTGTGTAGTATCTGAAGAGGGAATCGAACAGGTGGTGTTTCTGTCTAAATAGAATTATGAGCTAGATTGGTTGTAGTTAAGCTATAGAAACGGCCCAAGACGTCATCGTTGGCTCACGAGCCGTAACTTACGAGTAAGCAAATTCAGTGTGTTTTACGCTCCATCTAAGGGACTCACAGGGCAAAAATAAAATAAGGGCTTTACAAGCCCTCGAAATATGAATCCAGCTAGCAAAAAATCAACCCCCAGATCCCACAAGGGGGCGAGAGGCTCGAATATGTATTCGGATAGCAGAAAAATCAACCCCAAAAAAAAAGCCTGCGCCCGACGAGAGGCTCGAACTCTCAACCTTGGGCTACCTTTGGATCCTCAAATGAGGTGTAAAAGGCCCACGCGCTAACCACTGTAATTGCTTGCGTTAGAGGTAGTTGTTTGTGTGTTTCAGCGGGAGAACGTACATTGTGCCAGCCGGGCTAGTTTGTCATGTTTGTCCGAAAATTTTCTTATTTCAATTCTTAAAGCCGCAGCCTGAAAAGCCGGGAAAGAAAGTGCGGGCTCTAGTCTCAAGGGAAGCTAATTGGTGGGACGGGAGTTTAATAGTGGGGCCCACAGGAATCGAGACCGCCAGGTCACGAGAAGAAACCGAAGTGGCGTTAGCATGACTACTTGATAGGTTTTCGAATTTAGAGAGCAAAATAAGAACAAAGAATAACTCAAAGTTCGTATGTTACTGAAAAGAGAAATTTAAAAAGAATCTCATTATAGTTTAAATTAACTCGAATAAGCTATAGCTATTAATATTGCATACTTATTAATTTAAAGAAAAGGTTTAAATTTTTAAAGTTTGTATTACTTAATTATGTATAAAAATACTAACATACATATATATTACAGTAGCATTCGAAATCGGCTTCAGTTGCGAACAGTCTATGATTCTTATTTTTGACCCATATTTTATGTGGCATTAACCCTCTATGGCTAGCCTGTTTCCAAGACCCCTGCACTCGCTTAAATCATTATTCTGAATGTCACGAGGACTTTTGCCGAAGCACCAGAAGGATTAGTGCCCAAATTGAGAGCTCAACACAACAGTAATCTTAATGGAACTCTATTACAGTACTAGTGGCAGCATTTTCTTCCCGACCTCCCAGACAGGAGTCATCTCTCTAGTCTCTGAAGCACAGCGGTAGTGCTCGCTATACACGGGATGACCCGAATCTAATGACGTACGAAAATCAACCAACTACTAGAAAGACTATAAATCACACGAACACACAAAATGGACCCGGGTGGTGTGTTTCACACTTGGCCTGCTACCCAGCCTGCTACTCAGCCATATTCCAATCACCCCTTAAATCCGACTCAAAATCAAATCCGCCTGCTCTGTCTTCTCCCACATCATGATAAGCAAACTCCGATTATAGGAAAACTGTCGGTGGTTTCATTATTGGATAAACCAGTCTATGACGCCTTGAGCTACGTTTGGGGCTCTCCACTGTCTTGGGGTGGCCTTGAATTGGACGGAGGCCACATATTTATCGGCCAAAATCTAGAAACTGCACTTCGATATCTCAGGTTGTCTGACAAGCCAAGAACTCTTTGGGTTGACGCGGTATGCATCAATCAGTCAGATTCGGCAGAGAAATCGCACCAAGTCCGGCTGATGAGGGATGTTTATTCTCAAGCGGCCACAGTCAGGGCGTGGATTGATCGATCTATCGACGCTTCCGCGGAAGTCTTTAATCATTTGGCCATGATGCCCGAAGGACCTAGGAATAACACGAATATCAACTGGCTTCCTATGACCTCCATCTTTCGAGACCCTTACTGGACACGCCTGTGGATTCAACAAGAAGTGATAATGGCGAAGGAACTTGTCATGCACTTTAGATCCAATAAGCTTGACGCTGGGCCGTTGTTAACTTTCACTCAACTTATGTGGAATGCATTCAGGACCAGAAAAGCCTCCCAGTTGGATCTTATTGCTCTAGAAGAACATTTGACAATGGAGTTGAATGGACACGTATATTCTGGCTGGAAGTTCCTCGGCCGGAACTACGAGCGCTGTCGTACCACGCGATTATCCGAATCTGGACCTTCACTAACAGTACCAGTAAGAGATACACACATACCATACCATGGTACACTCATGAGCCTCTACATGGATTCAGGGCATCTGAATGTCACAGACCCAAGGGACAGGGTATACGGGATGCTCGGTATTGCAACAGACTGCTCACTAGAGAATGTCTTGGTTGATTATTCGTTGTCGGCCTTTGAGGTGTACGGCGAAGTCTTCAAACACTTTATCCGAGTCTATGACAACCTGTCGTTCTTGTGTTGTGCACCCATCACACCGCTTCGTCGAGAGGTGAACTGCACCTGGCTACCTCACCCACGAGCCCGCGGTAGCAGTTTCGACCTTTTAGTGCACACTCGAGGAGCTGGCAGCGTAATATCGGTTGTCACATCATATATCCGACCTTTAGGAGATAGTCTTACCCTTACTGCGCGTGGGGTACTTGTCGACTGCGTGAAGAGCACAGGCTTGCACCGGGTGTTACACCTTGCCGCTATCGACGATTGGTATGCCGACTTATGATCCCTATGCCTTGAGACTAATTCTGAAGCCCTAATGAATGAAGCATGGGACTCTATTGTCTTAACAAAGTACATCCAAGCAATTCAAGCGCTGGAACATAAAGAAAAACCCAGATCACTCACAGTCAATGATCTCTATAGTCGATATTGCCAAAAGGTACTGGATCATGGTCACGGAGCGTTGCGTTTGTCTTTGATGAGTATCGTGGATGAGATGGCTGAGAACTTGGATCTTTCTCCGGAGGATGAAAAGATGTTCAATCTGTTCTTGTTGTCTTTTGCAGACGCTTAATTCGTCACTATGAGAAGTGGTAGACTGGGAATTACTACGTCTGGCTATCTAGAGTCCGGGACTGAAATATGGGCCGTGTTCGGATGCCCGATCCTACTGGCTTTGAACCGAGGGCCAGCTGGCTGTTATACCTTGAGTGGACAAATCTGGCTAGATGGCTTAATGGACGGCGAGGCATGCAAGGAAATCTCCCTGTCAGGGGAGCCAACCCCAGATTATGCGGGACCTTTAGTCACAGACCTTATATTATGTTAAGTTGGGGAGCAATTATAAGGTTAGGGGGACGAGAACTGGCATCTAGGGAAAAGACAACTGTGGAGGGTGAAATTCAGAGCTAGATTCTAGAATATTCTATAACGCCTGAAAAAATCCTCAGGCATAATGTTAAATTCTTATGTGATATAGCAGAAATGCTACTGATGACTGGCAACGTGAAAAATAACGAGGCAGTTTATATGTGACAAGGAGTTAAATGAAGGTATATAATTAGCCATAGAAGGTTAGCCCGCATAAAATGTGGGTCAAAAATAAAATCATTGAGAGTCGGAACTGAAGCCGATTTCGAACCCTACTATATTATGTTTAAATTATTATAATATCTTATAAGTAATCTTTAATCTCTTATTCTTAGCAATATACTTAAAGAATAAGTATTTATAGAGTAAAGGGAGTATATAACAGGGATTTCTCTTTAATCACGTGGCACTATAGTGGGGGTTTTGGCTCTATATAATTATATAGCGCGGTTATGTGTATTACGGGTACAGCATTCAGGGCTTGGAAAGCAAGGTAGAAGGTCCCTTATAAAGATGATTTAAAGCTAAGGAAGGAAAGACTAGAATACAAGAGGTTATAGGAGTATATATATACCCCATAATCCGCTAGTCTATATAGGGCTTAGCTTCCTAAATTTCCCTAGGAGTACTCTATCTAGGTTCCCTTAGCGAGGCGGCCACGTCACGTGTAACTGCTAGGTGACTCTAG
>Ga0307515_10018780_pt1 | contig 12483 bp, 11 predicted proteins | sample 17_EM_MG_FD_194513 | JGI IMG/M metagenome (GOLD analysis project Ga0307515, IMG submission 194513) | Populus trichocarpa ectomycorrhiza microbial communities from riparian zone in the Pacific Northwest, United States - 17_EM | ecosystem: Host-associated > Plants > Roots > Unclassified | place... | reverse complement strand
GACCGACACCGCGCTGAAATTCGACCTGGAGCAGCAGAAGGCCATGGGCTTCAACATGGTCCGCAAGCACATCAAGGTCGAGTCCGACCGCTGGTTCTACTGGGCCGACAGGCTCGGGCTGCTGGTCTGGCAGGACATGCCGGCGCTGGCCAGCGGCAAGGAGCCCTCGACCGCCGGGCGCACCCGGTTCGAGAAGGAACTCCGGGAGATGGTCGACGAGCACAAAGGCATCACGTCGATCGTGCAGTGGGTGCCGTTCAACGAGGGCTGGGGCGAGTACGACGCCGGCCGGATCGCCGACCTGGTGAAAAGCTGGGACCCGACCCGGATGGTCAACCACGACTCCGGCTCGAACTGTTGCGACTCCGATCCCGACCCGGGCAACGGCGACGTGATCGACGACCACGACTACGTCGGCCCGGGCCTCAGCCGCCCACCGACCGACACCCGGTACGCGGTCAACGGCGAGTACGGCGGCCTCGGCTTGCGTACCCCCGATCACGAATGGCCGTCCAGTGGCAAGTTCGCCTACGAGTGGCTGGCCGACTCGAACGCCCTGACCACGCGCTACGTCGCCATCACCAGCAAGCTCGTCGACCTGATCACCGGTAAGGGCCTGTCCGGCTCGGTCTACACCGAACCGACCGACGTCGAGGAGGAGCTCAACGGCTTCTACACGTACGACCGGCAGGTCGCGAAGATGGACCTGTCCCGGGTGCGGGCGGTCAACCTGGCAGTGCTCGGCGCGGCGAGCGGCACGGTGCTGCCGACCGGCAAGCCGGTCTCACTGCGGGTCACCACGCCCGGCTACACCGACCGCTACCTGCGGCACGCCAACGGGGCCGCGGTCACCTCGGCGATCACCGCGAGCAGCTCGCTTCTCGACAAGCAGGACTCGACGTTCTACGTCCGGCCGGGGCTGTCCAACAGCGCGTGCTACTCGTTCGAGTCGCGCAACTTCCCCGGTCAGTACCTGCGGCATCGCGCGTTCCGGGTGTACAAGGAGGCCAACGACGGCGGAAGCACGTTCAACGCCGACGCCACCTTCTGCGCCCGTCCGGGGCTGTCCGGCGGCGGCACGTCCCTGGAGGCGTCGAACCTGGCCGGCTACTACCTGCGGCACCGCAACGCCGAGGTCTGGATGGACGCGGACACCGGCGGCTCGTACCACGACGACGCCACCTGGATCGTGGCCGGCGGCTGGTGGAAGAGCGGCGCCGACCTGCCGGTCGGCTCGGCGCGGTCGTTCCGGGTCACCACGCCCGGCTACGACAACCGCTATCTGCGGCACTACGACGGACTGGCCCGCACCGACGTGATCACGGCGAGCAGTTCCACCACCGACCGGCAAGACGCCACCTTCACCGTACGGGCCGGGCTGGCCGAGAGCAGCTGCTACTCGTTCGAGTCGGTCAACTTCCCCGGCCAGTATCTGCGGCACGCGAACTACCGGCTGCAGAAGGCGAGCAGCGACGGGAGCACGACGTTCCTGCAGGACGCGACGTTCTGCGCGCAACCGGGCCTGACCGGCGGCGACGTCTCGCTCGAGTCGTACAACTACGCCGGTTACTACTGGCGGCACTACGCCGAGGCTGTCTACATCGCCACCAGCGGCGGCGGGAACACGTGGGACAACCCGAACAGTTTCGCCGCGGACGCCACGTGGAACAACGCGGCGCCGCTGGGCTGACCTCGGCTCAGGGCAGGCGGGCCGTACCGAGGATGTGGCCCTGTTTGTCGGCGATCGCGATCGCGCTGACGTTGCGGATCTGAATCGAGCTGGCGCCCGTGACCTTCGCGTTGCCGCTCGGCGTCGGGCCCCAGATCGCGGCCTGCTCGACCTCGCCGTCGGCGTTGCGCACCTGGCAGATGAACGGGCCGGCGCCCGGCAGCCGGGTCACGTCCAGCGAGACGGCGACGCCCCAAGTCTTCGGGGTCAGCACCGCCAGGCCGGCCAGGCCGCTGCCGGCCGCCGATTCGAACCGGGCCGTGATCAGCTGTTGGCTCGGCAGCGCCTGCGGCGTCGTCGGCTGGCTCCGGTCGCCGGTCACCACCCCGAACCCGATGACGGCCGCGATGAGCACCACCGCGGCGGCCGCCAGCCAGCGAACGCGCGCCACCCGGCGATCCCGCGTCCGTTCGGCGCGCATCTTGCTCAGCAGGTCCTCGATGCGCGCGGCACTGGGCCGGGCGGCCACCGCGACCCCGGTCGATCCGCCCGGTCCGGCACCGCCGGCGGTCGCCTCCGGGAGGCGTTGCAGCAGCTCCGGGATGGGCGACAGCCGGTCCAGCTCCTCGCGGCAGTGGTCGCAGTCGAGCAGGTGCGCGTCGAGACGGTCGGTGTCGGCGTCGTCCAGGCCGCCGAGCAGGTAGCCACCCAGCAGCATCCGCAACTCGTCGTGCTCGTCGGGCTGGTCGATGTTCACCGGATCACCCCCATCTCCTCGAACGCCGTACGCAGCGCGCGAACCGCGTAGTACGCCCGCGACTTAACTGTGCCCTCGGGGATCCGCAGCCGGGTAGCCGTGTCGGCCACACTCTGTCCCTCGAAGTACATAGCCTTGACGACGGCCTGGTGATCGGGGGAAAGCCGCTCCAGCGCCTCGGCCACCAGCCAGCCCTCGACCAGCTGATCGACGCTGTCGGCCGAGGGCGCCGACTCGACAACACCCTCGTCGGCGACCAGGCGGGGCCGGCGCTGCTCGGCCCGCCAGGCGTTCGTCACCACGTTACGGGCGATGGTCAACAGGTAGGACCTGGTCCGGCCGGAGCTGTCCGTGTCCAGACTGTTGATGTGCCGCCAGGCCCGCAGCAGGGTCTCCTGCACCAAGTCCTCGGCCCGGTGCCGATCGTGGACGTAGCGGGAGATGAAGCTGAGTAGGACCGCGTAATGCTCGGTGTAGAGCGCGGTCATCAGCTCTTCGTCGGGATTCACCCGTCGTCTCATGCCGCATTTCCCCTCGTCGGCGCATCTTGTTCTACACCAAGGGGGCAGGACTTGTGCACAGCAGCAGCGTGTCGGAAATGCGCTGCCCGGCCCCTGCGGGACCGGGCAGCGCATTGTCAGTACCGGGTCAGCAGGCTCCGGGGCCGCCGTACCGGAAGGTTCGGTCGGTCGTCTGGGTGGTCGCGTACACGGTGGAGGTCTGGCTGACAGTAAGCGCCACGGTCGGGCCGTTGACGTACGTCACGCTGCTGATCTTGGCAGCGGTGGTGTCGTCGGGCGTCTTGCCGTTGCCCATCTGGGTGCACGGCTTGGTGCTCGACGCGGCGACCTCGCCGAAGACCTGAACCAGTCCGCCCTGGGTGAAGCCGCTGGTCCAGACCTTGTCGGGGATCGAGCCGATCCACTCCGAGTCGTAGGCGATCCACCAGTTGCCGCTGGAGTACTGGATGCCGAACGGCTTGATCACGTCGGTGGCCAGCGTGGCGCCGGGGGTGATGGAAGCGCCCGCGTACGGGACGAAGTCGCAGGTGTTGTAGCAGGTCGGCTTGCCGTCGACCCAGTGGTATACGAAGAGGTGCGTGCTGTCGTCGCCGTTGGTGTTGCGGTCGACGTTCCAGCCGACCTCGATGACCTGTTGCCCGTCGGCGGACTGCACGGCGATCTCGGCCAGCGAGTGCCAGTCCTCGGCCGCCACCTTCGGCTGGGCCACCGTCAGCAGCGCGGCGACGCCGTCGACCTTGGCGGCCTGCTTGCCAACCGTGTAGAGGTAGTCGACCTCGCCCGTTGCGGTCACCGGCTCGGAGCTCGGCGCCAGCGGCGGCACTGCCGTCTTCGACTTTTTCAAGACTCCGCTGCGCCGGCTCTCGCCCTTGGGCCCGAACGGCGTCACGTCCTCCTTCCGCGAGTCGGCGGCGGAGGCTCCGGAGGCGGCCAAAGCCGAACTGCTGGCGCCGGACTTGCCCTTCTTGATCCGGCGCGGCGTGGCACCCCAGGGGAGCAGCGACGGCGGCGCTGGGGCGGCGGCGGCCGGTGCTGCGGGCGGTGCTGCGGGTGTCTCGGCGGCACCGGCGTTTATGGTGGAGACGACACCAATGGTGCCGACGACCGCTACGGCTAAGCCGGCGGCGAGCAAACCACGGCGTGAGATCGACACGTGTCCGTCCTCGTTCATTTTGGGGGAGTCGGAGGCGGCGGGCGAGGGGGGAAGCCTCCGGCACCGTTCTCAGCGGCGTGGCGACCATATAACGGTCTCGATTAGGAACGCCCTGCTCAGCGCGTTTTCCGCCTTAACGGCTGAGGCTGCGGACCGATCTGCTGAGGCCTAGTCACACCGTACCCACGCAGAGTATTCACCTGGTCGCTCAGGGAACTATTAACAATCTATTCGGAAAGAGGCTAAGCAGTTTGAGACTCTTTCGGGTCTAGCGTGAATCCATGGTCGGGATCCAGGTCCAGCTCATCACCGCGGACGGTGTCGAGACCCGCTCGGTGTCCGAAGTCGAGACCCTTCTCAAACGCGACGATGTACTGATCTGGGTGGACATTCCGGAATGCAGCGATGAGGCCATCGTGCTCCTGACGGAGGTACTCGGCTGCCACCCCCTGGCCGTCCGCGACTGCATGCAGCGCAACCGGGTACCCCGGATACGGATATATCCGCATCAGCAGTTGTTGATACTGCACGGACCGGAACGCGGCCCCTCCGGACATGTGCATTACATCGAGCTCGATCAGATCATCGGCGACAAATATGTCGTCACCGTGCATGGTCCACTCAATCCGGCCGTCGACCCGGCCGTGGCCCTGCGCGAGACCGAGACCGTGCGCCGCCGGCTAATCGCCGGAAAACTACGACCAAGCACGCCGTACGAGCTCTCGCACGCCGTGGTCTCAACCCTGGCGCACCGGCTCGAGGCGTTCATCGAGGAGCTCACCAACGAGGTGTGGCAGCTTGAGCAGCGGGTCACCGGCGGGCACATGGGCAACCCCGAGGAGTTCCTCGAGGAGCTGTTTCAGGCCCGCCACGGCCTGCTCGCGGCGCGCACGATGGGCACCCTCGGCGCCGAGGTGTACGGCCGAATCGCCGCGCTGCCGGATCGGGTGCGCGAGGACGACCTGCGACTCGTCACCGACCTGGTCGACCAGCTCAATCGGATCCGCGGCCTGGCCGACGGCGAGCGCGAGTATCTGCAGGGAGTGATCGAGTACTACCGCACCCGCGCGGACACCAAGATGACGATCGCGGCCGAACGGCTCGCCGTGATCGCCGTAGTCACGTTGCCGATCACGGCATTGTCCTCGGTCTACGGCATGAACATCATCGTCAACGAGCACACCCGCCTGCCCCAGCTGATTGTCATCCTGAGCATCATGACGGTCATGTCGATCCTGCTGCTGACCTGGGCAAAACGCCGCGGCTGGTGGTAGCGCACGGCCCCACCCGAGCACTTCCCATATCTTGGTACAGGTTTGACGGGCAATTTGATCACGCGCAAGCATGGGACCGTGCCGTGCCGCGAGCTTCTTCTTACGGCGCGCCGGGCGATTGACCTGGCGCGCTGCGCCAGCGCGCGCTGTCAAGGCTGACCTGCGCCTTTCCGGGCCTCCCGGGTAGCCGATCCGGCACCGCCCCGCGCGCGTCGTCGCGCCCTTGCAGTTCTTCCGTCACTCTCCCGCGCGTCGGGCCTTCCCGGCACCACCGTGGCGGTAAACCTATAGAGTTGATAGGCAATATATGCAAAGCAAGGAGCTCATCGTGTCCGACCATCTGGCCCTCGCCGCCCGCTACGCCGCCGAGCCGGAGCAATGGCCGATCGCGCCGCGGTTCAACCCGGTCGACCGCTGGTACCACCGCCTAGCCGAGGCGGCCGATCACGAGGTGTGGCTGCTCACCTGGCTACCCGGCCAGGGCACCGAGATTCACGACCACGGCGGCTCGGCGGGCGCGTTCCAGGTGGTCTCCGGCAGCCTGACCGAGGACACGGTCATCGCGGACGCCGCGACCTCGGGCCGACCGCCGCGGATCGTCGCCCGCGAGCTCGGCGCGGGCGTCGGACGCCGGTTCGGCGCCCGGCACATCCACCGGATCACCAACCGCTCCGGCCGCCCGGCGGTCAGCGTGCACGTCTACGGCCCGGCCCTGCGCACCATGACCCGCTACCGGATCGGCGCGGCGGGTCTCGAGGTGCGGGTCGTCGAGCAGGCCGGAGTGCAGTGGTGACCGGCGCGGTCCGGAACAAGCCGCCCGCCGGCGCCCGGAGCATCGACCAGCTGCTGGCCGGCGCCCGGGCCCGGCTCACCCGGCTCGGCCCCGGGCAGGTGCACGCCGCGATGGGCCACGGCGCCGTGCTCGTCGACATCCGCCCGGCCGCGCAGCGCGCCGAGTTCGGCGAGATCCCGGGCGCGGTCGTCATCGAGCGCAACGTCCTCGAGTGGCGGCTCGACCCGCGCAGCGACGCCCGTCTCGACTTCGCGGCCGGCTACGACCTGCAGGTCATCGTGACCTGCCAGGAGGGCTACACGAGCAGCCTGGCGGCGGCTTCACTGCAGGACCTGGGCCTGCACCGGGCCACCGACCTCGACGGCGGCTTCGCCGGGTGGCGGGCGGCTGGACTACCCACACGCCACTCAGGGGTGTAGCTAGCACGGTGTTCGAGGGTGCGGCCCGCACGACTGCGCGCGGGCCGGACCGGCCCTAGCGTCGACGCCATGAAGCTCATCGGCGTCGTCTTTCTCTGGATCCTCGGCATTTACCTGATCGGCCGGGCGGCGGTCGAGCCGTTCGTCATCGACTTCGCGGACCCGACGACCTACCGGCTCGATTGGGGCGGCCCGCATCTGGCCGGTGTGCTTGCGGTGCACATGGGCCCGGGCATCATCGCCGCCGCGTGGATGGCCCGGGCCGTCGTGCGCCGGTTCAGTGGCCGGCGCCCTCGGGGCGAGTCTCCTTCGGCAGCAGGAAAGCCAGCCCGAACGCGAGGATGATCAGCGCCAGCACGACGCCCACGGAGCGCACCGTCGCGTCCCGGAAGCCGGCCTGGACCGCCTTCTCGGCGTACGCCGCGAGCTGGGGTGTTGGTTGCGCGGAGCCGGCGCCGCGGCAGGAAGCCGGCTCGACCGTGGGGTCGTCCTGGCTGACCCGGTCGGTGAGGCATCCGCGCAGCCCGGTCACGATCGCCGGTTGCTGCTCGGCGGGCACGGACGCGGCCGTGAGCTGCGCGCGCAGCTCGGCCGCCGAGGTGTCGACGTGGTGGCCGACGGCGCCGGGCAGCAGCGCGAAGAAGATCGTGCCCAGTACGGCGATCCCGAACGCCCCGCCGAGCTGCTGCACCGACGTCAGCGCGCCGGACGCGGAGCCGGTTTCCTCGTCGCTGACACCGGCGAGCACGATGCCGAAGAACGGTGCCATCGCGAGCCCCATCCCGGCACCGAGCACAAGCAACGCCGGGATCAGCTCGTACGGGTTGACCCCGGCACCCGCAAGCCACACGGTGAAGCCGACGCCGACCGTGCCGAGCGCCATGATCACCGTGCCGATCAGCAGCAGCTTGCGGCCCAGCTTCTCGGCTAGCCCCGAGCCCGCCGCGATGAATCCGGCGACCATGCCGACCGCCTGCGGCAGCGTGGTCAGGCCCGCCTTGAGCGGCGAGTAGCCGAGCCCCACCTGCAGGTAAAGCGTGAAGATCAGGCCGATACCGACCAGGGCGGCGAAGAACACCAGGCCGACGGCGAGCCCGCCGGTGAAGGACGGGCGGCGGAACAGGCTCGGGGTGACCAGCGGGTCGAGGCCCCGCTTCTCCCGGCGCCCCTCGTAGACCCCGAACAGGCCGAACACGACGATGCCCAGGCCCAGCATGGCGAACGTCCAGACCGGCCAGTCCAGCTCCCGGCCCTGCACCAGCGGGTAGAGCAGCAGGACCGACCCGGCGCCCGCGAGCAGCACGCCGAGCACGTCCAGCCGGGGGGTGCGCTCGCTGCGGAACTCGGGCAGGAACTTCGCCGCGCCGAGCACCGCGAAAACGCCGAGCGGCAGGTTGATGAAGAAGATCATCCGCCAGCCGGAGCCGAAGTAGTCGGCGTCGACCAGCCAGCCGGCCAGGATCGGCCCGCCGACCGCGGACAGGCCCATCACCGGCCCGAACGCGCCGAACGCCTTGGCCTGCTCTTTCTCCGAGAACAGCCGCTTGATCATGCCGAGGCCCTGGGGCAGCATGACCGCCCCGAACAGGCCCTGGATCGCGCGGGCGCCGATCAGCACGCCGGGGCTCCAGGCGAGCGCGCAGAGCAGCGACGCGGCGGTGAAGCCGGCCGCACCGATCATGAACATCCGGCGTGGCCCGAAGATGTCGCCGAGCCGCCCGCCGGTAAGCAGGCCGATCGCCATGGCCAGCGTGTAGGCCGCGCCGAGCCATTGGATCAGGCTGAGCGAGCCGCCGAGCTCGGCCCGGATGACCGGGCCGGCGATCGTGGTGACCAGCGAGTCGAGCAGGTCCATCACCTCGACCGCGAGGATCACAAAGAGCGCAACCCACCGCCATCGGTACGGCGTCGGTGCTGCCGCTTGCTCTTCCACTAGTACGGCTTCCATGTCATCCCCGCATCTCCAGAACAATGTTCACTGATTCTGAACACTGTTCTACGTGGCGAACAGCGTTCGAGTCAAGTACATTGTTCGTTGATGAGCGACATCGACCTACCCCTGCCGCCGTGGCGCCGCAGCGTGCCCAAGCGCGCGACCACCACCCGGCCGCCCCTGTCCCAGGAGCAGATCGTCCAGGCGGGGCTGCGCATCGTCACCGAGGAGGGCATCGACGCGGTGAGCATGCGGCGCATCGCCGCCACGTTCAACACGAGCGCCTCGAGCCTGTACGCGCACGTGGCGAACAAAGACGAGCTGCTCCAGCTGATGTTCGACCAGATCTGCGCCGACCTGCCGATGCCCGCGCCCGAACCCGCCCGCTGGCAGGAACAGATCAAGGAGTTGGCCCGCGCCGGGTACACCCTGATGGTCGAACACAACGACATCGCCCGGGCCGCGCTCGCCACGGTGCCCACCGGCCCGAACGCGCTGCGAATGTCCGAGGGCATGCTGGCGATCATGTTGGCTGGCGGCGTCCCACCCCAGATCGCCGGCTGGACGCTGGACCGGCTGTTCCTCTACATGGTCGCGGACGCGTACGAGAGCTCGCTGCACATGCAGAGGGTGAGCGGCGGCCGGACGACGCGCGAATACTTCGACGAGTTCGTCAACCAACTGACCGACTACTACGAAAACCTGCCGGCCGACCGCTTCCCGAACATCCGCGCGAACGCCCGCGTCCTCACCTCGGGCGACGGCGATCAGCGCTTCAACTTCGGCCTGGACCTGCTCATCGACGGCCTGGGCAGGTACATCGAGAACGAGCGCTAAACCGGAATTACTGCCTAGCCAGCGATCGCGTTGCGCCCGCTCCACTTGGCCGCGTACAGGCGTTCGTCGGCGGCCCGGAACAGGGTGTCCGCGGTCATCCCGGCGCGCAGCGACGCCATACCCACGCTGACCGTCAGGCGGGCCTCGGGAAGGATGTCGGCCTTGGCGACCGCGGCCCTGATCCGCTCCGCCACCTCGCGCCCGGCGGCCGCGTCCCCACGCAGGAAGACCACGAACTCGTCGCCCGCGTACCGGACCGGAATGTCCTCCGCCCGGCAGTGCGCCCGCAGGATGACCGCCACCTCGCGCAGCACGCGGTCGCCGGCGCTGTGCGAGTACGCGTCGTTTACCGCCTTGAAGTGGTCCAGGTCGATCAGCAGCAGAACCAGCGGCGCTACCAGCCGACCGGTGTCGATGCCGCGTTGCAGGGCGTCGAACCGGCGGCGGTTGCCCAGGCCGGTCAGCGCGTCACACATGATCTCGCGCTCGGCTCGTTCCCGGGCGGCCTCGAGCTCCTCGCGCTGGTAGGCCTGGCGCAGCATCGACAACCGTTGCAGGCGCAGCCGCCACAGCTCACGCACCTGATGCTCGACGGCGTCGAAGAGGTCCCGGCCGGACTGGCCCGCGTCGAGCTCCAACGCGGTCAGGGCCAGCTCGAAGCGGATTATCGACGGCTCGTCGGGGCGCGGGCTGAACACGCACAACTCGCGGGCCGCGACGAGCTCGCGACGGGCCTCGTGCAGGGCGCCCTGAGCCCGCAACGCGATGCCGAGCGCGAGGTGGGCCATCCGGGCGTATTGAAAATTCTCCCCGATGCGCAGCGGCATGATCGCCTCGCGGGCCAGCTTTTCGGCGAGGACGACGTCGCCGAGCTTGGCCAGCGCCAGGGCCAGCATCGCGGAGGTGCCCGCGTCGGCCGGACCGTCGGCGCCGACGGCCTCCAGGCGGCGCCGGGTGATCGCGGCGCTGCGGCGTAACCGGGTCGCGCCCTCGTCGGCTCGGCCCACATGACTCAGGCGAAGTCCCCAGTAGAGCAACGTTCCCGCGTGCACCAGGTCGAACGACGCGGAGACGTCGCTGAGTTCCTCGTAGGTGGCGGCGGCCGTCTCGTACATCTCGGCGTTGGTGGCGGCCTCGGCGAAGGAGCAGAGGGCGGAGCGGCGCCGGTCGCCGTCCTCGCTTGTGGCGTCCAGCAGCACGCCGGCCCGGGCCAGGTTGCGCATGCCGTCGACATACTGACCCCGGACCACATAGATCCGGGCCAGGTCACAAAGAATCTTCGCCTCGCCGAGCAGCGATCCCGCCGCGCGGTGCTGGCGCAGGATCTGCTCGCCCAGGGCGGCCGCCTCGGGAATCCGGCCCATCCTTACATTTGCATACATCTTGCCCTGTAGCAGCAAGACCGCCGTCTTCTCGTCGCCGACGGCGCGGGCAATCGTCAGGTAGGCATCGGCAGCCGCGAGCGCTTCGTTGCCAAATTCCGTGTTCGCCAGCCGATGCACGCGCACGGCCAACAGATGCAGGGGCCCGAACGCCGTCACGGGCACCGGAAGCCGTCCGTCCGCCGTGGTCTCCACCTCCATCCACTTAGTATTGACCGCTCGCCGCCCGGGTCACACAGCCGGGCCGTTTCACCAGCCTTTTGCGTGCCTTTCGGTTTCCCTAGAACTTGATCAGCAATTGGGGCGAAAAGGCGGCAATGCCGCGGTCGAGACGGTTGGCAAGATCAGATATTGATCCCGTCCGGGGATGGCCCGGCGGGGATTGTGGTCGCCTCGGCGCCGTTGGACAGCACCGGCAAGGACGAGAGACCGAGCGTGTACGCCGTCATCGAGAGGCTGCCATACGTGTAGCCGTCGACCAGTACGTCCGCACCCTGATCCGCCGCCCCGGCCAGCCCAGCCAGATACAACAACGGCAGGAAGTGATCGGGTGTCGGGACAGCATGGCGGAAATCGCGGTGACCGTCCAGCCGGGCGGCATTCAGCGGATCGTCGAGCATCGCCTCCTTGGCGTCGGAGTCGAAGCGCTGCGCCCAGTCGAAGCCGCTCTCCGGCATCTCCGGATTCACGCCGCCCAGGTTGTGGACCACATTGCCGCTGCCCAGGATCAGCACCCCCGACTCGCGCAGCGGGGCCAGCTTCGCGCCCAATTCGAGGTGGTAGTCGAAGCTCTTGTCCGCGTTGATCGACAACTGGGTAACCGGGATGTCCGCTTCCGGGAACGCGTGCACCAGCACCGACCACGTCCCGTGGTCGATGCCCCAGGAGTCGACATCGGCGCCAACCCAGGTCGGTTTGACGATGTCGCCGATCTCTTCATAGAGCTCAGGCAGGCCTGGTGCCGGATAACGCACATCGAATAATTGCTGCGGAAAGCCGAAAAAGTCATGAATGGTTCGCGGGCGCGGCATCACCGTGACCGCCGTCGCATTTATATACCAATGCGCCGACACCACCAGGATTGCCCGCGGCTTCGGCACCGCCCGGCCGAACGCGCGCCACGCCTGGGTATAGCGGTTGGTCTCCAACGCATTCAGGGGGCTGCCGTGACCGATGAAGGCGGCAGGCATCGTCGTCATCGTTGCAGTTTAAACCTTTTCAGCGCGGATAAACGACGCCCGAACGGCCGCTGTAAAGGTGTCGCGTGCCGTCGAGTTGGTGGCCGGTGCCGGGCGCGTCCAGCCAGACCACGTACGGGACGCCCGAGCTCAGGCCGGTGATCGTCGCCGTGACCGTGCAGCCGGTGCCGGGCGCCACGCTCTGCCAGGTGTAGGCGGGCTGATTCCCCGAGACCAGCGGCTGCTTGACCGCCGTGATGCGGTAGCTCGAGTTGTACTGTCGCGGCCAGGTCACGGTCAGCGAGCCCTTGCCGGGCTTGACGGTCAGCGGGATCAGCACCACGTCGATCCGGGTGAAGGTCGCGGTGCAGGCGGGGTTGACCGGCAGGAACGAGACCGGCGGCAGCGCGGGCACCGGCGTACCGCTGGCGCGCGGCAAGCTTGGGCTCGGCGATGGGCTGCCGCCCGCGTACACGATCCAGGGTGTGCCGGACGGCGCCGGCGACGTAGCCGGCGCCGTGGATCCGCCCGAACCGCCCTGCCCGAGCGCGCCACACCCGCCGAGCG
>Ga0307515_10018779_pt1 | contig 12483 bp, 5 predicted proteins | sample 17_EM_MG_FD_194513 | JGI IMG/M metagenome (GOLD analysis project Ga0307515, IMG submission 194513) | Populus trichocarpa ectomycorrhiza microbial communities from riparian zone in the Pacific Northwest, United States - 17_EM | ecosystem: Host-associated > Plants > Roots > Unclassified | place... | reverse complement strand
TAAGTATAGTTTTTTTTTATCATGCATATTTCAATGAAAAAAACTCATTTGAAAAGCTAATTCTATTAGAGTGGAATAAATAAGTGTTTTATTTTTTTTAATGATTTTGACGTGGCTAAATTTAATTGGCTTATTCTTTTGTTAACTCCACTTTATTAGTTTTGGTTCTTTTGAGAGATATGTAGAAATAGTATTTATGAGAAAGGAAAGGTATTTTAATATTTTGTTTGGCTTTCTCCTTGAAGTATGAAAAACAAGTAAAGAAAAGCTAAAATATTAATTTTTTTTATTTTTGATTATCTATTTAGCTTCTCTATTGGAGATGCTCTTACGCGCTGTTATTGTTGCTGTTGTGTTGTACATGAATATGTTTTTTTAATGAGAAACATATTAAAATAAATTTTTTAAAATAAATTTTTTTTAATATTAATGTATTAAAATTATCTAAAAATAAAAATAAAAAAGTAGCAAAATAATGGTTGAACTGCCACGTCACATCAAACATAATTGTTTACCGGAGGGTCATCCATTATCTTGCAAATTTAGGGCTTCCGAATTAGATGCAGTTTATTGATTATCTTGCAAATTTAGGGCTTCCGAATATAAAGAGTAAAATGATTAATTAATACTGTTTTTATTTTTATGTTTTAAAAGTATTTTAAAAAAAAATTAATTTTTTTACTTTATTTTTTTTTAATATTTTAAAATCATTTTTATATGCTAATATTAAAAATTATTTTTAAAAAATAATAATAAAATATATTTTTAATATATTTTTAAATAAAAATATTTTAAAAAACAATCATAACACATACACAGTATCAAAACCCAAAATCTGCAAGATGAGCTTTGTATCATCAAGCAATTAGGTAAGGTAACCGTGACGATAGTGGATCTATCCATTTCCTTTGTCTCTGATTTATTGCTTTTACTAGATGAAATTCACTCAACAATCCAGTCAATTTTTCCCCGTATCTAAAGAATTTAGGATCATGATCAATTAAATGACTTATTCATAAATTTTGTAATATCTACCAACTCAATTTAGATTTTGTAAGAAAAAAATATTTTAAGTCACTTGTATTTTGAAAGATAAAGCCATGGATATTTAGGCATAATCTACTATTTTTCTTGTAAATCTTTCTTATATATGTATACTTTTAAGAATAAAATAATCATTTTAAAATTTGTTACTTTAAATTTCTAATTAAATGCTCAAAACACGTTAATTTTTTGTATCTACAGAATATAATAAACATAAGAAAAAGTGGAGCTAGAATACCCTCATTAGCAGAAGAATATAATAAAGTGTCGTCCTTTTTTTGTGGATGTGCATTGTGTAGGTACTCGTCTGCAATCATTTCTTTTGATAGTCGGAATCAGATTCTCAACTAGGACTGTCAATTCCGCTCCATTCCGATGACAGCGGTCGGAATATCCCCCACCGTTGCTATCTTGCTAGCAATCTAGGGCCATCTCCGGAGTTTTTCCGCTGACCAGAATGTCTTTGATATTTCATAAAGATCTGGTTCCTTGAGGATGTCGTTGAAGATGGCATTTTTAAAGGGCAACGTTAATGGTTTTAAATGCTCATGACTGTTCCCAACCTTCTAATATTCAAACGCTTTTAAATTTGTAAATATTATTTTGAATTAAATAAAATACTGGTAGTGTATTTTATTGTAGCTGTGGTTACTTCAAATTAAAGATGTGAAGAGTGGCGCTATCTAACAACAATCAGAGGCAACAAATCGCATCCAGTCATTATTCTTCATGTATGAAAGAAACAATTTTTCTAAGCATAGCCACAGCATTTTCGCAGGTAGGGTTGGACAAATGGAAAACATGAACCTCTTCTTTGGCCTCCATAAACTCAACCATTCCACCCCATCCATTGTTCTTCAAGGTCTCACAATACAACCTCCCCCTGTCCCTCAACACATCTTTCCCAGCAGCAGCAGCAAGCACCTTGTTGCCCCCCAATCTAGGCAATTTTGGATCATTCATCGGATTAATTAAAGGATCATCGCATCCACTTGTTGTAGGACACGCACAACGCCAAATAGTCTCCATCAATTCTCGTATTGTCTCGCCTACATCAACTTCGTTGGCAATAGGGTCTTTGCCCCAGAAGAAAGGATGTACTAGAATAATCCCGATGAGATTAACTCCGACTAATCTCTCTTCACCATACCTCATGGCCATGTGATGTGCTATGTTAGCACCAGCACTATCTCCAGCAAAAAACACCTTGTTGAAATCAGCATGGCTATTTAGCCACTCTTCAGGACCATCCCCATCGGCATGAGATGCAGCCCATTTAACAGCAGCCCATGAATCGCCATATAGAATGGGGATGGGATGTTCTGGGATTCTTCTATAATCAACTGAGATGGCGATTATTTGAGACTCTGCAACTAATGTGTTGAGATAGCTATGGTACGTGGGTGAGAAGGGAGTCTCAAGGCCAAAGCCTCCGCCATGAAAGTAAAGTAAAAGAGGGAGCTTTTTGTTGGGATTGATGTTGTTTGGGAGGAAAAGTCTAGAAGTTAAATTTTCTTCTTGTGAGTAGACAACATCTTTGGACAGAACATTTGATTTGGGATCTAGAGAAGGGGGAACAATTTCATTGCCCACGAGTCTCTTTGCCCTGCCATCTCTGTAGATGATCATAACTGGGGAAAAGTCATGGGCAACGTCAGGCTCGGTTGAGCCAGTAGAGATGACATCGAGGATATCGAACATGATTATCTTCAAGAAATTGAGGGAGATAGTTGACAAAAAAATCCGATGGCTGGCTACCCTTATATAGATCGAAATAACACGTAATAATTAATTAATATTTAATTCAGCAGCAAAACATTTTTTGTCAACCTCTAACATATGACAGCATAATATCAATGACACGTACGAAATTACCAGGTGAGATCTTATAATTTATATAATTTTTTAAATAAAATTTTTAAATTTAAACTTACATGTGTTTTATTAATTAAAAAATAATATTAAGAATTCAAAACACTATTAAAAAAAATATTTATAAAAAATCATCTCAACTTAAAAATTTAAACTACTAGATTAGAACTTATAATATAATTTATATAAATTTTGATATATATTGTTTTTTAAAAGTATCTCAATACCATTAAAAATAAATATTAATTTAATATTCTTTCAAACTAATCACACTTGTTTTTTATTTTTTTACTTTTTTTTAAATTCAGCCCGATTTAATTTTGGATTAGCCGACTTCTTTGAAAGGGCAGGTTAAATTTTAAAATTATTGTTTCAACTGCCAAAAAAAAAAAAAATCGTTACATAAATTTCTAACCCAGACACGAAGAAACTTTTTATGATATTTTTCTTAATACTTTTATTATATTATGAGCATATCCGCCCTGCTTCGGAAAAACCCAAGCCATAGTATTTCTTTTATTTTATACTTATATCAATATTGTTGTATAATAAATAATGTTACTGTTAAAAAAATATGATACGATATTAACTGGTAGATATTAGTCGTAAAAATTTCAAAATACTAATTTTTTTTTATGTTTGTCGTGTAATTATTTTGAAGAGAAAATTGTTATATAAGGATTTTTTATAATATAAAAAAATATGTTTTTTATTTGAAAGTGTGGCCGTGGTTGTTTTTTAAAGTATTTTTTTACTTAAAAATACATCAAAATAATATTTATTTTATTTTTAAAAAGTTATTTTTGATATTATAACATCAAAATAATTTACAAATATTAAAAAAGTATTTTTAAATAAAAAATTAAAAAAAAAACCCTTAAATGTTTTTAAAAATATTTTTTAAACGCGCATGAACGTTGGTCCTCGACTTTAAAACGTCAGATACATCTTATAGCTGCCTGCTTACAAACTTCATTCGAGGACGTGATTCTGTCTTTTTCTTTTTTCCCTGTTATAACCAATTATATTATAATTACTAGTATTGTAAAAAACATAAAATAACAAGTTTTGAAAAAAAAATATGCACACTAGATTTTTATAAGTTTCTTATAAATCAATGACAATGTTACCATGAAAGCTCAAATTTTATTTGAAAGAAAAAAGACATAATACAGTGATTTTCTAAATTTTATTGTAGTAATATTAATTAAAAATTATTTTATTCTAGAAAGATAAAATATTTTTTTTAAGAAAAAAACAACAAGAATTGAGGTGGTCTTTGGTTGCTGAAAAATCAAGGTATAGTTTATCTAGATTCTAAAAACTTAAATTTCATTATCATTTCACTAAAAAAAAATCCTAGGGAGGCATCAAATATGCCTAAAGACTTAAAATTAATCCTGACAAAAAAATCCAAACCTAAACCAATTTTCATAGCATGATTAAAAATCAAAAACCACTTTTATGGAATCCCCCGTAAAAATCAACCTTAAACACCAAAGTATAATATTTTATTGGTAAAACGTGGTCGTTCGTATTCTTTCTCTAGTCGTAAACCACGAAAAATAATAGATTAGTTTTATCAAACTAAAAGGTCAAGTTATAAATTATTAATTATTTTATTACAAAAAAAAAAAAGATAATTAAATAATTGTTAATAAAAATAACGGCTGCGAGCAAAATTAATATTAAAAAACACATGTTAAAACTATTTTATTTCCTAGATAGTTTTTCATTTTCCTAATAATCTTACCAGGTGTCATTTTTTTTCAAAAAAAAAAAACATTCGGAAATCTGATTAGAAAAAATTGTTAATTTTAAACGGTTCAAGAAGATATTAATGTGACAACCAACGTAACAGTACTAGTACTGGCCGACATGGTACTGTGTCTGAAAAGAGTTGATCTGTTTTTGAGAAGCACGCCCATAGCCACAGGCCACAGGCCACAGGGTTCTTGTAAACTTCACCTACTCCAAAATTGGCTGGTAGTGGGATAATATGATATATATTTTATATATATAAACCTTCCACTTTCCAGGAGTTAATCTGCCTTTAACACTTCCGATTATAAAGAAAAAAGATAACAAGAGAATATTAATCTAGACGATACTTTATCACTACATTTAAATATTAAACTCAACGGTCAAACTCGTTGCTAGTGAAGGAAGAGGAGGAAGAATTTTCGTGAGCTATGACTTATGGCAAACGCCCCGTAAATCTCTCCTCCAGTTATACCACGTGTCCAACCCAAAAGACCAGAAACCAATTAACATGTTAGAAAATTATGCAAATTAGGCTTATATATAATTATTCATAAAACAATTATTAAAATTACCATAAAATATGTTAATATTATTTAAAAATATTAGCATATTTAGATAATTATTTAAACATAATTTAGATCAGTATATTTAAGACAAACCTAAATATAAAAAGTAAAAAAGTAAAAATAATAAGATAAAAAAATTAAAACTCAGAGTGCTTTTTTTTGTGTGAAAAATATACTATTCACCTTAAATTTTAATGGACGATGCATTGTTTTTTTGTTTTTTTTTTCAATCACTGAATATGACTTTGGTGATTAGAAAATGAGGGTCCAAGTTGTTTTATCCAAAAAATGAAAAACACATCCTACCCTTGTAAACCTATTTTTAACAACCAAACACATTTTAATTGGTCTAAAAACTAAAAATATAATCAAATAATATTTTTTTTCAAGTTTTAATCTACCCTTCCCAACATCATTGAGAATGAAAAAATCCAGGATAACAAAAAAAACCATTTGAGAATCAAATTAGAAGAAACAGAAGTTTGATGACCAAATCAAAACAAAAATAAAATTGAGGGACTGATAAAGGAATGTACACAATGAACAGCTGTAAAGATAATGTTTTTCTAAAAGGATGAACATGGATTTGCATAATAAAAACCAGTCCTTATTTATTTTTTTGGGGATAGGTTTAACGTCAATGTCAATAACTTGCATCACTCCTGTTCTGCAGCAAATCTTTCTCCACGACAGTGATAAGATCGCTGGGGCAACCCGGATTGGAATAGCTATTCCGGGACCAGTAATGGAATTATTTAAAGACTCATCACACCCACTCGCTGGAGGACAACAGGGGATTGGGTGTTCTGGGGCTTTCCTGTAATCAACTGAGGCTACAGCCTACAATGACTTTATTTTCAGGTAATGTTTGGTAACGTGGTTGAATTGATGTTTTTAAAAAAATTAATTTTTTTTTAAAAAATTTAATATGATTTATATATTTTGATTCGTTTTGACGTGCTGATGTCAAAAATAATTTTTTAAAAATAAAAAAATATCATTAACATGTATTTACAATTTGAGCTAGTGAGAGTATGAGGCGAAGGTGCATCACACAACAAGCAACTAGTGTGCCATTCGAATTTTTAAATTAAATGGATATTCCACTCACTCACAGATGTTCTCAGTTCGTTTCTTTTGTTTTGTGATTGAAAAAAAAATCTTGGTTGCTATTAATAGTGTTTACCAAAAACAATGTTGTAGTGAATAATAAATCTAACCAGTACAATGGAGTAAATAATACATGCTTATAATCTCACGATGTTGATACTTGATAATATCGGAACTGCGGTGGAAAGATCAGCAATTGGCACCAAGCAATTGGCAAGAAGGGCACTGCCAGTTGCAGTCAGGTAATTTTCCCAGTTATGCTGGGATGGAGGGATGCTATTAACAACCTCAATGTCTATTTCAAAGAGCTCCTCTTCTCCTTCCTCTTCAATCTTTGCCAGTGCCACTAGACCTAATTTGCTGGCTTCCCCAACTTGTGTGGCGTCTTTGATCATAGCAGAAGCCATCATTCTCCTTGTGCTAGCTATGTAGCTTTGAAATTATGTGTATATGATCTCTTGCGTACGGTCCTGTATATATTTGAAGGTTTGTGTGTGTGGGCGGGGAGCAGGCGGGGAGAGGTGGTAAGTAGAACGGTCTTCAACTAATCTACAACAATCAGTTTTTCGTTTCAAAGCACTAGATGATTTCGTTGCAGCAACCCCACCAAATTGCTGGCATATGCATCTTGTCATTATATTTCCTTTACCATAACAACGAACGAGGTTGCCTGGTTCTTGTAGTATCCTAAATACAAGTTACAAAGTACAGAGAAATAATCAGACTATTCGTTCGGGTCTCAATCTTGAAATCTGAGAGAAATAATTTTTGAGTATAGGCGCTCACAAGTTAGCCACGGTATTGAAGTTGCCATTTTTTTTTTGTTTTTTTACTTTTTATAAATATTCACAATTGGGATTGAGCAAATGGAAGTATGGATTTTGGAGAAGACGCTTCTCTTTTCGGCCCCCCATATATATTTTCAACGCTGAAGGCATCCCCTCGGGCCTATTCCTTCATTGAGGCCTAAACAGCGATTACACCCTCCTGGTCCGAGGCTTCCAATTTTCAGATCAAACGGATGGTGGCATAAAGTAATTACAAAGGGCAGCGCCTCTACTTGCAGAGGAGTGAGGATCAGCAGGGGTAATTAGAGATTACGTCCGCGCCATGTTGCGAGACAATTTTCAAAGCTCGATTAAAATAAATATGTCCAAAAGTTTGAAAGATTTAAGTTTTTTTTAAGAAAAGAAATTGTCTTTTTCCAAATCAAATCCCCCATTCTTTATTTATGCATTTTTTTATTAACAACATTGTTTTTTAATAAAAATATAATATGATTAAAATAAATATTCACAAAAATCTCAATAAATTTAATCAAGGATTGATAGGGGCAAAACTCTAATTTCTCTATTTATTATTTTTTTAAATGAAATGATATATTTTTTCTATCAATAGCGTTTGTTTTTTTTTAGCAAAAACACAGAATAAGGTAAAAAGCAACTTAAAAAAAAATCCTTATACTTCTTACGTGGCTATATAAAAAAAATAAAAGAATAATCAACCAATGAAAATTATATAAAAATCATAATAAAAAAAACCATTTAATTTCCATTGAATATTAATGATAACTTTTTTCTATAATTTATTGAATATTAGTCACGTAAATAATTTAGTAAAAAAATTATCACAAATATAAGCTTACAAGGTATAATCTCATTTAAAAAACATGACAAAATAAAATATTTTTAAAAATATCATTATAATAATTAATTCAAATTAAAAAAAAAGTTTCATGGGTCTCAGAGCTCAGACCCATGCACCTAACCTCAGAAGAGGAAAGGGCAAGTGTTTATGGGCTTAGACTAGGCTTGCACACCTTCTCATCTACTACTAATATACTACTAATAAATAATAATATACTACTAATATTACGCAATTATATATTTTGAAGATTAATCTACCATTATCTTATCATCATAACCATTATTTTCATTATTGTTTTAGTTATCGCCTTAACCACCGTCTCACTCTCAAGAACAACATATTATTATTATTATTAATCTATAATTATTATATTTTTTATATCATTAATTATTTAAATACTATGAAAAAATAAGAAAAAACATTTTACATATAAACAAACGCCATGTAATTCGAACCACTGTTGGCATTGATGGCCGACTAAGCAATGAAATTTGTTTGTTTTCCAAGAAAAGATTAAAAAAATAATATTCTGAACATTCTAAGAAATAACTGAACTTTCCTCGTAAGAACTTTCAACCGCCACAAATGCTCGTAGACTCCTTCCCTCCAATGCTTTGCCAGAACTTCCCGAACGGAGTTTCCTCTTGGTTGCGATCAAAGTCGAACAATATTTGTCTTCAGCATCGTCACAGAGAAATTATTTCATTTGAAGGTTCACTCGGAACAAAATATTAATGTCCACTGCTATAATTAATTGGTTATGGGGGTGCTCTTGTAATAAACTTAATTTTGCCTACATAAATTGACGGTGCATTTTATTGAAATTTTACCTTCAAATAGAAGCAAAGACATTATCGAGGTTGCAAATTAATTTTAGAACAAACTTGTCGTGCTCGCTATAATCGAATACCATACAACTTCAAAGACCCACCCCGACCTCGGGTCTTGACCATGACAATGAAGGGCAGAAAAAAAAAACACTCTTGGAAACGAAAGGAGGATATTCTGCTCACACCCGAGAGAGAGAAAAGAAGAAGCTTGACCTACACCTCATTGAGAAAGGAAGCAAACTTTTTTACCAAACTTAGAGACTTGTCATGAGCAGGATCAAAGAGATGGAACTCATGCGCCACACCTTCATGTTCCACAACCTCCAAAGCCCCTTTATACCCACTTCTTTTCAAGTCCTCGTAAAAGATCCCACCTACTTCTCTTAGATGATCCTTCTCGGCAAGAAACACCAACACCTTCTCGCACCCTAACTTCGCCAAATCCTCTGGTGGCGGCTTTAGCTTAGGGTCTTGCTTCCCACAGTTTGTTGGATACATAAACATCCACATTTCGTCATCCTCCATACCACCAAAAAACGGGTGCACCATGATCATTCCAATAAGCCTCACCCCAGGCAACCCGTATGACCCGATCTGAACTGCCAGGAAATTGGACATATTAGCTCCACCACTATCCCCGCCCATAAAAAACCTACTAAAGTCCGCATTGTCATTCAACCATGGCTCAGGCCCATTTCCCTTGACATGTGATGCTATCCATTTGAGCCCCGCCCAAGCATCCACATAACTTCCGGGCAAGGGCCGCTCCGGCCATAGCCCGTACTCAAGCGACACGGCAATGACATTGGCTTCAGCAACCAATGCCATTAAATGGCTGTGAAAAAGTGGTGAAAAGGCAGACTCAAAGCAAAAGCCACCACCATGAATGTAGTAGAGGACTGGGACTTTCTTGGTCGGGTCAAGGATTTTAGGTAAGTAAATTCGGGCGGATACAGGTGGTTCGGTTGAAATTGTAACATCTTTGGATTGGACCCCGGTATTTGGGTCGTTAGATGGAGGGATTTTTTGGGTCGGGTAGTGTATTTCGACCCGCCCATCTTTGTATGCTGTCAAGAATCGGAATTTACGATCTATTTCATTGCTGCTTTCATTGCTGCCCATTTGAGGAGAGAAAGCTTAAAGCAGCAGCAATAAAGATACATTGCTTTGGGAGTTGGAACGTCAATATATAGAGAACATAACAGACCAGAAGTATCAAATGAAAAATAAAAAGATTATCCTTCTTTTTTCCATCCAATATTTATATATAAAAATAAATAAAGAGTAGTAGTTAAGTAATTGCAAGGTGGTGGTGTAGAAGGAAAAAAAGAAAACCGTATAAAAAATGTGTGGATACGAGATATCACCGAACCTATACTTGTCCAGTAGTGAATAGTGATCCGTTGGAGGAAGGGACAAAGCTTTGATTGTTGAGCGATGGAAACAAACAATCCCGGCACAAACTCCTAAGATGAATCTTTCTGAAATATTATTAAGCCAATCCGGATCCATTTCCATCTATGTGGGCCGGGCCGCATACCCAGCTTATATAAATAAGATTTGTGGGGCTGGTCTTTACTGTTTCGTTTTTAGCATGGGCCGACTCGTTGTTTCGGGTCGTTTTTTTCTGGTGGATTGGGTCACTGGTGTATTTGTGCTGTTCTGAGCTGTGCACCTTTCTAATTGAATTCCAAACCCCCTCGGCTACTTCACGCGGTCTCCTTGAACCATAAAATAACCACCCACTTGGAAGGCTCTCTGCGCATCAAGATTTTGCTCTACTTTTTATTTCAAGAATTTGATTTTTGTTGATGTTTGTTACCATCTCTTGGAACCAGTGCACTAAAAAAAATCAATTCTTGAAACCCTGTTTCCGGATATAAATTAATTTTTAAAAAAAATTATTTTGAAATTAAAACCCATTTTAAAACAAAACAACCAATGGATTGTGAATAACATCATTTTTTATTTATATGTTTTTTTAAATATGGATGGACAGCAGATATAACCTTAGTTTTACATGGATTAAATCAATTATATAAACTGTAATTAAGGATCTTGTATGAAATTATTAAATGAAAAGAGAGTACAAACTTTCATTACAAAGACAATAGACAACAAAGTTTTACAAAAGATTGAACTGGTCTTGTTTGAGAAACGAAACAAACTTATACCTCATTTCCTGAGCCTTGTCACCATCAAGATCAAGCAAATGGAAGCAGTGGTCTTCCTTTTCATTCTCGACAAGTTCAACAGTTCCCTTCCATCCACTCTTTCTCAACTTCTCATAATAATTCTTAGCTGCAACAGTCAAATAATCTTTCTCAGCTACAAAGATCAACATCCTCTCACACCCAAGCCTAGCAAGATCCTCTACATCCGGATTCATCCTAGGATCATTCAGCCCACTATTAGTGGGGCACATGTACAACCACATCTCATCATCCTTGGTACCCCCAAAGAAGGGATGCACCATAACCACCCCCACAACCTTCACCCCTCGGGGCAACCCGATTGACCCGACCCGAAAAGCCAAAGTATGCGATATGTTACCTCCAGCACTATCCCCCCCAATAAAAACTTTCCCAAGATCAGCATGATCATTCAGCCATGGGTCGTGTCCATTCCCATTAACATGTGATGCCACCCACTGGAGCACAGCCCACGAATCCTCATAGCATGCAGGTATGGGTCGGGTAGGAAAGAGACCATACTCCACAGAGACAACTATAAAGTCGGCCTCACCAGCAACTTGGTTGCACAGCTTGTGGTAGGCAGGAGAAGAGGCAGATTTCATTGAGAATCCACCTCCGTGGATGTATAGTAAGAGGGGGAGTTTTTGGTTAGGGTTTTTGAGTTTTGGCAAGAAAATACGGGCAGAGACTTGAGGTTCAGATGAGATGATAACATCTTTGGACTGGACTCCAGTGACTGGATCATCGGACGGTGGGATCTTTTTGTTGTGTGGATAGAATAATTCAACACGGCCGTCTTTGTAGACCTGAAAGAACCTGAATTTGAGGGCGATTTCATTATTTGGTGCTGATGCCATAGATAAGAAAGAAAGAAGGTAGGAAAGAAAATGGATTTATTTAAGAGGGTGCCTGATCCTTAATAAAGGGTGCCTCATCCTTAAAAGGAGACTGAGCCAATCAAGAGAGGCATTGAACACCAACCCATCTGCCAATAAAAATTGCTTCGCTTACCAGCACCTGCCATTCTTTGATTCCCTGAAAAATAAAACCCCCACCAAAGAAATAATTGCATGATCAGAAACCATTTAATAATCCTTTAACTACCTAAAAAATAATATAAAAAAATAATCATTTGATTAGGGCTCAACATTCTCATTTTAGGAGTTTTTATTCCAAAAATGCTTTCTTTTCTATCAAAAACTTCCAATCTTACCTCCTATCTTTAATTTTTTAATTGAGTGTTTAAGGGTATAATAATTTTAATTTTATATGTATTTTAAATGTGTTTTTTCAAAAAACAACTTCAAATTGATATTTATATTAAAAATAAAAAAAAATCTAAAAAAATAATTTGAATAATCTTTAAGTAAAAAATACATTTGAAAATAACTGTTAAATCTAAAATCACAATAAAATTAAAAACTATAATTATATAATTCTTGAAAACAGAAAAAA
>Ga0307515_10018778_pt1 | contig 12484 bp, 8 predicted proteins | sample 17_EM_MG_FD_194513 | JGI IMG/M metagenome (GOLD analysis project Ga0307515, IMG submission 194513) | Populus trichocarpa ectomycorrhiza microbial communities from riparian zone in the Pacific Northwest, United States - 17_EM | ecosystem: Host-associated > Plants > Roots > Unclassified | place... | reverse complement strand
CGGGTGGGGCGAGTGATCGATAGATGGCCAGTTCCACGATCAACGACCCCAAAACTCCCCCCACCGATCGCTGCGCGATCGCCTCCCCCACAGGGGGAGGCTTGAGGATTTGACTTCCGTAGCGAAAGAAGACGAACCTTTGCACGCGAAACAGACGAAAGCCTCCGCGTGACGTCCTACACCGACCTGATCACCGCCCTGACCGCCACCGACAACGGCTTCACCGCGCCCATGAAGGTGAATGTCACCGACGACTGGCGCCAGGGCCGCACCACCTATGGTGGACTGTCGGCGGCCCTCTGCCTGGAGGCGGCCCTGAAGGCCGTGCCCGACGCCCCGCCCCTGCGCTCGGGCCAGTTCGCCTTCATCGGCCCGGCCGCCGGCGAGCTTGCGATCCGCACCGAGGTCCTGCGGCGCGGCAAGTCGACCCTGTTCATGGGCGTCGACCTGGTCGGCGAGCAGGGCCTGGCCACCCGGGCGATCCTGACCTTCGGCGCGGCCCGCGAGTCGCGGCTGGCCCATCTCGACCTGCCCGCCCCGGCCACCTTGCCGCTGGCGTCCGCCCCGGACTTCTTCCCGAGCGGGACCGGCCCCAACTTCACCCAGCAGTTCGAGTTCAAGCTGGCCGGCGGCACAAAGATCGGCACGTCCGGCGCCCCGGACTTTCTCGTCTGGATCCGTCACAAGGACCCGGCCGCGCGCTCGCTGGCGGCGCTCGTCGCCCTGGCCGACGCCCTGCCCCCGCCGGCCATCACGCTGTTCCCCGAGCGCGCCCCGATCTCGACCATGACCTGGTCGCTGGACGTGCTGGCCGACGCTCCCGTGGACGACGACGGCTGGCGCCTGATGAAAAGCCGGGCCGACACTGTGCTCGAAGGCTACTCCGCCCAGGACATGGCGGTCTGGGACCACGCCGGAAGGCCCTTGATCGTTGCGCGCCAGAACGTGGCGGTGTTCATCTGAGGATCTTGGAGAATCCTCCGAAGGTCCGTTTTCCGGGCGAAGGCCGGGACCCAGTTTCACCCTGGGCGGCTCGCGGACTTCGCCGGGGAGACGGGATTGGGCCAAACGGCCGCGACGTTGGGGGATGTATCGTGATCAAGAAGATTTTGCTGATCGGCGGTGCGGCGGCCCTGGCGATGGACGCCGCCACCCAGGCCAAGGACCGCCCAGGCTTCATTCTTCCGCCGCCGGACGTCGCACCTTCAACCGTTCCTTTGAAGATCGCCGAACTTCCACCGACCGACGCGCCCGCCTTGATACAGGTTCGGGCCGCCGAGGCCGCGATAGGGAGCCTCAACCCCACGCTCCACGCCGTCATCACGTCAAACCCGAGCGCGCAGTCGGATGCGATCGGGCTCGACGCTGAACGCCTCGGCGGCAAGATTCGAGGCCCGCTCTATGGCGTGCCGATCCTGTTGAAGGACAATATCGAAACCGCCGGCTCGATGGCCACCACCGCCGGCTCTTTGGCCCTCAAGGACAATGTCACGGGCCGCGACGCGCCGCTGGTCAAGCGCTTGCGCGACGCCGGCATGGTGATCCTCGGCAAGACCAACCTGTCGGAATGGGCCAATATCCGATCGAACCACTCGATCAGCGGCTGGAGCGCCGTGGGCGGCACCGTCCGCAATCCCTATGTGCTGGATCGCAGCGCCTGCGGCTCGTCGAGCGGTTCGGGGGCGGCGGTGGCGGCGGACCTGGCCCCGGCGGCGATCGGCACCGAGACCGACGGCTCGATCACCTGCCCCGCCGCGATCAACGGCCTGGTCGGTCTCAAGCCCACGGTCGGGCTGGTGTCGCGGACCCACATCGTGCCGATCAGCCACAGCCAGGACACCGCCGGCCCGATGACCCGCACGGTCACCGACGCGGCCCTGATCCTGACCGCCATCGCCGGCTCCGATCCCGCCGACGTGGCGACGAAGGAGGCCGACGCCCACAAGACCGACTACGCCAAGGGCCTATCGAAGGACGCCTTGAAGGGCGTGACCCTGGCCGTCGCCCGCTTCTACACCGGCTATTCGCCGGGCACGGACGCGGTGTTCGAGCAGGCGCTGAAGGACCTCAAGGCCCAGGGCGCGACGCTGGTCGAGGTCAAGGACTTCGACGAGGGCCCGATCGGCAAGGCCGAGGGCGTGGTGCTCTATACCGAGTTGAAGGTCGACCTGAACGCCTACCTGGCCTCGACCGATCCAGCCAAGGTCAAGACCCGCACCCTGGCCGACCTGATCGCCTTCAATGCCAGGACGCCCAAGGAGACCGAATGGTTCGGGCAGGAGACCTTCATCAAGGCCCAGGCCACCAAGGGCTATGACGACCCGGAGTACATCAAGGCCCTGGCGGACGGGAAACGCCTCGCCGGTCCCGAGGGTATCGACAAGATCCTCAAGGACACCGGCGCCGTGGCCATCGTCGCCCCCACCACCGGCCCGGCCTGGACCATCGACCCGCTGAACGGCGACCACTACGGCGGCTCGTCCACCACCCTGCCCGCCGTGGCCGGCTATCCGCACCTGACCGTGCCGATGGGCGACGTCGGCGGCCTGCCGGTGGGGCTGAGCTTCATCGGTCCGGCCTGGAGCGAGGCGCGTCTGCTGGGGCTGGGCTATGCCTATGAGCAGGCCACGCACCGCCGGATCGAGCCGAGGTTCCTGAAGACGGTGGCGCCGGAGAAGTAATGGTTTGAGAGCCGCTCCCCCAATCTTGAACCCTCTCCCAGCGGGAGAGGGAGGGACCCACGCCGTAGGCGTGGGAGGGAGAGGGATTACGCCCTCGCCGAATTCACTCAGGAAACGCCCTGCCGGCACGCCGGCCGACTCGGAACCCCCTCACCCTCCCAAGCTTCGCTTGGGCCCCTCCCTCTCCCATGGGAGAGGGTTTCACGAGATCGGGAGAGGGCTCAGTGGGCTTCAAACCTTCGGCCGGATCACATCCACCGGCGGCGGCGGCGGGGTCACCCGTGAGGGGTCCAGCGGCAGCGGCGACGGCGCCTGGACGGGCGGCGGGTAATAGCTTGGAGCGCAGGCGCTCAGGACCGCCAGCGCCGCGCCGAGCAGCAGGGTCGGTCTCAGCATCCCGAACGCCCGTAGCCGTCGCGCGAATCCGGACGCGGGCCAGAATCCAGGCTGCCGTTCGATCCGACGCCCAGGCCCTCGCGGAAGCAGCGGTTGTCGGCGCGCGGGTCCCAATACTGGGTCGAGCCGTCCGGCGCGCGGAAGGCCCAGCGTTCGCCCGTGCGGCCGCTGCGGCCGGCCACTGCCACGTCGCCCGGGCCTTCGGAACTGACCCGGTAGGCGTCGCCCGACACCCGGTCGACCGCGCAGGATTCGGCGACGCCCGCCCGGCTGAGGTCGCCGCTCAGGGCGGCCGACGAGCCGGTCTGGCGATTGAAGGCGCTGACTTCGGTTTGCCCCTTGCCCCCCACGAACACTTGGGTGCCGGTGGCGCGGTCATAGGTCATGATGTCGGGCGCCTCGCCGGTCAGCGGCGCGCCGCACGGCGTCGGACGGGCCGAGCTCGGCGGGCCGTAGCCGGCGGGCGGCGGGCCGCGATCCTGGGCGGAGGCGGCGCCGACCAGGCTGGCCTGGGCGATCAGGGCGGCCATCAGGCCGACGGCGAGCTTGCTCATCGCGGGGATCCCCCTTGAGGCGCGTTGGACGGAGAACAGGCTACCGGCTTGGCGCCGGAGGACGTCGAAACATAGCACGGCGGCTGATAGGGCTGCGGCGAACCGGGACCGACCGGACCGCCGGCGGCGGCCGAGGCGTCCAGCAGATCGGACGGCCCGCCCGCCAGGCCGTCGTCTTGCAGGGCGGGAGTCGCGATGCTGGCGGTCTGGAGGGTCGCGGGCCAATAGCCGTCAAAATCCTGCCGCTCCCGGTCGCGCGGCGTGCGGAACAGCTCGGGCGCCTCGAACCACGGCTGGCAGGTCAGCTTGCCGTCGAAATAGCCGGTGATCAGCGCCTCGCAGCCGCCCGGCTTGGCGTAGACGCGGTTGTCGCGAGCCCGCACCTGGGCGCCGTTATCGGCGAACAGACCGGCGCGCATGACCCCGGCGATAGCGTTATTGGAGGCGTAGACCGTGCCCGAGCCGGCATAGACGCCCACGTCGGTGGCCTCGAGCTTGCCGCCCAGGACCCGCACGTCAGCGTTCTCGACCACCACGGCCCAGTCGCTGTCGCGGACCACCGGACGCATCAGGGTCGTCTCGTCGCCGCCGCCCACATAGACGCCGCGCGAGAAGCCGTCGACATAGAGGCCGTCGATCTGCACCAGCTGCGCGCGGTTCATGCCGGCCAGCACGAAGCCGGCGGAGTTGCGGCTGCGGCTGGAGCCGGTCCAGTCGCCCAGGCGGATGATGCGCAGGTCGCGGATGCGGCTGTCGTCGCCGGCCTCGAAGGCCGCGCCCAAAGCCGTGGCGGCGACCTCGACATTGTCGGCCATCACCGTGCCGGTCGCCTTGACCACCGCCTGGCGCGTGCGGCCGATGAAGGTGGTGTTGGCCACTTCCAGGCGGCTGTCGCTGAGGTCCAGCGCCGAACCGTCGCCGTCGTAGCGGATGACCACGCTCTTCAGGGCCAGTTCGGTGGCGCGGCCGGTGATGCACGAGGCCGAGCCGGCGCGCAGGGCTTCGATGCCCAGGCCCTCGATCACCACATAGGCGACGCCGGGCGCGATGCGGATACAGGGTTGATCGGTCGGCGCGACCAGGATCGGACGGCCGCGCGACGGCACGTAGCCGTCGACGACGATGGTCACCGAGCGGGTGATGTTCAGGGAGTCGACACAAGCCCCGCCGCCGCGCGAACGCAGGGTCAGGGTGTCGCCGTCATAGAGCCGCTCCAGCACCTCGCTGACCTCGCCCGGATAGGACCGGTCACAGTCGACGGAGGTGCGGTAACGCCCGCCCTGGCCGTAACCATAGCCGGTTCCGTAACGGGGCTTGTACTTGCGGTGCGGCTTCTTGACCCGGCAGCCGGTCGACAGGTTCGGCTCCAGCAGCAGGCCGAAACACGGCCTGATCTGCTGGTCGATCTTGGCGTCGGGCGAGCCAGCAACGGCGACCTGCGGCGCGGCGCCGAGCGCCAGGCCAAGAACCGCCAATACCGCGATGAGCTGACGAAAGGAGGTCATCGATAGTCCCTTTCGGCATAGGGCTGGGGCTGGGGTCGTGGCTCGCCGGCGGCGCGCGGCGGCCGCGAGACCTGCGACAGCAGCTGTTGCAGCCGCCAGACCGACGGCTTGAAGCCGGCCAGGGCGCCGTCCAGCTGGTAGACCACGGCCTTGGCCCGGTCCTGGTCGGCCACGCCTTGCAGGCCCAGCGAGAAGAAGGTCGACATGGCGTACTTGGCCTCGGCCGATCCCTGGCGCTCGGCTTCTTCGTACCAGTGATAGGCCCGGGCGTAGTCGCGCGGCACGCCCACCCCTTCGGAGTACATGACGGCCAGGACCAGTTGAGCCTTGGACGAGCCGTTGACCGCCGCGTACTGCACGGCGCGCACCTTCTCGATGCCGCTGAGGCGGCCGGTGATCGGCCGGCCGATCATCGCCTGGAAGGTCTGGGCGTCGCCCGTGCTGAGCATCCGTTCGTCGAGCAGCGGCGACGGGATCACCCGCAGATAGGCCAGGGACTCGCCGATGTGCACGAACGGCAGTTCGGGCAGCCGCGAAAGCGCCGCCTCCTTGGCGTCGCCCGACGGATCGCTCTCGTCGGAATGCGGCACGCCGGAGTCGGGCGATTCGGGCGGATAGAACTCGTAGGGCGGGATCCAGCGCTTGGCCTTGGTCTCGACGAAGCCGCCGTACGAGGCGCGCTGGGGCGACGACCGCTCGAAGTCCTTGAGCATCACATAGGCCGACACGTCGCCGGTCTGCACCGCCAGGTAATTGTAGAGATAGGCGTCGACGTCGTTGCGACGGAACAGGTCCAGGGCCGCCGGGGCGCCGGTGCGCTTCTGCGAGCCGTAGGCCTCGATGGCCTGCAGGTTGTCGGACGGCTCGCCGAACGGGCCGAAGAAGCCGTCGTGCATGCGCGCCAGCACCCGGTAGCCGTCGGCTCCCTGGGTGGACAGGATGTAGATGACGCGGTTGCGGACCTTCTCGCGTTCCTCGGTCGACATCCGCGACAGCAGGCGGTCCAGGGCGCCGTAGGCGGCGTGGCGCTCGAAGGCCCGGCAGTCGTCGAATCGCGACAGCGGGCCCTGGTCCTTGCCGCCGCGGCGCTCATAGGCGGCGATCGGCGAATAGCCGCCGGCGTTGGACAGGGCCATGGCGTACCAGACGGCCGCCTCGACCGGATCTTCCAGATTCTTGTCGACCGCGCGCTGGCCCTCGTAGCGGCGCGCCAGCTCCAGCTGGGCGAAGAAGTCGCCCCGGAAACCGCCTTGGCGGAGGGCCCGGATTTCCTGCTGCTGCTGATTGAATTGGCCCGAAACCCCTTGCGCCGCTTGTGGGCGCGGGCAGGCCGACGCCCGCTTCTGGAACCAGAAGCTGGGCCCGGTGTCGCAGCCGACCAAGGGAATCACCACCGCCGCCACGACCGCCGTGACCGGCAGGCGGCGGATCAGCGTGGCGCGATTATCGACCACATAGGTCAGCGCTCTTCGGAGCGCGACGAGATGAGAAACAGCATTGCTGGTCTCGTGCATCGCTCCCCCTCAGCACGCCGTTAACCATATTTGCAGGTCACTCATGTGCCCCGCTTGAAACACTGTCAAGCTCGCGGAACGGCGTTCGGGCGAGCATTGCGGATCTGCTCACAGAAGGATTCTCGTCTCAGGAGAATCCCCAGGTTTTCGGTCACGGCCCCGCTTTCGCCACAGGCCGCGCGCCAGCATGATATGCAACCTCGGGAGGATTTCAGATCATGGCGTCACGCCCCCTTCACATCCTCGGATCCACGGCCCTTTCGCTGCTGATCGCGGGCTCCGCCAGTGGGCCCAGCCTGGCGCTTTCGCCGCCTGGCGACGGCGCGGCGACACCCGAGGCCTGCGCGGCCCTGGGCTATGCGGCTCCGCCGGAAGACGGCTACCGCGACAATGCGAAACGGCGCACCCGCGCGATGCAGTACGCGCCGACCGCCGTGGCCCCGCCGCCCTTGCGGATGCCTTCGGTGCAGGAGCAGCTCGCACCTCCGCCGCCTCCGCCTCCCCCGCCGCCACCGCCGCCACCGCCAATGGCCTATTCGGCGCCGCCGGCGGTGATCAGCAATCTACCGCCCGTCCCATCGGGCTACCCGCAGCAGCCCCAGCGCGACACCGAGAAATATCCCGGCGCGGCGGCCAACCCCGTCAAGCGCGTGGCGGACGAACCGGTGTCGACCTTCTCGATCGATGTCGACACCGCCGCCTACGCCAATGTCCGCCGCTTTCTGAACGACAGCGCCGCCCCGCCGCGCGACGCCGTGCGGGTCGAGGAGCTGGTGAACTATTTCGACTACGGCTACGCCCGGCCAACCGCCCAGGAGCCACCGTTCAAGCCGACCGTGGCCGTGGTCCCCTCGCCCTGGTCCAAGGACCGCCAGCTGCTGCACATCGGCGTGCAGGGCTATGCGACGCCCAAGGCCGGCCAGCCGCCGCTGAACCTGGTGTTCCTGATCGACACCTCCGGCTCGATGTCCGACCCCGACCGCCTGCCCTTGGCCCAGAAGGCCCTGAACGTGCTGATCGACCAGTTGCGGCCGCAGGATCGGGTGTCGATGGTGGCCTATGCGGGCTCGGCCGGGGCGGTGCTGTCGCCCACCGACGGCCGCTCCAAGCTGAAAATGCGCTGCGCCCTGGGCGCCCTGCACTCGGGCGGCTCGACCGCCGGCGGCCAGGGGCTGGAACTGGCCTACGCCCTGGCCAAGCAGAACCTCGATCCCAAGGCCGTCAACCGGGTGATCCTGATGACCGACGGCGACTTCAATGTCGGCGTCGCCGATCCGTCGCGCCTGAAGGATTTCGTCGCCGACCAGCGCAAGAGCGGCGTCTATCTGTCGGTCTACGGCTTCGGTCGCGGCAACTACAACGACACGATGATGCAGGCCCTGGCCCAGAACGGCAACGGGACGGCGGCCTATGTCGACAGCCTGCAGGAGGCTCGCAAGCTGCTGCGCGACGACTTCGACAGCGCGCTCTTCCCCATCGCCGACGACGTGAAGATCCAGGTCGAGTTCAACCCGGCCAAGGTCAGCGAGTACCGGTTGATCGGCTACGAGACGCGCCTCCTCAATCGCGAGGACTTCAACAACGACCAGGTCGACGCTGGCGAGGTCGGCTCGGGCGCGGCGGTGACGGCGATCTACGAGATCACGCCCGTCGGGGCGCGGCCGTCGTCCGACCCGCTGCGCTATGGCGCGACGCCTCCGCCCGCGACGGGCGGCGGCGAGCTGGCTTTCCTGAAGATTCGCTACAAGCCGCCGGGCGGGTCGGCTTCCAAGTTGATCGAGCGGCCGATCGGGGCCGGTGACATCCGCGCCAGCCTGGCCTCCGCGCCCGAGGCTACCCGCTTCGCCGTCGCCGTGGCCGCCTACGGCCAGAAGCTGCGCGGCGATCCCTGGATCGACGCCAGCTTCGACTGGAACGCCGTCACCGCCCTGGCCCAAGGCGCGCGCGGCGACGACCCCTACGGCCTGCGTGCCGAGTTCGTGCAACTGACCCGGGCCGCGAAGGACGTAAAGGGGAGCTGAGCCTCGGCCGGGGACATGCGCATGCGCATGTCCCCGGCCGGCGCCTAGGTGATCAGCCCCAGGAACGCCAACCGGTCGCGCTGCTCGCGCGAGCCGGCGGTGAAGTACTTCTCCGACCAGACGTCGGTGTCCTTCAGGGCGAAGACCTGGTTGGCCTCGGCCTTCTCGTCCTTGCGCGAGCGGAACCAGTAGTGCTCGAACATCCGCATGAAGTCGGCGACATAGACGTCGGCCACGGCGGTGTCGCCCCGGAAGACCAGGACGTTGGAGTCGTTGTTCACCGTCGAATTGGTCGAGAAGTTGGCCGAGCCGGTGACCAGGATCGGGTCGGGACCGAACGGGTCGGCCAGGATGATCTTGGAGTGGATGTGGATGCCGGCGTGGTGGAAGCTCTCGTCGACCATCAGCCGGTCGCGATCCAGCTTGCGCTTCTGGAAGTCGGCCAGCTTGGTGCCCTCATAGGGCTTGGCCACGGCGGCCATGTTGCCCAGGTCGGCGTTGAGCTTGTCGATATTGCCCTTCTCGCCGTACGAGCCCTCCTTGTCGGCCAGCATGAAGCGCATGGCGCCGTCGGTGGGCGACTGCAGCACATCGCGGATCTTCTGGTGCAGGGCGAAGGGCGCGCTGACCATCAGCACCTTGGCCGTCTTGCAGATGTCGGCATAGAGATCGAGCATCGAGAGGCCGTTCTGCGGCGAGAACAGCGGAGTCGCGCCGTGCCCCAGCGCCGCGCGGTTCACCGGCACGGGGGTGATCACGTCGTTCTTGGCCTGGGTGTCGTCGATGCTCAGGTCCTGGGCCAGCACCTGGAAACCGGCCTCGTAGCGCGCCGCCACGACCGGGTCATAGACCGCATGGCCGACGTTCAATTGGCCGTAGATCCCGCCCTCGGTCCAGTTGGTGCCGCCGGTCCACACCGCGATCGCCTGGGGTATGCCCGCCGCGTCCTTGCGCAGCAGCACCAGGTACTTGTTGTGCATGATCGCCGAACCCTTGGTCCGGGGCGTGGTCTGGAAGGTGACGTTCTCGGTGGCGATGGCGTGCTGGTTTTCCGCGGTCGTGTTGCCGCCCTTGCGAGCGTGATAGACGATGTGGACCTCGGCGCCGCGTCCCTGGGCCTGTTTCAGCGCCCGGATCGGCGTGGGCTTCTCGAACTCGTAGACACAGCCGTGCAGGGCGTAGTCCGGCCCGTCGGCCTTGGCGATGAAGGCGACCAGTCCTTCTTCCAGCCCGCGCGACAGCCAGGTCAGGGCCTCGGGAATGTCGTCGGGATCGTTGTCGCCGAACTTGTTGACATAGGCCTGGCTGGCGGCGGCCCCGCGATTGAAGAAGATCGAGGTCGCCTCGTTTCGGCAGTCCTCGGTGCGCAGTTCCAGCGCCACCCCGCCCGGGACGGCGTCAAAGCCGCCCGGGCGCTCGGCCAGCAGGCCCTGGGCGATGATCTCGGCCGGCGCGCCGTAGCGAGCGACCACCCGGTAGCGATAGAGCCTTCCAGGCTCGGTGGTGTAGTCGCCCCAGCGGAACTTCTGCAGCGGCGCCCGAGCGGTCGTCACCCATTCGGCCCGCGGATCGCTCAGGAACCGCAGCGAGTTGGGCAGCCACTTGCGGTCGCCCGTTCCGACGTCCGTGCGCTCGATCGAAAAGCCCAGGCACCCCGGACGTTTCTCATCCGCCAGGTCGAACGCCAGCAACGCCGCGTGCGTACCGGCGATCACCCGCACCGTCAGGCCATCCTTCGAAGCTCGCGCCCGCATCGCTCATCTCCCCGTACCTTTGAACGGGAGGATGAACGAGGCGCACTTTAAAGGCGAGTCATGTTCGACGAACGCGGATCAACGCCCGGTCGGCATGTCCTTGAAGGCCACGTCCTTGTCGACCCGTACGTCGCCGGGCAGGCCCAGGACTCGTTCGGCGATGATGTTCTTGAGGATCTCGTCGGTGCCGCCGGCGATCCGCAGCCCCGGGGCCCACATCAGGCTTTGCTGAAACGCCGCCTGCATCGGCGCCAGGGACGGGTCGGTCAGGATGCCGTATTCGCCCTGCGCCTCGACCGCCGTATTGGCCAGATCCTGCAGCTGATTGGCGGCGATGATCTTGCCGATCGAACTTTCAGGCCCCGGCGTCTGGCCGCGCGACAGGGCGGTCATGGTCCGGAAGCGGGTATATTTCAGGCCCTGGGAATTGACGTACCAGTCGGCCAGCTTCTCGCGGAAGGCGGCGTCCTTCAGCGCCGGACCACTTGGCCCGGAAAGCCCCCGCGCGAGCTCCATCACCTGGCGATAGTCCGGACCGGCCGAGCCGCCGACCGCCAGACGCTCGTTCATCAAGGTGACCAGGGCCACCTTCCAGCCGTCGCCGACCGCGCCCAGCCGCTGGCTGTCCTTGACCCGCAGGTCGGTGAAATAGACCTCGTTGAACTCGCGCCCGCCCGACATCTGGTGGATCGGCCGGACCTCGACCGCCGGATCGCGCATGTCGATCCAGAACATGGTCAGGCCCTTGTGCTTGGGCACATCTACGTCTGTACGCACAAGGACAATGCCGTAGTCGCAGTAGTGGGCGCCGGTGGTCCAGACCTTCTGGCCGTTGATGATCCAGTCGTCGCCGTCCGGGATTGCGCGGGTCCGCAGGGCCGCGACGTCCGAGCCGCCGGCCGGTTCGGAGAACAGCTGGCACCAGATCTCCTCGCCCTTCACGGCGGGACTGACGAAGCGCTGTTTGGTCTCGTCATCGGCGAAGGCCATCACCGTGGGCACGCACATGCCGAGGCCAATGGTGAAATAGCCGTAGCCGACGCCGGCCTTGCCCTCTTCCTGGCCGAAGATCACCGACTGGATCGGCGTGCCGCCGCCTCCGCCGATGGCCGCGGGCCAGGTGATGCAGGCATAGCCGGCGGCCGCCTTGCGGGCCTGCCAGGCCTTGCCCGCCGCCATGTGCTCGGGCGTGGTCGGCTTGGGCTCGCCATGCTCGGCGTTGTGCGCGGCGGCGTTCTCGACCAGCCAGGCGCGAGCCTTCTCGCGATAGGCGGCTTCTTCGGGGGAGTCGTTGAAGTCCATGATCTTTCCCTTACGCCGCGTTCTTCTTCTCGAGTTCGCTCACCAACCGCTCCTTCCAGAGCTTGGGCGAACCGGCCACCAGCGAGAGCTGCCGCGAGCGGCGGTAGTAGAGGTGGCAGTCGACGTCCCAGGTGAAGCCCATGCCGCCGTGCACCTGGACGCTTTCCTTGCTGGCGAACCAGAAGGCGTCGGAGGCGGCGATGCGGGCGGCGGCGGCGGCGGTCGGCAGTTCCGGCGCATCGACGTCCAGGGCCCAGGCCCCGTAATAGGCGTTGGAGCGGGCGACCTCGTTCTTGACGTACATGTCGGCCAGCTTGTGCTTCATCGCCTGATAGCCGGCGATCACGCGTCCGAAGGCGTAGCGGCCCAGCGCGTATTCGCGGGCCATCTCCAGGCAGCGATCGGCGCCGCCCAGCTGTTCGAAGGCCAGCAGCACGGCGGCGCGGTCCAGGATCGCCTGCACCAGTTCGAAGCCCCGCCCCGCCTCGCCCAGCCGGTCGGCGACCGCGCCGTCGAAGGTCAGGCGGGCCACGCCGCGCGTCGGGTCCAGGCTCTCGAGCGTCTCGACCTTCACGCCGCCGGCGGTGAGGTCGACCAGGAACAGGCCGGGACGCCCGCCCTCGTGGGCCAGCACCAGGGCCACGCCGGCCGCGTCGCCGTCGGTGACCGGGATCTTGACGCCCGTCAGCTTACCGCCCTCGACCTTGGCCTGCAGGGCCGATGGGGTGATCACGCCCGGGCCTTCGGAGGTCGCCAG
>Ga0307515_10018777_pt1 | contig 12484 bp, 20 predicted proteins | sample 17_EM_MG_FD_194513 | JGI IMG/M metagenome (GOLD analysis project Ga0307515, IMG submission 194513) | Populus trichocarpa ectomycorrhiza microbial communities from riparian zone in the Pacific Northwest, United States - 17_EM | ecosystem: Host-associated > Plants > Roots > Unclassified | place... | reverse complement strand
ACAGTGATTCAATTTGCACCCATTCTACAAGATATTCCTGAAGGAAAAAGTTTTCAAAGCTTTTGCACTCACTTTAAATCTGTAGAGATTGCATTTATACCTGTCTCCGTAAAGGTCTACCTCTATTTATCCGAATGGAGCTGGATATAAAGTTCGTTCTTCCTTCACGAGGTGGAGGTGAAAGAAGATAAAAATACCTGACTTTTTCGAATACGAAGGAGGATAACTCCTTCTCTAACATGATGGATCTCCGTACCCAAATATATATATATATATATAGACACGCACTAAAGGCGGAGAGGAGCGTCCTCTATCTCCATGGACCTCTATTGTCATCTCCTCTATAATGCATGCCATTAGCAAGTCCTCCTCATCATCAAAAGTACACCTGTTGCTGTCATTTTTGCTCTGAAGTATCCTCAGAGTCTCTGCTGTGCATCCATTGAATTGCTCATTTAAAAATACAAACCCAGTTATCTTCTCTTCAGATTGTGATTCAACAGGAGCTTGATTTTCGAAATTCGGTGAATGCTGTTGAAGCTGCTTCCTCATCAAATGGAGCAAGTCTTGCAGATACTGCTAACTCCAAGCAGGAGTTATCACCCCCTGCAGTCTTTAAGGAAGTGTCCTTCCCTAAAGTGCACATTCATGGCAGACTCGATTACAGTCTCTGATTAACTGCTGTCATCTAAGAGTGACTAATCTACAATTTTATGTGGCGACCCCCATGTTCTTCCTTTCCACACATGACCTTCTTGTGGCTCATCAGGAATAATCAATCAAGACAACCTAAAGAGGAAAAAAAGAGCAAATTTTCCAGTGCCTTATTTATTAGCTTACACATACTTAGATTAGCTTTCTGCAAATGGATAAAAAATCCAATAGAGAAAGCTTAGAATATGTGCTTCCTTACTGGCTATACAAATGGATACCTTAGCTATAATCCTTACAGGTTAAACATGACCTTAATGGCATTGCCACCACCAGCACTAGTCTCAAAGGCTTGTTCTACCTCCTCTTGTGAGAACCTAAATCTGTGAGTTATCAAAGGCTTAACATCAATCTTGCCGGTTTTCAAGAATTCAATACAGAGCGGCCATGTGTTCCTGTACCGGAATATGCCAATAACATCCACCTCCCTACAACAAAAACACCCTCCTATCATCAGGACATACAAATTTAATGTCTTGTTCCTTGGCAATAAGAGATTGCATACCTTGCAGCTGATGGGGTAAGAGGGACAGTCATCTCAGTCAGGGCCAAACCAATAAGGCAAACTTTACCACCTGATTGAGTGGCATTCAGGGCTGTAGTCATGGTTTTGTTGTATCCAACACAATCAAAGCTCACATCAATTCCTGAACCCATAGCATTTTGTATCTTTATTACCTCTTCATCGACATCCTGTAAAATCACTTGCGCATTAGACCATAACACAATTTCTCAAATTCCTGACTGTTCAGCATTTATAACCTGAATATTTGTTGAGACATGAATGATCTCATCTGCACCAAGATTCTTTGCAATGGATAAACGGCGATCATCAACGTCAACAATCACCACTCTAGGGGCGCCAAATGCACGAGAAGCAAGAAAAGTGATGAGGCCTATTGGTCCTGCTCCCATGATCAATACATTTGTCTCAGGACCAATTTGTGCACGGCGACAGGCATGGACACCAACACTGAGGGGCTCACACATAGCTCCTTCCTCCAGGCTCACATTGTCTGGTAGTTTGAAACAAAGATTCGCAGGATGCACTACCTGGTATCATAAAACAAAATTCATGTTTCTTATCACCAGTAGTGCCTCAAGACAACAATGACATGTGTTGCATAAAACTCCTTCCACAACAATTTGATCACCTTGTTAGCTAGAGAGCCATTGGTTGGTGGAGAACCAAAGAACTTCATCTCTGGACATAAATTGTAGCGACCTTCTTTGCAAAGATTGCATCTTCGGCAACTGATTCCAGGTTCCAATGCTACTCGATCACCAACAGCTAGAGACTTCACTTCACTCCCAACTTCTTCTATGATCCCAGCACATTCATGTCCTATAACCATTGGCTTCTTGACAACAAAGCTTGCACATCTCATTGTCTTGTGATCATGAAAACAGTATTCACGTATAACATTTAGGACATGATCAGTAGCTAACAAGAGCCAATACAGCAGGATTACATTGTTAAAAAGGCAAGAACTAAGGACAGACCTAATATCAGTCCCCCCAACTATATATAGTTTACCAATTGAGTCTCTCAACTACCAATTTTATCAATTACTGTTAAATCAATTAGAAAATGATCTGGCAGATCATAGGCACTGGTTTTGGAAACAGGATGTACTCTGCACTATTTTGTGTTTAAAGATATTGCTAGATTCCATGATTAAAAAGAAAAAAAGGAGGGACTCAATTGATAACATTAGTAGTCAGGGATTCTATCAAGAAATTATATATTGTTGGGGGTACTGATATGAGGTTTAAGACTGGATTTTCACCTTGAAGTGATGAACATCACTTCCACATATACCAAGTGCTTTGATCCTTACTTTAACATCAAGAGGACCTATAAAATTTCATCATTAGATATATTAAACATTCAGTTTCTTTAACAATTTCTAATAGAATATTGAAATTAAGTTAAATGAGAAGCAATTATAATGTTTTTGACTCAGAATTTTGTGATCTAAAAGGAGACTAGACCTTACCAAGAGGAGGAAGATGGTAAGGCTGAATCTTTAGGGTTTTGATCCCAAGAAGCCAAGCAGCCTTGTTCTCTACTTCTTCTTCTTCTTCTTGTTTGCATGCCATAACATCAGCAGCACCACCACCACCATGTGCCATCTCTCACTTTCTTTCTGTTCTTCACTGTTTTTTATCAAATGGGATTCTTAATTGTATCCTCTTCCTTGAGAAGAAGATCGAAAATGGCATCCTTTTGTATAGAAGAGAATCTTATCTAATCCAAAAACCTCCACTTTCATTTTGTACTAGTAAGCTAGTGTTGCTTCCTACCAGCCCTGTATTGTTCATTGTCTTTTACTGAAAAGTCCATTCTTTATTTGACTGAGAAATGCTAATGACCTACCAGTCCTTCTCTGCTCCATTGGCTTTGGCTTTTACTGAAAGTGATCGATCTTTAACTTTTGTTTGTAACCTGTAACTTCATGTCCTTATACTGTGGCAATGGCACCAAAGTCTCAAGTGGCAAATGAAAGAAAGCAAACTTGATGTTGAAAATGCATTAGGTTCCTTGCATAGTTAAATAGAATAAAGACATATATATATAAAAAAAATCAGGATAAAATCAATAGCCGAGAGTAATGGAATGGATATGGACAATGAGATATGGATGCCAAAGGTGATAGGAAAATAAATAAGCAGAATATGACCGACAGAATCAATTAAGGTGCTTGTTGTCCAACCCTTATCTCTCCTAGTCATCATATCTTTTCTTTTCTTTTTTTTCCTTTCCTTATATTTACATCTTTCATGGCCTTGTGAATACAGAATCCTAGTGCTTGTTGATCTCACACTCTAAAGCTTTTGACTTACAGTCTGTTTGTGTCGGCGTTCAAAGAGGATATAGCAAACATGGGCAAAGGAGGGATGTCACATGGGGAAACCAAAGATGGAGAAGAGGAGAACATGGCCGCTTGGCTTCTTGGTGTCAATACTCTCAAGATTCAGCCTTTCAAGCTCCCTTGTCTTGGTACTTATCCAATCTCTCTCTTTCTGCATCATCTTGCAGTACCAAGTATTAACCAATATTCTTGTTCATGATGTTGCCTGAATATGATATTGTTTATTGACAAATCTATATATATAAATTTCTATTGAGTGCCCTTTGCTTAATTTGATTTACTGTGTGATTGGTCTGTTTGTTTTCTGTCATTTTTAGGACCCCATGATGTTAGAGTAAGAATGAAAGCTGTTGGTATTTGTGGAAGTGATGTTCACTATCTTAAGGTATGGCTCAACTTCTCATCAATTGCCTATGCTATCCATGCCATTGATTATTGTGATTTGTGTTCTGTATATTATCTACTCATTGGCTAATTCAGTCGACTCTTGATGGGTAGCTGGGATTCTGTAAAAAATGAACCAAAAATCAGTATTTGAGGCATTCATGCATATAGTCGAATTCGTAAAGTCTAGGTTCTGTATTCAAGTAATAATCACGGTGCACATTAATAAGTTAGTTCGTTGTTTCCGTGCAAGCAGATGGGGAATTAGTGAGTTTAATTCGAGGTGAAAATGAAGTAAAATGAAAATTGTTTATACCAACTACTGGGGTTTCTCTCTTTTGATGTTGGTGTCTGACAAGTATATTTTTCGGTCATTCTTTTCAGACCATGAAGTGTGCACATTTTGTAGTGAAAGAGCCGATGGTCATTGGGCATGAGTGTGCTGGGATCATAGAGGAGGTTGGAAGTGAGATTAAGAGTCTTGTGCCTGGAGACCGTGTGGCATTGGAACCTGGGATTAGTTGCTGGCGATGCAACCTTTGCAAAGAAGGTCGATACAATCTATGCCCTGATATGAAGTTCTTTGCAACTCCACCGGTTCACGGGTCTCTTGCCAATCAGGTAACAAATATGCTGCATTTCACACTTTAAGTCTGTGTGATCCTATGATAAGAACTACTGTAGTGTAATCATGCATAATTTTTATGGCCTTGCTTGCACAAGGGATCTTTTTATGCTTAAAGCATCTATGTACTTGGCCGGTTTTAATTTTCTAGTTAGAGTAGTTCTATGAACATATAATGGAAATATATACCATCATGTTATCAGCTGGACATCCATGTCTGGAGGTTGATGTAACATTCAGGTAGTTTAATTTGTACCGTTTTGAACATTGAATAATTCATAAGTCTCGTATCATCGAGCCTTTTGGAAAGTTTTTGTAACCCGTCATTTCCATAGTAATGCTTCAATGATAGGTTTGAACGACTTCTGTTGCCAATGGTTGAGTCTCTGGAATTGCATATTTTTGACATTGTTTGAAGAAATGAATGAGTTGCAGATGGATTTACCGAGGAAATAGGTATAGCATTGACGATTCTTTCATTCTTGTCAACAGGTGGTGCATCCTGCAGACCTATGTTTTAAACTGCCAGATAATGTCAGCTTGGAGGAAGGGGCAATGTGTGAGCCTTTAAGTGTTGGAGTTCATGCTTGCCGTCGAGCTAATATTGGTCCAGAAACAAATGTGCTGGTCATGGGAGCTGGACCCATAGGACTTGTTACACTGCTAGCAGCTCGTGCTTTTGGAGCACCCAGAATTGTCATTGTGGATGTGGACGACTACCGTTTATCTGTCGCCAAGGATCTTGGTGCTGATGAAATTGTTAAAGTTTCAACAAATCTTCAGGTTTCTTATACATATATTTCAATTTTTTCTCATTACACAGTAGAATCTTAACCCCATTCACATATTTTATGAATTATGACAAGTTTGTCTCTTGTTAGCATAGAAAGAACTATAGAATAACCCAACAGCCTAAAATCTTCATGAATCGGTTCAGATGGTAAATGGATTGGTAATTCGATAACAGATGTATCCAGCCTGGGGTTGTTTCTGCTTTAAAGCCAACCTGAAACAACCCAAATCAAAGTTTTACCCTTTTCATTTCCATTTTAGTCTCGAACTACCAAAAACATTCTCTTCTGATCAAACTTTTACAGGATGTAGATCAAGAAGTGGTATTGATACATCAAGCTATGGGGACTGGAGTGGATGTCACTTTTGATTGTGCAGGCTTTAACAAAACCATGTCAACAGCCCTGAGTGCCACTAGGCCAGGAGGAAAAGTTTGCCTTATAGGGATGGGTCACAATGAGATGACCGTCCCTCTAACTCCAGCTGCTGCAAGGTAATTGATAGTAGTTCTTTTTCTTCTAGTCTTTCGGTTAAGGTTATGGTCATGGAGTGGAATTGTTATACGGTGGATAAATGAAAGCTCTTGGTGCAAAAAATGAAAGCAAGATAAGAATATCTCACTAAGAATTTACAAATGAACTATGAGTGTCAATACTATAGGGGTGCCTCATATATCAGTGTTTACATTTATTGAGAATTTCATGTGCTTTTGCTCTTTGCTATTTCAGGGAGGTTGATGTCATCGGTGTCTTCCGCTACAAGAACACATGGCCACTATGCATTGAGTTTTTGAGTAGTGGTAAAATCGACGTAAAACCCCTGATAACTCACAGGTTTGGATTCTCCCAGAAGGAGGTTGAGGAAGCTTTTGAGACCAGTGCTAGCGGCAGTACTGCCATCAAGGTCATGTTTAACCTGTAAAATCAGCTGAGAACTTATCCTTTGAGAATACTAAAAAAAAAATATAAAGAAGGAAGAGAGCGATGGGAGAATATGCAAAAAGAATCTTGTAAGGGGCTTATATAATAAGCAAACTTGTTCTTCTAAATAATGATGTGATGCCATCAGTACATTTGTTCTTATTTCGTGTAATGTCTGTATGGTACTTTTATAAGGTTTTACATGCAGCTGTAAATTATGAGAATTTCTCTGACGAGAGAAGAGAGACAATTGAAATTGTCGATGATGTTTTTCCCTAGGGCGACTACTCTCTGCATTTCCAATCTTTTCGCTTGCTGTTTCATTTGATTTGTTTCTGGAGGAATGTCCTGTATAGCAGCAAATTTCTCCTTTTCCTTCCTTATCTTTTAGCTGTGGTGTAACTGCTACTACGGGAACAAGAACCATGGCATGAGTTGCACAACTGTGGCGGTGCACGGCTAAGTACTCCAGGCTGTTGTATTCGAGTACTAGTACAAAAGTACAAAACTAATTATATTTGAAGAAAAATCTTACCCGTGCCCACCAGGGTAAGCATCCCTGTCACCTTTCAGCAATTTGTGTTTGGTGATCATCATAAGATCAAGATATTTTACTTAAAGATAGCTTCTTGGTTGATGTTTCAAAGCAAAACAGAAGCTTCCAATATTAATAGTAAAAAATAAAAAAGGCGATCAGAATTGCAAGTTGGGATTCTGAATGATCGTTTTTGGCTTGATTTGAGGAATACAGAATGGGTACAGCAATGCCAAGACCAGTAACAGCAGTCGTGAATCATTGAAGCAACTATGAAGCAGCATCTGTACATATTGAAATATTGATGAGGATGCTGCTTCATTTTTAACAACAATGCATGCTCTCTAGAACTTATAAAAAGAAACTGCGGCAGGAAAACTTCATTGCGTTCTAAATTCTGATGTGTTATTTTTAATAACGTGCAAATGACCGGTCTTGGAGTCAAGAAATTTCTCCTATCACCGATTGTTTGAGTCTGATCAGCTTGGTAAGACTTTCTTGCCTGATAGAGGATTCCTCTCCATTTATTTAGTCAATAATTATTTCTTTTCGCAGATCAGTCCTGGATCGCCACAAAACCCCAGATAACTCACTGGTTTGGATTCTCCCATAAGGAAGTCGAAGCCCCCTTGAAACCAGTGTTCACAGTGGTTTAATCTGTCCAGATTTGTTACAGGCTGAGAAAACTGTTTGAACGCTACGGAAACAGAGAACAAGTAATTCATTGAAAGTTCATCAATGAGTGCTCCTGCCCTTAATTTTCCACTTCAATTTACAATCCACCCCGCTACAAAGAAGCAAGAAAAATTACACAAGGGACTCGCATGCTCCTGTCAGCTTTCATCACATCTCATACATAGGAATCACCTTTTGAATACTATTATGCTTGCTAATTAGCTCCACCAAATACCAACCTTTGACCATAACTGCCCAACCAAACCTCACACTATGAAAAATAACACCCAGAGTTAAAATAAACCACCAGGTAAAGATATAGAAACATGTACAGTATCTGTGAGTGAGTGCAGAGAGGGCTGCAACTGAAAATTTGATCATCAGTAACTCCTTTTCTACATTCCTGAAGACATCGTAGAGAAAGTGCACAAGGTAAGGAACTCTTTCCAAATTATTTTGGAACTCAATTGACATACAATGATCGAAACGCAGCAAATGCTATGAACTACAGTATGACTTGGATATCAGCAACGTGTTTCTTCTTTCTATAACTATGGCACTCTATAACAGAAGGAACCCAAAACTAGCAATCTCTTCTTAATTTATTCCTCCCGCAAACTTACATCACATGAGAACCCAGTAAAAGAAAAGGTTAAAATTAAATTATAGAGAAGGAAAAATGCATGATGACACATAAAAATAGAAGTGGCCATCAAGTTGTGGTAGTTGGTACAGCGACAGAATTCCACACTCTCACTTGACCAGTGCCATCGCCAGTGAAAAATAGGCCCCCAGGACCAGTTTGAATGGCACGGATCTCTTGTTTGGCAAACATTTTGCCCTTTTCCGAGAACCTGAACATGGTAAAAAGCATTAAAATTAAGAACCGCAAGTCTGAACAAAAGCAATATGCAAAGGAACAAAATATAAGTCGACACACAAAACTAGGATTAACAAAAAGAAAAAGTAATTGCCGAAAACTCACGATGGTAAATCATAGAGGTGGACTGAATTGTCATTACTGGAGCATAGCAAGACTGGCTTGCCTTCCGGATCATGCATCCCACAAAGGGTAAGCAGGCCCTGCAGAAGGTAGGTAGTTAAGTCAATGAACTATCCTCTTTTCCAACAACATGATTTGAAAAGAACTGAATCACTTTTAGAAGGATAAAAAAGATCTTTTCATGGCTTCACCATCTTATCATGAACATAAAGGTTTTGATGTTTCTGTAATCAGCATCCATCCCTCAGAACCCAAGAGTAATGTGCTTATATAATTCATAAATACTATCAATGTGACAATTTATTAATACTCTAATAAATCTAGGCCATTATTGAACCTTCCTTGTGAGACCTCACGAAGCTACACTATACAAACAAACAACCAACGGTTCTGGCACAGAACTTTATTGAGATCTAAGCGATACAGAGTCTTACAGACAACAAAAGCAGCAAGATTGATGACCTCTTATGAACAATGGTATTTCTGTAATTTTCAGATTTGCTGGAAAATGTGATAAAAAGGTTAATTTCTATTTAGTATTCTACCGGTCCTAAAGTAAGGGTTTTTCTATTCTAAATAGATTTCTTCTATAGATTAATAAGCCCTTGTTGGACTACGAGTACTAGTATCTCTATATAAATGTTATGTAGTATTTGATATTTTAAAGACGGTTGATGAACAAAATTCCAACAATTTGCTGTCGATTGTGTGACTCAATCTCCCTTGTGTGACTCAATCTCCCTTAGGTATGACTCCTAAGAACCGAAACTTAGGTTTTTCTATCCTCTAGGTGTGGCTCCAAGAATCCTATCCCACCCACATACTTTCTCAAATTCCAGCAGAAATCCACAAAAACACAGCCCTAAAGAAGCCTCTAAAAGTCAGATTCAGAGCAGCGCCCCTACATTGTTCATACTTTCCCCTACGCTGTCCTGCATCACTAAGTAGACCAAAATGGAATGACCATTTAAAGCCACAAAAACATGAAACCACATACTGAAATTCAATGAAAAATAAACAAATGGAACTGCATAACCTACATGTTCTTCGTTGTGAGTGAATGTTACTTCTAAGTTTCCACTTTCTGTAGCAGCCCACACCTGAAACAAAAAAAATTGTGAGAACAACTAAATAACCTTATCCCAGTAAAAGGGGAAAGGAGAAGCATAATATTAATATAAGCAAACCTTTATTGTTTGGTCCAACGAGCATGATAGAAGAAACTGTTCCCAGCATAGTAGCGACATGACCACTGAAGTATGATCTGTCAGCGTCTGTATACATTGCAAAGTTTCAAGGCTCCAGACCTAAGAAAAAGTGCATGATGAAGTAATTGTTAAAAGAAAAGGCAGAAGAAAAGTACATGGGAGAATCAAACCTACTATACTAAGTTCTAACAACCACTGGAGGTCCTGCATTAAAACAAAAGATAAAATTCCACATGGCACTAAACCAACTTACTTTTATAGAATGGTCCATAGAGCCAGAGTAGAGTCTATTAGCTCCGACAACTAATGAAACAACGGCCATTTTGTGATCCTTTAGTGATACAGCTGGTTCAAAGTTGTAGGTAGCTGCATTGAATTTCCATACCAATATTGACCCATCCTACACCAAAGAAAATTCAGTGGTCAAAGTTATTTCTCAATTCAATTCCAAACAATCTAGCATGCACAAACACCCACCCATACAATGTTAGTCTAGGCATAACTATGTGAGAGCATGTATAATGCAAACAAAATCCCTAATAGGATGAACAAGATACTTTCCAACATTAAAAATAATGGTGGACAGTATATGGTGAGAACATGAGAACCAATAGAACTTTAAGGATAATCCATGCCCAAGAAAGAAAAAGATTACCTGCGTACCAGCAAATAACAAATCATTGCCCACAACCAGAGCATACACTTGTCCAATAGGCCCATTAAGACTTAGGTCAGCGTTAGTTTGTGTATTCCACGCCTGCAAAAGAATTGTGTTAGAGCCATTCCCATGGAGGTAACTTTGTTCTGAACATTGTTATAAATTCGGTTTAGAGTCATATAAAATGGAAGTCAAGAACAATAAGAGAGGCTTGCCTAACCTTGACAACATTTGGAAGGCCAACAAAAATCCAAGGACCTTCACTAATCATGCAACCAACCTCACCACCAAGATTAACCACACCCGTACACTGCCAAAACAACAGAGGCAAACAACATTCATATAGCAAGTTTGTCACTAAACATTTAGATGAGCCAAAAAAAAACAGTAGATAAAAGTAATATTTTCCATTAAAAAAAATAATTTTTTATATACTATAATAAAGAAAATGGTGGAACTTGAAGCAACTCCCCGCTGGTATCTTGCTTTTGAATATCTCAATATAATCATAGTCTTAGCTTTAACAGAAATTGGATAATTGATCCAATACAAATATTAGAAACATCAATTTGAAACACCAGTGCTCCAATCAAAAGCACATCATTAAAATTCAATTACAATCATAACCTTCATGTCTACTAAAAAAATTAACCAAATTCAAACTGAAAAACAAGTAAAACTCCAACCTGTCCAGACTGGCAATCCCAAACTCTAACAGTCTCATCTTTACTCCCTGTATACAGCTTATCAGACCCAGATGGTAATGCAATCCCACTAATCACCTGCTCACATCAAAAAGCACAAAATCAATCACCAAATCCAAAACCCACAAAAACAGATTACAAAAAATCCTACAAAATCACAAAAAAAACTCAACCTTTTGATGCCCTTCAAGTTGAGTCACCAAAGAAAACCCATCACCTAAACTCCAAGAATGCAAATACCTACACTTATCACCAAAACTACAATTCCCTTGTACCCAAAAATTACACACTTTCTCCACACTTACCCTTTTCACCCCTCTAACATCACCTTTATTTCCAAATCGCCCCCAACTATTACTATAATTACTATTACCACCCCTCCTCCCTGAAAACGAGGACGAATCATTTCCCGCAAACCCTCTCTTCGCTCCTCCTCCTCCTCCTCCTCCCCCGTTCACAGACGCATGCGGCGGCGGTGCTGGAAGTTCACGGTGGAGAAATGGACATGGGAATCTATTGCACTTTCCAGCTCTCCAGTGGTAACAGACCTTCTGATTCTGCTGATGCTGATGGTTATGCTGATTTGACGTGTCGTTCACTGATTTCCCGCCTCCTAATCTGTGAAAAACTCGCTTGTTTGTGTTGGTGGTGTTGCCTCCGTTATAGTCCAAATCCATTGATTCAAGATTGGATTTTTCGAATCGAATTCTTCGAATTGAACCTGATCATGAAAAACCTAACTCAATTGTTCGAATTCGTAGGGAATTTAGGGTTTAATTAGAAACCCTAATTCTGGAGTTCTTGTGAGAGATTTTGATTTGGGGATTCTTTTTTTTTATTTTGAAGATAGGAGGAAGCGTGAAGTTCACGATGATGTGGAATTTACCGTATTATCCTTTTAATGAGGGTATTTATCGTGACGGATCTGCTTCCTGTTGTGTTGGGAAATTGACACGTGGTTTGACGTATGGTGTGGTGTCATAGAGTGGTAGGAATGAGACTGATAGAATACATTGCAACACACGACAGAAAATCCGGTTTGAAAAGGATTTAATTTTGATTTAGGAATACCCATTTTAGAATATCCCAATCTTTGAAGAAAAATTATGGTATTACGTAGCACAACAGGGATAAATATAAACGGGAGAGAAATAAAAATATAAATAGAAAATAAATATTTTTTATAACATTTTTACAATTTTAAAATAAATTTATATATTTTTAAAATAAAAAATAATATTGTGTATTGATCTAACTAAACTTGAATAGGTATGTAATTGATTCATAATTCAATTAACTTAATTAAACTCAATTCAATTCAAGCTTGATTGAATTAAAATTAAAAAATCAAAAATAATAAAATAATATCATTTTAAATAACAATTATAAAACC
>Ga0307515_10018776_pt1 | contig 12484 bp, 14 predicted proteins | sample 17_EM_MG_FD_194513 | JGI IMG/M metagenome (GOLD analysis project Ga0307515, IMG submission 194513) | Populus trichocarpa ectomycorrhiza microbial communities from riparian zone in the Pacific Northwest, United States - 17_EM | ecosystem: Host-associated > Plants > Roots > Unclassified | place... | reverse complement strand
ACAGCCTGAGCACTCGCAATACTATAATGCCTTGGCTTGATGTCCCCCATTATCCTGTACCGTCTGGGTAAAAAATAAATGCGCGCAAATGTGCGCACAATTGTGTATTTTAAGGGTAGATGTAGATTGTGCCTGAGTCCACGATGTGTGCGTGTGCTGGTTGGAGCATCATGCTGTACGTCGACTGAAGGCGGCCCCACCGGAACAGGCTGAAACTGGCATTTTATGCTGACGGCGGCCGTTTTTCTCCTACCAACCTGTTGCACTCTCTGGACGAGGAGGACGTGCTATAGGCCGCCGTTCAAGACGCGCCGAGGGAGTGAAGATAGGGGGCCACGTTTACATTGGGGCCGGAACAGCCGTTGAGACTGCCACTATTGGTAACAACGTCGAGATCGGGAGGAACTGCGTGATAGTATGTACCACTTTCTCGGCCTCTTTTCTACCGTTTTAGACCGGGGTTGCCCCCTGTTTTCTCCGTTTTCGGTACGTACTGTATAGGATGTATTGGGAACCCTGACCCGGATCAGAGCATCCCTACGTTGGTGGCAGTCCTTTCAGCATTCCTTTCAAGGCACTTGCGTCCCCCGTACCTCCGCAGCTGCAGGATGACAGCTCCTAACATTGCCTCTGATTCCACAGGGGGTGCTTTGTATAATCAAGGATCGAAAACAACACCGTGATACCTCTGAGCACGGTCGTACCTGCCCTGGCTGTGTTCCTTGGCTCACCAGGTTTGTTCTCGATTTGGTGCAAACATTCCAGGGGTTGACGAGCGCGTGATCTATAGGCAGGTTTTTTGATGGAAGAATTGTCCGGGTTTACACCAGAACGTGTGGAGACGGCGACGAAGCAATACTATAATCGGTTTGTTCCTATGCACGATGACCAACGGGGCCGGGAAGATTTCATGTACGCCCAAACGGACCCAGCTGTATTGGAGTCAGGTGAGGAGAATGAGTACATCGCTGTTCACTAAAGTGACCGACGTTCGGCCACTGGATGGAAGTAGTAGGTAAGGGCGTCTTCTGTTATTAAACATCCTCGCATTGTGCTGGAAGCAGCTGACGGAATCGTGCCTGAGGGGTTTCGACTGTAACCGTAACCACTATTCTCAAAACGAAGAGGGCTTTGTGCCCAGGGGGACGAGGCGACCTTGGATCGGACGCTGGACGCCCCCCAGGTACAATCAGAGCCCAGGCATCCCCAAGGAGTAACCACAGGTCGGTCAACACACCCACCGGGAGACTCTGGCGTGAGAGAGAGCCAGGCGCCAGAACAAGCTTGCGCCTCGCCTCGTCAGACCCCCCTTCATCCAAATAGAGACAGGCGATCGGCGCGACTGAATGGCTTCCCATGAACATCGGGTGGGTTGGGATCATTTCCTTTCTCGGACAAAGCAGCCTCCCACTATTCGCATCGAAGCTTACGCCTTCCCTTTCTCCTCCGGGCGTTCTACCAGAGGGTCGCTACGGCTGTCGAAACATATTTAAGAACGGCCAACGTTCTCCAATTTCCCTACCGCCTTCCATTCGTTCTACTCTCCAACCAATCCACTCACTTTATCTCCTGCGAGAAATTCCTCCACAACAACAACCACAATGCAGTTCATCCGTGTCGTTGCCGCCCTCTTGGCTTTCGGTCAGTAGTATCATCTCAGCTCGCTTTAATCCATGGCCTCTTACCAGTCTTATTGCTTCAGCCGCTGCCTCCGCTTTTGCTGGCCCAATCCCCGCCGACGCCTTCCTCGCCCGTGAGCCTGAGATTGTCGGGGCTCGTGAGCCATCTCCCGGCTGCGCTGGACGGAACTGCGCCTAAGCGTGTCCCCCGACCAATATCATCACCACCACCGCTCTGAACACACTCGCCCCGTTTCGTCACCTTCTTTCAGTCCCCATCCTTTTTTCGGTTCTTCGCAGCCTGGTGTTGGTCGACCCTCGCCCTGTCGGTTTTGGATTTCTTCGCCGTAGACGGTTTCGGCCAATAGCTTAATCCTCGACCGTGTATTGGTAGTCCTGCTCCCTTACATGTATCGTGTTTTTTTATCCTTTGCCGTGTCCTAATTCCGGTGAAGCTTTCCGTTCCCTCCACTTCCTCTCTTATGGTCCGCAGTCCCGGTCCGGTGTATCGCCGGTTGTTATAGAAAACCATGTATCATGGTCCCCTCCCTGTCCTGTATTCTACTTATGAATGCAACTCGCAGTGAACACTGAAAACCCTTTGATTGGAAACACACTCGCAAGCCTATGAAAGCACTACGGCACCCCGCTGTCGGATCCGAGTAATGATGACTCTGCAAGTTTTTCGTGTTTACCGATGCTCCTCTGCTCGGCAGGCGAGTGACCACCGATGTACCTGTCCACTAAGGCGCCTCTGGTGGAATGAAATGCAATTTTAGCTTGGGTTCTTTCGTGTCACTCACCGTGGACAGCAGTCCGGAATGTCGTGATCGACGATCGACGCTTCAAGTGGGCTAACTCTGACGTTAACCTTCTCCTTGGGTCCGGTCTTGTCTCACTTTATCCTTCTTCATTTCTAACTAGTTCCATTTCCTCGGCAACAGGAATGGATGCTATAATTTCAAAAACTGCCGGACACCCTACATCAGCAAAACTGACTCTTACGGGTAGTACCACCAAAGCTTAAACGGGGCGCCTGGCGTTGGTTAGGCATCGGCTTTGTGCTTTTTTGACGAACTGACGAAAACCTGGATGGTAGAATGTGATAAGCGGTTACGAGGCACGAAGTGTTTCGTACAATCTTTTAGCCGACTCATTATCTGGGGGTTGAGCGCTTGAGCATCTTTGCATCACATCACGAGAACCTCTTTCCCCGGCAGAGAGCTTTGCGAGGATCTCGAGATGTCTACAACAGCATCCCTTCAACCGATTCACGTTCAAACCATCGGAACATCTGCCTTTCCTCGCGTAAACTTTACATGCGACTTCTGCCACGGCAGAAGCTCTAGCCGGGATGTCGAATGTCCGCAACGCGAATCTTTCTGGAACCACTTCGCCCGACTGTTTTATCCCACTCGACTACTAAACGGTCCCATCACCCAGGCTCATTAAGACAACCCATCAGTGTACCAGCCGTGCTCAGTGGAGATCTCGCTGCTCCGAGTCAGCCGCTTCCCCACTTTCGTCGCAGGAGGCTGCATCAACTCGCAACTTGTGGAAATACCCCATTACGCGTTTTGCGGTGGTACGTGACCTATGTTCAGGCCGACGATTAGGGCGATCCTCACCGATAACACTACTGCTTTTCGTCCCCCTCTCCTCGAGCTTTCTTCATCTACGTTCATGTATTTATACAGAACGCCAGCGCAGATACTTGTAATGTGTAATATTACGATTGTTTCTGGTCTCCGCCATTCGCGTACTGGTCCAACCACTTCCGTCATTGTTGGCCGTTAAGTGGGGCCTTGGTACTCACAGCGGACCGCCACCGGGACTGCACGAACGTCGCCAGATATTGAACCCGAAACCTACCAATACCGCCGTAGTGGTGCCAGATTTTCTGATCGCTAGCCTGAGGGTGTGAATAGCACTACAATATTGAAGATCGAACGTACGGGGCGGAAGCGACGTCCGTGGTCGATCGGCGTCGTCACGGTCTCCTCAAAACCAAGAAAACAAGGCGAAGGCATCCGATAGCGTACGGAAGAGGGTCAAGGACGAAGACTTCGATCACGTTGCAAAAACCGTTGGCTTTGCGCCCGTAGGCGAGCTTATCTTCGCCAACCTGCCAGGATGGTCCAGGCTACCATTTTTCTGTAGTGAGATGACACCTGGGAGACCTCACCCTGATGGAGCGCAGCTCAGCGCGTCGTTGAGTCTGGGCAGACCCCATTTCAGCTCCGGAAGGCGAGGGATAGAGGTCGACCGGACGCGAAATGTCCTTGACAACCAAGTCCACAGAATTGGGGAGCGAAGGGAGGTGCATCCTCTCGTTTTACAGAAACTGTTCAATTATGCACCATCCAACTACGTGGTTAGTACCCATTCAGGCCTCACGGAAAAGTTACCCCTTTGGCATATTAGGTCTTGCTAACCCAAGCTACTAGGCGCCAGTGAAATCCGCTGGGGTTTGCCATCACGCATTATCAAGTCAGGGCGCTCACGTGGCTCCCACGGTTACCAGCTTTCAGCACCATGATGGTGCCCGACGCGGCTCTCGAACTCTCCGTCGAACAACTCATCAGCGCGTTGAACAAGAAACTCTTCATGGAATGTACGCGGGTACAGGCCGCGATCCTGCCGATGTCTCGGGTTCCGGTGGCCATGTTGACTGCTGAAGTACAATCTCAGGACCTGAAACGACACCTCGAATGCTGACGATGTGTGTTACAGATCGATGTTCTAGAGAAGCGGGCCAGAGACGTCCTACACGAGGTTGTCACTTTAAGGAATTCGTTGCGACCCGTAAATCGACTCCCTCCGGAAGTCCTCGCATTGTGCGCCACCTTCGTATCCGATGCCGATCCAGGACCGATCGTGGCCTTGACTCACGTCTGTCGATACTGGCGGAGGGCCATCAGCTCAGATCCGACGAGTTGGGCATCGATATCACCCGGATGGAAGCGATTGGTACCTCTGTGCCTCGAACGTTCAGGGGCAGTCCCGCTGGCAGTCGACATCACAGTACCAGCTGTCAAGAACGATGAAGACTTTCTCAGGTCATTACTTCCCCACACTTCGAGGATCGGCTCCCTTCGCCTCGTCGGGTTCGCATCCGCCGAGACCGTGACGGACGATCTCCCCGGCTTATTCAGCTCACCAATGCCCAATCTCACCTCCTTGGAACTTCAACAGACTACAGAGCCTGTTGAACTGTTCCCATCGAGGGGAGCCCTTGTCCCTCCTGTTTTCCAGAACACCACGAGATTGGTGTCACTTCGCCTGACCCGAACACCTCTCTATCCCACGCTGTTCAAGATCTCATCCCTCAGGGAGTTGAAGGTCCTCGGATACGCAAGCCTATCAAATTTTGGAACGTTCATCGGATTCTTGGACTCAAATCCCGACCTCGAATACGTCGCATTGGAAGTTCAATTCATCGCGGACTCAGTCAAGACGACACCTACAAGAAAGGTCACCCTTTCTCGTCTTAAAAATCTATCCATCAGCTGCTCCAAAGCAATCGACTCGAAGGGGCTGCTTTCGTACATATCTCTCCCCCATGGCGTCAACGTCGAGGTTATATTCACTAAAGCGGACCAATTCGCAGAGCCCAGACCATTTCTACCTTCACCCCTAAAACCTATTCGGGAGCTGTTGGCTCCGATAACCGCCATTAAAACCCAACAAACTCCATGGGAGCTTTGCCTCTCCGGCAATGGCTCAAAGTTCACTTTCCGTTCTTCCGGGAACCCTCTGGGCGCATGGGAGTGGCTCCTGCTATTTTCCACCACTTTCGCCCGCGAACTATATGTGGATCCTCACCCCTATAGACTTGGCGACCAATACCTATCCGAAGCAATGAAATGTCTACCTGCATTGGAAATCCTCGCGATCTCCAGGACCCCTGTGTTCCCTGTCGGGTTGTTCTCTGCGCTGACAGAGGAGCCAGTTTTGTGCCCAGCTCTTAAAACCATTGCTTTCCTTGATTGCGACATTACTCCAGATGCAATGGAGAAGTTTGGAGAGGCGTTAACAGAGAGAAGGGATTCGACGGCCGCTCGGGTGTATCGAGTGGTTATTGTCAACAGCACAGGGAAGATGCCAGATTATACGTCGGTTCAACAGCTACAGAAGTTCGTTCCACACGTAGATATCAGGATGGGTGACAAGCTCCCGGATTTATCGTAGCTTGTGTGGCTGTGTATATGGTTTCATTCGAATTTCTCTACTGTCCGGTGCACAATACTCGCAAATCGATTTCGCCTCAAAGTCGGTCATTTCGTACGAGACGTGATATGAGCGCATTTTTGCGTTTTAAAGGGGCAAGGTCAACCGTAAGGGCGTTTCAGAGAGAGAAGACGTCTTTCGTTTCATCCGTTTTGCAGATGGTCAAGCTGTCAAGGCGCTGGGCGCGCCCGGTCTTCTCCCTGAGTCATTTCGTAGAAAGCGTCGAGAAGCAAAAAAAAAAAAGTGATAAGCACCGAAAAAACGAAAGAAAACGAATTCTACATTTGCTGATGGCGTTCGCCCAGGTTCAGCCTGGACGAGCGCGAGTGACAATCGAAAAGTGGTTAAATGTTGAAGTTGGCATTATTTAAGAAGTAACGCTGTGACAGAATGTCAAGAACCTTGGTGAATGCGAGTGACTCGGACAATCGACGAGTGGTTGGATGTTGAAGTTGGTCCTATAAAACAGTAGAATTCACGTCGCCTTTCTCACAACGACCCCCATCATGTTCTTCCCGCCCCTATCCTACAGCAGAATCCCAGTACCACCTTTCTACCCGCTCAGATATCTACCACTGGCAGGAAAGCCTAGCACAGTGACGATGGCACTTGGCACTGTCATCATCACAGCCACGATGATTATCTTCCTTTTCCGCTACATCACACACCGAAAGCTAGAGCACCTCAAATCGTCTCTTGCCCAGGTGAAAGAGTTTAGGAACGATTTTAACCCTACCGTATGCAAGGTTAGTCAATGTATCGTTGTCGGTTAACGGAACGATGCTGACTACCAACAGAATGACGTAAACCCTCAAGAGGATGGCGCAGATCACGAGCGCCGTCAAACAAGGGCGGAGCTCAACAAAACTATGGAGAGGTACTTGTAGTGTTTTGTCCTCCTCTCTCAGCCGTCTCGTACTGATCGATTGTGGAGGTTCATGATGGCGATAGAGTTTGCTATAGTTTCACTTCAGAGATCGAGACCGCTTCCCTGGTTCCTGGTAGGCGACGCTCGCACGGCGGCGGCAGAGGCGGACCGAAGTATCGATGAATTTCAGATTTTGGCACTACGAGTAAGAGTATTTGTCGTGGGATGGTTACGTCAGATCTAATAACCGCCGGTCAATCAGGAACTAAGGCCTGCGCCCCCCGGGCCCCCAGTCGAGGCCCCGTCGAGGGATCCCCACATCCGCAGAAGAGTCTGAAGACTCATTCCTATTTGGCTTAGGATCCCGGCTCATCGTCGGAACAGACGGAATGGAGTCTAACCGTGACGTCGTCCACCCCCCCCCCCCCGAGCAAACCGTCTTTACCTACCTAGATTTGTAATTGTACACGCGAAAGCACCCGACTCCTAATCGACCAATTGACCACCCACAGGTGTTGCATAGCGCCCGGGCCGAGAGTCCAAGAATTATTTCAATCATGACTTCGTGCTTCGCGAAAGTACATCTGGCAGGTATGTGTTATGGAACTCTGAGATAATGGCGCGATCAGAGCTCGTCATGAATCTTGGTCGTCTCCTCTGGTGGGGCGTCCGACGTCCCCGTCCCAGACGGAGTTCCCGACGACGATCCCTACGATCCACTGGTCTTTTCGTTGGTGGCACCTTCTTCCACAACTTCTGTAGGCGGTTCTCTAGTACCTTCGCCCTAGCCCTCATCTCGCTCGTCAAAATGACGGGATTTTGGTTCATTGGGTTACTTGTTGCTGCTTCGCCGCCCACTCAGCCAACCAGGCCTCGTGCTCCCTCAACGTTTTCTCGAGAGCGTCAATCTCAGCATGGGTACAACGAGACGGAGGTCCACCCTCGGCTTCGGCGGTAAGATTCTGCTTCGCCTCCCAAATGTGGAACTGGTCCTCTCGGCTGTTCATCACGGAGTTGTTGAGGGCTTTGGGGAACTCCCCGATTTCCTTGTACCTGTGGGCAATCGGTCGCTCGGGACCCCTGAACGTGGTAATCGCAAGATAAATGAACGATGCCGAAAAAATGACAACATGTAAGACACATACTCGAGGCCGGAAAGCTTTTCTAGGAATTGATTCGTATCGGCATTATCGGCCTCATCATGCATCCATGTGAGTGTCTCCTCGAGCTTCTTCTGGACGAGGACCTCTCCGTGGGTTGTGAGCACTTTCTCAACGGAGTCTGGGATTCATCACCGAGGTCGCCCAGTTTGTACAAGTAGCTCTCGAGATTGTTCCTTGCTTCCTCCTTGCGCCGTTTCGAGCTCTCGATGTCTTTGATCTCGCGCAACCTGTTCAAAAGTTGACAACGGGGGCTGAATCACTGGAAGTGTAGAGATCTTTTTACCTATTACGGGCAGCTCGCTTCTCCTCTGCGTTCGGGGCACTGCGCGAACGTTGCCGGATACTGAACCTGAACCCCGCCAACACCGCTATAGTGGTGTCGGATTTTCTGATCACTAGCCTGAGGGTGTGAATTGCACTGCAAGATCGAACGTACTAACGGGGCGGAAGCGGCTCGGTGGAGCCAATGACATTGAATTCCGCACATGTCCGTGGCCGATCGTCGTCACGGTCTCCTCAAAACCAAGAAAACAGGGCGAGGACTTCGATCACGATGCAAAAACCGTTGGCTTTGCGCCCGTGGGCGAGCTTACCTTCGCCGACCCGCCAGGATGGTCCAGGCTACCATTTTTCTGTAGTGAGAGGATAAGACGACGCCTGGGAGACCTCACCCTGATGGGTTGCAGCTCGGTGCGTCGTTGAGTCTGGGCAGATCCTATTTCAACTCCGGAAGGCGAGGGACAAAGGTCGACCGGAGGGGGAATGCCCTTGATAACCAAGTCCACAGAATCGGGAGCGAAGGGAGGCGCTTCCTCTCGTCTTACAGAAACTGTCCAATTATGCACCATCCAACTACGTGGTCAGTACGCATTCAGCCATCGGGAAAGTTGTCCACCTCTTTGGCATATTAGGTCTTGCTAACCCAAGCTACTAGGCGCCAGTGAAATCCGCTGGGGTTTGCCATCACGCATTATCAAGTTAGGGCGCTCATGTGGCTCCCACGGTTACCGGCTTTCAGCCACCATGGTGCCCGACGCGGCTCTCGAACTCTCCGTCGAACAACTCATCAGCGCGTTGAACAAGAAACTCTTCATGGAATGTACGCGGGTACAGGCGGCGATCCCACCGATGTCTCGCGCTCCGGTGGCCACGTTAACTGCTGAAGTACAATCTCAGGACCTGAAAAGACACCTCGAATGCTGACGATGTGTGTTACAGATCGATGTTCTAGAGAAGCGGGCCAGAGACGTCCTACACGAAGTTGTCACTTTGAGGAATTCGTTGCGACCCGTAAATCGACTCCCTCCGGAAGTCCTCACATTGTGCGCCACCTTCGTATCCAACGCCGATCCAGGACCGATCGTGGTCTTGACTCACGTCTGTCGATACTGGCGGAGGGCCATCAGCTCAAACCCAACGAGTTGGGCATCGATAGCACTCGGATGGAAGCGATTGGTGCCTCTGTGTCTCGAACGTGCAGGGGCAGTCCCGCTGGCGGTCGACATTACAGTACCAGCTATCAAGGACGATGAAGACTTTCTCAGGTCATTACTTCCTCACACTTCGAGGATTGGCTCCCTTCGCCTCGTCGGCTTCGCATCCACCGAGACCGTGACGGACGATCTCCCCGGTTTCTTCAGCTCACCAATGCCCAATCTCACCTCCTTGGAACTTCAACAGACTACAGAACCTTTCGAACTGTTCCCATCGAGGGGAGCCCTCGTGCCTCCTGTTTTCCAGAACACTGCGAGATTGGTGTCACTTCGCCTGACCCGAACGCCTCTCTATCCCACGCTGTTCAAGATCTCATCCCTCAGGGAGCTGAAGGTCCTCGGGTACACAAGTCGTCTATTCAACTTCGGAACATTCGTCGGATTCTTGGACTCAAATCTCGACCTCGAATACGTCGCATTGGACGTTCAATTCATCACGGACTCAGTCAAGACGACGCCTACAAGAAAGGTCCCTCTTTCTCGTCTTAAACATCTATCCATCAGCTGCTCCAAAGCAATCGACTCGAAGGGGCTGCTTTCGTACATATCTCTCCCCCGTGGCGTCAACCTCGAGATCATATTCACTGGAACGGACCCGTCCGCTAAGCTTGGATCACTTTTACCTTCACCCCCGACACCTATTCGGGAGCTTTTGGCTCCGATAACCGTTATGAAAACACAACTAACTCCGCGGGTGCTTCAGCTTTTCGGCAACAGTTCAACGTTCACTTTCCGTTCTCCCGGGGACGGCGCACATGGGTGGCCCCCGTTATTTTCCACCACTCTGATTCGGGAACTACATGTGGATCCTCACCCCTATAGACTTGGCGACCAATACCTATCCAATGCAATGAAATGTCTACCTGCATTGGAAATCCTCGCGATCTCCAGGGCCCCCGTGTTCCCTGTCGGGTTGTTCTCTGCGCTAACAGAGGAGCCGGCTTTGTGCCCAGCTCTTAAAACCATCGCTTTCTTTGATTGTGACATTAATCCAGGTACAATGGAGAAGTTGGGAGAGGTGTTAACAGGGAGAAGAGATTTGACGGCCGCTCGGGTGCATCGAGTGGTCATCGTCAGCAGCACAGGGAAGATGCCAGATTACACATCAGTTCAACAACTACGGAAGTCCGTTCCACACGTAGATATCAGGATGGATGATAAATTCCCGGATTTATCGTAGTTTGTGTGGCTGTGTATACGGTTTCATTCGAATTTCTCTGCTGTCCGCTGTATAATACTCGCAAATCGATTTCGCCTCGAAGTCGGCCATTTCGCGCGGGACGTGATATGAGCGCATTTTTGTATTTTTAAGGGGCAAATTCAACCATAAGGGCGTTTCAGAGAGAGAATACGTCTTTTGTTTCATCCGTTCTGCAGATGGTCAAGCTATAAAAACGCTGGGCGGGCCCGATCTTCTCCCCGAGCCATTTCGTGGAAAAGCGTCGAGAGGCGGTGATAAATGGTGGAGAGGCACCGAAAAAACAAAAAAGCGAATTTTACATTTGCTGATGGCGTTCGCTCAGGTTCAGCCTGGGCGAACGCAAGTGACAATCGAAAAGTGGTTAAATATTGAAAGTTAGCATTATATTCCAAGCAAATGAGTCCAAAATTGCATCCTACGCGGCATCCAATACGTACGGTTTCAATGTACTCGTTGCTGGAGTAATAGATTGGCTGCTACATCTCCCAGAAGACGGTTTTCTTACGGCAACCAGGCGGGTAAAGTATCAGTACTATACCGCAGAATGGACGAGTGACGGGAAGTTCATCGCGCAAAGATTATTGACAAAGCTTTCATTCTCGCAACCACCATCGGGCCTAGGGTAGGAAGAACACACATCCCCGGTCCCCTCCTAAATCATCCTTTCTGTAAGAGTCAAAAAGGTATGTCCACATCACACACGGCGGCCTTGATTGAGGGTGTCTGCACTAACCCGAGTCCCGGCTCCCGATCCCACCCTCATGACCCTGTGGTTTATCAGATCTACAGAACCCGCTGATGCTCGATCGTTGGCTTCCCTCGAATCGCAGGTTGAGCAAAAACTCCTGCCTGTGTCCTTACGGACCAAAGACCAGCTGGACTCCGTTGTGCTCCGACGAATTCTCCTCCCCTCTTTGTTGCCTCATCGTACACACCAGGCTCTCGGTATGGCCTCTTTCGATGCTACTGAGGCGATCGTTCAGGAAAGGATCGAGGTAGATGTAAATGAAGTGGGTTTACCGTCCCGCGAAACGGAATGGAACATCTCGGACAACCACCAACAAACCCTTTCCTTCTCCGATGTCTACCCCTTGATATTATCGTTCGGAATCTCGGGATCGAAGTTGACGTCGCCGCTTCCTTCGTGGACGTGTTCAAGTCCAGGTTCGCCAAGTCCAAGGTCGGCGATCTGGAAGGTGACGCAGTAGGCGGAGTCGAACACCGTAACATTGACGTATCCCTAGTAATCGTGCTGCACTTCGGCGCTATCCGTTGTAAGGCTTCGTCCAAGGAAGTGTTACTATATTATGGGGGTGAATCGATAAACGTACCTGTACTGCGTGTTGTGGCTGGACTGATGGGAGAAGGATTGTCACTTCTTGGACGTTTTCTTGCTCTTCACGAACAGAACGCGCGATTTTACTAGGAAACGCGTTAGAATTTTGTCAAGGGAAGGCCGGAGATAGAAGCACCTCTTGGATCATACCTGACAGCGGGCAACCTCGGACCGTGCCTCAGCCTCTGGGTGGTGTAGAAATAACCGGTCTGTGCGGTCGAAGCCATACGGAAAATCAGTCCTAAATGTTCGAGTCAGACAGAAAAGCGAAATGGGGTTGTGCGGAAGTAAGCCTGGCTTTGCTTTACTAGCCATGTCGACGTCGGAGGTGAGGAAGTTGCACCTCGATCGGTCGATCCGCGAGGTTGTCGGAGGACCCCCGCTCTCATTATGCCCCCTGGGGCGCCCTATCCTTCCCTACTCTATTCCAGTAGACGAGTTCGTTGACTTGCCGTCGACTATCCCGTCGCACCGGAATTGCACCTCACCCACACCCACCCCAATGCCCACGGGTTGTCGCCAAAGTCCTCCGTTTGTATCGTCGGACGCGAAGCCAATGCTCCTCTGACATCAG
>Ga0307515_10018775_pt1 | contig 12485 bp, 15 predicted proteins | sample 17_EM_MG_FD_194513 | JGI IMG/M metagenome (GOLD analysis project Ga0307515, IMG submission 194513) | Populus trichocarpa ectomycorrhiza microbial communities from riparian zone in the Pacific Northwest, United States - 17_EM | ecosystem: Host-associated > Plants > Roots > Unclassified | place... | reverse complement strand
GAATCGCTGAGCTTCCGCTTCTTGCTCGGGGAGGGGATTTCAGGGGAAGGTAAGAGTGGACCAATGAACTTGGCAGGTGTTGAGGGCCGCGGAGGGACGGGAGAGGTCCGAACACCGGTGTCCTCATCCGGCTCATGAAGAAGCTTGCGCTTCTTCATACCGGCAACCAGTCCACCTTTCAAGGGCTCGCGAGTCGCCAACGAGATCGCAGATTCCAGCACCTGTCCCTTGTCCCGCAAGTAGAACAGAACGTAAGCGTTCTTCAGGGATAATGGTGGCCCACCAATCCGTGTGACGCTTTCATCATTCATCTCATACCAGTTCCCCGTGCCATCCTTGACGTGAGCATAGTAGTGGCCCGAATTTGGTCCACCTCCAGCATGGGAAATGACCCCGTACAATGAATACGAGGGACCAAACGCCCCATCGCTCATGTATGGTTGTAGTGAGAGCCTTTCGTCGTATCGTATCTGGTGTCCGATCTTTCGGCCCATGGGAGAAAACCGTTTGAGATGGATTGTCAAGACTGTTGGAGCCTCGTGGATCGTAAACTGCTTCTCGGCCAGAACCGATTTCTTACACCTGTCGTAGGGTTGAGACAACGAGATCCCCTGCCCAATTAAGCATACTCACTTCTCGCACTTGTATTTATTCGCGCCTTTGAGGTGATCAACAGCAACGAACTTCCGCAGCGCATCCCGAACACTGTTCACACCGAAAATATCGATGCTAAGGTCAAGGATGCGGTCTAATGTGTCGCTGTTGTAATCGCACTCCCCACAGGTAACGCGCGATCTCAGCCGACCTCCGAAAATCTGATGCACCCAGGTCGTCTCAGCGAGTTTGGGATCGAGTTTCCTGGAACACCTAGTCTCAGCCATTCATGCCCTCGGAACAAACGGAGAGAACGCACGGTGGGTATCCGTGGAGGCAGGACTTCTGTAAGGCATCTATGGCATAGCGGAGGAATTCGTGGGAATCTTCTTGTCTGCCCCTCCGCATATGTTTCGCAATTACTGCATATCAAGAGCGCTTTAGCCCGCACGGAGGGAAACTGGAAACCGCCACGCACGCTGCAACTTTGTGGTGATGAGGTATGGGGGCGTGGAGGTGGATTTCGTCCGAGCGTCGACCATGGTCTGTCGCAACGCACATACCATGCAAAAATTATTCTTGATCCGACCTGGCAAGATTGAAACGTGGGTAAAGGAAGGGGTAGAGTCCTGACATAGACATACATGCATCCCTCTTATGTGTGAGTAGAATTCGGGCCAGTGGAGCCGTGTGCAGCAGACATTGCAGGGCACTGTTGAGGAAACAAGTATTGCCGTTGTTGTTGAAACCGCGGCCGACGACGAATTTATCCGGCCAGGTCGTGTCGATTGGACCAGTATACAACGGTTTTTGGTCGGAAGGTCCAGACACGCCCTTCGACGCGTGTGCTTTCTTGAGCGAGGGTGACAGCACTGCCACGTTCTTGCTCAACGAGGGTGATTGTGGTGGTAGGGTCTACAATGACGTCGTTAATTTTTCACAAAGCTTATCGACGCACGAAGGAACCAAGTGGCCCGAATAACAAGCAAACTGAGGTCTCACCTCGTTTTTTGACCGCGGTGAGGCATTAATAGGCGTGTACTTCGTCTCGTCGAACATCGGTCCGGTCGAAGATCCTTCTACAAATTCTATCGGAGGAGGGAGGAGAGCGTTGAAAGCGTCGAGATCCTTTGCGGGTTTGAGCTGGGTTTCTTCCCCCGGTTGGAGTGGGGAGAACGAAGAAGCGGGGTGGAGAGGTGCAGCAAGCATGGTCCGTAGGGCGTCGCGGTGGTTACGGGGAAAATCTCGTGGTAAAGAGTAAGTGCGGGCCTTGAGCTTGAGGGCTCTCGGGCGGATAACGGATAGAGGAAACAGGAGGGAAAGGCGAGGGGAGGGTGAAGTTTGGTGAAGGGCGAAACCAGATCGAAAAATCAAATCCCACGATCGTGATCGCTTAAGTACTTACAACACCTGATCTCGTTCGCCAACCTCAGGCAACAAGAGAAGAAAAAAGTATGACCTCGTGTTATCGAGGCGGTGGCATAGGGCATAGATTGGGGGAGAGGGGAATATTAGTGGTACGTTACAGGGTCGTTATAAGGTGATTCGTAAGGTACTTGTCAAAGGTATCGTCAAAAGCGTGCTAGTGAAGCTAATGAAACATTCTCGTGACCACAGCGCGAGAGGTGTGAGGCGTTGGTACAAATTTTTTGAACGTCCATCATGCGAAAGAGTAAGTGGGGAAGGAGGTCATAGGAGCGGTGTTCATATAGGCGTGCATATCGCCAACATCCCTCAAGGACGAGATTTGGGAGTTCAAAGCTCCACAATTGTTGAAGTCGTAACCGAAAGTGTAGTTCGTGCCTGAAGTGCAGGGTTGTGGGGAAGAGTTGAGTATATCGACCGAAGCGACAGAGGCAACTGAGAGGGGTGATGAGGTGAAAAATGTGGTCTCGGACCACTGCGGATCGTAATATGAGGGTGGTTGTTGGGTAACGGTATCCTGATAGAAGTAGTTCGCGCCAAGCATCGAGTTTTGAGGACGGTGTCCCAGATCGACCAGCAACGCCGGATCTGGGGAATCGCAGACGAACGACGCGGGGTCTGTTCACAAGATCACCGGTTAACAATGAGGCAAACAACACAACCCGGAGATGAAAACACGTACCAACGAAACATTCAGACCATTTGTATCCTTCGGAAGAAGGGACGATGTCGATAACAGCAGGTGGGGGAGTGGTGACCGACGGAGGAGTATGGACCTCTTCCTTTGGCACTACACCCAACGAAAACGTGGGAAGATCCTCTTCCTTGTACATGGGCTCTTTCGTGGCGGTGGTATAATCCGGAGGGGGAGTAGCAATCCTCTCGGCATCTGGAGAAACCCTGATCAAGCACGCGGCGGCACCAACCTCCTCGGTAGACATCTTGCTCAAATCGATGTCGTGCTTGGCTTTTAGGTGCTTCGCGAAAGCCGATCGGCGCTTAATTCTGGCAAAGCCGGCGTGATTTAGCATCCGGGAGATGTATGATCGCGAACGGAGGAAACATACTTGGTCCTGCATCCAACGACGGAACACTGGTATCCGTCGGGATGCATGTGCGTCTCCCTCTTGTGTCTCGCGCAAGAGGAAGGATCACCGAACCGAGCTCCGCATACATTGCACTCGTGAGGTTTAGCGCCGGTGCTGTTAGATAACAATAACGACATGTACCGAAGAACGGGAGCGCCTAGATACTCACTGAACGTTGCGGTGGGTTTTCAAGCCCGTGAACTGGGCGAAAGCCTTGCCGCAATCGACGCAAACATGTGGCCTATCAGCGGTGGCGAACGATCAGACACCGGTCGGGATGCATCCCATAGTTTCGACACTCACTTCTCTCCGGTGTGCAGCTTTTCGTGGCGTTTGAGATCTCCCTTACGCTGGAAGGGTTTAAGGCAAACATCACACATCCACTATAGGCAAACCAAGGGGGAATTCAGTGTGAGTGACTGATGGAGATGGATGAGTGGGATGAAGTCAGAAAAACACGCACCTGAGCCGGCATGATAGAGACTTTCAATAATTATGAATTACTGATAATGAATGAGACTAGGAATCCGTTGACGATGACCTGCGTCAAGCTCGAGTCTCGTCTCTACACCAGAGAGAGCGAGGAAGGGGAAAAATAGGGAGGCGGGGGGCGGGGAGATGGTATCGAACGAAGGATAGCACACGTGAGATGCATCTTTTTTATATGAACGGGTCCTGGTACAACTAGTGCGGCTGCGAACCGGGTTTGGGAGGGGGTGCTTATTGTCTTGAAAGAATTCACATCACCAAGAAGCACCCAGACTTGCCTTTTGTGGAATCGGGATCGGGTGAACTGATGATCGGCAAAGACCAAAGACAAAAGAGAAAATCGCAGCCATGCGACCGCGGGATTGGATTCCCCGACAAACGAATGCGAATGGAGGCGTTACATAGAAAAAAAGTGGCTGGGTAGTCCGGCAAACAAGGGCGCAATGATAATTGAATGTCTCACCAACGCCAACATACAATGAACTCACTTTTCAGCGCATAGCTTGTGAGCGTAGCGATAGTATATCGCCCGCCGTCAATGGCCCAAACCCGCTCCTTCAAGCTTTTTCGTAATCCTCTCATCTAGCCATGGCGCGATTGCGCTTAAATCCTCCCAGCACAGCGACGCGTATTGATTACGGCCTGGTCCAACCACAAGATCTGAATCTTGCAACTGGGGCGACCGAGACCAAGGTTCCATCGTATGGGGTCCGACAAGTTGAGCCACCAGCCTTGAAAGAGATGCACATCAATGCCACTCCTCTACAAGCTTCGAAAGGGATATCTCGCACATCAAGATCCCAACCCATTTCACGTCTGAACGCCCCAGTTCAAACTCGTTTACCCATCTCCGGTCTAGACCACCTGGCGTATACATCGGATATTTGCGGTAGCCTGGTGCGGGCGTCGGATACCGGAGCCGCCCTGGGGACGCCGGATCTACATGACGGTGTTCTACATTAACATATTGTAAATTCTGCTTGGACCCGTGCCACGTACTAGGCACGGAGGGATCTTCCACTTCACCTTCGATCATATCCGGTTCGTCGGTAGGGACCTCCTCGATTTCGTTTGGTAGCCGGACATTCGGCGGGTGAAACAGAAACCATGCGTTACCATTCACCGAGAAAGAAGTCTTAGGGGTGTTGTGAACGCCGAACGCAAGGACCCGCACGTCCGCAAACTGGACGACAACCTAGATCCCAACATTAGATTACGTTTCCGACAACGGAGACTTGCACTAACGCGGATGGTCGTCTCGAATTGCAACAGGTTGCTTTGGTGCCTATGGAGAGTTCATTAGGCGTAGCTTAGTGATAGAACTACGAACGAACTTTAGCTCGTTGAAGATGGCGACAGGATTGAAGTTCCGAGAGGTGGATTCAACCTGACTGGCCGTGCCATTCCGGTTCAGTAACAAGTATCTACGCAATGGCGGATGATGAGCGAGACAATAAGCGCGGATGGGAACCGGCAACCAACCTCGTCCAGGCTTCGTCAGAAGTGCACGATGAATGGGTTCTATGCCAAACCCGATACAACACTCTAAAACCCAAACACTGAATGGTGCCAGACACGAGAATATTCCCGCCCTTGAACGTACTTGTGAAAGGCGGTCCTCCAGTTGGACCTCTTCTTCCAATACGCCCAGCTGGGAAGAAACCGCCTCCTGAAGCATTCGTCCCATTCACGCTCGTTCAGGTTCGGGGCCGTGGCTTCAAACAACAAAAACTCTGGATGCGCTTTGCTCATGATCGCGATCCAGTTGTGTTTCGGGACGATCATGCGGAGGCTGAGATTCGCGAGGTCTGTCCCGTACTCCCCACGGCAGAGTCTGCGGAGGATTGGACGGCGCCATGGGTTGAGAGCAGGATCCGAAATGATTTCTCGTAATCTGCGGGATAAACCAGATACAACTGTTCCGACGAAGGGTGTTGTTGAGTTATCCCGAACAACGTCAAACGACAACGACGCACCAGTCAGGCTCTCAATGTTGGTCTCCTCCAAGATGTCCGAAATGAGCTCGACTGGAAGGGACTCGAAGGCAGACATGGTGGTTACAGATACGGAGGTGGGGGGTTTTTGCTTGCCACGCTAGCCAATTTCTATCCCAAACCTGCGCCCCACCGGGGCCAACGGTGGGTCTTCGATGTTCCGTCAGTTCATTTTCTTCCGTCTTCTTTGCTTGAATCATCTAGTCCCTGGATTCGTCTGGGCTTATCGAACATACTTAGAGGATATTGGTGGTATGGGCTGTGTCCAACAACGTGACGGTGCGAGACGAGAAGGGGTCTAGAGCCCGTATCCGTGTTATGTAACCGCTGAACTTTCCCTGTTCCAAGAGCTACCTCGAGTCACCAGGTTAACTTCACTCGGAATCCATTCCGCCCCCAGTGGCCCCAGTTCAGTTCTCGCCCCATCCCTGCATCCCCGGTCCTCAGATTGGCCAGGGCCTGAAGGCCTGAAGTACCTTCAAGTGGTCGATTGGCGGATCGCGCGCATCCTCCAAATGCTACAGTCGTGAATGCAATTCTGTTGAAGTGGGTTTATTTGCATGAGGCGTCCAATGGCGGGATGGACGCTCATCCCTACTAGTCCATATTTAGGCACGGGTTCCCCTTCACCCCATACTACTTTCCCGCAGTTCGACCATGGCGGCCAAATCCCAACGTCCGAAGGGGCGGAACGATGTTCTCTCCTTGCTGAACGAAGCCATCGACGCCCTGAATCTCGCGAAGGAGGCCTCGAGCATCACACCAGCCAGGGCCGCGTTCGGCTTCGCCAGTGTTCTTCTCACTGAGATAAGAGTGGGTTTCCTTCCAGTCCATGTTGGTCGATTGCTGACTGATGTATACAGGACTCGATGATTAAAGAAGCGGACTATGTCGAACTAGGGCTATTGTGCGCTGACGTCTGCAAAGCCCTTGCACGGGGGACGGACGGAAGACGAGCGGATCAGCTCAGTAGGTCGGTTCTCAGTGCGATTGAGCAACTGACAACGTGAGTTGAACCAGCGGTGCATACACCGGGCGATCTATTCACCACGCTCTCAATCACAGGACCCTGGCCGAGGTCCAGAGGAAAATCATCAAGCGGGGCAAACGGAGTGTGGTCTCCCGACTTTTCCACGTAAACGATAATGAGGCGATCGCCACCTGGAGGTTGAAGCTTGACGGGATTCTTGACGTGTTTAACGTGCGTTCTGTCACTTCCAGATGACCATCGCCAACTTTCCGCCTCCAGACCGGGCTTGGGACGAATACACATGTAACCGTTTCTGACGATCACGATACTCCAAACACCGGCACCGTCGTTCCCTCCGGCCGCCGTGATGTTTCAAAAACCCATGCAATCGTTTTTGAGGTCCAGAATGACGTTACTGACACTCGCACCGCTGTTTCCGACGTTCATCGCAACGCGTTGAGGAGCCGAGAAGACAGAGATGGTCGGAATCAGGCGGTCAGTACCGCTCGTACTCTTCCTATCACCGAGTAGCCACTTACTGCTGCCCAGACTCACGCCAGGTTGGCGATCTCAACTACAAACGAATTCAGTGTCTAAAATTTGCACTAGTACGCCTGAAAAATCACCTCCGCCATCGGGAAACACGCATGGAATCGCTTCCGATGTTCGTCACGACGTCGCGAAAACCCCAAACACGGCTGTTGACGCTCACCATCACATGCTGAAAAGTCAGGAAGGGGCTAGCGGTCAAGATCGGTTGGTGAGTATCACTCGTACTCCGTCCATCACCGAACACACGCTTACTGTTGCCTAGACCCAAAACAGGTCAGCCGCCCCAACTACTAATTGATCCAGTATCTCATTCTCGCATCTAGTGTGCCCGGAGAGTCACCACCTCCACCACCAAGGGTCTTCTTTGGACGTGACGAGTTGATCAAGAAGATTGTCGATTTTGCAGTAAACCTCACTCCAATGGCTCTGATTGGTGTCGGCGGGATTGGCAAGACATCTATCGCCCTGACTGTTCTTCATGACGATCAAATCAAACAACGCTTCGGCGACAACCGTAGGTTCATCCGTTGCGATCAATTCCCCGCCTCGCTCGCCCATTTCCTCCGCCGGCTCTCCAAGGTCATCGGTGCAGGCATCGAAAACCCAGAGGATCTGGCCCCCCTCCGACCGTTCCTATCCTCCAAGGAAATGTTGGTAGTTCTCGACAACGCCGAATCCATTCTCGACCCGCATGGGGCAAACGCCCAGGAGATCTACGACGTGGTAGAAGAACTGGGTCACTTCAGCAACCTTTGTCTTTGCATCACCTCCCGTCTCTCGACCATCCCTCCCGGCTACGAAACTCTGGACATCCCGACATTGTCAGTGGAGGCTGCACACGATACATTCTATCGCATCTACAAGCACGGCGAACGGACCGATTCGGTCGACAAGATCCTGAAAGAACTCGACTTCCATCCACTGTCGATCACCCTGCTCGCCACCGTCGCACATCAAAACAAGTGGGGTACCGACCGATTGACCGGAGAATGGGAGGGACGGCAAACGGGTGTACTGCAGACAGAGCATAACAAGAGTCTCGCTGCCGCAATCGAACTTTCACTCGCCTCCCCAATGTTCCAAGAGCTTGGCTCTGATGCCAGAGGGCTTCTTGGAGTTGTTGCCTTCTTCCCTCAAGGTGTCGAAGAGGACAACCTCGATTCGTTATTTCCAACCATCCCCAGCGGATCGAACATTTTCGACAAGTTCTGCATCCTTTCCCTGACATACCGAAGCAACGGGTTCATCGCGATGCTTGCACCGTTCCGAGATTATCTTTCTCCCAAGGATCCAAAGTCGTCTCCACTCCTCTGCGCAACCAAGGATTATTACTTCACCTGGTTGTCAGTTGATGTCAGACCTGGCACACCCGGTTTCAGAGAAGCGCGATGGATCACGTCAGAGGATGTGAATGTCGAGTACCTGCTCGATGTCTTCACTTCGGTTGATGCAAACTCGGAGGACGTATGGGATACCTGCGGAGATTTCATGGAACACCTCTGTTGGCACAAACCGCGGCTTGTCGTGCTGGGACCAAAGATCGAGGCACTCCCGGATGGCCATCCCTCCAAGTTGCGATGTTTGGAAGAGCTCTCACGGTTGCTCGGCTCGGCTGGAAACCAGGTGGAACGAAAGCGGCTCCTTACCCACACCTTGAAATTATGGAGAGATCGGGGGGATGACGATCGGGTTGCTGGGGTATTGAGTGACCTATCCGATGCAAATCGTCTATTGGGCCTCTACGGGGAAGGTATACAACGGGCGAAAGAAGCATCGGACATCTTTGAACGGCTCAGTAACACAACTGAACAAGCACAGTGCTTGATCACCCTCGCCTATTCGTTGTATTCAGACGAACAGCTCGACGCCGCAGAGGAAGCCGCGTCCTGTGCGATCAATCTCTTGGAGAAAGATGAACAATATCGGGTCTGCCAATGTCATCGAGTTCTTGGCGATATATATGGTTCCAAGGGCGAGACAGAGAAGGCCGTTCACCATTTCGAGTTAGCTCTCGGAATTGCGTCCTCTTCCAATTGGCCCGACGAACTGTTCTGGATTTGTTATTCCCTGACGGATCTGTTTCTCCGTCAACACAGGTTCGACGATGCACACGCTCACATTGAACGCGCCAAGTCACACGCGGCCAACAATACATACCACCTGAGTCGCACGATGCACCTGCAAGCGATCGTTTGGTATCTCCAAGAGAGGCTTGAACAGGCGAAATCCGAGGGTCTGCGCGCCGCCGATGTTTTTGAGAAGCTCGGGGCTGCGCGGGATCTGGAGGCGTGCAGAGTGCTCCTCCAGTGGATTGATGAGGAAATGAACGGCCCGGTTGCCTCTGATAAACCGGACTGCAACGGTGAGTTCCCGGGAACAATGCTACCAGTCGTGTTCACTGACCCTTCGTGTTCAGACGGGATCACTGAATCCGAATGATGACATATGTATGCCTCGATTTCTTCAGATACATCCTTGCCCGAGTAACCAAAACCTTTTAACCTTCGAGGATACCGTACGTAGTTATACTGCACAAATAAGATATTCGGAGTGTCGAAGAATGTATCAAATACTGTGAGAAGTTGAGGACCGGCAAACGATGACATTGCGATGAAGATATGAAGGCAACGATGATGGATTTACACGGACTGCACAAAGCCATACAGCGAACAACAACCCATGAAAACCCAATATACACGGACGATGGGAACGCGCCAGCTAGCCAAACCCCTAGATGCCCCCCTTCTTAACACCCTCTACGAAAACATCCACATTCCCAAGAACGCTCCCTAGCAGCCCTCCGCGCTCTTGACAACCGAACTCCCTCTGGTCCCGTCGTTCACCCCGCTAGCATCGAGCCCATGACGCAACTGAGCCTTGTTTTCTTCCTCTTTCCCTCTTTGTGGAGGAACCATGATACGTCCCGTTTCCGCGCCACGTATCTGCGAGGACTTCTCGCACCGCCGGCACCATAGATACGTGAGCTACTCGTTCGAGTGCCGGTGGTTCGTATTTGTAGCCATAGTGATCCCCGTGCTGGACGGGTTACTCGCGTCAGAAGTAGATTACGGACGCGGAAGCGCTGGACAAAGACGGGAAGATTGGCCTCGGCCTCGAAGGGTTATCGAAGTCCGGAGAGGTTTGGTTTGGGGTACTACTCCATTGCCAAAACCAGCGATCTACGCTTCTTTGGCGTTATCGGACCGAAATCCAACTACTTCTGAAGCATAGCCAACTGTTTCGACGATGATCCAGCACCCGTCCTCGTGCTATGAGGAGCAGAATTTTGGCAGGGAGGCGCCCTCGGTTGGCGAGGAATCAGAAGGAGGAAGGAACGCGTTCATTGGGGCTGACGCCAAGGAGGTGGGCGTGAGCGTACTGTCAAGTCTCTTTGGAGAAGAATTCAAGTTATTGAATGAGGGCACTCACGGACGGCTCACGCCACTTGCTCCTCATACCTGAAATGTCGGCCGCTCACAGTCTCATTCTTGACCTCCCCACATCCAAGACACCTCCGCATTCCTAGGCCCATGCACCTTAACTTCAAGATGTGACTGTTCACCTACCACGGAATTCTCGTTGAGCACAAAACACCCCAGAACCGCACACACACAAGTTCGTGTTTTCTCACCTGCGGACACATTCCCAACCCATTCAAAGTACTTCTCTGCCATCCTTCCAACCGATATCGGCTCGTAATACTTCTCGTCCGCGTCGTTAACGTAGTTCGGTCTCGGCAGGGCCGGGAGCATGAGATCCCGTAACTTGGGATCGAACCATACGAGATTCACGTCCCTACCGTCGTTCAGTCTATGACTTCATCAAAATTTCGGACCACCCACCCCTGCGGCGTACTGGAAAGACTGTTCGCTGTATCCGCTGCCTGTGCGATAACCCTCAGATAATCAGGGCAAGTTGTCCTTCCAAGCGATCAGCACGATACTCGCAAACATGCTCGTGGCCACCTACTCCAGTTCTGGATCTGCGAACAGAGATGACACCTCGTGAAGGATGATGAATGTCGGAGGAGTGCTCAGCACGAGCCTTGCGTCAACTTCTGGAGTCGTCGAGGAAGGGCAGTGCAGCATAGACAGTAGCACGGCCAGCTGACGAACAGTCGAGGGGTAGCTAGACGGATATCTCGATTTAGATAACCCACGTATAAATCGCATCGAAAAATCCTGGCCACAAACAATACTTTCACTCGCGATAACTTCGCCGCAACCTCCCCGCTTCCTCCATATTTGCCGAGCCAACGATCATTATACGCCACCAAAGTTTGGACGAAGGACTCCTTCGAAGGGGTGATGAAGACGGCTGTGCCTTCAGCATTGACATGTGAGAGGTGCGAGATACAAAAGTGAATTGGAGCTGAAGGGTGGTAGTCCCCCTTTATGAGCAAGCTTTTGGAAAACGGCAGCTCTGGGAAGTGGCGGAGAGGAAACATGATCATGATCCCGATCGAGGCCAAACGGAAAAGTGAATAACTAGACTCTTTCCAAGCTCGTGTCATACATGGTATACCAAAGGGAAATTCATCGGTATCGAGTGGTCCGCGCCTGTGCCTGTGCTTGCGTATGCTCCTCATATGCCTCCCAATCCACCTGACGCGTGGCACCACGAAAATCCGCCGGCGGTCCAAGGTCAACGAGCGGTACGATAGAAGGTCTTCCGTGAGCGCAACGGAATGGTACAGAAGTATGAGATAGCCGTTCCATCAACTCCTTGCATTGTTCAACAGTCAATGAATCATTGAACATGATCGCTCCTGGTAAATCAGAAATCAGAACCGAGTCCCGAACGAAGTAGTTATCGTCTCTGACCTCTGCAAGCCTTGGAGTTGAGTAATTCCAAGAGCTGGGCAGGGCAATGTCGTAAAGCTCTTTTCCACGAGAACTCGTCTTCACGGTGGAGCGGGAGGGATGGAGCAGGTGGCCCTCTGAACGTGTCATCCGAGTAATCCCCGAGTACCCCTTTTACGAAATGCTGCAAGTCATCCCCCGATGACAGCTACCACATCCGTCAGCACCAGGTGAGGTAGGATTGGCCTGACACATACTCTGTGGTTGACGATTTCTGGGATACTTGTCACCATGACTTGCGAATAGTTGTTGTCATCGTCAGAGTGGTTATCCTCCTCCCTAGTATCGTTGATTAGGGCGAACTCCACACCCCAACTCGCGAGTAAGTTTATGATATCGCCACTCCGCTGTAGAATCAGTTTCTCATGCTTCGTCAGGAGAATCAGAACCGGAGGATCGAGAACCGCTCGCTCCACCCCAGTCCCGTCGTCATTCCGAAGATATTCCAAACAGATATCCCTCTGCAACCACTCAACTCGAACTCTCTCGTCTGCAGCATGTTGATCGACCA
>Ga0307515_10018774_pt1 | contig 12485 bp, 15 predicted proteins | sample 17_EM_MG_FD_194513 | JGI IMG/M metagenome (GOLD analysis project Ga0307515, IMG submission 194513) | Populus trichocarpa ectomycorrhiza microbial communities from riparian zone in the Pacific Northwest, United States - 17_EM | ecosystem: Host-associated > Plants > Roots > Unclassified | place... | reverse complement strand
TTGGAATAGGACAATGTCTCCCCTCCGGATCGGAGGCTGGGTGTCGGTCCCGATTCCCCACAACTCTGCAGCATCCCTCCACGCCGTAAGCTTGAGGACATTCCCGTCTCCGTCTCCAAGGATCATCTTCAGGATCGACGCCTGATTCCCGGCATGCTGCCCTTTCCTGATGGTCACCGCGTCTGGACCTTCGACTTCGAGTACAGCCATCAACACGCTAACCTTGAGGGTCCCCTTTGTTCTCGAGGACTTGGCCATCTCCACGAGGGCTTTGACCAGCCGCAGCGTATGAAGATTGAACGAGAAGTGGGGGAACCGTCCAATGGACGATGTATCGGAATATTCATGGGACGTCGTTTCCTGAGTCTCCTCTATCGTGGATTCTTGCAAACCGGAAGACACCTGGGATCTCGATGCATCCTTCGTACGATTTTGGGTTGGGGACCAGGTAATGAACGTTTCGGCTGCTCTGCTGCTGTGCTCTGCGTCGAGGAGGTTGCTGTCGCTCGCACCTCCGATCTCCTCCTCGTCATCCTCAGCGAAGATCATGTTCTCATATATGCGGGAAATTCGTCGGCTCGCAGCCTCGAAGACAGAATCGTCGAGTATAGGCGTTGCGGTCGTAAACGTCTCCCACCCAAAACCACCGTCGTCGCGGTACAGGCTTGCCGGAGATGGCGCACCAAGGAAGACGCGGTAATGCTTCATTGCGGGTGTTGGTGAGATCCATCATGGTGATCGGCGGCACTGGTGGGGGACAGTCCAATCTGACCCTTGATATGTAGACTGGTAGTCGTGTAGGGACATCCAGAAAATAAAGCGAACGTTCTCTCACGATGCGTGCATTTTGTAGAGTCAGGCCGCACGAGAGACGGTTCCGATTCGAAAAGTGATCGACCATCCCGGTTCTGCTTGACCGGAACAATCACGATGTCGTACTTCAACGGTACAGGTACGGTCGCACGACCACTCCGGAATTCCAGCAGTCTCAGCTGATCTTCCGATTACCCCCAGCGTGTTTCAGTCCCAAGGTTCCATCGTGGATTGAAACCGTTTGGTGTCGGTATTCCTTCACGATACGATCTCGGTGTTCGAACGAGTGCCAACCACATCCGGGTGTTGTGCGTTTTTCCAGCTATGAACGGGGGTAACGTCGTGTCACCTCGCGCACTATACCCACGATTTGGTGAGATGGTAGGCCAAGTATCTGGTGTCGATTGGCTGTTTGGTTTGGACGAAACGGACCCCTGGGTGAAAACGTACGTGATCGTCCACCGTCCACACATCGCCACTCGCTGAGCTGTTTACCTCTTTTATAGTTGGCGGACAAATTCTAACGTGGTAAGATATCGGCTTCGTCCCTCCGGGGAAAATGGGTAATCATTCTGGTTCTCTGACTGTCCACAGGTATTTCACGCGTCTTACGTACTTCAAGTCGTGTCAAAACGGGTCGACCAGGCACTGGTCCCCATGAGGGATTTTATCATCGGCAGCCCGGGTCTTCAAACACGACGTTTCTCCCTTCATAACCCGTCAGACCCGTGGCGCGATGTACTTACTTTTAGGTCGTCTCCACCGACAAAGGCCGCTGATCTTTCTGTTCCCCTCGATGCTCCAAAGCTCTCTCGTCGGGTATCTCCACTGAGCTCTCCAACAGACGATTCTCGGTTTGAAGATTCACCAGATGCGCGCAGACCTGCCAGGACAAACATGCCTCTTTCGGTTGGTCTAGCTAAGCGAAGCACTCTGGTCGACTCTGTGACACCGCACGACAGTTCGGAACAACAAAGACAGGACCGTACCTCCGTCTCATTTTTACCGCTTCCTTTCTCTCCCCCGGCTGCCACCACTATTCCACACTGCCGGGATTACCCTCGCATAGACCTCGTTGCGCTCGTTCGCGAGAAACAAAAGGCTAAAAAGCCCCGGAAAAAGAAGTTATCCGCTGTGCTTCTGCAGAAGGAGCAAAATCGTCTTGTGATTCCGGAAGATTTGAGTTCCGAGAAGTCCAGGTAACGGATCACATCAACAATCCCGAGACACTACTGACGTTGACTAAACACTGGTCAGCCGCCCCGATTTCAGCGCCCAAGGTTCTCGGCGGGACCCTCGCAAACTCATCGATGCTCGCGCTCGTCGGTCTCTGGCTTTGAGAGAAAGATCTGCCTCTGCACGGCCTGTTCCTCGGATCTTCAATTCAGTCTCACCCTCTGACTACGTTTCTGTCTTCGACGGTATTGGGAGACACTGGATCAACGACGAAAGCGAGATGAATTGTTCCTCCTATGTACTCTGAGCTCGACGCTTTTTAAACTGAAAGTTCTGATGTTGACCGCCTATACCTGTACTAACCTCGAACCTGCGTTGTACCCTCTTGGAACCCGGCTCAGTGCGTGTGTGTACATATCGTGATGTAATGTGAATCATCCAAACCGAAGGCCCCAAACTGGAGCGTCACTGGATGCTATTCCGCCCCGTCAAACTCAACAATAACTTCTCCCCATCCAATTCCTTCTCAACGATCCACAGTGTCCTCTCCCTCAACCAGGCCCACATCGACGGGAACCTGGACGGGGTCGTGCATACAGTCAACGTCGGCATTGAGGATAATTCTGATCCCCGTCGCGTTTTTTCGAGATCAAGGGCAAGGGCATTGACCATATCCTGGTCATAAGCTTCATCAGAAATCCGTCGAGTATGGCGTTGCGAAGACATCGTCACCCGAGGGTACAGTGTTTTCCTTCCAAGCCCAACGGTGGATAAACGCGGGGGGAGAAGATTTGGAGTCCCAGAACCAAACTCGCTCTCAAGCCCTTTTATCTTTCCCCAAGTGCGTTGCTGAAAGATTCCACCTGACTCGTTTGTCGCCTGAAAGAGGGTTCTTTGCGTTTAAGTAACATGGTATCGGTCGGAATGCCAATTGTGACGAGCGAAGAGGCAGCAGGAGAATGATCTGATGATCGACGTCGTGTCGTGGGGAGTGGAAAACACGTGATGTAAAAACTCGAAGAAAACCCTCGAAAACGGTTGGACGGTCACAGGCCCGAACATACTGTGTGCAACAATAAGGTTGAGAGCTATCGACTATCTATCCGCTTCTTTGCGGTATACCAAGAGGCAAGAGTTACCCAACTCGGAGTCCCATCCACTCGAACGGCCAAGTATCTGTCCCTAAATGTCGGGTGCTGGGTCTTGGCGCTGAGCTGTATGGCAGCCCACTGCTTCTCGTTTCCCAAGAGCCAAACTTGTAGCGTATGGTCCGTCAGGCTCCTATGAATGTACAAAACACCTGGTTCGTCCTCTGGAATAGGTTCCGGGGGATTGGAAAGGTCTTCGTACGAAGCTGTGGTCATCCAGATGGTGTTTCCCTGGCTGTGGGCCGTAGACGTCCTGAACGGCCGAATTTTTCTGACCGGTTGTAACGATGGAGAGTGAATTTCCCTTGTTTTAGAGCCGGTCGCGATTGACACTGTGACTGAATTCCGATCGAAGGGTTCGGGTGAGTCGGGGTGAATCGAATATTGTGAGAATGGACTCGCGTCAGTCCTGGATGGACCGGCTTGTTGTGTTTGAGCAGGGGATAGAGCACGATGTTCGTCTGAGACCTCCGCATTCTTGGCTGTTTTCGCCTTGTGGATGAGTTCGGCGAACTCCTGGATCATCGCAAGAGTTTCTGAATCGGCGTCCGGGGGGATTATCAAAGCCCCAGTCGTACTCTCATCCGTTGTATCCCTTCGTTCAGCGAAATTATCCTGAGGTGTACCCGAAGGAGTCGGGGACTGGGAACGGCTTCGGGCGCCGGCGCCGTACTTTCTATCCATCAGAGCAGTGACCGCGGCGCGACGATGCTCTTCCACAGGTTCGTACATTCTAACCCCCAATTAAAATATGTGAGCCTGATAGAACAAGCCTCAATTGAATAGCACGTACTGCTCAACGCTTCCCAATTCGTGACCACCTTTGTCCTCCCTGAGAACCTTCCATTCCGGCACGAAAAACCAACGGCTGAGCCTGCCTTTCGCCCGCATTTTCAAATAATCAAAGTGGATGACAATGCAACAGATCGCGACGCAAAATACCGCGACTTGCAGGAACGCAGCATAGGAGAATCTCTTTACATCGTCCCAATATCTGTGAAAGAAAGTCACGCCCAGATTCCATGAAGGGAGACCACGACAGAGCGGTGGTTCACGAACCTGCAAATCCGGTCTTCGGGAGGTGGGGGAAAGCGATATTGGAGTAACTAAAGGCATATCATTATATGAGTGGCTCAAAGAAAAGGGTGGGGAAACTCACAGTTACACAATCGATCTTGTGGCCATCAACGCATTCGCAAACGTCCGGCATCGCAATCCAGGGATTCCACAAAGAAAGTTAGGCACAAACGTTGGATTTCCAGAAGGGTGCACCGATGAAGGGGGTTAAAGATGAAAGACTTTAATCATCCCATCAGCCTCGTGGGAGTCGGATGTACGACCCGATTTCATTCACCGCGAACAGCGCGACTCCAAAGTGGAAAGATCACAATGCGTAAAAGTTTGGTCCAGAGGAATGCGTCGCGCGTTGGTACGATAGCCCCGAGGGCCGTCACGCACGAGACTCCCAAGAGGCCATACTGCACGTCCCCGGAGACCGGCCGTAAAGAAATCCGCCTCCATCCAGCTAGCCTTAGAAGGTCATTGAGTTACCGGAGCAATCCACGCCAACAGGGTTCGTCCCCAGTGGCAAGCATCCCAGCAAAGCGAACGGAACCAGATGTAGAAGGAACCATAGAGTCCGGCCCTCAGTTCGGCAGGGCCCGATGGATACCCCGGCTGATCACGAATATTCCCACGACCGCTAAAGCTAGGAGTCGATGGATGATCTCTACGGGAACGCGTGGGGCGACCCAGTAAACGACTACTCCTCCAATTCAACTTATCCGCTCCCCACATGGAATGCACGACCCCCTTCTCCTGAACCATCATCCCCCGTAGAAGACGTCCAGAACGACAATAATGTGAACGATGACGAACACGAAGATCTTACGACGAAGCCGCAGTTTCCCACCGACGCTCCGGACACGAGTTGGACGACAGAAGCCGTACCTTGGCCGGTGGAGGAGAGTCGGAATCAGCATTACTCTGCTTGGGCACCTACGTCCCCCGCGAATGTATGGAGTTCGACGACGCAACCGCAGTCACCCACAGTTCTAACCCCGGCACCCTCTGATGGTATACCGCCTGTATCCCCTCCACCTGCCTCTCTGCCCGAAGGGCCAATGAAAGAGCCTCCTATACCATTGGAACTACCGCAGGGCACACCAGTTCAATCCAGGGCGCCCAGTCCCGATCAGTTTGGTATCTTCGAGTCGGGAAATCTTGACACAACAATTCCTGTGGAAGAAGGTGGATGGGGCTCACCAAAGTACTCCACGTTTGATGATTCTGTGGACTCGTCCGACGCTTGGGGTCAGCAGGCTACAACGAAGGAACTCGATACGGAGGCGGAACCGGTGGACGAGTGGGAGGCCGCCAGACTGGCAAAAGAGATGCTAGATAGGAGGGTGGTGCGTATGCTTTCGTAATTCTTGATTTCTGTGACTTTTGAGCCATTTGCTGTAGCCTCCGGAAGTCGTTGCAAGCATTATCGAAACGTTCGAACAGTTCTCCGAAAAGATGTGGCCAGAAGGCTCATCGAGTAATTCACGACCTCCAGAGGAGTGGCTTCAGAGTTGGAGACGTGGTTTTGATAGCGTAGAAGGCCTGTAAGTGACATCTTCCCTCTGTTGTGTCCCAGTTCTCATCCGCAATGTTTTCAGTAACAACCTCGTCGACACGCTCCTCCCAGAATACACGTTCGCTCCCCGAGTTCCATTCACCAAATCTGCAGTTGCAAAGGAGATGACGAAATCTCTACGTCTCACGAGACACTCAGCCATCACACGACTTAGTCCAATGGCACATTTCATGCGTAACAAAGGGTCGTCATCAGATTGGGAAACGGCTGTTAAAAATCGGTCTGATGAAATTCCGGATGACATGCCTGTCGGTTGGCGTATAGTGGAGAAAAAGGAAGAGGCCCCAGCGGTTGAGACCAAGAAGAGATCCGGCTTATTTTCTTCCCTCTGGAACCGTCGTAAGGGCTCAACAACGAGCCTTCCAAGCATTCAGGATGTCAAGACCTCCCTCGTGCGAGACTCTCCAACCGAATCATCCCCTACCAAACCCGCCTCCTTTACAGAACGTATAGGGACACCCCCAATAGTCCCACCGAGGACAGCTTCACAATCACCAAGGCAGAGCGTGGAGGGACGGAGATCACAGTCCATGTCCAGCAATAGACTCCCAAAGCCTCCACCGGTCGCGCCAGTGGTCACTGCTTCGGTCTCCGCTTCGTCAGAGAACACGGTCTCGTCGATTGGCCAGTCTCCTGCAGATGCCATGACGAGCCCCATTGAACTCACTGCCACCGCGGATGGGCCTGCACAATCCACCGTCTCGAGGTTCTTGAACCGCTTCTCCCGGCCGAAATCTGCTGCCAGCCACAACTCCTCCCTCTCGCTATCATCAGAGGACCTCGATTTTCTGTCAGATGCCCCCGTGGTTCATAGTGTCAACGGTGTAGGCGACAGGGACGATGACGTACCATTAGGGAAGCAGAAGGCCTTGATGGAGAGCCAGCAGGGGGCGGTGCTTGCGACGCCTCTCACTGCCACGCCTACAAGAGCGAGCGCATCAAATCGCCAACCCCCTCAGACCGTTGCGGAAGATGACTTTGATGCGTTGTTTAATACCCCCATTGTCCAACCCCGAGGAACGCCACTCCAAACGCCTTCGCGGCCTTCTTCAGTCTCGCAGAGAGGACCTTTCCTTCCACCCAGTACAACTCCTCAAACCGACTTTTCGAGGGCCCAGACAAATTTGCTGCGACCTCAAACGCCGTCATTCCCCGTTGTGCGAATGTCATCTACGTCATCGACATCTTCCTCTGGTGCTATTCCCTTCCTCATCCCACCACCGCCATCATCCGCTTCAAGGCCCTCCACGCCCCCACCTCCGGTAGGGATTTTGTCCCCTCCTATCACCACCTCCATCCCCGTGTTACATCCACCACATTCTACGCAGAAACCCACCGAGACCAAATTGTTCGACGATGACAACGAATTTTCAGACTTTTTATCTTCGAGTCAACAACAACTGGCGGCGAACGGTAATCGGCAATCCAAGACCCTCTCTCTCGCTGGCCCGATAAAGTCAATAGGCTCGTTGGACTCGATCACCCCTTCGACGAGTCAGCAACCGATCCTTCAGAGGACGAGTTTCTCGAGTTCACTGGTGTCCCCTGTGAGTGATGCCGCCGACGATGCTTGGGGGTTTGATGATTTCGAGGATTCCGCACCCGCCGCTTCAACCACTACGAATTCGAATCATGTGCCCTCGATGGTAGGAACCCCACCAATGAAGTCCACTTTGAGCCCGCTTTCGGCTTCCCAAAAGTGGCTATCGAAACCCTCACCCCCTCCGCCCCCGGTCCCCTCGAAATCGGGGTCTTCGACACCGTCTTCACTGACGAATAGTCCGATAGGACCTCCACCCAAATCACAATTCGCTTCGAAGCAACGACCACCGCCATTCAACATCCTGGGTCCAGACCAGCAAGAATCACCTCGTTCCCGGTCTCATTCAAGAAGGGTGTCCGCAGAGGACCATTCGCACACGATACAGCTGATGAATGGTGCTTCGAGAAGAGGTGCTTGGCCCGCCCCGTTGAGCCCACTGCCCGAGGCATTGTCTCCGCCTCCTCCCCCGTCTTCAACGATTAATAGGTCCATGACCGCCGCAAATACCTCGAAAGCGTTGCTAGATGTAGGTGCAGAGGGTGGACCCTTTTCAAGAGCTCAGGAGAAACTTCGGCCACCGAAAGCCACGGTTTCGGTTATCGGACCCTCAGGAGATGGAGGGGGGATGAACTTTTCCAACGTAGGGTTTCGAGGGAGTGGGGGATTGTTTTCGCTGCCACCACCACCAGGTTCTGTCCCACGTCCCAACCCCACACCACCACAACCGGAACGAGAACAATCGTTGTTAGACTTTGGTGATTTTGAGTCACCAAAGACCGCTTCGAGACCGAAACCCACACTGCTCACAGCTGACGACTCAGGCGGAGGATTGTCGGCACAGGATTTATCGTTTTTCGAAGGACTGTAGTGTATAGGCGGTTTTGTACTCGCCTCGGTCGTCCATGTGCATGAACCATCATTATCATCGATTCACCGTATTATACAAGTGTTGCGAGAGGACCTGAAAATTCGCGCGACATGTGTTGACCACTCGTCATTATGTCTCGCGTGATGTTTCTGCCAATCGCCTTAGCATGGTGGTCATGCTACTTGGACTCGACGCGGGATTTTGGGGTGGGGGAGAACCCACATATCTAGAAGACAGCCTAACGATACTCGAGCGGGCCACCTCTGGATCTCTTTGACATTTGTTAAGGTTTCTCTGGCTTTCATTTCCTTGTCCTCGTTGGCAACCACCTACCGCACGCCTGCTAGGACACGGGAAGGGGATCAGCCACAGGATCGGAAGTGAATTGAGCCCAGACGTGAAATCATTGATGTCATAACCGAGTTTTCCGAATTACAGTGGGTATCATGATACATCCCAAAGTACAGTACAGTCTAGACAATATCTACAAGAGTCCCAAGGAGCAAACAAAGCAAGAGAGAGGAGACAGGCGAGAGGTAAGGAGACACAAGAGACCAAGCTGCCCCATGGTGGCAGCCGAGCCTGGAATTCCGAGAGAACAAGAAATACAAATACGACCACCCTCAAGCTACTGATAGCGTAGGGAGAGCAATACCAAATGAGTTGGATGACCACAGTGGCGTTGCGCCAGATTCGCCAAGATGTTCGGGGTCGTGGTAGAGCTCGTCGTCGGGTATTTGAAGAAGTACGGAGAGATCTTCGTCAGGAAGGTAGCCTTCCAGGAGGGTGTCTAGAGTTGTGACGGAAGAACTTGCCCGGGAAGGCGGGTGTGGTCGGGTTCTACTCGATAACTAGAATGCAGAGTCAGCAATTTGGTAGAGTCGCACAAGTCGGGCGGGACCTACCTGTTTAGGAGATACTGGCACTACAGTCGCCGGATCCTCCATTCCCAGATAAAGCTCTGATGAGGGTACTGATTCCAATTCTGTGATGTCCACACGCAAAAGGTCATCTTCCGCAGGTATGGACGGTAAGGAGCTCAGGTCAAACGAATCGCATGAAGAAAGCTGTTGGTCATCTTGAGGTAAAGCTGGATCCTACAAGCATGGAATCAGACGACGCTTTGACTGGAATAGTTTCCGTGCTGCTAACCTTTTCAGGGGCGGCTTTAGAAATCGCCGAGGACAGCCACGCCAACGCCGCGGCTCCTTCTACCGAGCGTTCTGCCGTTCGCTCGACCACATCCCAAAACGCGGAGTCCAGTAGGTGTGGCGGCGGTATCGACTGTGGCGGAGGTGCTTGCGCTTGAAGGGCGTACAAAGGGACAATCGTGTAGAGTGGAACAGCAACATATGAGGGTTGTAAGGCTTTGATCGACAGATATGGGTTGGGGGTCGTGAATGATTTCGTAGTCGTGGGATTCATGAAGTCGTAGCAGGTCGGAGGAGCAGGAAAGATGGTGGGTATTTGACCCGGGAAGGTGCAGGGCATTGAAGGGGATAGCATTCCAGTGGCCAAAGCGAGTTTCAGAGCATCAGAGAGAGTCTCGTTTTGGAGGACACCCATGTCGATTGCAGGTGGATGATAGCTGGAGGCAGCAACTCAAGAAGAAGAAAGAGCAAGGCAGAGGGGTTATAAAGGCGTCCATTACGAGTTACAGGGGTTCGCGGGCAGTGAGAGCCGTAACTGGGTCATCGGACGTGCGAGACGTGGCGGGCCACTTGCTTTGGACGATCCCATTATTGCTCCACCTCCTGCTCGGCCACAAAGGAGGACGGTGCGGCCAGGTGCTCACGGTCTCGGACACAACCGTTATGTTCGTCAGACAAGCCTTTGCGGCTCGACTCGGATGCCGGTTGATCTCCGGTCTCCGGTCAACGTTTCCGTCCAGACCGGTTCGGAACAGGGCCAGGAATTTCTCCACCCTTGGAATCTCTACCTAGCCGCCATTCAACGTTGACACGTTTACCACTCGGGTTGTCACCCGGGAACCTTCTACGGGTGGAGATGTATTTGTGTTCGAAACCTCCGCGCTCAAGGGACCAAACGAGGTTTCAATGGAAGACTTTGCGGGACTAATCCCGTCGCCGGGTCCTCCAACGACAACACAACCTCCGCTATCCCGGATATGCGAGGAGATACGGCGTCCGGCACCAGAGGAGGGGAGCCAACAGTGGGGGAAAGAAACCAAAGGAAGAGGTATGTCCATATATGTAGGATGAAGACAGAGGCCAAAACATTTCGGACAATGAGAGGGACCAAGTGGCGAACCTGCAGGTGAAAACTGCGATTGACCTCGAACATCGCAGTGCTTATGCCAGAGCTTGAATTCCATTGGCCTACGCTGTGTAGGCGGCCTCAGGTATCAGGGAACCAGCAGTAACCCGTGATAGGTTATCTCGAAAACCCGAAACCTGTGTGAGTGAAGGCAATATTATTCGACCACTGAGATACTATTCCGTGAAGTAATCGATGATATGCTATGGAATAGGCAGAGATATGTTATACGATATGTTAAGATTCCTGCCTTTCGCTTCCCCTTGAGGGTTGGCGTCGACACTGTGAGGGAAGTCAGTCTTAGTTGTAGGGCGAGAGTTAGGGTACTCGCCTTGAGTTGTATAGGCTGGTGGTGCAGGCCCGAGGAATGCTACTGATGCGATATCAACACGGAACCCCTTCAACGTTCCCACAACCCTCATGCCGGCCAAGACTCCGGTGACACTGACAAAGGATCGGTTTGCTTGCCCATCCCTCGGGGATAGTCCCGCTCCAAGGGAATACGACTTTCTGGTTCTGGAAACCGACCCACTGGTCGGTACTGTTTCCGGGACAACGTTGCCGGGTCGGTCACAGACCCGTACCACGGGAGGTGCGCGTAGAAGTATAGCATCAATGCACTCACCGTCGGTTGTTGCTGTGAAGGTTCGCGTTTACAACGTTCCCTCCCGCGCCGCCGACGTTGAGCTTCTGGATGGCTCACAGATGCCCGCTGGCCTCCCTGTGAAACCCGCGACAGGCCATGCCCCAGGCGCTTGGCCGCGTAGAATCGGGTGTCGTCGCGTACTTGCATCCGAAGATTGGGTAGGGATTCCAGTCAGGTACCAAATATCGAAGTGCGAAGTCCCCAAGCGAGGACAGAAATTCCTAAACAGGAAAGATGAGGATGACGCAATGGGGTGATATGGCGAGAGAACGGAGTTTCGACTTGAACGTTTTCAAACTCGAACTCGAACGGTATCCGCCAGTTGTTCTGTGGTCTACCACTCGGACACCTTCGACATCGTACCCCTCTCGTTGCTTCACGTTGCACTCGTGCTCACCAGTGTCCCCACGCTAGCCCTTGTCGTGTTCGGTGCTCTCGTCCGTCGTGGTATTTGTCGCGACTCGCCGCTGTCGACGTGCCACTTGAAGGGGTCGGGCCCTTGTCTAGCAAGAGTGCCGCTGACTATCAGAGCATTAGGTCAGTGTCCTTGACCTCTCTCGCGTGTGTTTTTTTCAATTGTCTTTCTCCCCCAGCTGCAAGTCCCCTGAACACCCCTGCCGCGCGCACGCCCGCCGAACAACTTTACGAATGCGCCCCACGAGAGCCCGAACGCACAGTCTGCCATCTTTTCTGAAATTCTATACCCCGTACATACAATATTTTTTGTTTCCACATTAGTTTTCCTACGAATATCATTATTTGGTTTTCTCACTTCCGTTCGGCATCCTATTGGCGCCTTGAATATACATATGTCATCCAAGAACCAGTCGCTTCCCATGTCATCGGGTACCAGCGCGCGACATTAAAAAGAGAAGACATTGCATTTCAGATGAACCTACCCGAGGTTTCTGCTACCCGGCCCGCGTACTTGCCGCGTAGCATCGCGTGCCACCGCGTAGAGGAGGGGTTTTTTGCTGATGCGCGGCCGGGGTGAGCAGACCAAAAATCTGAAATATATTTGCCAATTGCCTCTGAATACAAATATGTCATGCGTGCATACGTTCGTCATGTCCCGCTGATTGAATGCTCCGAGCGAGGAACTGAATCCGGTGGAATGAGCCTCCCTAGCCAAACCTAAAGATCAGAAGGGTCCAACGCTGAACTGCAAGTGCCGAGTTGTGCTGCCTCCCGCGATCGTCCAACTCACGGTCGAGTCGGGAGATTTGCCGGCGACTTGGAGTTACAGGAATGCCCTGTGTGAGTGTGTCGAAGTCCTGGAATTACGCTATCAAAGTAATCTCACCTTTGTTGTTCGTTCTGACGATTGCGCAAGCCAGCGGCTTGGTTTTCTCCTAACAGCGGTTACCGTTGCC
>Ga0307515_10018773_pt1 | contig 12485 bp, 9 predicted proteins | sample 17_EM_MG_FD_194513 | JGI IMG/M metagenome (GOLD analysis project Ga0307515, IMG submission 194513) | Populus trichocarpa ectomycorrhiza microbial communities from riparian zone in the Pacific Northwest, United States - 17_EM | ecosystem: Host-associated > Plants > Roots > Unclassified | place... | reverse complement strand
ATTATAAATATAATTTAAATTGAAAACAAATAAAACTTTAACGAAAAAAAAATGACAAAAATCAAAAATCAAAACTATAAAAGATTGAATATAAAACACCAATAACAATAAGAATCATAGTGCATTTATTGGGATAAGAGAGAGAAATAATGGGAAAAAAGATAACCAACGTTAAACTGGTCACCATAGGATCACACACACCACACATAAAAGAAGAAGAAATAAAAAAGAATAAAATGAGATAATAGAAGCATATTTTTCAACACCAGGAATCACCACCTCTGATATCCAAAATGTGTGGCAACTTCCACACGACAGCACACGTAAATAAATTTTTGAATTAAAAAACATAATTTAAATGATAATTTATATTATTACCCTCAAAAAAATATCAACAATTAACAATACAATCGAGACAAAAAGACCCCATTACCCCTTGATTCCATGACTATTGTTTGGTATCAAAAGCATATTTGTAATTTAATAGTGTATAAAAAATTAAAAGGTCTTTTAAACCCTTACCCTACAATGTTGATTTTTTTATTTCGGGGGCATTATAGTTAATTTATTGTTCATTAGAATATTAGAAATACAAAAATATCTCTAAATAAGCCTACAATAACTAATAGTGAAAAGATAAACACTTTTTTTTAAAAAAAGGTCATATACGTTACTTTAGTAGTGAATAGTGAATTGTATCTATTTTCAAGGGAAATTATTTATTTATTTATTATATTTCAGCATTTAACCCATTATCAATTGTGATTGTTTGTTTTGTTCTTTGGGAGGGCACCGGCATGAAAACACGTTCTGCTGTTCATCACCATGAATCATGGGCCACACGGCCGAGCAAAAACTCATTGGCACGATGATAGCACCCGCGCCCATATCATTCTCACACACTCTCCTATCAGTCCAAGACAACCGTGGTCCTGCCAGCGCACCTAGCACAAGTACATCATTCTCACACACGCTCTCTGCCAGCCAATCACGTCCCTCCGCCTCATCCTTAAACTTTCACGCACGACACGAATCTACTTTCCTCTTCAACGTAGCAATATATTAAGGTAGGAACAAATCAGCTGATAGAACCCCAGCGCCGCTGCCAGTTTTTAAACTCACAAATTAGGAATAAAATTTGCGGGAATTAATTGAAAAATAAATGAAACCTGCCGCCTGCCTCACATCAAATTACAGTTGCCAAAATGGCTTTTGACGAAAAGTTTGAAGTCGGTAGTCAACAGATGCAAATCCCAAAACTACCCTCGATATTTACTCTCTTTTATTTATTTTGTATCCACCTCGGCAAATCTGAAAAAGCCACGAAAGCTCTAGGCAAAGCCACCTCCCACCACATCCACCATCTCTCTCTCTCTCTGCTTTTCTTTTCTCCTCTGCTTTCCGTTTACCACAACTCTTCAATTTTGAGTTTTAGATCCATAAAAAAATTACATATAATTTATCCTTTGTTTTGCGCTCTGATATGGAACGGATCATCGGTGGAAAGTACAAGCTTGGCCGCAAGATCGGCAGTGGATCCTTCGGTGAAATATATCTAGGTAAATTGCTACTAGTATTATTATTTTGCATGCATATTAAGCTAATTTTATTTTTTATGATAATTTTTTTTATTGTTTTTATTGCGTGTCTGTGTTGTTGCAGCTACTCATATCGATACGTTTGAGATCGTTGCTATTAAGATAGTATGTTTTCTTAATTTTTGAGCATGACTTGGTTTTTTGTGTTTTGTTTTGTTTTTATCTACTGTTGTCTAGCTATTTAATTTAATCTGATGATATGCAGGAGAACAGTAAAACAAAGCATCCACAGTTGCTTTACGAGGCGAAGTTATATAATATTCTTCAAGGAGGAAGTATGTATAACATGAATGATGTAATCAGTAGTATAAGTGAGGTTGATGATGTTTATAATTGAGTTTGGATCTGTTTTGATGAAGGCGGTATTCCTAGTATCAAATGGTCAGGAGTAGACGGGGAGGACAATGCACTTGTGCTAGATTTGTTAGGACCGAGTCTGGAGGACCTGTTTGTGTATTGTGGGAGGAAGTTCTCACTCAAGACTGTGTTAATGTTGGCTGATCAAATGGTAGGCAGCTTATAGGTACTCAAATTTATACCATTTTTAGTCTTATCATGGTTTGTTATTTTTTTTATTTTTTTTTGCAGATTACCAGGATAGAATATGTGCACTCTAAAGGATTTCTGCACAGAGATATAAAACCTGATAACTTTCTCATGGGTCTTGGTCGAAAGGCAAATCAGGTGATGATTTTGCCTGTATTTTCTTTCTTTCTTTTTGGTTGATAGACTTGGTTACCATGTGTTGACACTCTCATGCTCCTTTTGTTTACATCAGGTTTACATAATTGATTTTGGGCTTGCAAAAAGATATCGAGATGCAACAACCAATCGTCATATTCCTTACAGGTAAACTATCTTTAGTGAGAATTTGATGGGGAAAGGAAAATAAATGTATCAGGAAGCAAATTTTGATTCAGAAGCGATTATTTCCTCATCATTCTTGACCTCCTAATTGTTTTACTGTGCAGGGAGAACAAAAACTTAACAGGAACTGCACGATATGCCAGTTGCAATACTCATCTTGGAATTGGTAAGCAAGGAGATATTGTCATGTATATAAACCTGTGTATATGGATAACACGTTTAGTTTTTTTACCTTTTCCTTAGCATCACTCCTGATCCCACCTCATTCTGTGTGTTTGTGGCAGAACAAAGTCGGCGGGATGATTTAGAGTCACTTGGCTACGTGCTGTTATATTTTCTGAGAGGAAGGTAATTTCTTTAGCTTCTCTTTTTGGCGGACTTTTTTTTCTCTTGCAGTTAAAGTTATGTACTCCTAGGCCTGAAGTTTTGGCTTTGTTTTGTGTTGAGGTATTGGGATTATCAAGTTATCACATTTCCAGTAGATTATTATGTTCTGGAGTCTTGGATTTTTGAAAAAATAAAATGACTCAGTCGTGCCTGTGGTTTTAGTCTTCCATGGCAGGGTTTAAAAGCTGCCACAAAGAAGCAGAAATATGACAAAATATGTGAAAAGAAGTTATCAACTCCTATTGAGGTGTGTGTCTACTATTGAAGTTATCAACTCCTATGTGAATAGAAGTAATCAACTCCATTTAATTATTGTGAAGACTTTAGCCTGCGTCAATATAATTTTAACATATGTTTCTTAATTCTCAGGTTCTGTGCAAATCCCATCCTGTGGAGTTTGCTTCATATATGCATTACTGCCATTCACTGACATTTGATCAACGGCCCGATTATGGATTCTTGAAGCGCTTGTTTCGTGATCTATTTTCCCATGGAGGTATTGACGAAGAAAATGTTGGTATTGCAATATATTAGTAACACAAAAAAGGATTCTTGCCCGGACATCTTTCCTTGTGGCTGCAAGCACAGGCTTTTATCATGAAACCACAAAGTGGTCTAAATTGGTTCTTGTAAACTATTATACTTTCTTGGGCCTGTTCTTTGTTGTCCATTTTGTTTTTACTCCATGTTTAACCAACAGGAGTAACAAGTCATGAGCTTAGAGATCTAATCAGGTATTTTCATAGTTATTAGTGAGGTCCTGTGCATTGGAAAACAATCTTTGCAAAAAAAAGAACAAACTAAAAATCAAATCACAAATTGATCTAGTCTTTATACCACAACTATAAGAGAAGAAAAAAAGTTGGGGTGGTGTTAGTGGTGGTGCTATACTCTCTCTATGGTCTTCTGAACTTGAGGGATGGAAATTACATTTAAATGCTTCATCTGATGTATCTGAATTGGTGTCTTCATTTTCCTGTCCTTTCATGACAGGATATGAATTTGATTATGTGTTTGATTGGACAATCATAAAGTATCAGCAGGCACAAAAGAATAGATCTCAACCTCGATCATCGGTTAGTATCCTTGCCTCTTGTATTTTTCTTTATTTCCTCAACCATCTTTGCTTAAAATGTTTGCTTTAGTAATCACAGGGTTTATATTCAGAATCAATTTTTTAGTTGCATGAGCTGCAATCTTATACAATCTCATTTTTTAATAGTTTGAAATTTGGATTGTCATACTCATAACAAGATTCAAACCTTACATATTACAGCCAAATCCGGCGTGTAGCAGTCATGCAGTGCAGACAGACATGGAGAATCATCAAGGTTAGATCCTGCTGATGCACTTTGTGTATTACGCACCATTTTACTGTTGCTATAACCATTGATGGGTTGCTGTTGCTATAACCAATGGTGGTTATTCATATTTTGAGAATGCCACATAGAAGTTCCTATCTTCTTCATGGCCATACAAGTCCCTCTGTGTATTACGCACCATTTTACTAGCTAGATCACCCTATGATAGCCAAATTCTTTTCGGCATAGGCTTGACCGCATTATCGTGGTCTATTTAATCTCCTCCTTGTTGTGGTGCCTTTTGTTATCTTTATCTCCTTATAATTGGAATGGAGTAGATCGGAGAAACATTTGTTGCAATATATAAAAAAATCCTCCCTCCTTAAGACAAAAGATGCAACATGTCTCATAAAACATAAGATGTACTTAATCAAAGGCTGTCAGAATCTTGTTCTCATAGATTTGGGAATTGATTTGTGGAAAGAGTTATATGGTTTTAACCCCCTTTTTTCAACAAGCACCCTTTGTTAGCAAATGACATGTGGTTAAATCAAGTGTTTTTACAATGCATAAAAGATGATCTGTAAAACTTATTTACAGAATTACTCACTTGATGAGATTGGCTTCCAAATGGAACAATAATTAGGTAGAGGTGCATGTATCTTTAGGTAAATATTAATCTATGTATTGCATGTTTATATAGACATTTATCATTGTTGATGACTAGGTTCTTATTTAGATATACTAAGGCTTGTTCTAACTTGCAGGAAGTCATAATGCCTGTTATTCATCTGAGATCATGCGATCAACTGGTCCTGGCATACGCATGCAATCCAAATCAGGGTTGGGAAAGAATCTGATTTCTGATATTCATGCTGACAAGAACGTAAGTTATACTTCCAACCAAATAAGCAAATAAGATGTTTTTATCACACTAACAGGAATGTAAGTCTTCTGGCTACTTATAATGTGTATATTATTGAATCCCATTGTTCCTGTGTTGTGTTATTGATTTGCCAAAGAATACTGTGAATTAATCACCCCAAAATTGCCTTTCATGGATTGATTTTAAAATATTATGAATTCTAAAATTGATTTCTTTTGTAGATTGTGAGTCAGCACATACCCTCCACTTCATTTCAAGTTGGTGGGACATCAAAACGACATGCCTCAAAGCCTGTTCTGCCAAATGAAAGTGCTAACCCTGCTCATGGACACAACAATAAAATTGGTCCTTCCAGTAGCTGGATATCATCATTGCAACGCATTCATTCTGCAAAGTGAGCAAGATGGTAACTTTTCTTGTCCATACATCAGTCGTGCACAAAGTTTGGGTACATGCCTCTGGGAATGCAATTATACTGTTCCATTAACAGTATGGTTGATGCAATACCATTCATTATGTTTTAGCAATGGATCTGGTTAAGAGGATTCTTGTGATATATCTATTGGAGGCAGCAAAATCTTTGGTGATTTGGAGTCACTGTTTCACCTCTGTCCGGTGAAGAAGTTCCATTGCATATTTATGGGCTCCAGTGTACTTTGTTCCTCTAAGAAAACCAGCTCACATTGTTTTTTCTTAAGGTGACTACGAACACTTTGGTTGTTACAAAATATCGACTATCCAAAGCCTGGTTTCTGTCCTGTACATAGATGTCATGAATGACAATAGAATACTGTATTTATGGATATATGTAATGAATTTAAATGTGAAGCTTTTGCCCCCCTCGTCACATGTTTTTGCCACCAGGGGATATAAAAAATCCGTTTTTCCATGTGGATTATTGATGACAATTTTCCTTGTTTTACTTGATTTATAGTTCCAAGTTCCTGATGTACTCTTACTATGGTATCACTGGAGCCTTAACAGTTCCAGGAGCATTTTGCACCTCAATCACTGGAAATGCCCTATTTCTAATGAATATTGTTACCATGTTACACATAAATTCCCCATGATTCTTTCCGACACAGGAGAATTATCGGAGTCATTTTGACATGCTTTTTGACATGAGGTTATTGGTAAATGTAATAGATGTTTTTCATGCAAGTGTAAGTGTGTAAGCTGAACAGGATTGATAATCCACTTGTTTTATATGTCAGAGATTTCATAAACATGGGAAAAAGTTACTGCTTCTGAAGATTTTTAGATAAACTAGTTGTAGAAGACAGATGGATTTATACATTGAGATGCATCTTTCTATGCATTTAAAAATGTGATCAAGTCACCAGAACGATTTGAAGTAGTGTTGTTCTCAAACGATCTGTTATACAATGTGTTTTTGTTTGATTTCTATTTCTTGATCGTGCTCTCGCCCTTTTAACTTATGGTCCTTTCCTGAAGGTGCTGATGAAGAGAAATGAGATAAGCATTGGTATGGCCCTTGCTGTTCCTTTTTGTAACACTTCTTAATTGCAGCCTTATTTTGGCCTTCTTTTTTTTCTGTCTTGTGTCTTTTTCTTCTGCCTGCATTTGAGATGTGACTCAGCTGTCCTTGTCTTGATTTTTACCTTCCTGTGTTCTAAAAATATAATTTCCTTGATTGCCCAGGTTCGCTGAATATCATAAGTTTATTCAGTTCTATTAAGTTGATGTGCACAAGGTTATATGAACCTGTAGCAAATCGATATTCATGCTGTAAACAGTTCTAATCGTCTCTCTATTATTAGTTCATACTTGGTAATTTGCTGTAGTATTTTTTTCTCTCCTACAGCATCCAAAGGAATGAATATAACCAAGAATTATCATGCAGGGATGGCAATTGAAGACCGTAAAACAGATGTTCCTTGATGTTTATCATTACTTGGGTTGGAAGAGGTTGCCTGACTGCAGACCAGGGTAGGTGTTAAAGACATTTTCCTGCTGGTATATTAGGTGGATCTACTTTTCTGCAAGTTGGTAGTTGCTTCAGCATGTTTGTGCAGTCAAGTTGCATCATTAATGCAACTGACAGATTGTGAAATTGGTCATTTTCTTGTGAAAGTAGAAATAAGCCTTTGCCATGATAAAGCCAAGGAGCATCAGATGTAAGAATCATTATGTAGGTCGGGCTGGTTGAAATTGCTCAAAGAACGGAGCCAGCAACATAATCAGCTTATTTTGGTAATCATATGATTTGAAATTGCGGCTTCTAGTCAAAGCCACGGAATACAGGATGGGGAATGGCATATTGGTGTATTCTCAGTTATTTCAATTTGTCATTTACAGTACTGGAGTAATTGCTTGCATGGGTGTTCCCCGCATATGCTTGTATGTGCTTGGGATTGGTGTAGTTGGGAGATTTGGCACGCCCATGATCATTTTCAGCTACTGAGGCAGTATCTTTGGTCCTTGAAGAGCCTCTTCATACAATTTTACTAAAATTAAGATGTTTTGACTTTGGGAAGCATGAGTGTGCTGGGTTTCAGCATTTGCCAGGACAGTTCTATATAATTCTGTTGTGATGCCTTGAGGGGCATATCATGCTACTGTGCCATGAATGTTCTCGTGGGGCAGTTTGAGGATCTCGTAGCATTGAAGCACTGATATGACCATGTGAGAAAAGGGGAAGCCTCCGCTGGAAGGTCTTCGAGATAGTGTGTGCAAAACCTACTCAGTATTGGGCCTCCTTTTGTTTTTTAGTGCTAATAATTGTACTGAGTTTGCGTCTCATGCTGCCATGAAACCATCCAGTAAGTGTTCTTCGGTGGTAAACACTTGATTATCTCTAAAATCTCAACGGTCCTCTCCCTTCAAGCTAGCTCTCCTCCAGGAAGTAAGAGGAAGTGCATGAAGACTGAGTTTCCTGGGTGTGCCGCTGCTTCTCCACAAATGTCCTTGGGGACTCGGTAGCCTGTCGTGGGAATATACGTTAGAAGCAGGAAATTAGGCATTGAAGGATGGAAGACTTGGCTGAAATAAGGGCGGAGGAAATTATTCCTTGGCAGATGAAAATAAATGTTAATCTAAAGTAATGGAGCCATGATATACTGATACTAGATTGGGACCTGTGCTGAGTGCCTGCTTGTTAGATTTGCCGTTTCCATTGAATCATTGACGAAATCATGCATTAACTAGCGGCATTCACTAAAAATAAAAAAAATAAAACATGAAATACGAAATACGAAATTGATAGCCGGAGGACCATTAGCAAAACAAAATGAATTAGTTTAGGGATGTTTCGTATTAATTGTGGTGGGTGGTGAATAAAAAAAAATGAGATGTCAAAAGGTTATTAAATTTTAACCCATGCGTGTACAAATAATAATTTACTTTTAGAAAGAAAATTCATTGCTTTAACCAATTATCATAGTTGTTTTTAAATTATTATTTTTTTAAAAGCATATTAAAATAATATATAAACAAAGAAAATTTAAATTTTAAAAAACTGTATTTTGACCGCAATATTAAATATTTTTTATTCAAGGGACACAAAAATGAGTGTGTTTGGAATTATTATAGCAATTATGTTTTTTAAAATATGTATATTAAAATATTTTTATTTTTATTTTTAAAATTTATTTTTAAGATATCAAAATAATTCAAAAATATTTAAAAAATTTAATTGTAAATAAAATAAAATTTAATTATTATTATTATTATTTGGCAAACAGCGTACACGCTCTTGGATATATAGAAAGCGAATAGAAAAGGAAAATACCAGACAAAAACACTTAGATGTAGAAAGCGAATAGAAAAAGAAAATACTAGAGAAAGCGCCCACCGTGGGGCTCGAACCCACGACCACAAGGTTAAGAGCCTTGCGCTCTACCAACTGAGCTAGACGGGCTTTTTGATGTAAAAATGCTATATCTACTATATCATAGTAAGTTGATGAGATTGTCCTCGTAAAATTCCAAGGATGGTTTACAATTTGATGAAATAAAAGTAGATTATGGAATTTGAATAATAAATTATAGAGCGAGAATAGCACTAACTTAAATTATTGAACAAATTATAGAATGATTTAAAAGTACCGCCCGACAGATACATACGTGCCATTCCTTCATAAGGAGAGGGGTTGGATCTGGCAAATCCTGATCACACTCAGTACGGATTCTAAAATATTGAAAACATCCCTGTAAAAAATGGAAATAATATAGAAGAGATGCAAGCATGCCCGTTCCAGTTAGAACATTGAAAGCACAAACCAAGAATCATTCTCAAACGCCAGCAAAATGCTCTCACCACCAGCAATTGGAGAAATATTTAGGGTTGATCGTTTGAACACACAAGAAGAGAAGGCCAGACGTCTTCATAACTATGGTCGGAGAAGATGGGTGACAGCCTGACAGGCAAGGATTAATGGATCAGTACCCCAATATATAACAGTTATTTTCTGGGTAAATGGATATGACCGCTTCCATTCCTCAAGCTCTTCAAAACAGTCACAACTTTAGCCAGCACAAACCCAGGTTCTTTCGTGTCAGCTCCGACCATATCTGCCAACAACTTAAGCTTCTTTCTTGCTTCTTCATGGTAAAACAACTCATCAATATTGCGTTCTTCATCGTTCAGTGCTGTATCAACGACATCCAGTCCCTGATGATGGCATGAGGACTCTGCGTCAGACATCGAGTCAAAGTCTTCCTCGAAGGTGCTAGAGCGCTTGGACGAGTCTTCCTCACCTGGAATCTCCAGAACCGTAGACGACATGGTTCTCTTAGCCCTGCCTTTCTCTTTCTCACCAGGCCCACGTATAGCCGCAATCTTCATGCAACCTAAGTTGTCAACGTGGGTCTTGGGTTTAGAGTACAAGGCTGTAATGGAATGGGTGGAAATCCCATATCGTTGTTGCTCAACATTACAAAACAGCTTTGAAACCGTGGAATTCTGATCTCTGGAATGCATTGTCTGGTGGAGAGTGTAATGGAAATTTGAGGCATCGATCCTAAGGGGTTTTAAACTGGCGGGACAATGGCTTTCAATTATTGCCATAGTAATTAGAGACCGTTCAGGCCACATAGAGAGAGGGAGGGAGGAATGGCGCCCATTGTAACTGGAATAATTAATTAAATTGTCATGATGGAGATTAAATGGGACAGTTTCTTTCTGTGCCCCTTCCACAGCTGGAACCCATCCCTAGGTTGGTTCTTCTTGTGCGTGAAAGTTAACATAAGCCAAGCTCATGGAAGATACTAAGAACAGTCAAAGGAAACCTAACCCTTAACAGACAGTAGACAAAGATCAGTCTGTTTCCTAATCATTTGTGTGCTCGAATGTTTATGGATTACAACAGCCAAATTGGTTGAAGTGGATCATTATAGACCGGACCGGAGCTACATCCAAGTTAACACATTACATTAATTAACGATTAACAATTAATCATTACCAAAGTAAACTAAAAGGGTTTTTATTATTCCTTTCATTGCTCACACGCACTCATGCGCACTATGGACTGCCTGCTATAGTGCGCATGGATGATCCTTTTCAGTCCTTGATCAGTTATTAGTTCAGGATCTTGAACCTTTTTTTTTCTTTCCGTTTTCATTCTTTTGTGTTATGTTCATATGAGGTTATATATTTACTCTTTCTTTCATTCTTTCATTGTTTCTCGATATCTATATGCATTGTGAATTGTTACAGTGTGTTGGTCATTATTTTTTTTTCCGTTAGCAATTATTTGTTTTGATCAATGAATCTTTTATTTATTTTTTTTCTATATAATTTTTAATTCATTTTAAAAATAATTCGGGTTATCTCGAACTCTTTTATTTATCGCTATTAGTTAAATTTAATTTTTAAATTTTTTTTTTAATTTTGAGTTCAGTTTAAAAAATTGCTTAAATATATAATCCTTTTCAGTCCTTGATCAGTTATCAGTTCAGGATCTTGAATTTTTTTTTTTCGACTTCGTACTTTTGTGTTATGTTCATATGATTTAAATTTTTAGGTTTTTTTTTTATTCATGTATTTCATCGTATTTGTAGTGTCAAAAAATACCATGACTTTTGGAGGCCCACATGTGTTGGGTCTTTCTTTATTAAGCTAGGCATGTGAATCCAATTTTTTATTTCTAGATACCTGGCCTTTTTCTATGGATTTTTTTAATATTTTTATTTTATTTTTATTAAAATACACTATGAATAAAATATTTAGCATGATATTTAAATTATTATTTAATTTTTACATAGTTTGTAAATAATGTTATGAGTTTTTATGGGAATATCAACAATTTCTTTTTCAATTATCAAATACTCTATGCAAAAAAAAAAAATTATGAATATTCAATGAAGAAATTGTTTTTTATTTTTAATATGTTTTTGACATGGTTTCATCAGATTTAATATTTTTTATTAAAACATGTTTTTGAGATCATGATAACTTTTTATCTAACAAAACTTTCCTTCAATTTAAAACATGCTTTAGGATAGCAAGGCTAACCCACGGAATACCCCCTACGAAAGATAGACGCTATATAATTTTATTGCACTGAAAAAAACTATGTTATGGACCTCCCTTTTTTAGTGGCGGAGAAAGGATTTCATTTTTTTTAGTATTTTTGAAATAATAAATATATATTTTAATAATAAAAATGAGTTTAGATCAAAAGAGATAAAATTCTTCTTCTTATTTCAAGTGATTGAAAGTTTTGCCAAAACTTTTGTTTTATATGTACTTGCCTTTTATTCATAAAATGTGCTCCTAAAAAATTATTATGCAGTAGTTTTTAAGATGGTTAGAGAATTTTTATGATGGTATAATCATCTTAGATTGTTTTATGGATAATTATCTATTAGCCTTATGTACAAATTAAAGTTTTAAAATAATTTATACTAAGAATAAAATATCTATTTTCTTAATTTTTTATTGTAAATTTTTATATAATGTTCTCGAATAATTATTCTCATATGTTTTTTATATAATTGTGTAAAAATTATTGATTCATAATTTTTTAATTTCCTAATAAAAACTTGCTTTGATGATCATAAAATATTTTTTTAAAAAAAACAATTCCTCTCATAAAAATAACATGTTTTTGTGAAGATAAAGAAAAAGTGCATTAATTAAAAAAACTATGCATTAATAAGAAAAAATAACTATTTTTATTTTTGTATCACTAAATAAAAATATTTTAAAAAATAAAATTATTAAACTCGATCAAGTCCATAACTTATATACATTACTCAAAAACATCATCATTTTAATATATTTTTTTTAATAAAAAAAACGTTAAATCATCGTCACTTTGATTTGTTAAGAAAAAAAAAATCAAGTTTCAATTGATTCGTGGATACATTTGTTATATTAATTAGATCAAATTGGATCAACTCTCATCCATCCGTGTTAATTTAAAACCTAACCCTAACTAGAGGTTAAAATATCAACTTGCCTTATTGACCCACTAGATCGGTT
>Ga0307515_10018772_pt1 | contig 12486 bp, 10 predicted proteins | sample 17_EM_MG_FD_194513 | JGI IMG/M metagenome (GOLD analysis project Ga0307515, IMG submission 194513) | Populus trichocarpa ectomycorrhiza microbial communities from riparian zone in the Pacific Northwest, United States - 17_EM | ecosystem: Host-associated > Plants > Roots > Unclassified | place... | reverse complement strand
CCGATCGAGGCCGAGCCACTGAAGGGCCTGGAAGCCAAGCTGGACGTCGTCTTCGTGGACGCACCCTGCACCGGCTCGGGCACCTGGCGCCGCCACCCCGACGCCAAGTGGCGGCTGTCGCCCGACCAGTTGGCCAAGCGCCAGATCGAGCAGGACAGCGTGCTGATCGACGCCGCCGACTTCGTGAAGGTGGGCGGCCGGCTGATCTATGTGACCTGCTCTTTGCTGATCGAGGAGAACGAGGACCGCGTCGCCGCCTTCCTGGCGCGCCGGCCCGACTTCGCCGTCAAGCCGATCGCCTTGGAGGCGGTCGCCGAACATGTCAGCGCCCAGGGCTATCTGCGCCTGACCCCGCACACCGCCGGCACGGACGGCTTCTTCGCCGCCGTGCTGGAACGAACGATCCAATAGCCTTCTCCCCCATGGGGAGAAGGTCCGACCTGAACACGCCGGAGACCCATCGCCCATGACCGCCCCCGCCCACCACCAGCGCGTTCTGATCGTCGATTTCGGCAGCCAGGTGACCCAACTGATCGCCCGCCGGGTGCGCGAGGCGGGCGTCTATTGCGAGATCCACCCGTTCGACAAGGCCGAGGCCATCGTCGACGACTACGCCCCCTCGGCCATCATCCTGTCGGGCGGCCCCGCCAGCGTGCTGGAGGCCGACAGCCCCCGCATCGGCAAGAAGCTGTTCGACCTGGGCGTACCGCTGCTGGCCATCTGCTACGGCCAGCAACTGCTGTGCGACGTGCTGGGCGGCAAGGTCGAGGGCGGTCACGCCGGCGAGTTCGGCCGCGCCGAACTGACCATCGGCAAGGCCAATCCGCTGTTCGAAGGCCTGGCCGGCGTCGGCGAGCTGGAAACCGTGTGGATGAGCCACGGCGACCGCGTCACCGCCATCCCGGAAGGCTTCGAGGTGATCGCCACCTCGCACGGCGCGCCGTTCGCCGCCATCGCCAATGACGTCCGCAAGATCTACGCGGTGCAGTTCCATCCCGAGGTGGTCCACACCGTCAACGGGACCCAGGTCTATCGCAACTTCCTGAAGCTGGCCGGCCTCAAGGGTGACTGGACCATGGCGTCCTTCCGCCAGGAGATGGTCGGCAAGATCCGCGCCCAGGTCGGGACCGGCAAGGTGATCTGCGGTTTGTCGGGCGGCGTCGACAGCTCGGTCGCCGCCGTGCTGATCCACGAAGCGATCGGCGACCAGCTGACCTGCGTGTTCGTCGACACCGGCCTACTGCGCCTCAACGAGGCCGATCAGGTCGTGACCCTGTTCCGCGACCACTACAATATCCCGCTGGTCCACGTGGACGCCGGCGCCGAGTTCCTGGGCGCCCTGGCCGGGGTCAGCGACCCGGAGACCAAGCGCAAGATCATCGGCGGCAAGTTCATCGACATCTTCGACCGCGAGGCCGCCAAGATCGACGGCGCCGACTTCCTGGCCCAGGGCACGCTCTATCCGGACGTGGTCGAAAGCGTCTCGGCGCGCGGCGGTCCCTCGGCGGTGATCAAGAGCCACCACAATGTCGGCGGTCTGCCGGACTTCATGAAGCTGAAGCTGGTCGAGCCGCTGCGCGAACTGTTCAAGGACGAGGTCCGCGCCCTGGGCGTCGAGCTGGGCCTGGCCCCGGCCTTCGTCGGCCGCCATCCGTTCCCCGGCCCGGGCCTGGCCATCCGCATCCCGGGCGACATCACGCCCGAGAAGGTCGCGGTCCTGCAACAAGCAGACGCCATCTATCTGGAAGCGATCCGCGAGGCGGGTCTCTACGACAAGATCTGGCAGGCCTTCGCGGTGCTGCTGCCCGTGAAGACGGTAGGGGTCATGGGCGACGCCCGCACCTACGAGAACGTCCTGGCCCTGCGCGCGGTGACCTCCACTGACGGCATGACCGCCGACTTCTTCGAATTTCCCTGGGACGTCCTGGGCAAGACCGCCACCCGGATCATCAACGAGGTCCGAGGCGTCAACCGCGTCGTCTACGACGTGACGTCCAAGCCCCCCGGCACGATCGAGTGGGAGTGACGGGGCGTCGTTTCGGGACTATCGCGGACTATCATAAAGTCGGCATAAGTCACTGAAATAAAAAGTGTTTTCATTCCATAAAGAGCGCTGGCTATCGCCGGCGCTCTTTTCGTTTGTCGGCATGCCTGACGGCATTGGGGCAGGGGTTGCCCAATTGATCTTAGGCGATATACCGTCCGAAATTACGTCATGACGGCATTTTTTTCGATCCTAAGTTCCTGAAATCGTTATCGAAACTTAGCGTATGTCGAGCCGAAGTGGGCTGACGGCATTTTCGCGCGCTTTCGGCCGCTTTCAGGGCTAGCCGGAGACCGTCAATGTTGAACGACAGCAAGCTCAAGTCCTTGAAACCACGGGATAAAATCTACAAGGTCGCGGACCGTGACGGCATTTACGTCACCGTCTCTCCTGCCGGGGCGATCTCGTTCCGTTTGGACTATCGAATGAACGGCCGGCGCGAGAGCCTGACGCTGGGCCGGTACGGGCCTGATGGCATCACCCTGGTGCGGGCCCGGGAACTGGCCATGACCGCGCGCAAGGAGGTCCGGGAAGGGCGTTCGCCCATGATCGACAAGCAGCGGGCCAAGGCCAGGCTACAGGACGCCAGAACCTATGGGGAGTGGGCCAACAAGTGGCTCGACAAGGCGCCGATGGCCGAGAGCACCCGCGCCATGCGCCGGAGCATCTACGAGCGTGACGTCGCGCGGGAATTCAAGAACCGGTTGCTGCCCGAGATCGAGCCGCAGGACATCCGAGCACTTTGCGAGAGGATCGTGAGCCGCGATGCCCCGGCAACGGCCATCCATGTCCGCGAGCAGATCAAACTGTGTTTCGGCTTGCAAAAGTGACCCCCTTCTCGGGGATATCGGCGTCCAAAAATGACCCCCTGTCCTTGAGGCTTTGATGGCCAGATCGGCGGCTTGTGGAGCTGCGGATCGAGACGGGGATGTTGGTATTGGAGACGGTGGCGAAGATCCGGCGCGAGCACTTCGCGCGGGGCAAGGGCGTGAAGACGATCGCGCGGGAGATGGGCCTGGCGCGCAATACGGTGCGCAAGGTTTTGAGGTCGGGAGAGACCTCACTGGAGTACGAGCGGCGCGAGCAGCCGCATCCCAAGTTGGGGACCTTCATCGAGCGCCTGGAGGGCCTGCTGGAGGCCAACGCGTCCGGCCCGCGCAAGGACCGGCTGACCCTGACGCGGATCGCCGACCTTCTGAGCCGTGAGGGGTATGACGGCGGCTACGACGCGGTCCGGCGCTACGCGGGTCGCTGGGCCGATCAGCGCCGGGGCGTCAACTCGCCGGTCGAGGCCTTCGTGCCCCTGAGCTTCGCGCCGGGCGACGCCTACCAGTTCGACTGGAGCCACGACCAGGTGGAGATCGGCGGCACGCCGCTGACGGTGAAGGTGGCCCACCTGCGGCTCAGCCACAGCCGCCGCTTCTACATCCGGGCCTATCCGCGCGAGACCCAGGAGATGGTGTTCGACGCCCATGCCCGGGCCTTCGCATTGTTCGGCGGCGTCACCCGGCGGGGCATCTACGACAACATGAAGACCGCCGTGGAGGCGGTGTTCGCCGGCAAGACCCGGCGCTTCAACCGGCGCTTCGAGCAGATGTGCTCCCACTATCTGATCGAGCCGGTGGCCTGCACCCCGGCCTCGGGCTGGGAGAAGGGCCAGGTGGAGAACCAGGTCGGCTACGCCCGCGACAACATCTTCAAGCCGCGCCCTCGGTTCAGGACTCTGGAGGAGCTGAACGGCTGGCTGGAGGCCGAGTGCGAACGCCGGGCCCGCAATGATCGTCACCCCGAGTACCGCGACCGCACGGTCCAGGAGGTGTTCGAGGCCGAGCGGCCGTTCCTGGCGCCATTCGTTGGCCCCTTCGACGGCTTCCACCAGATCGAGGCCGTCGCCCAGGCCACCTGCCTGATCAACTTCGACCGCAACCGCTACTCGGTGGAGGCCAGGGCGGCGCGGCGCGCGGTGCAGATCCGCGCCTATGCCGACCGGGTCGTGGTCCTCTGTGACGGCGAGGTGGTGGCCGATCATCCGCGCGGCTTTGGCCGCGACCACACCGTCTATGACCCCTGGCACTACCTGCCTGTCCTGGCCCGCAAGCCCGGGGCGCTGCGCAACGGCGCGCCGTTCCAGGACTGGTCTCTGCCGCCCGCCCTGACCCGGCTGCGCAAGCGGCTGGGCTCGGGCGACGAGGCCGATCGGCGCTTTGTTCGGGTGCTGGCCAGCGTCCTCGACGACGGCCTGGACGCCGTGGACGACGCGGTCCGAGAGGCCCTCGACGCCGGCGTCGCCAGCGACGAGGTGATCCTCAACATCCTGGCCCGACGGCGCGAGCCGCCCAGGCCCGAGGCGATCACCACCTCCCAGGCCCTGGCCTTGCGCCACCCGCCGATCGCCGACTGCGCCCGCTACGACCTGCTGCGAGGTCCCCGTGCAGCGGCATGAGATGATCGAGGCCCTGGGCCAACTGGGCCTGAAGGGCATGGCCGCCGCGTTCGACGACGCGGTGACCACGGGCCTGCAGCGCAATCGCACCGCCCTGGAGATGCTGGCCGACCTGCTCAAGGCCGAGACCGCGCACCGCCAGGCCGCCTCCATCCGCTACCGGATCACCGCCACCAAGCTGCCGGCGATGAAGGATCTGGCGCGCTTCACCTTCGACGGCTCGCCGATTAATGAAGGCCTGGTCCGCGCCCTGCACGGCGGCTCGTTCCTGGCCGATCACCGCAACATCGTCCTGGTCGGCGGCACGGGCACCGGCAAGACCCACCTGGCCATCGCCATCACCGCCAACGTCGTGCGGGCCGGCGCGCGCGGCCGCTACTTCAACACCGTGGATCTGGTGAACCGTCTCGAGGACGAGGCCCGGCGCGGCAAGACCGGCGCCCTGGCCGCCCAGCTCTCGCGCCTGGACGTCGTGGTGCTGGACGAGCTGGGCTACCTGCCGTTCGCCCAGTCTGGCGGCCAGCGCCTGTTCCATCTGATCAGCAAGCTCTACGAGCGCACCTCGGTGATCATCACCACCAACCTGACCTTCGGGGAATGGCCTACCGTCTTCGGCGACGCCAAGATGACCACGGCGCTGCTCGACCGCCTGACCCATCACTGCGATATCGTCGAGACCGGCAACGACAGTTGGCGGCTCAGGAACCGCGCCTGAGCGCCGCGTCCGGCGTCATCCACAACTTGTTCAACCTCCCCCAGACCCCCTCCGGGCAGCTGATCGATCAGTGGCTCACTAGGCGGCGACGCGCTGCGCTAGCTGATCGCTACGCGCCTCGCCGCCGGTCCGGGAACAGAGCCTAGAGGGGTCAATATTGGACGCCGATCGGGGGTCAGTTTTGAACGCCGTTTGACAGTCTGTCGTTGCCGCGTGCGACTTCGTCTCTGACGCTTGAGCGACTGACCTCAACACTATATTCTTCCCCCACGGCCCTTGAGGTCGCTGGTCCTAGGACCCCGCCCCGGAAACGGGGCCAATCTGGCGCAAGCCGACCCATCATGCTGGTCCGCCTCGTGGAAACAGCTTGGCGAAATGCTCCTCCACCTCCCGCCGCGGCCAAAATGGCCCGAGAACGCGCTTGATGCCGTGCTCTCTCGTCAGCCCCTCTCGGAGCGTCGGGGAGACCCGCCAGCGCCACATGATTTCGCGGGAGCTTATGACCCTTTTGCCCAGGGCTTCGACCTCTTCAAGGGCTAGCTTCGGCTGGAGGTGACCTTCCGCCATCAACCCCGCCAGGTCGCGCGGGTACCCTCGGTGACCTTTCCCCGTGCGTTGCTGCTGACCAAGCTACGGCGCGTCTGCGTCCTGATGCAGATCACCATTGGCGTATTGCAGACGCCCAAACAGCAGTCCTTCGCGATCCAATGTCTGGAGGCCTATCTAGGCGCGCTGCGCAAGCTTCCCGAGCAGGGCTATACATTCGACGACGAAGAACTGCCCGAAGATGGCGATCACACCCATTACCGAGTCAGCAAACTCGACGACGGTCCGCCAGTGGCGCAGATCGAGATCACCCGGCAGGTGCGCTTGGATCGTATCGTGGTTACCGACCGTGAAGTCCATCTCAACATGACCGGTCAAAACGACGGCGAGCCCTATTGTCTGACCATCACCGAAGAGCCTGCGGCCGACGCCGCGCCGGACGTGTAAGAATTAGGTTAAGGTAGATTAGGCGACGGCGCAGACGCGACGAGGGTTTGCTTGACCCGAAAGATGGCGACTAACACCGACGCTCGCTCAGCTTCGCTTGAATGTCCGCAAATTGGCGCGGTTGCGAGTTTCGCTTCTGACGCTCAGCGGCCAAAACGCTCTTTCAGAGCCGCTTTCTGCGACCGTGTCGCACCAGGGTCAGTCTTAAGTTGCCATTGGGTCGGTCTTAGGTTGTCCCGACATCTTTCGAGTGGGTGGCGGCCCGGAAGGGACTCGAACCCCTGACCTTCGCTTTAGGAAAGCGCTGCTCTATCCTGCTGAGCTACCGGGCCGCGCGCCGCGCGGGCAGAGGTCAATAGCGCACGATGGCGGGCTTGCGAACCCCGTCTGGATGGGGGGCGAGATGGGACTGCTGGGACGCTTGAAATCACTGTACGTGCAGGTGCTGATCGCCATCGCGCTCGGCATCCTGGTCGGGGCCCTGTGGCCGACGATCGGGGTGGGGCTCAAGCCCCTGGGCGACGCCTTCATCAAGCTGGTCAAGCTGGTCATCGCGCCGGTGATTTTCTGCACCGTGGCCGGCGGCATCGCCCGGATGGGCGACATCAAGGCGTTCGGCCGGGTAGGCGTGAAGGCGCTGCTCTATTTCGAGGTCGTCTCCACGGTCGCCCTGGCGATCGGCCTGATCGTCGGGCGCACCGTGCAGCCGGGGCGGGGCTTCAACATCGATCCGGCCACGCTGGATCCCAAGATCGCCGCCGGCTACCTGGCCAAGGCCCAGCACGGCGAGGGGCTGGTCGCCTATCTGCTGCACCTGATCCCCGACACCTTCTTCGGCGCCTTCGCCGAGGGCAACCTGCTGCAGGTGCTGGTGATCGCGGTGCTGACGGGCTTTGCCTGCACGCGTCTGGGGGACTTCGGCGACAAGGTCGCCGATGGGCTGGAGGACCTGGCCAAGCTGTTCTTCGGCATCATCCACGTGGTGGTGAAGTTCGCGCCGCTGGGCGCGTTCGGGGCCATGGGCTTCACGATCGGCAAGTACGGGATCGACGCCTTGGTGCAGCTGGGCGCGCTGGTGGCGACCTTCTACCTGACGGCGCTGATCTTCGTGCTGGTGGTGCTGGGCGGCATCGCGGCGGCCTGCGGCTTCTCGATCCTGCGCTTCCTGGCCTATATTCGCGAGGAGCTGCTGATCGTGCTGGGCACCAGCTCGTCGGAATCCGTCCTGCCCCAGATGATGGAGAAGCTGGAGCGGCTGGGGGCCAAGAAGTCGGTGGTCGGGCTGGTGATTCCCACCGGCTACAGCTTCAATCTGGACGGCACCAATATCTACATGACCCTGGCGACGCTGTTCCTGGCCCAGGCGACCAACACCCACCTGACGATCTGGCAGGAGCTGAGCCTGTTGGGCGTGGCCATGCTGACCTCGAAGGGCGCCAGCGGCGTCACCGGGGCCGGCTTCATTACCCTGGCCGCGACCCTGGCGGTGGTGCCCGACATCCCGATCGCCGCCCTGGCGGTGCTGGTCGGGGTCGACCGGTTCATGAGCGAGTGCCGGGCCCTGACCAATCTGGTCGGCAACGGCGTCGCCACCCTGGTCGTGGCCCGCTGGGAGGGGGCGCTGGACCGCGACAAGCTCTCGCAAGAGTTGCGTCTCGGCCCGTCGCCCGTCTTGGCCGAGGTCGACGCCAACCCCAACGCCGACTAGGGTTCGAAGCCGCGGGCGGTTAACCATACAACCCAAAATAGTCAAAGCTTGGCCACGTCCTTCGCCTTGTGACCGTGGCGAGCCATGCTAGGCTCGCGCGACAAGCGAGTGCTTCCAGGCTTTGATGAATGCTGGACATGGCGACCGACGATGCGTCGAGAAGGCAGCCCGAAACGGCGCTGCTGACGCTGGTCGAAACCATCGAGGCCTTGTCGGGCGCGCGGACCATCGATGACGTCGCCGCGGTGGTTCGCTCCTCGGCCCGGCAGATCTCCGGCGCCGACGGCGTGGCCTTCGTCCTGCGCGACAAGGGTGACTGCTGGTATCTCGACGAGGACGCCATCGGCCCGCTGTGGAAGGGCCGGCGCTTTCCGTTGAACGCCTGCATCTCCGGCTGGGCCATGCTCAACAAGCAGACCGTGGTCATCCCCGACATCTATCTGGACGACCGCATCCCGCACGACGCCTACCGCCCGACCTTCGTCAAAAGCCTGGTGATCACCCCGGTGCGGCCCGACGATCCGATCGCCGCCATCGGCGCCTACTGGGCCGAGAACCACCAGCCCGCGCCGGACGTGGTCGCCAAGCTGCAGGTCATGGCCCGGGCCACCGCCGCAGCCCTCGAGAACGGCCGGCTCTACGCCTCGCTCAACGATTCGCTGGAGCGCCGCAGCTTCCTGCTGCGCGAGCTGGATCACCGGGTGAAGAACACCCTGGCCTCGGTGCAGTCGATCGCCAGCCAGACCCTGCGCACCGCGCCGTCCCCGGCCGACTTCGCCGAGTCGTTCGAGGCCCGGCTGATGGCCCTGTCGCGGGCGCATGAGATGCTGACCAAGCAGGCCTGGGGCCGCGCGGACCTGCACGACATCCTGGCCACGGCGTTCGAGCCCTTCGGCGGGCTGGAAGGCCCGCGCTTCACGGTGCGCGGTCCGGCCATGGACATCAGTCCCGAGACCGCCGTGGCCCTGCACATGACCCTGCACGAACTGGTGGTGAACGCCGCCAAGTACGGCGCGCTGTCCGTGCCGGCCGGTCATGTCGTGGTCGACTGGGCGATCGAAGACGTCGCCCCCAAGCGCGAGCTCGTCCTCCGTTGGATCGAGCGCGGGGGACCGGCGATCACCCGCGCACCGGAGCGCGAGGGTTTCGGATCTCGACTGATCAAGCGCGGTTTGGCGCGCGACCTGGGCGGCTCGGCGACGATGGCTTTCGAGCCGGAGGGCCTGAACTTCACCCTGCGCGCGCCGCTGTCGACGAGGGTGGCCCAGGCATGAACGGCAAGCGCATCATGATCGTCGAGGACGAGGCCCTGGTGGCCATGATGGTCGAGGACCTGCTCGGCGACCTGGGCTACGAGGTGGCCGGCTCGTTCGGCGCGGTCGGCGACGCCCTGGCCTGGCTGGGCGGCGACCAGGATCCGCCCGACGGCGCGGTGCTGGACGTCAATATCGGCGGCGAGATGGTGTTCCCGGTCGCCGAGGCCCTGCGCGCGCGCGGCGTGCCCTTCGTCTTCGCCACCGGCTATGGCGACCTGCCCCGGCGCGGTTTCGAGGATATCAGCGTGCTGAGCAAACCGATCAATATCGGCCAACTGGGCGTGGCGGTCGGCCGGTTCGGTCACGCGGCTTGAGGGGCGTCCGACCCTAAGGCGTCGGTCTAGCGCAGGCTCTTTTCCACGCAAATCTCGGGCGACGTCGCCGGTGAGACGTCGGCGAAGACGTGCGACGGCCGGCGCGGTCCGACGGTTGCCGGAGGGACGCTCTGATCGCGGTCGGGCAGGGGCTGGCGAGCGAGATCGCCGCGACCCATGCGGGCCAGGGCCAGGTTGATTGCGCTGATCTTCTCAGTGGCGCCGAGCCAGTCATTGAAGGCCGCTTTGCCGCGTAGAGCCACCAGCGCCGGCGCGGCCGCCGTTCCGTCGCGACCTAGGCGGCAGAGCGCCAGGGCCGATTGGACGATCTCGTCGCCGCCCGCGTTCAGGCCCTCGGCCAGGACCGGGGCGGCCTCGGGACCCATGCCGCCCAGCGCCGCGATCAGCATCTCGGCGTTGGCCAGCGCCTTGGGGCGTCCAGCGGCTTTCAGAATGCGGCTCTTCTCGCGCGCCAGGATCTCGGGCGGAAAGCCCGCGATGATCGTCGACAGCGAGGTCTTCATGTCGTTCTGCCACAGACCTTCGCCGCCGGCGGTGATGCGGTCATAGGCGGTGACCACCTCGGGCGCGAGGCGGGCCATGGCTTCGGGATGGTCGCGCACCGCGGCGCTGAGGCCAGAGAACCAATTGGCCGTCGGATGGGTGACCAGGGCCGACAAGAACCGCAGATCGTCCTCGGAAAGCGGGCGCGGCGAATCCGCCATCGGCTTGAGCGCATAGTCGATCGCCGCGACCTCGGCCTCCGACAGGCGGCGATTGTCCCTGGCGCTGTCGGAGAGGGCACGTTCGGCGGCGGCGCGCAGGCGGGCGGGATCAGGACGCGGTGGCGCGCCTGGGTTCAGGTGGAAGACCTCGGCCAACTGGGCAGCGTCGGTGGTGGCGTTGACCACGCCGTCGATGCGCCAAAGTTCACGCAGCATGTGCAGGTCCGGACCGCCTTCCCAGCCGATCATCAGTGGCGCGGCGAGGCGGCGGACGCCGACGGAGGTGATGCGGGCGACGGGCTGGCAATGATCGCCGGCGCATCGCCAGGTCGTCCGGCGGGAGACGACGGCGACGCCGGGATCGAAGGGGTTGAACCGGGCAATGTGCCGGGACTCGTCGATTGTCGTCAGCGCCGCGTCGAAGGTTGCGTGATCGGCGACGCGGGCGACCAGGCACTGACTGGCGGCCATGGCGGCCAGCTCGCCGCCGGCCTCGATGACGGCCAAGTCCGCCGTGGGGCAGAGGCCGCCGCGATCCAGGCTGTAGACGACGGCCTGTCCCGTATAGCCGCGATCCAAGTCGATAGGTTCGCGGGCCGTGCGCTTGGGACGTAGGATCGCCTCGACCTCGCCGCTTAGCAGCAAGCGCGCGCAGGCTTCGTCGCAACTGGTTTGGTTGACGTGGCCGTAATAGCGCCATCCATCTAGAAACCGCTTTTCGCGGCCGACGGCATACAGCAACAGGCGACGGGGCTTGGGATTGCCGGCCTTGGCGAAGTCGCCGCTCCGCGCGATGGCGATGTGGGAGCCAAGCGCCAGGTTCGCGAAGATCGGAAGCCCGAACGCCAGAGCCAGCAGCGGCGCGAAGGCCATGGCGGCGCTCGACTTGCGCTTGGCGCGCGCGAAGTCGGCGAACGGCAGATAGAGCGCCAAGTTGGGCGCGAGGGCCAGGATCAGCCCTGGGACGACCAGCGCCAGAAGTCCCATGAACAGCGCGCCGGGAACCATGCCGAGCGCGGCCAGGGCGAAGATTGCTCCATAGATGAAAACACGCATCACGCCTGGCTTCTCCACACCGTCAGGTGTTTCGACTTAACCACAGGTGGTGTTCATCCCATTAAGTTGCGTCAGCGCCGTGTGAGCCGCGCAAACGAAAAAACGCCCCCCGCCGTGAGGCGGAGGGCGTCAAATCTTCGACCGTCGTAGCTGGCGGTTAGGCCGCGGCGGCGGCCGTCTTGACCAGGGACTTGGTCAGGATGCCGATGGCGGCTTCGCGGTCGATGCGCTCGATGGCGGCGACTTCGCGGGCCATGCGATCCAGGGCCGATTCATAGAGCTGACGCTCCGAATAGGACTGTTCCGGCTGGTTCTCGGCGCGGTGCAGGTCGCGGACGACCTCGGCGATCGAGATCAGGTCGCCCGAATTGATCTTGGCTTCGTATTCCTGGGCGCGACGCGACCACATGGTGCGCTTGACGCGCGCGCGGCCCTTCAGGGTGGTCAGGGCTTGCGACACCACATTGCCTTCGGCCAGCGGACGCAAGCCGGCCGTCTTGGCCTTCTTGGTCGGGACGCGGAGGGTCATTTTTTCGTGGTCGAAGGTGATGACGTAGACTTCGAGCGACATCCCGGCCACTTCCTGGGTCTCGATGCCCTGGATGGTGCCCACGCCGTGCGCGGGATAGACGACGTGATCGCCGACCGAGAATTCCAGACCGCTCTTGCTCATGTTCGTCCTCATCAATGCGGGCCATTTCGGCCCGGAAAACCGTCATTCCGTCCCTGTCAGTGACGACGACTCATCGTCCGCGAAATCGAGGCGCGGGAGCCAAGCCAGAACAGGATTTGGAATTAACCTTTAAGACACCCTTCGCCTTCGATCGGGCGCGCCGGCTTCACGGCTCTTTCGACAAAACGGACAGTCGCAATTGGTCGCAACCGTCACGTTGGCTGCGACAATATCATAAAATTCAGCTTCATGAAAGGCTTGCGGCCAATTCCGCCCGCAAACGGGCTGGGATCAGGAGCCTTTGCCGGGCTTTTCGCTGAAATATTTCTCGAACTTGCCGGTCTCGCGCTCGAAGTCGTCACGGTCGGCGGGGGGCACGCCCTTGACCGTGATGTTCGGCCAGACCTTGGCGTAGTCGGAATTGATCCGCAGCCACTTGCCGTCGGCCTCGTCCTCGGTGTCGGGCTTGATGGCGTCGACCGGGCACTCGGGTTCGCAG